>JAABUX010001814.1_pt1 | contig 31302 bp, 26 predicted proteins | sample 5561851 | NCBI WGS metagenome assembly JAABUX01 (sample SAMN10711883, study PRJNA513361) | rock metagenome | isolation source: Antarctica rocks | place: Antarctica: Victoria Land, Richard Nunatak red sandstone | collected 2016-01-03
GTGCGGACGTTGAGCATCGAGGATGACAAAGGCCGGCGGCGGCGGCGGCGGCGTCGAAGTCCGGCGATGGCGGCAGGTCTAACGGATCATCTCTGGTCAATGTCCGAATGGCTTTCGAGACCTGTCGTGCAACAAACCTGAGTCACCAGGGCCGATTCTGATTTCGAAACAAAAAACCGCCGCCTCCCCGGGGTCGGGGAGGCGGCGGCTGGAGATCGGGGAGTCTGGATCGCTGAGGATCGGATCGCCGGGTTATTCGTCGAAGCTCGCTTCAGGCTCGGGGGCCTTTGGCGCACCGGCGTCGGTATCGGGGGCGGTTTCGGTTTCGGTTTCGGTTTCCGATCCCGCTTCCTCGCCGGATTCCGACTCGGCGGTCGAGGCGCCGCCCATGCTGAACAGCATCCCGCCGCCGCCGAGGCCCCCCTTGAGGCCCTTCGACTCGGCCTTGGCCGCGAGGGCGGCTTCGGCTCGGGCTTCGGCTCGGGCCGCGGCGATCGCGGGATCGACGGGTTCGCCATCGGCGGTCGACTCGGAGGTCTCGCCGCCCTCCCCTTCTTCGCCGTCTTCCTTGGTCCACTGGGCTTTCTTGCGGCTCAGGCCGATCTTCCGCTCGGCCCGGTCGACCCGGAGGATCTTGACCTCGATGTCGTCGCCGACGTTGACCACCTCTTCGGGGCTGTCGACCTTGTGGTCGGCCAGCTCGGAGATGTGGAGCAGCCCTTCGAGGCCGGCTTCAAGCTCGACGAACACGCCGAAGTTGGTCAGCTTGGTGACCTTGCCGGTCACGACGTCGCCGGGGCCGTATCGGCCAGGGATGTCGGTCTCCCAGGGGTCGTCCTTGAGCTGCTTGAGCCCAAGCGCGATCCGCTTGCGTTCCTGGTCGACGTTGAGGACCTGACAGGAGATCTTCTGGCCTTTTTCCAACACTTCGTTGGGGTGGCCGATCTTCCGGGTCCAGCTCATGTCGGAGATGTGGAGGAGGCCGTCGATCCCCTCTTCGATCTCGATGAACGCCCCGTAGTTGGTCAGGTTGCGGACCGTCCCCTCGATCATGGTATTGGGCGGATACTTGTGCGCCACCTGATCCCAAGGGTTGGTCTGGGTCTGCTTCATCCCCAAGGAGATTTCCTGCTTCTCCTTGTTGATCCCTAGGACGACGACCTCGATCTTGTCGCCGATGTTGACCAGTTCGGAGGGGTGGTTGATCCGCTTGGTCCAGGACATCTCGGAGATGTGGACCAACCCTTCGATCCCTTCCTCAAGCTTGACGAACGCGCCGTAGCTCATGACGTTGACGACTTCGCCCATGACTCGGGTGGCGACGGGGTACTTGTCGGCGACGTTTTCCCAGGGGCTCGACGACTTCTGCTTGAGGCCCAGCGCGATCTTCTCGCGGTCCTTGTCGACGTGGAGGACCATCACCTCGATCTGGTCGTCGATCTTGACCATGTCGGACGGGTGGTTGATCCGTCCCCAACTCATGTCGGTGATGTGAAGCAAGCCGTCGATCCCGCCGAGGTCGACGAACGCGCCGAAGTCGGCGATGTTCTTGACCGTCCCTTTGCGGACCTGGCCGACTTCGATCTCCGAGAGGAGGTTCTTCTTGAGCGTCTCTCGGGTGATCTCGATCAGCTTACGACGCGAGACGACGATGTTCCGCCGGCCTTCGTCGATCTTGAGGATCATGCACTGGATGTCTTGGTCGATGTAGTCGGCGATGTCCGACGGCCGGCGGATGTCGACCTGGCTGGCGGGCAAGAAGACGTTGACGCCGATGTCGACCAGCAACCCGCCCTTGATCTTCCGAGTCACCTTGCCGGAGACCATGTCGCCTTCATGGTACTTGGAGATCACCATCTCCCACTGGCGCATCCGGTGGGCTTTTTTGCGCGACAGGACGATCTCGCCCGTCTCGTCTTCCATCCCTTCGAGGAGGACTTCCACGGCGTCGCCGGGCTTGGGCGGTTCCTCGCCGTCTTCCCACTCGTTGAGCGGGACGAGCCCTTCGGACTTATAGCCGACGTCGACGATCACCTGATCGCCGACGATCTCGATGACCTTGCCCGAGACGATCCCGCCGATGTCGAAAAGCTGGGCGATGTCGAGGAATCGCTCAAACTCATCAGGACCGTCCTGGACGATCAGGTCGCCCATCTCTTCGTCGGAGACGTCGAACTCGCGGAGGAGATTACGATCTACCATGTTGTTGTATTAGGTTTCGTCGACCCCCCGTCGTCATGACGGGGAGAACTCGGCCGGCGACCGGAGGTGTGTCCACCCGGCACCGAAGCGCGAGTCGCGGGCCAGGGACCACCCGGGGCGTGGAGTAAGCCCAGGCGGAGGCCGCTTGGTTCTTTCAGGATGGGAATAAAAGGACCCGTCCCCCTCCACGCGAGGGACGGGTCGCCGCATCATCAATTCTAATCATCCTCGACGGGTGGAACAAGCGGACTTGCCGAAATCAAGGTTTCTCGGGACTCGCCCCGCTCGATTTGTCGCCCTGGCCAATGGCCTTATATTTCCTTCAAGTTGTCGCCGAGGACTTCGGTCGTTGGTCCGGTCATCGAGACTCCTCTCGAACCTTGCTCGATCAGATTAGAGAGATCACATCCGATGGTCGACATCCGGCTCAACTCGACCGCCGCTCGATCGCTTCCCAATCAAGTACGACCACCCACAGCCCTTCGTCCGCCGAATGGTGAACACACCCTTCGACGAGCAAGTCTTCGCTGTAAAGAAGGAGCGTCAAACCTTCGTGCAATCGAACTCCTTGGTCGGCCAGATCGCGGAGCGTGCCGGCGCAATTCAGCCGCAAGCGACCGAATTGGTCGGCGTTGTGGAAGTCGGCGAAGACTCGGGGCTTGACCATGTTGTGTCGAGTCTCGTCAACCCCCCGCCGTCATGACGGGGAGAATGTTGGTGAGATCGCCTCGCCATCCGTCGAGTTCTCTCGTTTGAAAGCGTCATCATCGATGTTCACCTTCGACCCGACGGGAACTACGCTCCGGTTCAAGCCGGCAACCAGGAGGCTGATGGTCGTCTCGTGGTCCCGGACCGCCGCGACTTTGACCCGGATGTCGAGACCTGCATCGCTTCGGATTGTGACCGACCGACCGATCAAGTGATTTGGATTCTCGGGGCGACAAGATTCGAGAACCAGGATCACCCCGCCTGGCTCGGGCCGGTCTTCGCGTGGTCTCCGGTCGATCGTTTCCTTGACCGTGAATGTTTGCGTCGTCGATCGAGCGATGGCCGATTCTGTTCTGGAACGAAGAGTGCTTCCAAGATTGAGTACTGTATAAAGGTTCTTGAGGAGGTCGTCCTCCTCGATTTGCTTGACGGAAATTCGCACTCCTTCGGTCGCCTCGATCGAACCCGTGAGTCGTCCCCAGAGTCTTGACCAGAAGTTGGGTCGGATCGACTCGAGGGGTTCACCGCTTTGCGACTGGAGCGCTCTTGTCCAAGCCAAATCGTGTCCCGTCGGGCGATCCGTTGATCTCGAAGACGATGGATTCGGCTTGGTTGAGGAGGCGGAGGACCTCTCTGTCCTGATCAGAGGGACCGCAAGCGACGGGGTGGGTGTGCCAGAGGAGTCGACGGATGAGGAGGTCGGCTCCGGCATGCCGACAAAGCAAAACCGTCCCTTCTTGTCCACGATCTTCGTAATCGAAAGTGATGGCATGGCGACCGCCTCGCACAAAAGCACGCCCACCGGTCGTCAACTCGACCAGAGCGATTTCGGTTTCTTCATCCCAAGTATATACTCCTCGCGGCTCAAGATTGAGGTTCGCTCGCCGCGAGTCTTCGACCGATCAGCCGCGAGCCTCGAATCGGAAACCTCAAGTTGATCCCGCGAGGAGTATAACTCTTCGCCTCGTTGACCAGAAAGTCGTCATCTTCGTCGTTTTGAACGAAACGAAGGAACCGGGCATGTGTGTCGTCCATCACGCCTCTCAACAACAGCCATCAAAGTAAACATGTTCGAACGACCTGAAGCCACCCACGAATCCCAAGATCGGGATTGGTAGGTGGCCTCTTCTGTCGATCGATTCGGGTTCGAACCGCGACGGCTCGGGTTCAGTATTGATCCGCCGACACGACCTCGCCGCCGTTGCGGGTGGCGAGCCCCCACCAGACGCCGGTGCGGTTGATCGTGCTCTTGATGAACTTGACGCTCCCGTCGCAGAACAGGGTGTTGGCCCCTCCGGGGTGGAAGCTCGACGGCCCGTCGAAGGCCGAGTCGTCGGCCCCGCCCCCGGCGCTTTCCGGGCCGTTGAGTGAGCAGGTCCCGAACTGGGCGATCGAGTCGTTGGGAACCTGGATGAAGTTCATCATCGTGTACCCCTCCTGCCCCATCGCCCACATCGAGCCTTTCTCGGTGTTGAGGTTGGGCGAAGTGCCGCTCCAGGCCAACGAACAGTTCTGGAGCGCCATCAAGACGGCGGTCGGGTTCAACCGGGCGTCGTCCATCCGGGCCGAGGGGCTGGAGTCGGACACGCCATTGATCCCGTAGCCCGGTTTCCTGCCCGAAGCGACGCTCTGGTCGGAGCCGATCCACTCGCCGAAGGCGATCGTGTTGCTCGTGCCGTCGGTGACGTCGCGGAGGTCGTAGGACAGCCAAGACCCGAAGACCCCGGTGCTGGGGCCGGGCAACTGGTTGCCGTTGGCATCTTTCAGATGGCCGAGGTCGTGGGTGGTGGTCCCGTAACTCCCCGCATAGTCGGTCCCCGCGACGGGATAGAGCGCGTAGATGCCCGTGCTTCCGCCCGACCTCGGGTTGGACGGGCAGAGGAAGGCGTTGATCTTCGAGTAGGCGGCCGTCGAATTGGGCAACTCGGAGCCGAGGTCGACCTTGAAGGCGAACCCCGTGAGGTTGAAGTTGGCCGCGTTGTAGATCGCGGACTGCTCCAGGAACGGGAGCATCTGGGCATGGGCGCTCCAACCGGCCCAAGCGTTGTAGCCCCCTTGGATGAGGACCTTGGTGTTCCCCATCGGGAACGACCCGTTGGAACTCTGGTAGTTGTGCAGCGCCAGGCCGATCTGCTTCATGTTGTTGACGCACTGCGTCCGGCGAGCGGCCTCGCGGGCGGCCTGGACCGCCGGGAGCAACAAAGCAATCAAAACCGCGATGATGGCGATGACGACGAGCAGCTCGATGAGCGTGAACCCGCGACGATTCGGCGAGCGCGACATCAGATTGTCCCCGCGGGTCGAGAAAGGCCCGATCCGAATCCATCCGACCCCAAGCAAGCAGCCGCGGACCCTCGGCCACCCCGAAACGCCCAACCATCGAAGGAAGGGGCCGGATCAGACGAAAGGGGCCGGAGTTGAGGGTGATCCCCCAACTTCATGCCTGGACTGAAAAGGCGGATTTTAGGATCGAATCAAGTACCGAGAGAAGTGATCAGCATCATCCTAACAATCTCGAACCGAAACACAAGAGGCATCCCGCGCGGACCCGCTGAACTATTGGGCTTCCAGCGTTCGCGGTCGAAGTTTCGCGCTCAAAATCGCCTTCTTGTAAAAATAGGCGGATAATTTCCCCCTCGATCTCACGATAGTGTTAGCGACGAACTTTGGACGGCTTCCACCTGTTCGAGACACCTTCGTAGCACGATCGGAATGGCCCAACATGACGACCTCACCGGCCCGGTTGGCGGCGAACCGGCAAAACGCCCTCAAGTCGACGGGTCCGAAGACGGCCGAGGGGAAAGCGGCGTCGAGGTTCAACGCATTTCAACATGGGTTGGCGGGCGGCGGGGTCTTGCTCGCCCCCGGCGAAGATTCGAAGCTGGTCGACGACCGGACGAGGGCGTTCGGCCGCGAACTCGGGGCGGTCGGCGAGTTCGGCTCGCTGCTCGCGCACCGCGCGGCGCTCCTGTCGGTCAGGATGGAGCGGTCGGCGGACCGAGAGATGGCCGTCGTCGCCACCAACATCGAAGCCGCCCGCGACCAGTTCGACCAGGACCGGCTCGACGAGGTGGATGGTTGGATCAACGACCTCGACGACCCCTCCGCGTGTCGCTCTGCGCTCGAACGGCTCGAAACCACTCCCGAGGGGTTGGACCACCTCATCTTGGTCTGGGGCCAACTCCTGGGTGAGATCCGATCCGACAACCCCGCCGCCAGACGCCAGGCCGCGCACCGGGCGGCGCTCTGGCTCAACCTGAGCAAGGCCGACGCCCAAGCCCTCGAAGCGGGCCGGGCCGATCGGGTCGCCGTCGAGGTCGCGCGGCTCCTCTTCGAGGCGGAAACCTCGATGACCTCGCTTGAGCGGGCGGTCGACGACCGGCGAGACGTGGCGGGCATCCTGGCCAGCTTCGACCCGTCGCCCGAGGCCGCGCTGGCCCATCGCTACGAGGCCGCCGCCGAGCGCGGGATGTACCGGGCGATCCGAGGCATCGCCGAGATCCGACGAGCCGGGCAGGTCGACCTGGCGCCGATCCTCCCCCCGGCCGAACCGCCACCCGTCCGCGAATCCCACGCCCCGACGCCCCCCAAGTCCGCCTCGTTGGGTTCGTTCCGCGCCGAGGATCGGACCGCCGCCAGTTCGCGGGTCGAGTCGCCGATCGAGAGGATTGAACCGACGATCCCGGCCGAAGATTCCCGCAAGAATCGGCCCGACCTCCGCAAGTTCGCCAAGAATCGACGTTGAGGCCGAAGGTCAGTTTTTCAGGTCGCGGAGGGCGGATTCGGCGTCGAGCAAGGTCCGTGAGGCGGCGACGAGGTCGGCGACGTCGGGGTAGACTTCGTACCTCTTGACGAGGTCAACCAGGACGTCATGCGCGTACTTGCGGGCGGCTTCGCTGCCGGCGAGCGACTCGGGCACGACTGCCTTTTGGAGCAGTCCGGCCACCGTCTCGCGGCGGCGGGTGATGGTTTTCTCCAGCTCGGCGGCCTTGTTCTCGGCGATCAGCCGCCAGCCCCGGTCGACCCGGCCTTCGCGGGTCAACTGCTTGGCCATGTTGAGCCAGATCATCTCGGCGTCGACGTCGTGGTGCATCTTGATCGCGGCATCGGCCTCGTTGAACGAGACCTGGTAGAGCGCCTCGGCCTCGGTCTTCGGCTTGCTGAACGCGGCGAGGTTCGGCTTTTCGAGGATCTCGGCGCGTCGGGTCGCGTCCCGGAGGTCGATCCGGTCGCGCCAGCCTTCAGTCTCGGGTCGGAACAGGTGGTCGGGGAACCTGTGGTCGAGCGGGTCGAGGTACTCGTCGCGCGCCCTGATCCAGTCGGTCGGGTCGGCGGAGGCCATCAAGCCCCCGGCCTTCCGGTGGAGATAGTTCGCGCCCGGAGGCCAGAGGAGGTAGGCGATCAGCCCCGACACGGCCAAAAACGCGGCGGCCAACCCCGCCGTCACCATCCGCTCTTTCCGCCTGAGGGCGCGCTTCCCCTTCTTCTTGGAGGGCCGAAGCCCCGATTCGCCGATCGTCCCGACCTCGGCGCGGGTGGGCATCGACCCGATCGTCCCCGGCGCGGGGTGGACCATCGCGATCGGCTCTTTTCGCTCGTCCTTGGCCTGGATCTCCCTCAGATTCTGGGCGACCAGGGTCGCATCCCAAGGCCGGTCGTTGGGCGACTTGGCCATCAGGTTGACCACCAGGTCGTCGAGCGCCTTGGGGATCTCCTCGACCTTCGCGCTCGGGCGAGGCACGTCCTGATTGATATGAGCATGCATCAAGACGACCGGCGACGTCCCCGAGAAGGGCGGGATGCCGGTGAGCATCTGGTAGAAGACGGCCCCCAAGGCGTAGAGGTCGGTCTTGTGGCTGACCTCGGGGGTGCCTCGGATCTGCTCGGGGGCCATGTAGGCGGCGGTCCCCAGGGTCCGGCCGGTCGCGGTGTAGGCCGTCCCGTCGAGGTCCTTGGCGATCCCGAAGTCGGTCAGCTTGAGCCGGCCTTTGTCGTTGAGCATCAGGTTCGACGGCTTCAGGTCGCGGTGGACGATCCCGTGGTCGTGCGCGTACTGGAGGGCGTCGCAAAGCTGGATGCCCAGCGCGACCACCCTTCGCCACGGGAGCGCCTCCTCGTCGCGCAAGACGGCGTCGAGCGTCGGGCCGGAAACGTACTCCATCGCGTAGTAATACGTCGCCCCCGACTTGCCCCGGGCTAGGTATCGGACGATGTTGGGGTGGCGGAACTGTTCGAGGATGCTCGCCTCGCGCAAGAACCGCTCGAACGACTTCCCCTTGCCCATCTGGTCGGCGGCGATGACCTTGATCGCCACCCGACGGTCTTTGCCTTCTTGGACCCCGAGATACACGATCCCCATCGCCCCCGAGCCCAGTTCCGCTTCGATCAAGAACGAACCAAGCTTCTGGCCGATCATGACGCGGTCCTGGGCCTTCGGTGGAAAGGGATGAGACAATCACAAATCAAAAACGACAAATAACTTAGCCACGGATGGAACACGGATCAAAATTAAGAATTATCTTTCTCTGATCCGTGTTCCATCCGTGGCTAATATTCTTCCGCTCAGGCCCGGGGCATGTGGCAGGACAGCCCGGCGGCGGCGGGCAAGTAGCTGCTCATGACGTAGTCCATGACCATCCGGTCGGAGTTGAACCGCCAGCCGAGCGACCGGAGCGCGGACTTCTGGCGGGCGATCCAGCCCCGAGGGAGGCCGGAGGCGTCCCGCTCGTAGAAGAGGGGGACAACCTCGTTGGTCAGCGTCTGGATCAGGGCTTGGTGGTCGCGGTCGTCCTGGATCGAGGGGACCGAGTGCCCTTGCCCCTGGCCGATGGCGAACCCGTTGGTCCCATCGTAAGCTTCGGCCCACCAGCCGTCGAGGATCGAGAAGTTCAACCCGCCGTTGAGCAAGACCTTCTCGCCCGACGTCCCGCTCGCCTCCTGGGGGCGCCTGGGGTTGTTGAGCCAGACGTCGACGCCTTGGACCAGGTGGCGGGCGACGTTCATGTCGTAGTCCTCGACGAACACCAACTGGTCTTCGAGCCGGGAGTCGCGGGTCAGCCTGGCGATCCCCTGGATCAGCTCCTTGCCGAATCGGTCCTCGGGGTGGGCCTTCCCCGCGTAGATGAACTGGATCGGCCGGTCGGCCTGGCCGATCAGGGCGATCAACCGCTCGATGTCCTTGAGGACCAAGCCGGCCCGCTTGTAGGTGGCGAACCGCCGCGCGAACCCGATCGTCAAGGCGTCGACCTTGAGCGCCCGCGACGCCTTCTCGACCGCCGCCTCGCCTTCATTCCGCCGCTCGGCCTGGGTGGCCAGCCGGCCCCGGACGAAGTCGATCAGGCCCGCCTTGAGGACCTGCCGCGTTTCCCAGAGTTCGGCGTCGTCGACGTGGTCGATCCCCTGCCAGGTCTCCGGCCGGCTCATGTTCTTGGACCAGTCCACCCCGAGGTGGCGGTCGAAGAGCAGGTGCATCTGCGGGGCGACCCAGCTCCGGACGTGGACCCCGTTGGTGATGTGGCCGATCGGGACCTCTTCCTCGGGGCGGCCCGGATACAGCGGATGCCACATCTGCCGGGAAACCTGGCCGTGCAGGGCGCTCACGCCGTTGGCATGGCGGTCAAGCTTCAAGGCCAGGACCGTCATGCAGTAAGGCTCGTGCGGGTCGTTGGCGTTGACCCGACCCAGCCCGAGGAAGTCTTCATACGACAGGTGGAGCGCCTCGCGGATCTTGCCGAGGTTCTCCTCGACAAGCTCGCCGGGGAAGCGGTCGTGCCCGGCGGCGACCGGCGTATGGGTGGTAAACACCGTCATCCGAGCGACCTGCCGCGCGGCCTCGCCGAACGGCAAACCCTCGGTCTCCATCAGGTACCGGCTCATCTCCAGGCCGGCGAAGGCGCTGTGGCCTTCGTTGAGGTGGAGGACCGACGGGTGGATGCCCATCGCCTGGACGGCCCGGACGCCGCCGACCCCCAGGAGCAGTTCCTGGCGAATCCGGACCTTGGCGTCGCCCCCGTAGAGCCTCGACGTGAGCGCCCGGTCCGACTCCGAGTTGGCGTCGACCTTCGAGTCGAGCAGCAACAAGGTGATCCGACCGACCATCACCTTCCAGACCTTGGCGTGCAAGACGCCGGTCCGGGTGTCGATCGAGATCGTCACCGGCTTGCCGTCGGGGCCGACCGCGGGCCCGATCGGGAGGAGTTCCGGGTGGTTGTTCGAGTAGGTTTCCCGCTGCCAGCCGTCGGCGTCGAGCGACTGGCGGAAGTAGCCCTCGGCATAGAGCAGGCCGATCCCGACCAGCGGGACGCCCAGGTCGCTGGCGCTCTTCAAGTGGTCGCCCGCCAGGACGCCGAGGCCCCCCGAATAGATCGGCAAGCTCTCGTGCAGGCCGAACTCGGCCGAGAAGTAGGCGACGGGGCGGGTCTTCAGGATCGGGGCGGGGATCGAAGCCCAGGTGTTCCGCTCTTTGAGATATTCCGACAACCGACGGGCCGCGTAGTCGACCCGAGAGTGGAGCACGCTGTCGGTCAGGCGGTCGAGGTCGGTTTCCGGGAGCCGGTTGAGGAACTCGACGGGGTTGTGGTCGGTCTCGCTCCAGAGCGCCGGGTCGAGTTCCCGGAAGATGCTGACGACGTTGGGTTGCCAGGTCCACCAGAGGTTGCGAGCCAGGCCGCGCAGCTTGTCGACGACCTTTTCTTGACCGACCATGCTCATCACCCGGCCTCGCTTCGATGGAATCTGGATGGGGTTGGATTATTGTCGCGTCGCTCGACCGGACTGGGTCGTTCGGCAACATCGGGGGAGAAAAACGGGATTTCAGAGCCGATAGTATGGCGAGTTTCCCTCAAAATGCCAGCCCTTGTCGACACCGCCTCGACCCGAACCCCAGGGCCTTCGTCGGTCAAATCGTCAAATCAGATGCGATCAAGTGTTCACACCGCCGCCGAAATGGTCTATGGTTTGCTTGTTGGATCGGGTTGATGGTCCTCCCCGATCCGTTCGTGTCGTGGGAATAACTCGATCGACCGAATGCCGCCACGTTGAGGGTCGCCGCTCATGGCCTTGACCAACTCGATTGAACCCAATCCGGCGAACCCGGTGAGCTCGGTCTCCACCACCGAGGTTGGTCCGGAATCGTCCATGACGGCAACGCCCGCGAAGGCTTCCCCCGCGATGGCGGCGCCCACGGCGGGGACATCCCCGGCGGCGACATCTCCGGGAGCGTCTTCCCCGGCGGCGATGCCTACCAAGGTGATGCCCGAGATGGCGTCGCCCGGGGCGATGATCCCGTCGGGCACCTCCGACGCCGAATCGGCTCGTCCCGAGGCCAGCGCGACCGAGGAAACGGATGTCTGGGAAGATCGCTACGCCTTCGAAAACTTCGCCGCTCGGTTCATCATCGGGATCGGCCTGATCGTGGGGTGCGCCGTCCTGGCCCTCGACACCTACGCCGAGGGACACCGGATGTACCGCCCCTTGACGATCCTGCTCGGGGCCGTCACCTCGCTGTTCTGGATCTGGCTGGCGATTCGGATCTTCCGCGCCCGGTTCAGCCACCACTACCAACTGACGTCGCACCGCCTGTTCGTCAGCCTGGGGATCTTCCGGCGGCGGAGAGACATGATGGAGCTGATCCACCTCAAGGAAGTCTCGATCCAGCAGCAAACCTTCCTCGACCACCTGTTCAAGGTCGGGACCGTGGTGGTCACCTCGAACGTCGACAAGGCGCCGACGCTTTTCATCGCCGGGGTTAAAGACCCGCAAAAGGTGATGGACCTGATCTACCACCATGCTCGCGACTGAGCGCAACTCGGATAATTTGTCGAATTGAACCCGTTGAGGAGTCGGTTGCTCATGGCGACGGTGATGGTTGAAGGCGAGAAGTCGATCGAAGTCGAGAATGGCCGGAAATTGGTCCTGGGGATCGAGGATGCCGGGATCGACATCCTCCACCGCTGCGGAGGCGTGGCCAAATGCACGACCTGCCGGGTCCAGCTCCTCTCCGGCGACGCCGGGCCGATGCTCGACCTGGAGAAGAACCGCTTGCTCCAGGACGCCTCGTTCGGCCCCGACATCCGGCTCTCCTGCCAGGTCCGAGTTGAAGGAGACCTATCGATCCGAGTCCTGGCCCGGGCCTCGACCTCGAACATGACGCCGGGAACCCGACCCGAAGAATAATTCAATTCTAGCCACGGATGGAACACGGATAATTTCTTTATAAAAGATTTTTCATCCGTGCTCCATCCGTAGCTCGATCTTTCTGAGATTGGCCCAGATGCTTGACGCCTTGGTGATCGCCCCGCACCCCGACGACGCCGAGCTCGGCATGGGCGGCACGATCGTCCGGCTCCTCCAAGGGGGCTGGAAGGTCGGCATCCTCGACCTGACCTCGGGCGAGCCGACCCCCTTGGGATCTTTGGAAACCCGGGAGCTCGAAACCGCCGAGGCGACCCGGGCGCTCGGGGTTCCTTGGCGAGAAAACCTCGGCTTACCCAACCGAGCCTTGGAACCCACCCTGCTCCACCGCCGAGCCTTGGCCGAGGTCTTCCGAAGGGTCCGCCCCCGCCTCCTCTTCGCCCCCTATTGGGAAGACGCCCACCCAGACCACCTCGCCGCGACCAAACTCGCCGAAGACGCCCGGTTCTGGAGCAAGCTTTCCAAGACCGACATGAGCGGCGACCCGTTCCACCCGTCCCGAATCCTCTACTACTTCAGCGTCCACCTCAAGATCATCGAGCGCCCCAGCTTTCTGATCGACGTCTCCGCCCAGAACGACGCCAAGATCGCGTCCCTCCGGGCTTACCGCTCGCAACTCGTCGACAACCAGCCCCCGGGCCGCCCCGGCGCGATCCAAGCCGTCGCCGACCGGACCCGCTTTTGGGGAAATTCCATCGGGGTCCTCCACGCCGAACCCTTCGCCAGCCGAGAACCGATCGGCCTCTCGGGGATGGATCAACTCCTGCTTTAATACTTTTCTAGCCACAGATAAAACACGGATAATCAAGTTTGAATTTTCTGATCCGCGTTCCATCCGTGGCTAAATACCGATCTTCTATTGGTTGCCGGCTTGGGAGTAGGGGCTTCGGGGATATTCTTGCTTGAGGCGTTCGGCGGCCTCGTCGGCGCGGTCGGGGCGTTTCAGCTCGCGCCAGAGTTGGGCGATCTGGCCCAAGGCTCGGGCGTGTTCTTCCTTGTCTTTGCTGAACAGGAGGTCGGTATGGAGGTAGGCGTAGAGCGCTTCCTTGCTCTTGCCGGCGGCGCGGAGGCAGTCGCCGAGGGTGTTGTGGGCGATGGCCTGGGTGGTGGCGTCTTCGGGCGGGGCGGCCTTGATGACGGATCGGACGATCGCCTCGGCCTCGGGGAACTTCTTGAGCGAGACCAGGGCTTCGGCCTTGGCCAGGGTGGCGTCGCGCTTCCGGGCCGAGCCTTCGGGGTTGGCGGCGATCATCTTGTCGATCTCCACGATCGCCTGCGCCGTCTGCCCCTTCTTGCTCAGGATCTTGATCCGCAGCGACGCCGACCGCTCGTCGCCCCGGGGGAGCTTGGCCAGCGAGGCCAGGGTCGCCTCGGCCCCCGGGAAGTTCTCGCGGGCGATCTGGAGCGAAGCGAGGGCTTCGAGCGCGGGGCCGACGTGGCGGCCGGATTTATAAGTCCGCGAGAATGCATCCAGGAGGCCGATCGCGTCGGCGACCTTGCTCGGGTCGTTCTGGGCGAGGTCGGCGGTGGCCCGGGCCTGGCCGAACGTGGCGTCCTCGGCGACGAACGGCTTGCTCGCGGCTTCCCCCGCCGCCTTCTTGTACAACTCGGCGGCCTCGGCGAACGAGCTCGCGGCGTCCTTGGCCTGGGCCTGCTCCAGCGAGGCCGGGTGGCCGTCGTAGGTGATCGACGCGACCTCGGCGGTCGGGATCGAGGTCACGTTGTTGCCGAGCTTGACCTCGACCTTGGTGGGCGACTCCGACGTGACCGTCCCCCGGACCACGCCGCCCGCCGCGCCCTTGGTGGTGGCGTCGGGGGTCAACGTCACCACGTCGCCCAGGGCCGACGTCGCGGCGACCGTCGCCATCGCGGTGAACAGGAGAATTAAGGCTCGTCGGGGGACGGAATGCCGGATCATGGGGGAACCACCTTCGGGGGACAATTGGGTCACTTGGTCAGTTGCTTGAGCAAATCTTGATACTTGATTTTCATCTCCGGCGATCCCACGGTCGGCGAGAGCCGCATCACGCTGGCGACGGTGGACCGGGCCAGGTCGGGCTTGCCTTGCTTCTGGAGGGCGGTCGCGGCGTGGTACCAGGCGTCGTAATAGTCGTTGGGCTTGGGGTTCATCGGGGCCAGCTTGGCCGCCAGGTTCTTCCAATGGGTGTAGGCTTCCCCCCATGTCCCGACCTTGGCCGCGGCCTTGGCGTCGAGGATGTTCCCCTTCTCGACCTGGGGTTCCAGGAGCCGCTTGTTCTGGTCGATGATCTCGTTGAGGGCCAGTTCCGCCTCGTTGAGCCGGCCGGTGAGCCGGAGCGCGGCGACCTGCTTGATCCGGGTCGTGAGGATCAGGTTATTCGCGTTGGGCGACTTCAAGAACTCGGGGTCCTTGGCGTGGAACTCGACGAGGTTCGCGTAGACCTTCGACGCCTCGTCCGCCGCGCCGAGCTTGAGCAGGTTGTCCGCCGCCCAACGGAGCGACTGGAAGGTTTGCCCGGTCTTGTTGGCGACCAGCGCCTTGAGGAACTTCTGGTAAGCCTCCTCGGTCCTCGTGAGCCGGGCCAGGTCGTTCCGCTTGCGGAGGGCCTCGGTCTCGCGTTCGAGCAGGCGGCCCAGCTCGAAGTAGAGCTGCGCCGAGTGGTTTCCCGTGCCTCCCGAGGCTTCCAGGGTCTTCATGTCGTTCATCGCCTGGTCGACCTTGCCGGCGGCGACGTGGGCGCGGAGCAAGGCGGTGATGGCTCGGGTCGCGGTCGGGTTGGGGGCCTTCCCGCCCGGTCCGAGCTTGGCGACGATCGGCTCGAGCAGGCCGACGGCGTCATTGGCCTTGTCGCTGGCGACCTCGACCGTGGCCAGTTCGCAGGCCGTCGACACATAGCCCGGCTCGGTGATGGCGACGTTGGCGTCACTCCGGGCCTTGAGCGAGGTCTGGAAACCCTTGATCGCCTGGGCGGCCTCGGCGTCGGCCCCGGCCGTGTTCCCGGCTTCGCGGAAGGCGAGGCCCTGCCTCCAGTGCGCCGAGCCGGAGGCCGACTCGGCGTCGAACTTCCGGGCCGAAGCGGGTCGGACCGAGTCGAACGACGCGATCGCCTCGGCGAACCGCCCTCGGTCGGCGGCGAGTTCCCCCAAGGCGAGCCGGGCGGTGTCGCCTTGCTCGACGTCGGGCCAGGTGGCGACGACGAACTTGGCGAAGTCGACCAGGTGGTCGCGCTCGCCGCTCCGGGAGCCCGGCCCGGAAGCGTTCTGGGCGCTCAGGAGGGCGAACAGGGCGACCTCGGCGGCCTTGGCCGACCACTCGCCGGAGGGGTCGTTGCGGGCGATGTGCTCGTCGACCACCGCCGCCTCCTCGAACCGGCCCGCCTTGAACAAAGCATAGCCGAGCGACACCCGGCCTCGGTTGGCCTTAACCAGCTCCTTACCTGGGTCGACCTTGCGGCTCGCCAGTCGGAGCAGGCCGATCGCCCGCTTGTAGTCCTCGTTCGAGATCGCCTGGTTGGCCTCGGCCAAGGCTTCGTCGAAGGTCAGCTTGGCGGCGTCGGCGGCGCTCAGGGCGGCGTTGGGGCGATACTTCCGGAGCAGCGCCAAAGCCTCGGGCTTGAACGGCGAGACCACCCGGACCACGTCGGCCAGGGCGTCGGCGGCGACCCGGACGGCCTTGGCCTGGTCGGCGTCGCTCAAGCCGGGTAGCTGGGCCAGGATGCTCTTGGCCAGTTCGGTCTGGACGCCCAGGGCTTCGAACGACCGGCGATCCTTGGGGAACATGGCGAGCCATCGGTTGCACTCGTCCGCCGCCAGGGCGAACTCTTTCCGCTTCGACATGACGATGATCCGGAAGTAGTCCACCTGGCGCTGGAGTGCCCGGAGCGAGGGGTCGGGGTGGTCGAGGAGTTCCTTGTAGATCCCCATCGACTCGCCGAGCTTGCCTTGCTCCTCGAAGACCTTCCCTTGCCACATCCGGGCGGTCAAGCCGGCCATCTGGGTCCGGTATCGCTTATAGAGGTCTTCGAAGGCGGTCAGGGCCTTGCCGAGGAGTTCCTCGCGCCTGGGGGAGCCGACCGGCTCGGTCTGGGCCTCGTCGTAGGAGACGATCTCGCGCTGGAGTTCGGCCTGGATCATCGTCCCCCGGACCTTCTCGCGCTCGGCCCGCCTCGGGTCGTCGGCGGGGATGAACTTGGGGTAGGCCGAGAGCTTGGTGCCGAGCCGGTCGATCGCCTTGCCGAACGCTTCCCGGGCGTTCCCGAAATACGACCGGGCCGAGGCGAGCCGGTTGTCCTTCTCGGTGCCCGACTTCGCCTCGCCCGAGAAGATGACCTCGGTCCGCCCTCGCTCATAGAGGAGGTTGGCCAGGGCGACGATGGCCTCGGTGGTCTCGGGGCGGTCGGGGTTGTCGCGGACGAACGCCTCGATCTTGGTCCGGGCCTTGTCGAGCTTGTCGCGGCCCGCCTCGGGGTCGTTGTCTCGGCTCGCCGCCTCGATCAAGACGCGGGCTTCCTGGTAGTCCAGCGTGAGCCGGAAGTCGGCGGAGATGTCGGGCGACTTCCGAAGCTCTCCGAGGTATTCGAGGGCGAGGTCGTAGTAGCCCCGAGCCCGCAACCCCTCGGCGAACCCTTCGGCGAACCGGGGGTCGTCGGCCCCTCGGGCGGGCGAAGGGTCCGAGAAGATCATCGCCGCCGCGAGCGCCGAGAGGCCAAGAGATCGGAGCATGGGCGACCCTTCGGGGAGATGAATATGACGGCGAACCCCGATCGATCGGGACGGCCGCGAAACCTGATTCGCCGAGCGTGGATGATGCGACAACCCCATCGTAGGTCCCTCGATCCGGCCTCGTCAAGCAGAACGATCAAGCCCCTCCAAGGTCCGGGCGATTCCGGAATCTTCGCCGAGCGACCCTTGACATTGACGGCACTTGCCGTAAGCTGAGACATCGAGACGGCACTTGCCGTAAGACTGGTCCGGAGGGTCGGAAGATGGCCGAATTGATCCCGTCGTTGGGGGATTCCGAGGTCGAGGTGTTGCGCTGGATCTGGCGGGAGCAACCGTGCTCGGAGCGTCGGGTGACGGACTTGATGCAAGCCGAGCGGCCGGTCGCCCGGACGACGGTCTTGAAGACGATCCAGCGGCTGGAGGAAAAGGGGCTCTTGGTCCGAGAACCGGCCCCGGCTTCGGGGCGAGGCCCGATCCTCTATCGGGCTTCGCTCGAGGAGCGAAGGGTCTTGCCGCATCTGATCCGACGGTTCGTCGAGCGAGTCCTCGGCGGGTCGGCTGCGCCTCTGGCGGCTTACCTGGCCAACTCGGACAGCGATCGGCTTTCGGCCAAAGACCTGGAAGCCCTTCGCGTGATTGCTCGGAAGATCGGCGAGGACGAAGGGGGGACGCCATGAACCCGGCGATCAAGGCCCTCAACAACCTGGCGATCGCCTGGGCCGAGGTCGTCTGGGCGGTGAGCTGGCAAGCCTTGCTCATCGTGGGTGGGTTCGCGATCGTCGCCTGGATCATCCGGCGATCGTCCCCATCGCTCCGATCCTGGCTCTGGCAAATCGCGGCGATCAAGCTGTTGATCATGCCGCTCTGGGGGGCCTCGATGGTCTCGCCGATGGCCTCGAAGGGCGATCCGGGCCAACTGTCGCAAGAGTTGCCGACCGGTCAATCTGGGTTGAATCTGGCCGGACGGGTGGGCGACCCCATTCGAGTCGCGGGGATGACCGAGGTCGGTGCGAATCCCAGCCAACCGGGGAACCCTCGGTTCGAGCCGGTCGATTGGCGAGTCTGGCCGATGGTCGGTTGGACTTGCCTGGTGAGCGTCCAGGCCGCCGCGATCTTCGGGCAACGTCGCCGCTTGATCCGGTTCCTGTCCCGATCCAACCCCGCCGACGACCCCGCCCTGTTGTCCCTGGTCGGAGAGCTTTCCGGGCGGATCGGGCTGACGCAACCCCCCCGCGTCGTCCTGATCGACGAAGGGGGCTCCCCCTTCGTTTGCGACCCGAGGCGACCGACCCTGGTCCTCCCCCGGTCGCTCCCCCTCGAAGCGTTGCGGCCGATCCTGCTCCACGAGTTGTGCCACCTCAAGCGGCGCGACCTGATCTGGGGCTGGGTCCCGGCGGTGGCTCGCGTGCTCTACGTCTTCCACCCGGCGGCGCACTACATCGCCTTCCGCGCCCGCCTCGAACGCGAACTCGCCTGCGATCAGGCCGCGATGGTCCTGACCGGCCAATGCGCGGCCACCTACGCCTCGACCCTGGTCGACGTAGTGACTCGGACGTCCATCCCCCCGACGCTCAGGACCGTCCCGCCCTCGACGCGACTCGACCTTTCCCACCCGTGATTCTCTTCGTGAAAGGAACCCCTGCCATGCTCGATCGATTCGGACCCTGGTCCTCCGCCCTGGGCGACGGGATGTCGCCCCACCTCGACACGTTCTGGAAGCGTCGGCTCTCGCTCCTCGACTCGACCCGGACGGCCCGGTTCGCGCCGACCCGCCGCGACGGTTTCTTGCTCGGCCTGCTTGCCATCGCCGCATTCGGCCTGCCCACCTTGCATCTGGCCTCGGCCCAAAGCCCCAACCCGGACAAGTACCGAGGACCCAGCAGGATCTACGTCCGGGCCAACTTCAACAATCCAAATGATGGTCAGAGCAAAGACTTGAGCGGCCTTTTCGCCATCGACCCCGAGACCGGCACCCGGACGAAACTGGTTGATGACCTTGGGTATCGGGTCCGCGTTTCTCCCGACGGTCGGACTCTGGCTATCAGCAAATCGGGCTGGTCGGGAGGTCGTCAGATCGATGACGTGGGAATCTGGACGATCGACTCCGAGGGGAGAGGAGAAAAGCGGAAGATCGCCGACTTCGGCGGGACGGTGTCCTGGTCGCCCGATAGCAAGCAGATCATCGTGTCGAGGGGGTTGACTCCGATTACCGTCGGGGACGAGGACAAGCTCCACGAAACCTGGCGGATGAACGCCGACGGCTCGGGGGCGACCAGGTTGCCGATCCCCGCCAGCGACGAGGTCGACGATTGGTCGCCCGACGGCCGGTGGGTGGTCACGGTTTCCGACCGGAAGGAGCCGAAGTTCCCCAACTATCAGCTCTACGTCATGCACCTTGACGGCACCGACCAACGCCTGATCACCGAAGGGGTCGGCGGAAACGTCTACCCCCGGTTCTCCCCCGACGGCAAGCAGGTCGCTTATCTCTACTGGGATAACAAGCAACACAACCTCCGGGTCGTCAACACGGATGGCAGCGGTCGGCGCGTGTTGATCAACGAAGAAAACGACGTCTCGCATGACTTCCCCGTCTGGTCGCCCGACGGAAAGTCGATCGCGTACCGGATGCAAACCTGGGAACGCGACCCGAAGGACGGCCACAAATTCATGAGCGTCGGCAAGAGCAAACCGATGCTGGGCGTGATCGACGCCGATGGCAAGAATCCTCGGACCATCAAGCTCCCGCCCGCGCTCTACATCGAGTCGCCCGACTGGCGCTGAGAGGTTCGCTAGGGCCTGGGGTGGGCCACGAGGACGCTCCAGGAATCGCCTCGGGCTCGGTCGTCGCTTGCCGCGATCGAGCCTGCGCGCGTATCTTGGGAGGGTGCGTTTTGGCCTACCTCGCCCAGAATCCCGGAGCCTCACCGATGATCCGAGCCGTCCTGACCTCCACCGCCCTGGCCGCCTCGTGCCTGGGGCTGCTCCTGGCCGCCGTTTCCGGCCCGGCCCGAGCCGACGACTCGAAGGATCGCGTCTTCGAGATGCGGACCTATCACACCCTCGAAGGTCGCCTCCCCGCGCTCAACAAGCGGTTCCGCGAGCACACCTGCGAACTGTTCAAGAAGCATGGAATGGAGCTGGTCGGCTTCTGGACCCCGGTCGAGGAGAAGGACGGCAAGAGCGACAAGCTGGTCTACATCCTCGCCTACCCGAGCAAGGAAGCCGCCGCCAAGTCGTGGGAAGCATTTCGAAACGACCCGGTCTGGAAGAAGGCCCAGGCCGAGAGCGAAGCCGACGGCAAGATCGTCGCGAAGGTCGAGTCGGTCTTCTTGAACCCGACCGACTACAGCGCGATCAAGTAAACCTGGATTCGTCCCCGACCGCGACCCGTTGAACTGAGGAAATTCGATGGCGACCGCGACGACAGACCGATCGACCCTGCCGATCGGGATCGACGAGATCCGGGGGGCCGCCGCGAGGTTGGCCCCCTGGATTCACCGGACGCCCGTCCTGACCTCCCGGACGCTCGACGACATCACGGGCGGGTCGGTCGCGCTCAAGTGCGAGAACTTCCAGAAGGTCGGCGCCTTCAAGATCCGGGGGGCGGCCAACGCCCTCCTCCAACTGGGTGAGGAACAGCGCAAGGTCGGCGTCGTCACCCACTCGTCGGGCAACCACGCCCAGGCCGTCGCCCAAGCGGGGCGATGGCTGGGAATCCCCACGGTCGTCGTCATGCCCAGCACCGCCCCAAGTATCAAGCGGGCCGCGACCGAAGGTTACGGCGCCCAGGTCGTTACTTGCGAGCCGACCCTCGAAGCACGAGAATCCACCGTCAACGCCCTGATCGCCGAGCATGGATATACGCTCGTGCATCCGTTCGACAACTGGGACGTCATCGCCGGCCAGGCCACGGCCGCGCTCGAACTGATCGAGCAGGCCGGGCCGCTGGACATCGTCATGTGCCCCGTCGGCGGCGGCGGGTTGCTCGCGGGGACAGCCCTCACGGTCAAGGCTTTATCGCCATCGACCCAAGTCATCGGGGCCGAACCCAAAGCCGCCGACGACGCCCTCCGCTCTCTGATTTCAGGCCGGATCGAGTCCTCCGGCGACCCGAAAACCGTCGCCGACGGCCTCCGGACGTCGCTCGGCGAGAAGCCCTTCCAGGTGATCCGGACCCACGTCGACGCCATCCTCACCGCCACCGAACCTGAAATCCTCCAGGCGATGCGGTTCGTCTGGGAACGCTTCAAGATCATCATCGAGCCGAGTTGCTCGGTCCCCGTCGCCCCGGTCCTGAACCGTCAGATCGACATCCAGGGGCTTAAAGTGGGGATCATCATCACCGGCGGCAACGTCGACCTCGAACCGATGTTCGCGGCCCTCGCGGAGCGGTGGTTGTGACGGCGAATAAGGAGGCGTCGAGGCCGCCGAGGCGGTCATGGTGGTCCCGCCCGCGGCTGAACGTCCGCTTGATGATGCTGATCATCGCAGCTATGGCGGCTGGCTTCGGGATCTACGACGACTCGCAGCGGGTTCGAGTCGTGTTCATCAACAAGTCGGCTGAAACCGTCCGGCTCGTCGGAGTCTTCTATGAGGGACGTGAGGTTCAACTCGGCCCAATTGGTCCGCTCGGGCGAGTCGAACATCGCCTCCGGTCCAATCAGTCGATGAGTGGTATTCGAGCCTCGGTCTTTGTGGTCCGGCCAAGAGGAAAGGAAGACAAAATTATAGAAGTGGTAACTAATATGCCTTTGATTCATGGAAAAGTCACCTACATAGAGTTCAATCACGACTCCATCAGATTCGATTATGATGGTCGATAGGTTGCACCATCCGATAAATGTCGCCATAAGTCGTCTGCAACAACGTCATTTGAGGAGTTTCGCCTGCCGTGGCCGACAACCATTCGTTCGACATCGTCAGCGAAGTGAACACCGCCGAGATGCACAATGCCGTGGTCCAGGCCCAGCATGAGATCGCCGTCCGGTATGACTTCAAAGGGACGCACGCCGGGATCGAGTACGACAAGAAGGAGAACAAGCTGACCTTGACCGCCGACAACAAGGGGCAGATCGAGACCGTGATCCAGATGCTAAAAGAGAAGATGGCCAAGCGAGGCGTGGCGGTCCTTGCCCTCAAGCGAGGGAAGCTCGAAGAGGCGACGCACGAGTCGGTCCGCGAGGCGATCACGCTCCACACCGGGATCGAGACCGACGACGCCAAGAAGATCGTCAAGCAGATCAAGGCGATGGGGATCAAGGTCCAGTCGCAGATCATGGACAGCAAGGTCCGAGTCACCGGCAAGAAGCTCGACGAGCTGCAAACCGTGATCGCCTACCTGAAAGAGAACGGGCCGGAATTCCCTTTGCAGTTCAACAACTTCACCTGATCGGCAAAGTTCGCGTGATGGGCAACGATGGCAGCCGAACCGGGCCTTTCGGGCCGAATCGATCGAGTCGAACGCGGGTCCGGGCCGATCTTGGTTGTCGGCGAAGTTCGCCGGGGCGACGCTGGAATGCGTGCCCAGCGCCTCGGCGAAACGCGGCAATCAGGAGCGGTCGGACATGGGATTTTTGAACGGGCGAGTGACTTATGCGCGGTATCGGGTCGGCGGACAAATCCCGCTCCCGCTGGGCGAGGAGACGGTGGAACTCGCTCGCCAACACTTGATCGGCCGCCACGGCTCGGGCGAGCCGACGGATGGGATCTCGGTCGGCTGGGCGGGGGGCGAGCATGTCCTCGACACGACGATCGAGCCGGAGAAGAACGTCATCAACGACGCCCTCCACCTGGCGATCCGGGTCGACACCGACAAGATCCCGGGCGCCTTGCTCCGGGCCTACACCAAGATCGAGACCGACGCCCGGGCCAAGATGAACCCCTCGGGGTTCGCCAACAAGGCCCAGAAGCAGGAAGCCAAGGAAGCCGCCAAGGCCCGCGCCGAGTCCGAGGCCGCCGACGGCCGGTTCCGCCGGATGGCCCATTATCCGATCTTGTGGGACGGCCAGTCAAACATCCTCTACGCCGGGACGGCCGGCCTGTCGGTCCTGGATCGGCTCCAGACCTTGTTCCGGGAAACCTTCGACCGGATCTTGGAACCCATCAGCGCCGGGAGTCTGGCCCACTCGCTCGCCGACGCCCGAGGGCACAAGTCGATGATGGAAGGCTCGGGGCCGGTCGGCTACATCGGCGAAGACGGCCACTCGACCGTCGCCTGGTCGGACTCGGACTTCGACCGCCCCGACTACTGGGGCAACGAGTTCCTGATCTGGCTCTGGCACACCCTCCAGGCCGACGGCGACACCATCCCCTTGTCCGACGGCTCGGACGTCGTGGTCATGATGGCCAAGACCCTCACCTTGGATTGCCCCCGAGGCGAGACCGGCCGCGACCAGCTCACCACCGAAGGGCCGACCCGGCTCCCCGAGGCGTTCCGGGCGCTCCAGGCGGGCAAACTCCCCCGCAAGGCCGGCTTGAGCCTGGTCCGCCACGGATCGCAGTATGACCTGACCTTGCAGGCCGAGACGTTGGCCGTCTCGGGCGCGGCCCTGCCGAAGATCGAAGGGGCGTCGGGTCGGGACTTGCGGGAAGCCCGGATCGACGCGATCCGCCACCTCGCCGAGACGATGGACCTCCTCTACGACGCCTACGGCCGATGCCGGACGGGGTCGGACTGGAGCACGGAACTCGGTCGGATTCGGACCTGGCTCAAGGTGGCCTGACCGCGCGACTTTCGGTCGGGCTCGGCGGCCGAGGCGCGGCCGTCGAGTCCTCCCGATCGGCCGATCGGAGCGACGGAGGACAAGATGGCGACGCGGCAATCGACGATCGACTCCCTGCTCGACCAGCTTTCGGGCGCCGGGACCGTGACGACCCTGAAGATGTTCGGCGAGTATTGCCTCTACCTCGACGGCAAGCCGGTCGCGCTGGTCTGCCGCGAACAGCTCTACGTGAAGCCGACCGACGCCGGGCGGGAAGTGGTCCCGGACGCGATCGAGGAACCTCCCTTCCCCGGGATCAGGCCCTACCTGCTCATCTCGACGGAAAAGGCCGACCAATGGGCCTACCGCGAGACGCTCTGTCGGCTGCTCCGGGCCACCTTCGACGCGCTTCCCCCACCCAAGCCCAAGCCCCGCAAGCGGCGGATCGCGGAGAAGTAAAGCTCTGGCTCCGCATTTCGCCCGTCGCTCGGCTCTTCCGCTATGATCGGTCGTCCTCGACGGATCGGACAGTCGAGCTTGATCCTTCGCCCCGAATCCGGTTTGGTCGATGGGCAACGATCGCCGGCACATCACTTTCGCCTCGTTCCCGGGCGGGTCCTACTCGATCGTTCAAACCTCGCGGTGAGCTTCGTCCACCCTGCGGTTCAGGGCCGAGCAATATTTCAAAGTAAGCCTCGAGAGGATGAAGCAGGCGAGATCGCTCCTCGCCGGTGGCGAATCGTTCGCCCTCTCCATATATTGCGGTGGCTTGGCGGTCGAATCGCTCTTGCGAGCTTTCCGTTGGGTCGAAGATGATTCCTTCGAGGGACGCCATGATCTGAACGATCTCCTCAAGGCGAGCCAATTATTGCGGATCGACGACGAATATTTGCGAGGGAGGCGGGCATCGGAGGAAGAAGTCCGGCAGAGTAATCTGATAATCCGAGGCGCCTTGATTGAAGTTGCCTCCCGTTGGCACAATAATCTCAGATTCGCATCCGAGGCGACGATGGTTGCCTATCTCAAGCAAACCGGCAATACTCAGGGCGTTCGAGGGAATCCCTTGAAGAAGAATGCCCAGGTTTTGATCGAGGCGTCGCAGATCATCGTGAGCCGAGGAGAGATTTTATGGACATCCAGGCGAAGATAATTTCGGCCCTCAGTGAATCCATGAAAGTTGACTATATACGTCTCGAAAACGATGACGGAATCACTGGTTTCGTGGTGTCGCCCGACTTCAAAAGGTTGTCTTCCCTGGATCGTATCGACTTGATCGACCAGGCACTAATCAAATCCACCATTCCGCTTTCTCCGCAAGAACAACGCCAAGTTTTCATGATCGCGGGACTTTCGCCCGAAGAATACGACGTCGTCGGCACCCGGATACGAATTCATCGGATCAAAGAATTGCCGCGAGGGGCGATCAAAATTGTGCTCTCTGGCAATCTCACCGACGCGGAGTACGTCCGATCGGTCCTGAACCAAGCGGGAAGCTTCAAGACAACCGCACCCAAGCCGGTCTCCGACGCCCCTGGGATCTTGATCTCGATCACCGCCAAGAGCAGCGATCCAACCGGATTGACCAGAGATTCGGTGATCCAGATTCTCAAAAGCGACCGTTACCTTGAGGTGATGGCCGGCGCCTGATCGCACGCCCTTGGTCGCGTCCCAGAGGAAAGCTGGTCGGTCGGATGGGCAACTATCGCCAGCACATCACGTTCGCCTCGTTCCTGGGCGGGTTCTACTCGGCCGGGGCGTCCTTCTTCCTCGGGGTCCACTGGTTCTACGGGACCGTGGCGACCTTGCTGACGACCCTGAGCGGCCTCTTGCCCGACCTCGATTCGAGTTCGGGGGTCGAGTTGAAAGGGTTCACCGGAATCCTCGGCGTCCTGGCGGCGCTGGCGGTCTGGGACGCGGTGGGCAAGGCCGAGCCTCGGCCGATCTTCGAAGTGCACCTCTGGTCGGTCGTCCTGTCCTACGTCCTGGTCCGCCACGGACTGCGTCGGGTCTTGTCGAGGCTCAGCAAGCATCGGGGGATCAGCCACAGCCTGCCGACCTGCGCCGTCTGGGGGCTTTTGACTTACCTTTACTACCCATCGAACTATCACGGGCTTCGGGTCGTGATGGGGGTGGCGGTCGCCGTCGGCTTCTTCTCGCACCTGCTCTTGGACGAGATCTGCAGCGTCGACCTCCGGGGTGCTCGGGTCAATAAAGCGTTCGGGACGGCGATCAAGCTCTGGGCGCCGTCTCCTTGGACGACGTTGGCCATGTACGCCCTCCTGAGCTATCTGACCTGGATGACCATCCGGCGCTGGCCGACCGACCCGACCCAATTCGACCTCCCCGCGCTCGACATCCCGATCCAGGCTTACGCCGAGGAGATCGTCCGCAAGCTCAAATCGGTGACAAGACCGTGACGGCGTCGTAGGTCCTCCGGGGGATCGCCGGAAATTGGGGCGGAAAAGTTCCCCTTGGGCCGCTAGAATCGGGTCTCGTTTGGTTGCGCCGCGACCGAGCTTTCAGGATTCTCGCCCAGGACAAGGGGAAGCGTACCGATGCGCCAGTCCGTTCGTTCCGGCCTCATCGCGTCGATCGTCGTCACGTTCGCGGGCGTCGCGGCGGCCCAGGCCCCTTCGGGGTCCACCCAGCCGAAGTCGAAGGCCGCCGGTCCCGCGCAGAAATCAGCCGCGCCCGCCGGGAAAGCCGCTACACCTCCCACCCGACCCGCCATCTTCGACCAGGTGCTCGCCACCGTCAACGGCGAGCCGATCACCCGAGGCGACCTCTACCAGTACCTCCAAGGCTTCGGCCTCCCCCCCGGACAGGTCAGCGACGAAGAGCTGTTCAGCAAGGGGATCGAGGGGTTGGCCAACTTCCGGCTCGTCAACCAATACATGATCAAGCAGAACCCGCCGGTCTCCGAGAAGGAGATCGACGCCGAGTACAACTCGCTGGCCGAGGCCCTCAAGAAGGACGGGCAAGATATCAACGTCGCCCTCGCCTCCGCCGGGATGACCACGGCGCAGGTCCGCGACGAGATGAAGAAGAAGTTCCGCTGGAGGAACTACGTCAAGAACGTCGCGACCGACGCCGTGCTCAAGAAGTACGTCGACGACAACAAGGACGTCTTCAACCGGACCCAGGTCCGCGCCAGCCACATCGTCCTTCGGGTCGAGCCGAACGCCTCGCCGGAAGACAAGGCGAAGGTCAAGGCCAAGCTCGCCGGGATCAAGCGCGAGATCGACGGCAACAAGATCGGCTTCGCCGACGCCGCCAACAAGTACTCCGAGGACGAAGGTAATAAGGTCAGCCCGTCGGGGGGCGACCTCGGCTACTTCACCCGCCGAGGCCAGTTCGACTCGTCGTTCACCGCCGCCGCCTTCGCCCTCAAGAAGGGGACCGTGTCCGACCCGGTCGACACCCCGTTCGGCTACCACCTGATCCAGGTGACCGACCGCAAGGAAGGAAGCCCCGTCAAGTTCGAGGAGCAGAAGCCCTACATCCAAAATGAGTACGAGACCGACCTCCAGGAGCGGGTCGTCGCCGAGATGCGGAAGACCGCCAAGATCGACGTCAAGCCGATGCCCGCCGACCTGTTCCCGAAAGCCCCGCAGCCCACCCAGGGGGCCGCTCCCGACCCCGCCGCCGGTAAGGCCGCGGCGCCCGCCCCGAAAGCCGCCGCTCCTCGGTGATAGCGAATTGAGCCACAGATGAACACGGATGTGTCACGGATAAGAGTTTTGAAAGTACTTTTATCCGTGCTTCGTCCGTGTTCCATCCGTGGCTAAAAAGTCAGCCCGGCGACTTGCCCGAGAGTTGGGCCAGCGCCGCTTCGAGCTTTTCCCAGGTGACGGGCTTTTCGAGGTAGCCGTCGACCCCCGCCTCGCCGATCCGACTCTGGTTGACGACCGACACGTCGCCGGTCAAGGCGAAGACGGGGAGGTCGCGGAATCGGGGGTCGCGGCGGAGGGCCAGGGTCGCCTCGACCCCGTCGAGTTCGGGCATGTTGACATCCATCAGGATGACCATCGGCCGCTCGGCCTCGACCAGTTCGAGGACTTCGCGGCCGTTGCCCGCTTCCAGGACGCGGTAGCCCATCCTTCGGAGGACCTTGGCCAGCGTCTTCCGGCTGTCGGCGTGGTCCTCGGCGATCAGGATCGCGCCCGAGGAGGCTCCGGTCGGGATCACTTTGGGAGGGGCCACGGGCGCGGATTCCTGGGTGATGACCGAGGAAGGCAGCGCGAGCGTGAACTTACTCCCGCGCCCCGGGGTGCTCTCAAGCTGGATCTCGCCCTGGAGCAGGTTGGCCAGGCGTCGGCAGATCGCCAGGCCCAGGCCCGTGCCTTCCCCCCGGAGCCGGTTGGGGTGCTCCAGGACGGCGAACTCGTCGAAGATCCGCTCCTGGTCCCGGAGGGCGATCCCGATCCCGCTGTCCTCGACCCCGATCAACAACTGGCCCTGGGTCGTCCTGACGAACAGCCGGATCGAGCCTGATTCCGTGTACCGGAGGGCGTTGGACAACAGGTTCGAGAGGATCTGCTTGAGCTTGGCCCGGTCGGTGTTGAGCCGAGTCCCGACCACAGCGTCGGCCTCGAACCGGATGTCCAGCCCCTTGGCCCGGGCCTGCGGCTCGATGCTCGACAGGCACTCGCCCAGGGTTTCTGCGAGGTTGAACCGGGACAACTCGGGCAAGGTGGCCCCGGCGTCGATCCGGCTCAGGTCGAGGAGGTCGGACAGGAGGTCGAGGACGTTCTTGACCGCGTTCCGGATCGTTCGGAGGCACTCCTTGACCTCGGGGTCGTCCTGGTCCTTGACCTGCGACTCCAGGAGGCGGGCCGAGAGCACCACGGCGTTGAGCGGAGTCCGGGCGTCGTGCGAGAGCGCGGCCATCAGGCGGCTCTTGTGCTGCGATTGCTGCTCCAACTTCGCTTCCAGCTCGATCCGGGCCGTGATGTCGATCGCCGAGCCGAGGAACCCGAGGAATCCGCCGGCCCCATCATGGAAGGGGGAACCTTGGTCGGTGATCCAGCGGTATCGGCCGTCGTTGCGGCGGAGGCGGTAGACCATCTCGAATGGTTCGAGGGCGACCATCGCGCGATGGAAGGTTTCGAGGCGGCGAGTCGAGTCGTCGGGGTGAATCCCCTCGGCCCAGCCTTGCCCGGCCTCCTGGTCGAAGCCCCGCCCTCGGAATTCGAGCCAGGTCTCGTTGAAGAAGTCGCAGCGGCCATCGCGGTCGGATCGCCAGATCATCACCGGGGACTGGTCGACGATCACCCGGAACCGGGCCTCCGATGCGGCCAATTCGGCTTCGAGGCCCTTGCGGTCGGTGATGTCCTGGACCACCAGGACGGCCCCGGCGATGGTCCCGTCGGCGGAGGTCAGGGGGGCGGCGCTCGCCGTGACGAAGATCCCTCCGCCCTCCGACTGCCAGAAGTGATCCTCGCGGAGGACCGTCTCGCCTCGGAGCGCCCGGGCGATCGGGTAGCCGCCCAGCTGGTCCTCGATCGTCCGATCGGGAAACTCGACTCGGGCCACCGAGTCCGAAGCCTCCACCCCGTGTAGGCGGACGGCCTCGCGGTTGACCAGCAGCAACGTCCCATCCCCCTGACACACCCAGACGCCGACGGGAAGGTCGTCGATCAAGCTCTGGAGCTTGATCCGCTCGGTTTCGGCGGCGTTCTTGCGGACCTCGAACTCGGTCAGCAGCGCCTCGCCGTGCGTCCGGGTCGATTCGAGGTACTGCTCGACCGACTCGGCGATCGACTCGTCGATCACGCCGTCGATCGTCGTGACCAGGGTTTCCATCTGGTTGACGTCAAATCCTTGGTCGAGGGCGAAGGTGAACGTGTCGCGGATCAAGGTCGACCGGAGGTGGCCCAGCTCGGCGACGACCTCGGTGATGGTGTAACCCTGGAGCCACCGGCAGTCGCCATGATTCCGGGAACTGTAGGCCGCCGAGGTTTCCTTGCCCCGAAGCCGATCGGTCAGGCGATCGAGGAGTTCGGGGACGTGGTCGAAGAAGTCCACGCGCGACAAGCGCTCGGCTTGGGGGACATCCCCAAAACGCTTGACGGTCGTCCTCCACACGGCGAGGATCGCTTCGACCTGACGATCGATGTGATCCGCCAAAAGGGCGGTCTCGCTCATGGTGTCATCCGCTCAGGTCAGCATCTTTGCTGGTTTCGGGCCGCCCCGATGAGCCGAGGCCCGAATACGCCACGATCTGAGACGACATTCTCGGGATTTTCTCACGGCCATGTCAAGGGATTGTCGCCCAAAGTTTCATCGACTGAGCACTTTTTTGCGCAAAGATAGGATCGTTCGTCGGGAGTCACATCGACCGTGCCATCGAGGGTGCCGGCGAATCGCCCGATATCGCGCCCGGTCTTCAGGTTCCGGCGTGGTGGAAGATCGTCGGCTCGATCGGGTGGAGTTTGTACAAGCGATCGTGCATCATCTGCTCGATCCATTCCAGGTCTCCCAGGAGGGTCAGCGAAGACTCGGGAAGTGGCGGATTCGAGGGGCGGTCGGGATACGACTGGAGCTGGGCGACCCGGTCGGCCAGGGGCGGGTGCGGCGACTGGACGGGCGACTCGGTCGAGGTCAGGATTCGCATCCGCATCGCGTCGACCAGCGGCTCGGGGAGTCGTTCCCAGAAGAGTCGGAAGGTCGCGTAAAGGTTCCTGGACGAAGCATCCTCGATGTCGAGGACTTCGAGGAGTTCGCGGAACAAGGGCTGGACCAAGGCGACCTTCACCAGCGCCGAGGAAGCGTTCCGACCGCCGGCGATCGCCGCCGACCGGCGATCGGCCCGGGCTTCCTGCCCTCGCGCGATCGGCTTGAGCAGGTCCAGGGCGACCCGTCGGCACCCCAGCGCCCACCACCGGAGCGGCCCCCAGGTCCTCGAGTCGGGGTCGTCGAGCGCCCGATCCAGGATTTCGACCGACCGGATCAGCCGGGCCGACCAGGTGGCGTCGCCTCGGGCGAGGTGGGCCAGCTCGTGCGCCAGGATCGCCCGAAGCTCTTGGACGTCAAGGACCGGGAGCAGCGGCAGCCCGAGCAAGAGGGCCCGGGAACGTCGCCAGGCGACCACGCCGCAGCAGGGCAAGAACGCCAGGCGGACTTCCTCAGGGGGGCGGATGTCGAGTTGGGCCGCCAAGTCGGCGAGGATGTCGAACAACCGAGGGGCTTCGGACCGCTTCAAGATCGGCCCGAAGTCGGCGTCGGGGTCGGCGGAGTCGAGCTTGATCGAGATCCCGCCCAGGGTCGCCACCAGGTCGGACCAGCTCGACACCGAGTCGTCGAGCCAGCCCCGCAAAACCGGCACGAATCCGCCCAAGATCAAGAGGACGACCGTTCCCAACCCCAGGCCGAGCCGATAAACCCTCAAAACGATCCGTAAGAATTGGGATCGGCCAAAAAGCGCCAGCTCGCCGATCGGCGCCCGACCCGGGCCGTCCGACCGAGGCGGCCCCGGCCTCGGCCTGGCCCGGAACCCGGTCCCGCATCGAGGACATCGCATCGCATAGGAATCTTCGAGTCCCGACGGAAGGCTCGACACCGCTAGTCCCGCCCCGCACGCGGGGCACCGCAAATCGGGCGGATGATCGCCTCGCCGCATCGACCGATCCTTCCCTGGAGTCCCCGGCGAAATTCGGATCATGATTCTGAGAGGGTGAGCGTTTTGTTTGTGGGTAGACGGATGGATTATCCGTGGATGGGTTCTGCCCAGAAGGCGTCCCACTGGCTTCTTTCTCCTTCGTACAACGCACGGAGTTGACATATCGCGTCGACTCCC
>JAABUX010001815.1_pt1 | contig 31292 bp, 23 predicted proteins | sample 5561851 | NCBI WGS metagenome assembly JAABUX01 (sample SAMN10711883, study PRJNA513361) | rock metagenome | isolation source: Antarctica rocks | place: Antarctica: Victoria Land, Richard Nunatak red sandstone | collected 2016-01-03
AACAACCGGCAACTCACTCGTGATCTACTCGCCGTTTGTCAGCGTGTTAACGAGATTCAGGCACGGCTTCCCGACGGCAGACTTCTCATTCTACATGCGCCCTCTTCACCTTTTGGCTGAAACCCTGCTAATAGGAAGAAAAGCGATAGTGCTACGTCGCCGTGTCAGTCTCAGCAGTCATTGCTCTTCTCAGTAAGAACTATTGCATCGCCCTGGGACAAGTGGTGCCGGAGGTCCTCACACGCTGCCTTCATGCGAGGGTCGGTGCTGGACGAGTGGTGCCAGGCCAGGCTCACCGTCACTTGATAGTAGTACGCTGGGTCCCATTCTACGCCGAACAGCATGACTCGCAAAAAGCCATAGTGGGCCCACAGCGTCTCATGAAGGCCCTGAGTTAAGAGAGCAGGGTCGTAACCGCAAAGTGGATAAGTGCGGCACAGTTTTGCCTTTGAGAGACTTCGGGGTGCTTTGTTTTCGGTTGAGTTTGAGGTATCGGCACTGTTTTTGATGAGATACGAGGAACACCTGTGCCGATACCTCCTCACACAAGACTGGAAACTCGACTGATACAACAAGGTATTGGTTGAGTTCTGTTGGGCATGATGGCATACTCCCTCCATAAGAAGTGTCAATCCAAAAACTGCGCCGCACTTCTCTCCTTTGTGGCTACTTGGCCTCTTCCTTAACGTAGGGCCTAGACCGGAGGATGTGACGCACTATGCCTGTCTCACTTTGAGGCAAGGCCAGATGCCCGTGTGCCATGTGTGACGCTCGACCAGTGTCACGACTCGCTCGCGAGCTGCTGGATGTGACTGGTTCTCAGAAGACGCGCCGTGGTGAATGGACGAGAACGTGTGGGCCAACGCGGAGTATCGCCGTGCCGTGGGAAGAGGGAGGACGAGGATCACCGTAAAAACCTCTCACAACGCCTGAGCGGAGAAGAGACGAATCAGGTCCGACACGGAGTCTCTTCGTGCCGTAGGACGTGCTGGCTTTTGAACATGCAAGAGATGAGAGGGCAAGGCGGTGCAGAAGAATTGTGAGCAATTTATATACAATGCTGTAAGTTTCGTCTTGCCTTAAAAAGGCGGCTTGGGGTTTGAGCACAGGAGGAACCAACAGTCGGAAGAGCCCGTTCAGTTGGCCTGCAGAGCGCACAGAGGAAACCTTCTTCCACGCAAGGAAAAAACTATTTTAAGAGCAATGCCTCTCTCAAAAAGTCGTTCCCGCAGTTTTTACCTCTCAAATCAAAGAAAATGGGCGGCTTTTTCTTTCTTCTTCCGACTGTTGGTTCCTCCTGTGCCACAACCCTAAGTTACAGAAGGACCGTGTAGACGACGAGACGCAAGGTGGTCTGATGAAGACGTGGAAGCCATGTACCTGCACAGGTTATCAAGTTGAGAAACGTGCCCGAATGATTCTCGAATATTTGTTGAAGGGGAGCGGTGGCAGGTTGATACACCGCAATCGTTCGGACCTGAAAACGCAACGTGGGCTTGCCGGGATGGACCACGAGGACAAGATCACCTCTTTGCAACTTTTGGAGCCGCCAGAAGACGGCTGGAGCTCCCCCCGGACGATCCAGATGCCCATCAATCACGGCACTACCCTGTTCGCCAGGACGCGGTCCATACTGATACCATCCCACCCCATCCCACGGTCTATGTACTGGCACAGCCATGGCTCCACTTGATAGCGTGCCAACTGGTTCAATAGGAGCATTGACACCTATAGCTGGTATGACTAATGTTCCAGATAGGTGTAGGAGTTGAGCCTTCGTGCTGCTTTTAGAATGAGGAGTCGTAACAGGTGTCGTGCTGCTTCTCGGACGGGTGGAGCCTGATGGGTGAGAAGAGAGCAGAAGACGACTCACACGAAAACCAAGAAGAAGGCTGAGAGTGAGAACGACGACCGCAAAAACGTACCAGAAATGTTTCACTCTTCGCATAGCGTCTCCCTTCCACTGACTATACTCTGTTTTCCTGTTGTTCTGTAGACACTTCCCATTGGGCTCGAACTGGGCACGTTGCCAATTTCAATGGAGGCTGATGGGATAGAACACGACCGCTGCATCAGGGTCGCTTCCCGTCGGTGGCAAGCCAGGAGGTCCAGTTGGTGTTCCTGTAGGCGACGATATTGGTGTTCCTGTAGGCGACGATATTGGTGTTCCTGTAGGCGACGATATTGGTGTTCCTGTAGGCGACGATATTGGTGTTCCTGTAGGCGACGATATTGGTGTTCCTGTAGGCGACGATATTGGTGTTCCTGTGGGTGACGATATTGGCGTTCCTGTGGGTGACGATATTGGTGTTCCTGTAGGTGACGATATTGGTGTTCCTGTTGGCGTGGACACTGCACACGGAGATTGGATAATTGTGTTGGTATCTAATGTTACCGCACCCGTGTGAGCATAGAGACTGCCATTGAATTCGGCACCTGTCTGAGCTGTGATAGAGGTATGTGCCAGGATGTTTCCTGAAAAGTCCGTGGTCGTTCCCACTGCCGCAGAACTGCCAACCTGCCAGAAGATATTGCACGCTTGTGTGTCATTGATCTGCAACACACTGGCATTGCTCGCCGTGGTGAGGGTGCTGCCTATTTGAAAGATAAAGACACTCGCCGGGTTCCCTTGACTGTCAAGTTTGAGCTGCCCAGTTAATTGAGCAGAGGACGAGAAACAGTACACTCCTGACGTGAGCGTTTTGCCACCGAGGTCCTGACCCGTTAAATTGACGTTGCACGGTTGTCCTGCAGCATCGCCATACGCGACCGCTACGTCATTCTGCGCTTGCAGGGCCACCGCGTCGGCAACGTGTTTCGTCCCGATCACGCTTCCGGGCGGAAATCCCGTCACCGCAGTCCCTGGGCTCACTCCAAGATCACCCGTCACCACAGTCGGACCCGTATTGGTCACCGCACTCGCCCCAAGCACGGCGAAATTGCCAGCGGTTCCAAGAGGGGGCTGCGTCCCTTGAGCATGGGCAGGAACCGAGACGTGAGTAATCGGTGAGAGAACGAGAGCACAAAAGAGGAGCACGGCACCGGTCAGAGCGAGTTGCCTTTTGAACCTGGAAAATCTTGCCATCTTGTCTACTTCTCCTGCTGAAGAGAGCGTCACTCCCTTTAGATAGCGTAGGGCGCCGATCCCGTGAATGGCGCAGAAGGAACGAAGAGCCGTGCAAAAAGGACGCATCCACGAATGTTGATTGCGCATTGCACGGGTAGGCCGAGTGCGCTGTGGCTCGTGTGGCTCTATAACTCAGTATACGAGTGTTGCCAAATCTCGCTCGCGTGGTCTCCTGCCTCTCTCTTCCTGGAAGCGTGCTCCCCATCCTCATAAGGAGTGGAGTTAAGGTTGCTGTCACCAGCCGCAAAGTAGCAAGTAAAACAGGCCCTACGTTAAGGAAGAGGCCAAGTAGCCGCAAAGGAGAGAAGTGCGGCGCAGTTTTTGGATTGACACTTCTTATGGAGGGAGTATGCCATCATGCCCAACAGAACTCAACCAATACCTTGTTGTATCAGTCGAGTTTCCAGTCTTGTGTGAGGAGGTATCGGCACAGGTGTTCCTCGTATCTCATCAAAAACAGTGCCGATACCTCAAACTCAACCGAAAACAAAGCACCCCGAAGTCTCTCAAAGGCAAAACTGTGCCGCACTTATCCACTTTGCGGTTACGACCCTGCTCTCTTAACTCAGGGCCCGGAACGAGGAACAAGTAGCCGGTGTCCTCGATGTGGGCATAAACACAAGTCGAACAACAGACGATGGAACTGCAAGCAGTGCGGTTTCAAGGGGCATCGAGACCTCGTAGGCTCGGTGAATATGCACAAACTCGCCTTTGGTGAGCAGGTGACTTTTCCTCGTTCCTTCACGTATCTCCGTCCTAGCATGCTAGGGAAAGGAGTAGTCGGGTAGACACGCCCCAATGTTGTTTCAGGTATGAGTGCAGGTCAACCGCATGTTGTAGACATGGTTCCTTCAGGAACAGGCCATACTGCACTCTTGCTGAGAAACTTCTCCCTGAAAGGGGAGGAGAGTGTCAGTAAATCATAATCGGCGTGTATAACTGGACGTAGTTATAGAGCCAGCCAGCATCTGTCTTTGCCATGTTCACACAGCCATGCGAACCTTGCGCGGAGAATGGATCACCACTATCATCCGCGTGTGGATAGTTGGTACCAGGACCATAGTTGACACGCCACCAGCTATCATGGATAAAGTATCCCTTACTATGGTACTGCATCGCAAAATTGATAGGTGTGGGCGGATAATAGTCAGGTGAACTTTGTGGCACACCTGATTTGAATGTGGTTGGTGCTTGTTTGCCTTCGACCCACCAGACGCCAGCAAGCGTTGGTTTGGTTGGGCGACCCGTTGTCACAAGGAAAGATTTCACCAATTTCCCATTGTCATAGACGCGCATCGCCTGCTCCCCTAACGAAACAATCACCACACGTTTGCTGATGTTGCCATAATGCTGCATAAGCTGGATATCGCTCTGGTGAACCTGATTGTACGGAGTTTTATCGCTGCTATTCGCGGTCATCGCGTGAAAGTTGGTTAAGTACATATTGAGATCATCAACCGCTTGCTGGTAGTCGGCAAGCGTTTTCGCTGAACTTACCTCGTCTTGCGCCCAGCCACTCATACCAGCCGGTCCATATTCGTAACCAAGCGGATAGTCAGTATTGTTGTACGCATTGTGATACTTATGCTGCTGTCCCCATGCCGCAACCTCTTGACTTAATTGCTGTTGTAGATGCGAACTTTCAGTTTTTGTTGCTGGTAACTGAATAGATGTCACATGTCCGTTTAGTATATTCAATGCCACTTTGTACGACGTATCCGTTTTTGCCGCCTGTAGAGCTTGTTGATCTGTGTCGTACTGTTGCTGATATAGTGTGGTGTCGCCGCCATTTTGATTCATCAACGTGATCCATTTTTGGAATGCTTTGAGTTGTGTATTCCCCTTACTGCTAAGAGTCGTATCAATCGTAGGTGTCGGTGTAATCGTAGGCGTACTTGTTGCACTTACCGTTGTACCCGTATTCCCAGAAAAATTACACGCACTTAGTAACAAAAGGCACAAGACGAAGAGGCTTATTGAAACAGTGGTGGAGAAATGGTGCTTCATCTTTTTTACCTGTTCTCGTTGGTCTGATATATGCCGCATATTCATAGCTTTTAATAGTTGACTTTCTACCTGGGTCATAAGGAACATACATAATATAGTATATAACGACATGCAAAAGGGAAAGAATTCGCAATAGATGTGAAATATGTCACAGCAAAGCTTGTTTTGCTGTAAATTAGCTCACAACGTGCTGCAGTACAAATGGTGTGCTGCGCTCACTGATAAGTAAACGGTCTAGTGTGGTGGTAATTGACATAACACTTTTATCACAGGCAATCCAACGACGATGCAACTTTTCGGCGACAATTGGCGTCACACCACTGCCACAAAAACAATCGAGAACAAGGTCATATTCCTCAGAAGAGGCCGCGATAATGCGTTCGAGCAGAGCTTCTGGCTTTTGCGTGGCGTAACCTGTGCGTTCAGGGTCACGTTGATGCAGGTGGTGAATATCGGTCCATACATCGCTCGGCGTCATCAGTGAATCTTCGTTATAGGTGTAGAGACGCCCTGCTGAGCGGATTGTCCATGAGACACGGCCATCTATCCCGATCTCTTTCCGCATATTGTTCCTTTTCTGGGTTCCACGCCGCTCGCTTATCCTCTCACCATGAAAGCATGCATCCGCAGATTTCGTATAGAGCAAGAGCGTATCATGCTTACGTGCATAGCCTTTGTGCGGACGACCACCAGACTGATAATGCCAGATAATCTCATTGCGAAACCCTCCACCGTTGCTTAGAGTGGGCTGAAATATTTCATCTAGCAGCAACTTTGCATAATGGGTGGTGCGCCAATCAAGATGTACATAGATGCTGCCACGCTCAGAGAGCAAGAGGTACAGTAGTGAGAGCGTTTCGTATAGCCACTGAAGATAAGCATCTATGTCATTGTCCCACGTATCTCTATATGCTATGGAAGAACCAGAAGAGAAGACGCGTCCAGTCATAAACGGTGGATCAATGTAGATAAGATTCACACTCGCGGCAAACTCATCGAGAAGGATAGAAAGAATATCGTTCTTGTCGCCGTATATGAGACGATTATGCCATGGTATTTCAGATGAATGTTGAGCGGCTTCTTGCTCTTCATGCTGTGCAGCAGAATGACATGCTACTGTTTGCAGATGTGAGGTATGCTGTACTTTATAAGTTTTGTTCAGGAATGCGTCTTTCCCCTTCCATGTCAGCTCTGCCATAAAACACACCCCTTTTATGTAAAAACACGTTGTGCAAATATCCAATTCCAGTCATGATACGGGAGATTCTGGCTACTGTCAATTATATGTTTGCAAAACCTAAATTACCTACTGTATGCTGTCTGGCAGATGAGATACGTTGATACATACTGATATGTGTATGCAACGATCTAATTACCCATGTGTTTATTTCGTTGTCTGTGCTATACAGGCAACATGCTGGAATAAAAAGCGTTGAGAGGAAAAACTTATGCCTGAGAAAATTGCTAAGATAGTCTTGTTTCCACTGTTATTACTTTGTTTGCTCTGTATGTCGGCCTGTAGCACGTCGAAGGTGGGCACAATACCGAGCGGCACACCAGATCATGGTAGTGGCACTCCTGCTGTTATGCCTACTGCCACAACGTCCACGCAAAACGTACCCTCCGCATCTGCTAGCACTCTTGGTGCTTCCTATGCCTTCGTGCGAAATGATCAACTCTGGGTTGCCTTGCATAGCATGAAGCCTGTGCAGGAAACTCACTTTAATTATAGTCAAGTTCCGACAGTATTTTGGCACCAACCGCTGTGGTCTACAGGTGATGCGTATATTGCTCTCATCACGACTGCTGTTCCATCGGGAATAGGTGGCGGTGGTTGTCCTGCTCCTGATTATGGAGCTAATGGTGCGCTCTATATTATGAATACTAAAACACAACAGTTTACACAGCTTGCATTACCCACTGTTACAGGTAATGTGCAGATGAGTGGTGTGCCGCGCATGGATTCATGGCAGCACGCATTTTGGGAGGATACAACGCACCTGTTGGCGTGGTACAATAGTGGTCCAGGAAAGACAGGCACAGGACTGTACCGATACGATGTAAATGCACAAACGTTAACACAAGTGCTGTCACTGCACGCATTGGGGGTCGCGACACTCTTTGATCCACAAAAGGATATGCCATTGTTGCTCTCGCTCCGTTACAGTAGTGAGCAACTTTTCTATCAGGCAGTCGTACATCCTTTTGGGCAACAAAGTCAGATAATTCTTTACAGTCATTCATTGACCCATCCTGAAATGCAGAGCAAGCAACTATTACAAATGGGTAGTGAACCCTGGTGCGCGACTCCACAAAGCGGTGCCTTTGTGAAGCCGGGGTGGGATGTCGCACCTGATGGTCAGCAGCTTGTGGCGCAAATGATACAGGCAGCAGGTCCCGCACAGGCTGCTGGAACTGTACAAACTCTGAACTTAAATGACGGCTCGACGACAGGTCTCTTTGCTCAGGTATCATCTAGCGCGTTGAGTCAAGATATAGCGTTGACGTGGGGACCTGATAGCCAAACAGTTGTTGTGACCGCTTATCACATGGCTACCCAGAGCGGTCCATACACGGCAACACTGGCTAATCCGACGGCTACACAGCAATATGCACCAAATGTAGTTGGTCAGGTGACATGGCGTGCCGATAGTACCGCGTTTGCATTACAGAATACTGAAACGACAGATACGACGACCTCTCCTGATGTCTATGTATTTGCACCAGGAGATGCACACGGGCAGAAGCTTCTCGCGAATGCCCACGATTTTACATGGGGTTGAACGAACAATGCAATATGTCCTCTGGGTTCTTGTTAGTTTTATCGCGTATGGCGCAGGAGTTTATATACTCCTGCGTGTCACGCCAATGCTTCTGCACCGACAGTATGACGAAGGTCTGTTTATGGGGATAGCTGCAATGGATATCTTCGGTGCCTTGCTTGCCTTTGGTGCCATTGTTATTCCACTTGCACTGTTCAATGGGGCTTTGGCGGTGCGTATTCTCGGTGTACTGTTCTTAATTGGCATCCTGTTTGTTGCCACTCGTTTGACTCTTCGCAGTCTTCAGCCGCGTATCACAGCCGACACATTCCGCAGTTCTCGCATAATCGCAGGATGCTATAGCATTTTTCTTGCGGTCGCCGCTCTCTATTATATTGTGCAAATATTTGCCATAGGTCGCTAGCTCATTACGTATGGTGCATCTGTGCTATGATGAAAAGTGTAGCATATTGTTGTTTGATGACATGTCTACTCAAAGAGTAAGGAACTGCGTAAGATATAGTGATGTTCTCTAGTGGAAAGCGTGGTGAGCTATGATTGTACGCGATATCATGACAACAAAGCTAACAACGGTCGCACCAGATGATACATTAAGTCATGCAACAAATTTGCTGCGTCAACGCCAGGTCCATCAGCTACCTGTCACACGAACTCTTCCGGTTGCAACACCTGCACATACGGAGTACCAGTCACACGAGACGATACAAATTTTAGAAGGAATGCTGACCTCGCAGGATATTGATCTCGTCGTAGCATTGGCACGTCAAGAGGCATCGAGCGACACATTACATCGTTCATGGCAGGAGCGACATGTCTTCGAGGTTATGCATCGTGCCATCATTCGTGTCACTCCTGTAACATCAGTCGCGGCTGCTGCACAAATTCTTGTGGAGCGCGGCTTAAATTATTTGCCTGTTGTCGAATATCAGCAGGTGCAGCAGGAGACGCAGCCCTTGCTGGTCGGGCTACTCACACGGAGCGATTTCTTGCTTGCGTTCGCGCGTGCAATGGGTGCATTTGAACCAGGAATGCAGCTAGATATTACGCTACCCCTAGGTTCAACTGCACCCCTTGCCGAAGCGTTGCGAATCGCGGAAGAGTTGCATGTGCGGGTGCGAAGTATTATCGCTGCCCCTCTTGCAAGTCCTGTTCCACTGATTGCTACACTTCGTATTGGAACCATCAATCCAACTGTATTTCTTGTTCGATTGCAAGAGGCAAGTATTCAGTATTCTCTTGTAGATGGAGAAACTCATGGTTAATACGTCCGATGTGCCACCTGGTAGAGCGCGGCTCATGTTTGAGCCGACTGAGTTGCAGTACAATTTCGGCCCGGAGCATCCTCTGCAACCAAGTCGTATAGAGGCATTGATTGATCTCCTCAAAGAGACGAATTTGTGGCACTATGAGCATATACAGACACGCCTTCCTCTGCGCTCTGCAACTATTGCAGAACTGAACCTTATTCATACGCAGGATTATGTGCAAGCAGTACAGCATTTGAGCTTGCCCGATGAGTTGACCATGACACAGGAAGAGCGCGACGAGCGAGCGCGACTTGCTCTCAAATATGGCTTTGGCGATGGTGATACGCCTGTCCTCTCTGGTATGCATGAGGTAACAGCAACTATTGCTGGTGGAACATTGGTAGCACTCAGTGCTGTCATGGGACTACCTGAAGGCGGTACCTTTGCTACGGAAGAAGAGAGACCGCTCCACGTATTTCATCCCTCTGGTGGTCTGCATCATGCGTGGGCTGAACGTGCCTCCGGCTTCTGTGTATATAATGATGCTGCGGTCGCAATCGCCCATGTCTTGCGTGCCAGCGAAGCGAAGGTACTCTATATTGACTTTGATGCTCATCATGGTGACGGAGTGCAGCGTGCGTTTTACGATGATCCACGCGTAATAACTCTCTCTTTTCATGAGACAGGCCGCTATCTTTTCCCTGGAACAGGCGACGTACTTGAGATGGGTAACGGAGTAGGACGTGGATACTCAGTAAACATTCCATTGGAGCCATTCACAGAAGACGATTCGTATATAGAGGCAATGGATGCACTTCTCTCACCTCTCATTATCTCGTTTGCTCCCACTGTGATTATCAGTCAGCATGGCTGTGATACACATGCATGGGACCCCCTCACACACCTTCATCTGACCATGCGCGGCATCACGCGCCAGATGAAAATAACCCATCAATTGGCACATACCTATTGTGATGGACGTTGGGTTGCTCTCGGTGGCGGCGGCTATGATCTCTATCGCGTAGTTCCTCGCGCATGGAGCGCATTGTGGGCGGAAATGTCTGAACAGACACTGCCTGAACGCTTGCCTGAGGCATGGATTGCACACTGGCAACCCAGATGGCTCGCTGCACAAGAGCAAGAAGAGGCGGCGCAAGAAGTGATGGGCAAACCAGACGAAGCAACTCTTTTCCCTGCTCTTTTTAAGGATAGCGCAACAGATTTTCCTGCACAACCCCGACGTTGGTCCATCAGTAATACCAATAGCCATACTGTAGCACTGGTACGCCACCTGCTCGTTCCCTACCCGGTCCGTCATGCGTTTCCTTCGCAGCGGCAACGCTCTCCGTTAGCAGGTCTTTTCGATCTACTACATATCAATAGAGCAAGTACACCCTCACGAAGCAAAGTTTTGAATACAGCGCAGGGAGTTGTTCTCCTACGTGACTTTTGTCCACCCTCGTTAGTAGAGCGATTACAAGCGGATAACGGATTACGGGCTTTTGCGCGTTTTCCAGAGCGGGAGCATCAATTACTCCTCGACATCGCGAGAAGTCCAGATTGTGCTCTGGCTCTGGCTCATACTCCCGCTGGTGATATCATCGGTGAGGTGACGATTGCCCCTGCCGATGATTGGTGGGAAGGAATTGAAAATGTGTACGAAGTTGCTATTGAGGTGAGTTCAGGATGGCGCGGTCTGGGTATTGCCCGCAATCTCCTGGACTTCGCGTTGGAACTTGATGCCCTGGAGGATATGATCTTCTTTGCAATGGGCCTCTATTGGCACTGGGATGCAGAGGGCCTTCACATCTCTGTCTATCGCTACCGCGAACTTATCACGCGACTCTTTGGCTCACAAGGCTTTACAGAGTATCCAACGACGGAACCAAATGTGAGCATGGAGCCTGCTAATGTGTTTCTTGCACGTATTGGTAAGCGCGTGGATAAGCGCGTAGCAAGCCAGTTCCTCAGTCGTTTACTCACCTCACCCAACCTTTCTGGCTTATTATAGGAGAGCTACAAAATCGGCTGTTTTCCCAAAATCCGATGCATGATAGAGAGCGTAGTATAGTGTGAGAAGCAATGACGGTCGGTTCATCCATACGTCCACTGTGGCTAACCGCGAAGTAGACCGGATAAGCTTCTCACATACTTGTGTAAACATCTTTTTAAAAGATGTAATCCGTTTGCAAAAGCATGGCGTAGTATAGTGTGAGAAGCAAGAACAAGTGATTGTCAAGGCGCCCACCGTGTCAATCCACGAAATGTATCGTTCAACTTCTCTCCTAGTCACCTCTGTTCTGAGATGTATTTAGAATGGAGTCGCCAATCATGTTGAATGGTCAACATGATGATGATCAGTGTTAATGTGCGAAAATTCATTGTATGGAAGGATCATTACAACAATGGAAAATTCAAACGAGACAGTCAAAGCAACCTCACGCCGTAGTGTTTTGAAGGGTGCTATTGCAGGAGCAGCAGGGGCTACAGGACTTGCCGTTGCTGGCACAGCGTTCCTGTCTAACAGCGCGAAACCAGCCTCAGCACACAATGCAAATTGTGTAACGCCTATCGCCGAAATCTTCACCATTGCTCGTACCGCCGAGCGTCTAGCCGTCACGTTCTACACGCATGGTTTGAACAATGCGGACAAGCTCGGCATCACAGGTGCTGACAGAGCATACATCCGCGCCGCCTTGATTGAAGAGCAGATTCACGAACTCTTCTTCGCCAGTGCTGGCGGTGGCTACCTTGCTAGCACCTTCAGTTTCCCAGAAGGTCCAAAGACCTTTGAGGACCTGGCTACCTTCATTGCCACACAGCAGCAGCTCGAAGGTGTTTTCGACTCTGCCTTCCTTGCCGCAGTCAAGGAGTTTGCAATCCAGGGCCGACCTGATCTGTCACAAATCGCAGCGCAGGTTGCATGTATTGAGTCCGAGCATCGTGCGCTTGGGCGTGCTATCGGTGGCCTCATCCCTGCTGACAACTGGGCTTTCACACCTGTCTTGATCGGCAAGGTCGGTGATGCTCCTGCACTCGTCGCGAAGGCAGGATACCTCAGCCCTATGAATGGCAACCACTACACCTACGAGCAGGTTCCTGTTGGTGGCGGCGGCGTAGTGTACCGCAGTCCTTTTGCTGTCGCATCGTGTTCATAGGAATGCAATGCGTACATAGCATACTACTATAAAACGCACTGGCTATGTAGCAAATCATTTTGTGAGAGAGATGGTTTCCCTTTATTAGGAAAGACTGTCTCTCTTCCTTTTGTAAAAAGTACGAATATGGCTACTATGTCCGTTTCCTTTACACAATCTCAACTACACCTCAACCCGAATAACATAGTCCTCTTGTATAGTTACTTGTGGAAGGTGTGCGTAAGAAAACTTTTAGCCAACCATTCCGACTAAAGAAATACAGAATATATAAGTTGAAAAACTCATGCAATCCAAACTCATCAATCCGTCGTAGTATAGTGTGAGAAGCGAAAACAGGAAATTCCCTCGGCTCCCACGCTGGTAAGTCGCAAAACTCATCTGTTAGTCTTCTCGTTCATTCACCTATATCTAAGAAAAATTTTAGCATAGATGAAAAGACATATCAAGCAGTCAACATGACAACAGTCAAGGTTGACATAAAAAGAAATGTATTAAAGGATTTTTACAACAATAGAAAATCAGAATCAGACGCCCACAGCAACTTCACGCCGTAATGTTTTGAAAGGTGCCGTCGCAGGTGCCGCCGGCGTTTCAGGGCTTGCTATCGCAGGTACAGCATTTTTCAATCAGCACCACGCCGCAAAAGCTGCTAGTGCCTACACTCCTGACTCAGCGGCAACAATTCTTTCTATTGCCGCAACTGCGGAGCAGCTCGCAATTACTTTCTATACTCACGGTATCAAGTATGCTCACAGACTTGAGATTAGCGGCCAGAACCTGAGCTATCTCACGGCTGCTGTCGAAGAAGAGCAGTACCACTTGAACCTGTTGGTTGCTGCTGGTGGCAAGCCGGTTGCGAACAAGTTTAGTTTCCCCTTCGGTGAGGCAACCTTCCAGAACCAGCACAAGTTCATCAAGACCCTCGATCAGTTGGAGACAGCCTTCGAGTCGGCATACCTCGCAGCAATCCGTGACTTCGCTTACCTCGGCTTGCCTGACTATGCAGTTCTCGCCGGTCAGATTGTAACCGTTGAAGCAGAACACCGCGCACTTGGCCGCTCAATCGACGCCAGTATTCCAACTGCAAATAACTGGGCCTTCACACCTGTCTATGTAAAATCAGTTGCTGATGCTGCGAATGTTCTTGCTGCTGAAGGCTACCTCTCACCAACAGCCGACAACCACTACACCTATGTGCCAACTAGCTTGACCATCAATACTGATGTAACACAAAAGAAACCATTTGTTACTCCTTACATGTAACATTGGCTTGATTTGTAGTTTTTTGTCTTCCTCGCAATGGGCCAGCATCTCAATACTCTGTGTATCGAAATGCTGGCCTGTTACGTGTCTATGATAGAGAAAACAATAAGGCTGCTTGCCCTACATACATACTCTTCTCGCTGTCCTCCCTTAGTTGGAATGTGATAAGAAATAAATAAGAACAAAATAAGTTATCGGATTCTTACATTCCTAAGAAATGTAACCCTCTGCTTTAATATAGTTTAGTTTACGCTTAGAGAGCTTCATAGTAGAGTTTTTAAGCTCGAAAAACGCTTGTATTTTCTGCTGGAAAAGGCTACTCTATGGGAGACGAAAGAAAGCGAGGACCGATCTTATGCAGACTAAAGAACGCTCATCAAGGGTACAGACGAAAACACATATTCCTGAAATCACTGATGGTATGTTAGTAAAGCAAACGTTAGCAGGAGACCAGCGTGCGTTTGAGGCTCTTGTACAACGCTATCACGTTTCACTTTTCAATTTTATATGTCACTGCCTGGGTGATTACGATCAAGCATGCGATGTCTCACAACAAGTTTTCTTGCAACTCTATATTTCTATGCCCACCTTACGTACTGGTGAGCCTCTCAAAGCGTGGCTTTTCCAGGTCGCACGCAATCGTTGCCTCGATGAACTACGTCGCAAACGTGCTATTCACTTTTCTGAATTAGAATCGGCCAACGACGAAGACGATCTCTCACCGCTTGCAATTATGCCTGATACACGCCCTTTGCCGGAAGAAATTGCCGAGCGTAATGATCTCCAGCGTTCTCTTCGTTGTGCCATTGATAGCCTACCTCCTAAATTTCGTTCAGTTGTTCTTTTACGCTATGCCGGTCAGTTGAGTTTTTCAGAGATCGGCAAAACGCTTAGTATGCCAGAAGCCACTGCAAAGACGTATTTCCAGCGTGCGCGTCCACTTTTGCGAGCCGCGTTAAATGCTCAAACACAAACTGTATCAGCCTCTTAATAGTTTGCTAAGAAAACAATATCAAAGTGAAACTTCCCTCTTTTGTGTTTCGTATTAATATTAGTTAAGAATCACATAAGAGGGAGTACATTGATGAACTATTCATACCAACTGCTTTTCGCTGAAGACCTAACCGAAGACGACGATATTGATGCGCTATTTAGCCAACTTCAGCAAATTGCACCTCCATTAACTCTTGTGGGGAATATTCTTGCCTCGGTTGCACGGCTGCCATTGCCAACTCAACGGTCAACACCAAAAACTTGGGAAGATTTTGGTTTTGTGGTATATCATGGGGACAAAGAACCGTCCTGATGCGACAAAAACCCATTGCATAAAATACAGAAGCTTTTGTAGCTCAATGTACTACGCAATGGCTTTTTTATTACAGGTAATAGAGATGTGTAAGTCTCCTTACTAGTGCAAAGAAACTTACACAGTCCGACCTTGTTACGCTATTTGATCTGAAAGCTTACCCGTATTCACAAGCCAGCGTACAAATTCCATACGCCGATGTTCAGCGACAGCATTGTGGCGTTGTCGCTCGGCGTGGTCTCTACGTAACTTGCTTAACTGCTTGACCTCTCCCTCAGCGAACCCACCTTTACGCAAAATGTCTCGATCTTCTTTACGGTCCATGTGAGCCTCCTTCTTGTTTGATAACAGCTATGAAACTGCTAGCATCAACATGTGTTTACGAAGCGTGAGCGATATGTGCAGACACAATGTCTTGCCTGGTGGAGTAGATGAAACGTTGTCCTTTGTAGCCAGAATGCACTGGCGTGAGAGTGGAAAAATGTTTACTCTGGAGTGAATAAGACCGAATTTGTACGTAATGAACAAGAGGAGTGTTGTTCGATAAGTACAGCATGTCGCCTGTAGGCATGGTGTGTGCAACATCTATAACGTGCATTTGAACACCCCGCTTCCGCTAAATGACTATTCCGCTGCGGCAGCGTCGCCGGTGCGACTAGAGATAGTATTCCTATCTCTACTCAGAGAATACCCAATAATGTGTGAAAATCACGTAAATATTTTTGCTTTTGTGTGAAAATCGTGTGAATATCTTATCAAAATAGAGTTATTGCTACAAGGATGAGTTATAGCGTTATTTCTCTATCGTCCTCTCTGTCTGCCGCTGGCACAAAATAGCCTACTCCTAACTCGTTGAGTAAAAAGCGTGGTTGGGCTGGGTCTGGCTCCAGCTTCTGACGCAGGTGACGCATAAATGTGCGAAGATAGGTATTTTCTCTACTATAATCCGGTCCCCACACTCTTTGTAACAACTCGCGATGAGTGAGTACCTTACCAGCGTTGCGCGTAAGTTCACAAAGTAGCTCATATTCAGTGGGCGTGAGATGAATCTTTTTTCCACCAGATTGCACAACACGATGCGCGTAGTCTACTATAAGCCCATTCTCACCACCACTTCTATAGAGTGGTTTTTCTTTCTCGGTTGTATTTACACGTAAGCGCATAGCTTCATCCGAACGCCGAAGAATAACACGGATTCGCGCAAGCAGCTCGTTCAAGCTAAATGGCTTGATTAAGTAATCATCTGCTCCCTGGTCAAGAGCTTTAATTTTTACGGCTTCATCGTTATGTGCGGAGAGAACAATGACAGGTGTATTACTCCATTCACGAAGGCGGCGTAAAAATGTCAAACCATCAAGAGTGGGAAGTACAAGATCAAGGAGTACAATCTGTGGTTGAGATATCGCTGCAATATCGATAGCCTGTGTACCATCGCTGACAGCTTGTACATGGAAACCTCTCGCTTTTAGTTGTGTTAACAAGAAGGTACGCATCTGGAGATCGTCCTCAACACAAAGAATACGAACCTTTTTATCATTTGTGGACATTGTGTTGTTTTCCCTATCTAATGACATAATGCTTTTTACTTAGCAATGAGTAGCTTCCTTGAATACTGGCAAGGTGAAGGCAAAACTTGCACCTTTGCCGGGGCTACTTGTCAGTGTAAGTTTACTATTATGTGCCTCAACGATGCCACTACTAATATAGAGACCGAGACCAGTTGAACTCCAATGACCCCATTCCCCCTGTCGTTCAGCACGCTTCCCATCTCCTCTATTTATCGCTGCTAAGGTACTAAAGCGTCTAAACAGCAGCTTCTGTTGTTCTTGTGGTATGCCCGGCCCTTTATCACTGACGCACAATGTAATACTTATTGGGTGTTCCTGAGCAACATCTTGCGGCGCAAAATCTATGTGCGCTTCAAGTAAAACAGTGCTATCTTCTGGAGCATAACGAAATGCATTACTGAGCAAGTTGATAAGCACACTCATAATGAGATCATAATCAGCTCGTACCGCAGGTAATGCTTGTGTATATTCAATTCGTAAGTGTCGCTGTGAAGAAGCAATCAGTGCTTCGAGCCGTTCTGCTAGGTCCTCAAACAGTTCAGGCAAAAATACCGCCTCTAATCTAAGGCGTAACGCTCCTATCTCAATGCGCGATGCTTCCAGGAGACGATTCACTGAGTTTACAAGCCGCTGTACCTGCTCATCGGCAACTTCTAATGAGGCGTGTTGCTCTGCAGGAGACCATTGCAAATCCTCTGCGAGTAAAGCACTCAGTTGAGCGCGAATATTTGCGAGCGGAGTTTTCAGTTCATGAGCCATTGTGGTGAAAAAATCTTCCCTTGCTCGTTCTAATGCCTTAATGGTTGTAATTTCGTGACAAACAAGCACTGCACTGGTGATGATACCATCAACGTTACGAAGGGGTGCTGCGCTCACAAAGACATACATTGTTTCATCATGTATATCTTGCATGTGGAGTTCTGCCTCACTCGCTTTCCCATGCTTGAGTGCCAGATGAAGCGGTTGCTCCTCATACGAAAGAGCCGAGCCGGAAGCTGCGTAGATCGTGACTGAGTGTAGCAGACGTTCAATGTTCGCTCCCGTCGTATAAACGACGGCCTCACCAGGCTCATTCGGTGCGTCTAAGAGAACACCTATATGTTGTAGCAGTTGCACTGCACGACGGTTAATACTGATGATTGAATTATCCTGAGCAGATACAAGCACAACGCCTGATGGTAAGCGTTCCAGGAGAAGTTCCAGTCGTGCGTGTTCAGTTTCTTGTGCGAGCTTTGCCAAGTGCAGGGCTTCGTTGCGTTGGGCAAGTTCTTTTGTGCGCTCGACAACCTCAGCTTCGATGCGTTCGCGATCTGCTGCCTGTGCTGTGCCGTCACGATACATAGCGACAAATGCAAACGTATCACCTATATCATCTCGAATAGGAGTATACGTACAACGAATGGTATAGCTTTGTTCATTAGCACCGACCATTTTGAACTCGTCTATAACTCCTGCCTGCGCTCGTCGCTCAAGCTCTGGTATAGAATCAACTAACTGCGTAACCTCATCAGGGAAAATGGCTTTGCTTTGTTTGAATGCTTGCGTTATAGTGAGTCCAATAATTGTATCATTCCAACCAAACAATGTGCGTATTGCCTGGTTCGCTTCTGCAATACGCCAACGCGGATCAAAAATAATGACTCCATCTGGTATAGCTTGCATCACATATTTTTGTTGGTGAGCACTGCGCCGCTCTGTTCGTGCCATTGCATCTAGCTTACGAAAAAGTCGTGCATTTTGTATGGCTAAACCTGCTTGTTGAGCAAGCTGTTCCAGTAGTTCAACATCTTCGTGTGAAAAACTTCTGCTCTGTTGGTGATATATTTCGATACTGCCGAACAACACCCCGTGTCGCGCTGTTTCTTTCTGAACCTCCTGTAATGATGCCCCATTATCTCTTGCGTTATATGGCTCGAAAATCGGCACACAGAGAACAGAGCCAGGATGACATGGCGTTCCATTGTTATCAAGCAGAGGAAGATCAATCTCTGGCGATTGCCTGCTATCAGCGATGGTTACTGTATATGGTTGTTGCTCCGCATGTGCAAGCAATATACGCTTGTTCAGTAGCGGATGCCAATTCTGTGATGTAGCGTGAATGCCTTTCTGGGCAGCAATAGTAACTCTACGTTTAGCTGTAGATGATGCGTTTTGTACCTCATCATAACCTGAAATGGTATGATCAATGAGGAACACTGCACCATGTGGCGCACCAACTAATTCGGTTGCACAGTGCAAAATTCGGTCGAATACAGTTGGGAGGGTGTAGGCCCCCACTATGGCTGAGGAGACATGCTGAATTGCCTGGAGATGCAGGCGCGAGCGTACCTTCTCCGTCACATCTTCGATAGTGACAAATAAAGCATCTGGAAGATTAGGAAGATCGGAATTTCTTTTAATGGTTATACGCCAGTACGTTCGTCCGCGCGTTTGCAAGAATCCTTCATAAGGAAGCTCCTTATAGATATAGCCCACCCCTGTCTCAATAACAGAATGTAAGTGTGTCAGAACGTTCTTGTGTATCTTTTCCGGTAGAAATTCCTCGATCCTTTGTCCAATTCCTATATGAAAGGACTCCAGTTCGTTCCAAAGAGCGCGTACATACGAGTTAAGATAACAAATGCGTAGGTCAGAACCGTCGAGAATAGCAATCCCAACGGGTAAGCAGTCAAAAAGAGCCTCAAGTTGTGGCAGTTGCTCTTGTTTCATATATGTTTTCTAGTGTCCATTACAAGCAGAGATACTTCTGCACAATGCAAGAAAAGTTATAACGTTTCCATTATACGTTTTTTTGGCGCGTTTGTCTCATCCTCAACAAAACTTGAAATTGTGTCCTCTACCTAATTCTGCTATGATGGTTATAGCACATCAAGCATCGTATATTTTATTGTGAGAAGAGGAACTGGCATGGATTTGCGAGGGAAGCGCGTTTTAGTGATGGGACTAGGATTACAAGGCTCTGGCATGGCCTCAGCCCGTTATGCTGCTCAACAGGGAGCGATAGTGCGCGTGACAGACATGAAGTCACCAGAAGTACTAGCACCAAGCGTACAGGCATTATCCGGTTTACCGATAGAGTTTGTGCTGGGCAGACATCGCGAAGAAGACTTTCTATGGGCGGATATTGTCATTCGTAACCCCGGTGTTCCTCACACTTCCCCCTATCTACGTCTTGCTCTTGAGCATGGAGCGCAGATAGAGATGGAGATTGCACTCTTCTTTCTTGCCTGTTCAGGGCGCATTATTGGTATAACTGGTACGCGTGGCAAGACAACAACAACGACACTTTTGTATGAAATTATTCGTAACAGCGGCGCACTAACGCTACTCGGTGGCAATGTTGCGGGCGTTGAGACACTTTCATTGTTGCCACAAATTACGCCCGCAACGCAGGTCGTGCTTGAACTTTCGAGCTGGCAATTAGAGGGACTTGCGCTCCATAAGATAAGTCCATCAGTTGCCGTGATGACCAATATCTCGCCCGACCACCTGAACACATACAATAGTATGGAAGACTATGCTGAGGCAAAGGCGAATATTTTTCGCCATCAATCGCCCAACGATCTTGCTGTCTTCAATTATGATAATCCCTGGACACGGCGTTTCGGTGAAGAGTCACCGAGTACCACATGGTTTACCAGTATGCAACGCGGTGGTAGTTTCGCTCGTGGCTCGACTTCTATTGACCCATTTGTCTTTCCTGAAACTCCATTAGCAGGCAAGCATAACCTTGAGAATATTTTGTTGGCAACCACAACCGCCCGTCTGCTTGGTATCCCCGATGGGGTCATTCGGGATACGGTGCGAACGTTTGGCAGTATCTCCCATCGTCTTGATGAAGTACGTATCGTACATGGCGTTCATTATGTCAACGACAGTTCCAGCACAACCCCTGTTGCAGGACGTGTTGGTATCGAGGCATTCGATGCACCAATTGTGCTTGTGGCTGGTGGCAATACGAAGCACCTTCCCTTAGAGCAGTGGCCCACGACAATTGTACAGCGTTGTCGCGATGTTGTGCTGCTAGCAGGAAATGGTACAGACGAACTTCTTCCTGCCATTCAAGCTGAGGTACAAAAGCAAGGACGCGCAACTCCTGTGCGTGGCGTTTTCGACTCATTCAAAGCAGCCCTTGATACGGCGGTAGCTTTGACACATCCGGGTGATGTTCTCCTCTTTTCGCCAGGGTTCACCAGTTTCGGTATGTTCCTCAATGAATTTGATCGTGGCGACCAGTTCGTGGCGTATGTTCGCATGTTGAAAGAGGATTGAAGTGGTCAAGATGAACGGGCGACCACAAGGGTCGCCCCTGCTATACTTTATGGGTGACACGCGCATCCGTGTATAGTAGGGGCGACCCTTGTGGTCGCCCGTTGGTAGCTTGTTTTATATATTGTTGGGGTTGCGATAACAGGTCAAATTCTGATAGACTAACCATTGTTAGGGCATGGCACATTGCGTTACACTCTAGGGTAGAGTGTCTGCACCATTGCTGTTGTTTGGCATGTGACCACAGTAAAGTGCCCAAAGGAGAACGCATTTTATGACAATGATGATGAGTACAAATGCTTTGGAAGAATATGGATTAGTAAATCTTGGCACTATACATTGGAATCTTTCGCCTGCGGTGCTTGTTGAGCATGCGTTAACCCGAAAAGAAGGCGAGCTTGCCGCTAACGGAGCGTTTGCGGCGACAACGGGTTCGCATACAGGACGTTCACCGAAAGACAAGTTTATTGTTTCAAATGAAGAGTCCGACGCAAAAATTTGGTGGGGTGAAAACAATCATCCTATGACCCCCGAAACCTTCGAGGTTGTGCGTCGTAGCCTTGCAGACTATTTGCAGGGACGCGATGTCTATGTGCTAGATGCAGCGGCGAGTGCCGATCCACACTATCGTATGCCGATTCAAGTTATTACAGAACTAGCATGGCATAACCTCTTCGCGCATCAGTTATTCTTACGAAAAAATGAGAGCGACCTTACGAGTGACCGCGAAGGTTTCACGATTCTCTGTGTGCCGAATTTCCATACAAATCCGCAATCGCATGGCACTCGTTCGGATATCGCTATTATTATCGACTTCAAAGAGCGACTGGTACTTATCGCTGGCACACAATACGCTGGCGAGATGAAGAAGTCTATCTTTACCGTTCTCAACTTCATTTTGCCTGCCGAAGGCGTATTGTCGATGCATTGCTCCGCCAATGTTGGGCAAGAGGGTGATGTTGCGCTTTTCTTTGGCCTCTCTGGTACAGGCAAGACCAGTCTTTCCGCTGATCCGGCTCGTCGCTTGATTGGTGATGATGAACATGGCTGGGGCGAAAATGGTGTCTTTAACTTCGAGGGTGGCTGTTATGCCAAATGTATTCACCTCTCGCAAAAATACGAACCACAGATATGGAATGCAGTACGCTTCGGCTCAGTATATGAAAACGTCGTCTTGGAGCCAGAAACGCGTATGCCAGAGTATGATAACGACTCGTTGACGGAAAATACGCGTGCTGCCTATCCCATCGACTATATTGACAATGTGATTGAGTCGGGCATGGGCGATCATCCAAAGGCGGTCATCTTTCTCTCCGCTGATTCATTCGGCGTACTACCACCTATCTCAAAGCTGACGACTGAGCAAACCATGTACTACTTTTTATCGGGTTACACCAGCAAGTTAGCAGGTACGGAGGCAGGTGTCACAACACCCCAGGCAACATTTAGCTCTTGCTTTGGCGCGGCATTCTTGCCACTCCGTCCCGGTGAATATGCCAACCTGCTCCGCGAACGTATCGAGAAGCATAATGTACGCTGCTACCTTATCAACACTGGTTGGACAGGTGGCCCCTATGGAACGGGGAATCGCATCAACATCAACTACACGCGAGCAATGGTACAGGCCGCCATCAGTGGTATCCTTGATGACGTAAAGATGGTTGTAGACCCTATCTTTGGCTTTTCCTCGCCGACAACGTGTCCCAATGTTCCTGCTGATATACTCATTCAGCGCAACACATGGCAGGACAAAGAGGCGTATGATCGACAGGCTGCCGACCTCGCCGCACGCTTCAAAAAAAACTTTGCCCAGTTCACCGAAGTCGGTGATGAGGTGGTAAACGCAGGTCCGCGCTAATTTTCGCATTGGACAGACCAGGAGCCATGAAACTGCTAGCAGTTTCACGGCTCCTGGTCTGTCCAAGACATGCTAGAAGTACTATCACAGACAACTACTGAAATTCACCCACACGTAAAATACTGTTTTTTCCGTTCATTACAGAGAATTGATATAAAAAAGCTTTAAGATTGACGAAATATAGTGTAAAATAAAGGCTATCAGCACTCATATATTGCTACTTACTATCGGGATAAAGGAATGCCACTATGAAACAAGGTAATGGCACAGATGTACTTGGACTCAATGATCCGCGCAACGCGAGTATAGGTGTTATTTATGTATCCCCCACTGACGAAAAGAAAAGTGTCCTGGCGGCTATATTAACGCAGGAGAAGCTTGGACGCAAACAGGTTGCCGTTGTTCTACCCGAACAAAATAAGGCGTTTCATCGTCCGGGCGATTTCGATGACCTAAAAAGTTTACGAAGTAAATTACAGACACAAATTGTCTTTATCGCAGCCGGTGGTCCCGGCCCGGCAGCTTTTGCCCGGCAGCGAAACTTTCCTGTCTACTCTACACTAGAAATTTTCGCAAAAGCCTTGAAAGACGAAGAGCAGAATCCACCTGAAAGCAAAAAAGGTGGTTGGCTTTTTGGTGTAGGGCGACAAAAGCCTGTTCCACCACCAGTTGAGCCAGCAAAGCCAGAGGTGGTGCAAGCCGGGACGTTTATCGCTCCATTGTCCGGCGAGGAAGAACCTGTCTCACATAACGATCATGTTGTTCCCCTTGTGCTGGGTGGAGCAGAGGTTATGGCGGCATCTTCTGTAACCAATGGCAATGGTCACACGAACGCGCCGAATGACAGGGATGTTTCACCTACAGCAGCGACACGGCCAGCAGAAGAGAATGACTGGCATATACTAGCTCCTGTCGCTGTCGCAAGTGTGGCCCCTGCTGCTGAACCTGCTCCGGCAAAGAATGGAACAAATGGCAGCAATGGGCATCATGCCGAGAATGAAGACGAGGGCACTGGGAGTCCTGGCATTATTCTGCTGGCTCCTACCCGCACCAAAGCAACCGTAAAGCTGCCCGTAGCTAAAGATAATGCACCTGTTGCACCGCTCATCGTGCCTGTAGCGAAACCAGCACAACAAGTTCCTCAGCCACGAGCAACAAAGCAACGTAACAGTGGTAAAGTAGCTGCAGTGGTAGCGACAGGTGCCGCTGGTGGTCTCGCAGCAGCATCGCTGGCACGTACCGCTGGTGTGGGCAATGCGCCCCCCCCGAGAGCCAGTGCCTCTGGTGGTGGTGGAGGAGGCAGTGGTAGACGGAGGCGTGGTGCATTGCTTGCTGCCCTCGCAATTCTACTTGTCCTCACGGTAGCCGTTGTCGGTACTATGGCTATCTCAGCACCAGGGCTGCTGGGACCACTCAAAAACGTCGTCCCAAAACTCACAGCGCAGTCAACGGTAAACATCGTACCGGACAGCAAAACCGAGAACAACAACTACCTGATTAGCGGTGTCACCAACAATCCCGATGCCACTAAGCGCGAAGTCAGTGCGCGTGTCGTCGTCGGCACCTCACCATCACAGTCGCAAACGGTCAAAGCAACAGGTGTGAAGCAAACATCGGCGACAGCAGCAACTGGTACTCTCACGTTTATTAATGGTACTTTCGCTGCTTTTCCACTTGGTGCTGGTACTCCTATCCATCTTGCAAATGGTAACTCGATTGTAACAAATGCTTTTGTGAGTATCCCTGCAACTGTTCCAGGAGGACTGCAAGGTAGTGCTACCGTTCAAGCGCATGCAGCAGCAGGTGGTACTAGCGGAAATATTGCAGCAGGTGTAATTGATAGAACCTGTTGCTCTACTGATAATGCGATCTTTGTAAATAATAAAAGTGCTTTCACAGGTGGACAAGACCCACAGAACTATACCTTTGTGCAAGCAAGTGACATTCAGGGTGCCGTGAGTGTACTGGAGCCGCCATTGGTGACGCAGGCACAGAGCGCATTGAAGTCACAGATTAAATCTAATGAGCAGGCGGCAGGCTCGACGACGTGTTCGCCTTCGGTGGCACAAAATCAAAACGCTGGCGATAAAGCCTCCTCTGTGACGGTAACAGTGACGGTGACATGTAGGGCGGAGGTGTATGACCAGAAAGGTACGCTGGCACTGGTGACGAACCTGCTTAAAACGAGGGCCACCAACGATTATGGTCCGAACTATGCTCTTGTGGGCAATATCGTCACACAGGCAACTGTGCAGGGCGTGAACAATGGCGTGGTGAATCTCCTTGTCAGCGCAAAGGGCATCTGGGCCTATCAGTTCACCGATGCACGACAACTCGCATTGAAGAAACTGATTGTAGGCAAAAGTGTGGCGGATGCGGCAGCCATCCTCAAAAGCCAGGAAGGTGTTGCAAACGCATCGTTCGACCCGAACAGTGGCACTCTTCCAACCAATACTTCCGATATCAGTTTTGTGATACAGCCCGTGACAGGCTTGTCTGGTGGCGGAGGAACTTCGGGTGGCGTGAACACGACTCCGACGGTGAATGGACCAGGGACGAATCCAACAACACAACCTGGGCTTGGTGTTGGTGGTAGTTAGGAAAGGTAGACAGACGTGATGCTGTCTCTGGAAGGCAAGCAACTCGGAAACTATGAGGTTATCCGTCGTATCCGTGTCGGCGGTATGGGAGCCGTATACGAAGGCAAACAGCGCACCGCGTTCGACCGTCGTGTAGCCATCAAGGTTATTCTTGGTGACTACGCGGCGGATGCCGATATGCGGCGACGCTTTGCACGTGAAGCTCGTACCGTCGCACGTCTGCATCATCCTCATATTCTTCCACTCATCGAGTTCGGCGAAGAGCAAGGAATGCTCTACCTTGTGATGCCCTTTATCGACGGTGGCACACTCACAAGCTATTTGCGGCGTAGTCTGCCGCCTTTAGCAGAGGTTGCCGCCATGTTCCAGCAGTTGCTCGATGCTGTTGAACACGCCCATGATGCTGGCCTTATTCATCGTGATATTAAATCATCCAACGTCTTGCTCGAATTGCGGCGTAGTGGTGCGCCCTACGTCTACCTTGCCGACTTTGGGCTGGTACGCAACTCACGCAAGGCCGAGCTAGAACAGACGGGTAAGCAGATACCGCTTGATCAAGTTCCTGGCACGCCACATTACATGGCACCGGAACAGACGCGCGGTATCATCACCACCTCGACCGACATTTACGCCCTCGGCGTCTTGCTCTATCAGATGCTTACGGGAGAACTTCCCTATAATGATGATGACGACATACGTGTCATTCAAATGCACCTGAACGCACCTATACCTGCACCTTCAGACTTCGATAACTCCATTCCATTTGAGCTAGATGCAGTGGTGCGAACCGCAATGGCGAAGCGGAGTGAGGAGCGCTTTGGTAACATCGCTGAATTTCGGCAGGCGTTTCTGGCAGCGGTCAAAGGCCCTATCGAAGTTGTGGAAGATGTGCCGATGGAGATCGAGTATGTCGCACCACAGTACGCACCACAGTCGCAAAGACGCTCTGCTCATCTGCAACGCCAGGAGGATGTGCCCTCACCTGTTCCAATGGCTTTGCCTGTACCACTGGCACCCCCACGTCGCATACGTAATGGACCTCCTGCACAGGTACGTGAGCGACAAGAACGGCACGATAGACCACGTATCACTGAAGAAACGGTGCGAAACCCACAAGAAAAACAGCGCATCACCGAGGAGCCGATGCCACTGCGTCGCAAGCAGAAGCGGCTTGGGCTACCACTTTTTACAACAATGCTTGTTCCTATTATATTATTGCTTCTGTTGCTCATGCCGCGTGTGCTAGGTATCAGTTTTTTCCCCTCGGGATTTCCTATTTTAGGTACGCCGCCCGTTGCAACCGTCCTTGTAACACCTCAGACAAAGACGGTGCAAGCAACGTATGTCCTGACGGCCTCGCCAAAAACAACGACGCCAGACCTGCTCGCACACACCATTCCAGATCGCATTCTGCAAAGTACCGCAGTTGCCAGTAGTACCATACCAACAACAGGCACGAAGACAATTGAGGGCGTGCAAGCTCGTGGTATCGTAGAATTTTCCAATAGTACCAACATGCAAGTTATTGTACATTCTGGCGTTATTACCTCTTCTTCAGGGATAAAAGTGCAACTTACGCAGGAAGTGCCTGTGCCACCGCGACAGAATAAGCAAGACGGCAAAGCACAGGGCAACGCCATTGCTGTTAACGAGGGTGCCAACGGAAATATTGCAGCACACACCGTTGATGGCACCTGCTGCGCTCCCGGCATCGCTGTGAAAAACGTTGCGACGTTTTCAGGAGGCGTGGATGCCCAGGTGCTACATATCGTCGAGCAGAGCGATATTGATGGTGTACAGAATACCCTGAAACCACAATTGCAAGCACAACTCGTCCAGAAACTGCACCATCAACTCCCTGCCGATGAAACGATGGTGGGCGAACCCGTGTACACTACGACCGTGACAGCGAATGATGTCGTTGGTTCCCAAGTCGATATGGTGCAGGTGCAGGTGAGCGTTTCGGCTAGTGTCCCTTCTTATAGCCGATTGGTTATGGATCATGTGGCGGCTCAGTTATTGGACAAACAGGCGACGCAGACGCTTGGCTCTCATTATCAAGCCCAGGGAACACCAACCATCACATCACAACATACCGATGTGCATGCAAAGGATGGCCTCATCTATCTGAATGTCGCCATACATGGAACGTGGCTATATATTTTTACGCCACAACAAACAGTCCAGTGGCGGCAAATGATTAAAGGGGCAACAACTAAGGTAGCATTAGCCTATCTCACTACGCAAGAGGGCGTTTCTACTGTGCAAATGCACCTGCCTTTTCAAGCGGACCGTTTTCCAACAACCAGTGATGGCATCAAAATTACAATCGCTGGTGCAAACAGCACTTCATAATTATGCTGTGCTATACTATTGGGGGATTATCCCTTCCTACTAATAATGCGTGAGGTTCGAGTAGGAAGCAAGAAAACACTGTAAATGCAGTGGCTCTATAAGGAAGAAACGCGTGCAAGAGAAGACAATACATATGATGAATGATATACGTTATTATGACAACATCTTAGAGATAATTGGTAACACGCCGCTTGTACGTCTCCACCGTGTCGCAAGCGATGTTGCGCCGCTTATGTTAGCGAAAATGGAGATGTTTAACCCAGGTGGAAGCGTCAAAGACCGTATCGGCCCAGCGATGATCGACTATTGTGAAAAACAGGGCATCCTACGTCCAGGTGGCACAATTGTTGAGCCGACGAGTGGCAATACTGGTCATGGACTCGCCATCGCTGCCGCCATCAAAGGCTATCATTGTATTTTTGTCATGACCGACAAGGCGAGTGAAGAGAAGCGCAGCTTGCTACGTGCCTATGGTGCCGAGGTCGTCATTTGTCCAAGTAGCGTCGATCACAATTCACTTGAATACTACAAAAATGTCGCTTATCGTCTCGCTGATGAAATTCCTGGTGCGATCTGTCCCGACCAATATGCCAATCCTGCTAATCCAGCGGCGCACTATGCAACCACAGGCCCCGAAATCTGGCGCGATACTGCTGGGCGCATCACTACATTTGTGGCAGGTATTGGTACAGGCGGCACAATCTCTGGAACGGCGCGTTTCTTAAAAGAGAAAAATCCTGCAATTAAAATCATTGGTGCTGACCCTCCTGGATCGGTCTACTCCGGTGATACGCCCAAACCCTATAAGGTCGAAGGTATTGGTATGGACGTGTATCCAGGCAATTACGATCCTTCCCTTGTCGATGAATTTGTGCGTGTGGATGATCGCACCTCGTTCTACTGGGCGCGTCGTCTGGCTCGCGAGGAAGGTATTCTCACGGGTGGCTCCGGCGGTACTGCATTAGCCGCTGCTCTAACGTATGCACGCAAGTTAACGCCGAACGATGTTGTGGTTGTGCTTCTGCCTGATACTGGACGCGGCTATCTCACTAAAGTGTTTAATGATACCTGGATGCGCGAAAATAACATGCTGATGCAGACGGAGTTGAGCGAACCAACTATGCGCGATGTGCTAACGTATCGACGTAGCAACACACGGAGCATGCCACTCATTGTAAGTGTCACAACGAGCGATACTGTTGCTGATGCAGTCGAACTTTTGCGACGTTATGGTATTAGCCAGACGCCTGTCATGGAACATGGGCACATGGTTGGTAGTCTCACTGAGGACCTGTTGTTGCGTCGTCTTGCCAGTGGTGAGCCTCTCACATCAAGCACCGTTGGCGAGGTGCAAGGACCACCGTTTCCATGCCTGGATGCGGATGTGCCCGCACGGGACGCGTATACCTTGTTCGGTAGCGGCCAGTCGGCGGTAGCTATTATCAGCAATGCAGCACTCGAAGGTATTGTGACGAAGAGCGATCTCCTAGAGTTCTGGGCCAACGCTCGTAGCCCACACGAAGAGGAAGTTAAGACAAGCTAAGTCAGAATCCCTCTGCTAATGCAGAGAGGTTGTATCAAGACTCCACCGCAATTCTGCATACCTTTTCAGGCGTGCAGCTTTGGTTTCGCGGTCCGACACATCAGGGACAAATGACAACTGCCCCGTTCTCACCCAATCTTGTCGGATGAGAAACGTTCGCATCGCAATGTTTCGCGCACCTACAAGGTCTGCATGCAGTCGATACACACGACCTGTTCGGACTCGATACCCACACGCCTTGTTCTGGCACTCAAACGTCAAGCCATTGTTTGGACGATTGCGCTTGTCGATGTGACCACACAAAGGGCAAGCCTTACTGGTATAGTCGGCATCGACCTTGACGGCAAACGACGTTTTCGACAACACCGCTTTGTAGGTAATGAAATGGTGCAATTCAGCAAATGCCCATTTGGAAGCATGCCGATTGGCACGGCGTTGTTTTGCGGTTAAGGGAAGGACTTGTTTCCCTTTACGTCGTCGTTTGCGTCGCTTGGTGCGGTCTCGAATGCCTGTGAGGTCTTCCAGTCCAATTAGCATGTTAGGATATGAGTTGACGATGGTTTTTGCGATGACATGGTTGGTATTCAGCTTGAACCGTCTCTCTCGTCCTGACAATGCAATCATACGTTGCTTTGCGGAACGAGTGCCTTTGCGCTGAAGTCGTTTACGGAGTCGAGCATAATGGTCTGCTTTCGCTCGAACCGCTTTGCCTGAAAAGAACTGACTCTTCCCTTCAAGAGTCGCAACAGTGGCAAGGTAGCGTTGTCCCACATCGACACCGACGGCTTGGTGCTGCACAGTCGGCTTGGGGTCTGCTACCTCGACCTCTAGTGAGACCAAAAGGTAAAACTGTTTGTGTGGTTTGTCGTACCAGAGCTTTGCAGCTCCTATTGTCGCTCCACGTTGAATGAGCGCGACATGAGCAGTATATCCTTGATAGGGGAGAACAATACGACCTTGTAAAGTTCTGATGCTAACCTGTTGCTCTATCTTAAAACTGTAATCCTGTTGATAGTTGTAGGTGACGGTAGGGGAGACGTATCTAGGTGCTTGGTCTAGCCCTTTGAAGCGTTTCTTAGTGCGCTTGGTACGACGATGTTCAAGGTTCTGCCTGAGCTTTGTCCACAGTCCCTTATATGTTGCCCCTACTTGACGAGGAACATTGCATGCCATTTGAGAAGGAAGTTTATAACGCATGCGAAGTTCGTTGTACATGCCTTTTTGCAACCGCTGGGCGTTCGACATCTTGCCATGTTCAAAGGCGTAAACACTCACCGCATTCAAGGCATCACGATAGGCCAGTTGTGTTTGTCGTAGGGCGGAAAACTGTTCTGGCGTGGTGATGAGTTTCAATTTGGCGGTGATGATTTGCTGCATCGCGGGTGTGCCTCGTTTTGGTACATCATGTACAAGACGAGCATGCATCGGCAATGTTGTCGATGCATGCTCGTCACTTTGTCAAACTTCTTGTGGAACAGGAGTTGCGAGTGTTTCCACCTCCTCCTGAGAACCCATCTCAACACTCTCTGCTTGCTCACTGGCTTGCAGGGTCGAGAAGAGCGCAGTACACAGATAGCCAACGACTTGCCCAAGCGTTTCTTCAAAGGTGTGGAGTTCCTCTTTGCCTAAGGAGTAGCGTCCCGTTGCAGGGTCACGATGAGCAATGTAGGAGAGCAAGTCACGCGCCGAGAGGCTGGTGGGCACCGCTTCCTCTTGGGCAAGGTCGGCCTGTCGGTCTTCTTGCCCAAGCAGGAAGCCTTCGCGAAATTGCCAGTGATTAAGGCGGAGGGTCACAGTACCGCATTGCACCACTTTCATCTCAGGAGTGGGAATAGGGCGTCCCTTGCGGAGTCCTTCGAGGGCACCAAGTACAAACCCTGCATTCCATTCGTGGGAAGCACTGCTATCGAGAATGTTGGTGACAATCAAGTCGTAGAGCATGCTATCGGTCATCGGCTCCTGAGCGTTGTGGGGATAGGCGACAAAGCCGTTACCGTAGCCATCAGCGAAGTCGTTGCTGCGCATGTACACAGTGGTTGCACCGAGTTTGAACAATGATCGTGATTGTGCCATGAGACAGGTTCCTTTTACGTTAATATGTTCACAAGCCCACTCGACAGAGGGCTGGAGCAAGCGATACACTTGCTCTTATGAATTGTTGAACAAGCCAGGGAAAGGCTCCAGTTTCCATCCGGCTCGACCGATTAA
>JAABUX010000789.1_pt1 | contig 31283 bp, 20 predicted proteins | sample 5561851 | NCBI WGS metagenome assembly JAABUX01 (sample SAMN10711883, study PRJNA513361) | rock metagenome | isolation source: Antarctica rocks | place: Antarctica: Victoria Land, Richard Nunatak red sandstone | collected 2016-01-03
TCGATCGCCTTCGGTTTGCAATCTTATGGCGCCAAAGTTGGCCTGATGGACGCCGACGTCTATGGCCCGTCGATCCCCCACCTCGTCGGAGCTTCCGGGCGGCCGATGGCGATGGGCGAACGCATCCACCCGATCGAATCCAACGGCCTCAAGCTGATGTCGATGGGCTTCCTGCTCGAACCCGAACGAGCCGTCGTCATGCGAGGGCCGATGCTCCACGGGATCATGCAGCAGTTCCTCCATCAGGTCGAATGGGGGGCGCTCGACTACCTCGTGATCGACCTCCCGCCGGGGACGGGCGACGTCCCGCTGACCCTCGCCCAGAGCTTGCCCCTGACGGGCGCCGTGGTAGTTTGCACGCCGCAAGAGGTCGCCTTGCTCGACGCCGTCCGCGCGGTCTCGATGTTCAAGCAGCTCAAGGTGCCGATCCTCGGCCTGGTCGAGAACATGAGCTTCTTCGACATCCAGGCGTACCTAGCCGAGCGAGGCGGCTCGAAGGCCAAGGAAGCGTCCAAGTCGGGCCAACTCTTCGACCATCAAGGCGACGAGCGGGTCTACCTCTTCGGCAAAGGTGGGGTCCGCCGCAAGGCCGAGGCGATGGGCGTCCCGTTCCTTGGCGAAGTCCCGCTCAACATTATCCTCCGCGAGAACGGAGACGAAGGCCGACTCCGCGACTCCCTCGAAACCGGCTCGCCGTCCCGCCTCTACCTCCTCGGCGTGGTGGAGCAGCTTGCCGCCCAGATCAGCATCCAGAACATCAAAAGCCCGAAGATGCCCAAGCTTGAGATTCTGAACTGATCGGAAAGGGCGAGGACAACGGGGATGGTCCGTCCCCGTTGTCCGGTCCCCTCAGTTCCTGGAATTGTCCTCGTCAACCGCGTAGGCGACGCACATCCGGATGTCGGCCTCGCTCAACTCGGGGTGGGAGCGCAAGATGTCGGCCCAGGTCGCGCCGTCGACGATCAACGACACCACATGCGACACGGTAATCCAGGTCCCCTTGACCACCGGCGACAGGTCCGATACGTCGAAGTCGTAGATCAATCGGTCCCGCCAGGGCGGTGCTTCGTCGTCCCCTTCCGTCGGCCCCGGCTCGTCGGCTGCGGAGTTCGGGTCCAGGTCGAAGGCGGTAGGGAGGATCGGCCACTCGTTCGGCTCGACCGAATCGTGGTCGAGATCGCCCCGAACAAACGAACCCAATGGTAAGACCTCGACGCCAATCGTCCGTTCGTCATGTCGCGCCTGGAGGAGGTCCAAGGTGGTGATGGCGACTTCGAGCGATCGCGCGGCCTTGTCGGTCGAGGTCGAGGGGAGGGCGTCATCGATCAGTTCGGGTTCGCCCTCGATGCTCGCCTTGAGCCGCCAGGCCGATCGAATGGCCTGACGAGTGACCAACTGCTCCAGCGGCCCCTTGGGGTTGAGGTCACGCTCGATTTCTCGGGCGAACTGGTCGAACGCCGCGCTCCGGAGCGACCGGTTGACTCGCCTCGAAGCGGGATTCAACGGATCGAAGCGGCGGCCTAGGACCGATTTCCCGCCAGCCATCCGGTCCCGATGCGCCGAGATGGAGGAAAACCCTTTGGTGTTGCGTTCCATGTGCGGATATCCCTTCAACAAAGCCGACCCGTGTGGTTGTCTCGCTGGTCGCTGTTCCGGCGACAAAAGCATCTTCGACGACAACATGATCGTTTTGGGAGGATATCCCGAACACACAATCTACGAAATTTGGCAAAAATTGGATATTATTTTGCAAAATTCAGGGTTCTCGGAAGAAATTCTCCAAATTCTTTGGGCTGCGCGCCTAAAAATTGCACGTGTGTTTGCGAAAACGGGATGACGCTGATCAGCTTTTGACCGGTTTGTCGATCTGCCGCCAAAGGTACCACATCGCGACGGTCCGGTAAGGACGCCAGGTTTCGGTCAGCTCTCGGCAGGCTCGGGGGGAGGGGAGGTCGTCAAGCTGGTAGAAAGATCGCAAGCCGACCCGGATACCGAGGTCGCCAACGGACAGGACATCGGCGCGGCCCAGGGCGAAGATCAAGAACATCTCGGCGGTCCATGAGCCGATCCCTTTGACGGCGGTCAAGGCGGCGACCACCTGCTCGTCGTCCCAGGTGTGCAGCTCGTCGAGCGGGATCTTCCCCTCCTGGACGGCCCCGGAAAGGTTGAGGACATACCGCGACTTGACCCCGGATAAGCCGACGCTCCTCAGGCCGATCTCGCCGATTTTGAGAAGCTCGGCGGGTTCGTGAGGCTCGCCGCAGAGGTCGCGCAGCCGCTTATCAATCGAGGTCGCAGCCTTCGACGAGATTTGCTGACCGATAATCGCCCGGACCAGCGTCCCGAATCGGTCGGGTCGTGGGGACAACTGGCAAGGTCCGACCTGATCGATAATCGCCTCCCACTTCGGGTCGAGGCTCCGGAGGAAAGCGACCCCTTCATCCCAGGGGCTGACCGCCTGGTGGGCGTCGACGACCTCGATTAAGGGCGGGACGATCGGCGAATCCGCCAGCTTGATCTTCTTGGCTTTGGGCATCGTTCGCCTCCATCCCTGGTCCCATCCCAAACGAACCCAATCAACCGACTACGACCTCGACGCGATCGCCCGGGCGAGCGGTTGTACGACCCGGGGAACGACCTGATTCTTCATGATCTGCTCGCCGATGTCGCGCTGGTGCTGGAACGACTCCAGGAACGAGCGGTCGGGGCCGTTGCCCCAATACTGGCGGATGGTGAAGTAGACGCTGATCTGATCGTCGGGGAACTCGCCGGTCCGGACCTGGAAGGCGTTGGTCCGGGTTTCCACCGCGAGGCGACACTGGAGTCGACACGACTCGTCGAGCGCCAGGGTGATCGACGGCTCGAAGTTGAGGACCTTGCTCCGGGGGACCTCGACCAGCCCTTCGAACGCCGAGCCGACCCCCAGCGCCTCGGCGACGACCTCGTCGTGGTTCCCCTCGAAGTCGAAGTCGAAGCCGAACATCACGTCGAGGGCCTCGCAATCCAGGACACTGATCGACAGGAGGTGCGGGGCCAGTTCCAAGACCATCTCATGCTGGCCGTAGGCGTCCTCCAGCGTCTCTGGGTTGACGTGCCCTGAGGTTAGCCGACGAGGCTCGATCGCCAGGCAGCGATACGAGTCTTGCTCCTTGTCGCCTTCGAGGACCAGGCTGTTGTCTTCCCTCGAAGAGAAGTTGCGGAGGTCGGGAAACCGCTTCTTCATCTGCTCGAAAAAGTGGAGAACAGTGTCCCGGCTGGTGGGAAGCTCCATCTCGGTATTGAGATTGACGTTGACGTAAAACTCGTCGCACTCGGCCAGATACTTGTTCATGGGGCGAATCTCGACCGAGGGCTAGATCAAATCGCAATCGCAAATTCCAGATTGCAAGTTGCAGAGTAGGGAACACACCCGATTGGAAGAGTGCGATTTGGTCCTCTTTTGCAATCTGCAATTTGCGATCTGCTCTGTTGTGGTACGGCAAGCCGAGTGTTCGCGACCCGCTCAGGTCTTGATGATCTCGCGGTAGGTCCCGCCAGCGGGGATCATCGGCAGGACGTGCTCCTGGTAGGGGATCAGGACGTCGAGGACGTAAGGACCGTCATGGGCGATCATCTCCTTGAGGGCGGAGATGACATCCTCTTTGCGGCGGACCTGCTTCGAGGCGATCCCGAACCCATTGGCGATGACGACGAAGTCGGGGTAGGTGGTCTCGCGGAGGTCGCCGTCTCCCTGTCCGGTGTACTCGGCGTGATCGACCGGCCCCAGGTAGGTGTGGGCGCGGTTTCCGCCGTGGAACCGGTCTTCCCACTGGACGACCATCCCGAGGTGCTGGTTGTTCAGGATGATCACCTTGACGGGCAGGTTCTCGCACTTGACGGTGGCGAGTTCCTGGATGTTCATGACGAACGAGCCGTCGCCGTCGATGTCGACGACCAAGGCGTCGGGGAAGGCGGCCTGCACGCCCATCGCGGCGGGGAGGCCGAAGCCCATCGAGCCCAGGCCGCCGGAGGTCACCCAGGTCCGGGGCTGGTCGAACGTGGTCCACTGGGCCGCGAACATCTGATGCTGTCCGACGCCCGTCGTCATGAGGAACTTGCCTCGGGCGAGTTTGGAGAATTCGTCGAGGACGTATTGGGGCAAGATCACGTCGTCGCGGTCGGCGTAGCTCATCGGGTCGGCGCTCCGCCACTGGTCGATTTGCTGGTGCCAATCGCCGAAGTCGCCCGGCTCGACGATCGGGTTGAGCCGCTCCAAGGTCGACTTCACGTCGGAGTTGACCGCGATGTGCGCGGTCTTGTTCTTGTTGATCTCCGAGGCGTCGATGTCGACGTGGACGATCCGCCCGTGCTTGGCGAACTCGCTGAGCTTACCCGTCACCCGATCGTCGAACCGGACGCCGAAGGCCAGGAGCAGGTCGGCCTCGTTGATCGCGGTGTTCGAGTAGACCGTCCCGTGCATCCCGAGCATCCCCAAGGCGAGGTAGTGATCCGAAGGGATCGCCCCCAGACCTTGCAAGGTCATGGCGACGGGGATGCCGGTCTTGTTGACGAACTGGCGGAGCTGCTCCGAAGCGTCCGAGGCCACCGTGCCCCCACCGCAGTAGATGATCGGCCTCCGGGCGCTCTTGATCGCCGCCGCGATCTCGCGGATCTTCTCGATCGAAGGGGAGGGCGGGAGGTTGTAGCCGGGCAGGTCCATCGGGACATCGTAGTTTGGGTTGGGCACCAAGGTATTCTGGATATCCTTGGGCATGTCGATCAACACCGGGCCGGGCCGACCGGTGCTGGCGATGTGGAACGCCTCCTTGACGACGCGAGCGATATCTCGGGCGTCCTGCACCAGGTAGTGGTGCTTGGTGATCGCCCGGCAGACCTCGACCATCGGCGTTTCCTGGAAGGCGTCGGTCCCGATCACCGCCGTGGGAACCTGGCCGGTGATGGCGATGATCGGCAACGAGTCGAGCTTGGCGTCGGCCAGGCCGGTCACGAGATTCAACGCCCCCGGCCCCGATGTCGCCATGACGACGCCTGGCCTGCCGGTGACCCGAGCGTACCCTTCGGCCGCGAAGATCCCGCCTTGCTCGTGCCTGGGCAGGATCGTCCGAATCTTGTCGCGATAAAATGTGAGCGCCTGGTGCATCGGCATGCTCGCCCCGCCCGGGTAGGCGAAGACGACATCGACGCCGTGGCGAACCAAGGACTCAACCAGGACGATAGCCCCGGTGATCGGAGGGCGGGCGATTGCGGTCGACGTCGCTCGGGTGTCGATGGTGGCCACGGCTGCTAAATCTCCAAGGGGCGACGGCGGGTGTTCGGTCGAAAAGCCTGTCCCAAACGCAAGCAGAACCCACCAGTCTACAAATCGTCGGTCGCTCGGACAACCGGAACTGATCGAGCTTTTCTTCCTGGAGACCGGTTGGTCGAAGAGTTCAACCTCCCATCGGCTCCTTCATCGACCGGACGAAGTGCGCCCCTTTGCCTTTCGCCTTCAACTCGGCGGCTCGGGCTTCGGCGAGCGGTTTGTCGGTGTAGTCGAAGGTTTGCACGGTCCGACCGCCGATGTCGCAGACCGCCCAGACGACCCTCATCCGGCTGGTCGGCTCGGGTTTGACGCGACGCTCGGTCGGTTCGCCTCGGGGTTTCCTGGCCGTGGGCTGGTTCAAGCCCAGGGCTTCCGCCGCTTCGGCCTGGGCCCGCATCTCTCGAAGATTCAGGGGACGACGCGCCATTGTTGAATCGATCCTGGCTAGGTCCGAAGGGAGATCGCCGCCTAGCCGGCAAGAGATAGTTCGGGGTGTCGACACGATTATCGTAGCATCCGCGACCGCGTCGGCCAGCCCGGTTTTGCAATCCCCGGGGCCTCATCCCCCTGCCTTGCGGTAGAGCATGGCGGAGCCAACGGCCTCGAAACCGACCGCCTGGTAGAGGGCCAGGGCCGGAGTGTTGTTCTGGTTGGTCGTGACCGAAACAACCTCGCCGCAATGGCTTCGGACGTGGCGGAGGATCTCGTGGACCAGGTGGCGGCCGAACCCCTTGCGGCGATGGCCGGGGGCGACCTCCACTCCCCGGAGGCCCACCCTCGCGTTGCCGTCAAAGCGACCGAAAGCCGACATATCCCAGGTGGAAGCCCGGGCCACCTCGACCCCGTCGACCTTGCCGAGCAAGCGATACCGGTTGATCGAGCTGTCGCCGATCGCCAAGGCATCCCACCAGCCCGATGGCCGGGCATCCTCGACGACTTCGAGTCGAGTCTGTCGTCGCAAGATCGCCGCCTTGGGGTCGCGGACCTCGGCGCATTCCACGTCCAGGTCGAGCAGCGTGGACCGGGCAACCTCGCCGTACCCCGCCGCTTCGACTACCCTTCGAAACGCTTCGTGCCGGTCGAGTATCCCCGACCACTCGCTCCCCCCATAAATCGCCCGGTAAAACGGGTCGAGCGGGTACTGCCCCCCGGCATAAAGCACCTGCGCCCCTTGCTCTCTGAGGTGGCGCTCGGCGAGGTCGAGCAATCGGGCTCCGACCTCGGACTCATCCGCCTCCGGGTCGACGACCAGCATCGCCACCGTCCCGAGGACCAGGTCGAGGCGATGCGAAGCCCCTTCGGGGTGGTCGGGACCGAAGCCGGCATGCGCGAAACCGACGATCTCCCCGTCGCGCTCGGCGATAAGAAATCCTCGGCGATCGAAATCAAGCCGAGCCACGACGCTCGCGTCGAACTCGTGCGCGGAGAGGGGTCGGACCACCCCCCGCTCGGGCAACGAGCGGCTCCAGAGGGCCGAAAGTTCCGGCGGGTCGCCATTCCGAAAGCTTCGATAATCGATCAGAGCGTGTTCCCGACCGAAAAAAGAGGGAGGTGTGCAGTGCCCTGGGCTGGAGATTCTTCAAAGCTTCGTTCGAGGCGAGTCGAGCCAGTTTGTCCATCGGTCAGTCGACGGCGACCCAAACGCCTTGGCCTTCCACCTTGACCGGGTAGACCGATTGCTTCCAGGTGGGGTTGACCATCGACTGGCCGGTCCGGATGTCGAAGGCCCAGTTGTGCCAAGGGCAATAGACAAGCGTCCCGTCGACCGGCCCTTCGGCAAGCGCCCCGCCCTGGTGAGGGCACAACCCGTCGATCGCCGAGATCACCCCATCGACATGAAACAGGGCGATGATCCGACCATCGTGCTCGACTTCCTTGGCGCTCCCCTCGGGGAGTTGATCCAGGGTCGTCATCTGGACGAAAGTCGCCATGCGGGGGAGCCTCGGGCGCAAGCGTTCTGGCGGTTCGCAAGCTGCGAAAGCGGGGTCACTCTTCGGAGACGAATAAAGTAACACACGCTCGATCCGCAAACAAAGAGCGGAAATTCCCAAATCCGAGCCGGGTCTCTCCAATCCCAGTCAGCGGACCTGATTTAACCAGAAACTCGCTCCCAACACTCCACTCCTTGGGAGGGTTGGGGTTCGATGTATTTCGATATTGCTTGCGCAAGCACTGACCAACCGTGGCTGCCATTGAAGCTGTGGGGGCTAGGCGAATCGCCAGAACGGCCTCGGTGTGACCCAAGCGACCGAGCAGACCCCGATCACTGACTCTTCAACGAAGACCTGGGACAAACTTCTCGTCGGCCACCGCTTTGCTCGGCAGGAGCCATTTGGTCTTGGGGACTGGACCTAAATGAGAGAGCTGGGCTACGCCGTGTCGCATTCCGACCCAGACCTGGCCCATTGGGTCGATCACGATCGAGTTGGGGTAAAGACTCTGCCAGAACGCATGGTCGACGAGCCGATCCGCCCGCTTCGACGCCAGATCAATCTTAAAGAGTCGTTGATTCGTCACGACCATCAACGTTCCGTCGGCTTCTTTGGTGGCGGCGAACGGGGGATCACCAAGATCCACGAAAAGCTCACTCGACCATCGGCCATCCCGACCTTGGACCAATCGTCGGAGGCTCCCTTCGTCCGCGTTACCATGCGCGAGCCCTTCGAGCATGAACAGCCCCAAAGTGGTTGGGACGAAAGCTTCGATGTTCTCCTCGGAGATCCGGTAATGCTCTTTGCCGTCGGTCGAGAACCACCAGACCGACCCGCCAAACTCTCCTTTGTTGAAGGAAGCGATCCAGCCGTTCGTCACCGGAGTCGCCAATTGAGAGCCGGCGAACTGGAAGTTGTTGGCTTCCGTGTCGACCGGAAATGGCAAAGGGGAAGGAGGTTTTTGGAGGCTTTCCAGGGCAACGACCGGTTTTCCTCCATCGAGCTTGACGACCCAGTTGCGCTTGAAATCCCCCTGAGCAACCCAATATTGATCGTCAAGTACGCTAGGTGGCTCGCTCGCATACCAGTCGGCCAGCTTGACTGGGTAATCACCCTGCTGCGCTCTCGCCACAGTGCTCATAAGCAAACTCGCGGCGATCGGCAGAAAGATCCACTTCATGAAACCTCCCGATGTGCAGTGAGGATCATTTGGTTTGTTGGACCTTGGATCGATGATCATCTCGATTCAAGGTCCAAGCAGATGCAAACCAGCTCACTCCGCCTTCAAGCTCCGGAGCAGGAACGCCCAGCGGTCGGCGGCTTCCTCGATGATCTTCGAGGTGGGCTTGCCCGCTCCGTGGCCGGCCTTGGTCTCGATCCGGATCAGGATTGGGGCGTCGCCCGACTGCGCGGCTTGCAAGGTGGCGGCGAACTTGAACGAGTGGGCCGGGACGACCCGGTCGTCGTGGTCGGCGGTGGTGATCATCGTCGCCGGGTAGCTTGTCCCGGCTTTGACGTTGTGCAGCGGCGAGTAGTTCCGGAGATAGTGGAACTGCTCGGGGTGGTCGGACGAGCCGTAGTCGTCGACCCAGGCCCAGCCGATCGTGAACTTGTGGAACCGGAGCATGTCCAGGACGCCGACCGCCGGAAGGGCCGCGCCGAAGAGGTCGGGGCGCTGGGTCAGGCAGGCCCCGACGAGCAGGCCGCCGTTCGACCCGCCGCCGATGGCGAGCTTGGGGCTGCTCGTGACCTTGTGGTCGATCAACCACTGCGCGGCGGCGATGAAGTCGTCGAAGACGTTTTGCTTGTTGAGCTTGGTGCCGCCTTGGTGCCAGCTTTCGCCGTACTCGCCGCCGCCTCGGAGGCCGGGCTGGGCGTAGACCCCGCCTCGCTCCATCCAGACGACGTTGGCCGGGGTGAAGCTTGGGGTCAGCGCGATGTTGAAGCCGCCGTAGCCGTAGAGGAAGGTCGGATTCGTCCCGTCGAGCTTGAGCCCCTTCTTGTGGCTCAGGAACATCGGGATCTTGGTGCCGTCCTTGCTCGGGTAGAGGACCTGCGTCGTCTCGTAGTCGTCGGGGTTGAAGTCCACCTTGGGCCGCTTGAACACGGTGGATTCGCCCGTCTTCATGTCGTAGCGGTAGATCGTGGTGGGAGCCGTGAACGTCGTGAAGGCGTAAAAGGTCTCGGTGTCTTTCCGCTTGCCGCCGAACCCTCCGGCGGTGCCAAGCGTCGGGAAGGCGACTTCGCGGAGGAACTTGCCCTTGAGGTCGTGGAGTTTGACCTGGGTGTGCGCGTCCTTGAGGTAGCTGGCGATGAACGTGTCGTTGACGATCGACACCCCCCGGAGGGTTTCGGGCATCTCGGGGATGACCTCCACCCACTTGGCGGGCGAAGGGTCTCGGGTGTCGATGGCGATCACTTTGCCCTTGGGCGCGTCTTTGTTGGTCTTGAACCAGAACACCGGGCCGTCGTTGTCGAGGAACGAATACTCGGCCTCGAAGTTGTCGATCAGCTCGACCGGCTTGGCATCGGGTTTGGTCAGGTCTTTGTAAAGGATGCGGTACTTGTCGTCGGTCCCCTTCGACACGGTGATGACCAGATAGTGGCCATCCTCGGACACGGTCGAGGCGAACTGCCACTCTTTCTGGTCGGGGCGCTCGTAGACGAGGGTGTCGTCGGCCTGATCGGTCCCGAGCTTGTGGAAGTAGAGCTTCTGGAAATAATTGGGGGCCTTCAGGCTGGCGCCGGGGGCGGGTTCGGGGAACCGGCCGTAGAAGAACCCCGACCCGTCCTTGGCCCAATCCGCGCCCGAGAATTTGATCCACTTGAGGACGTCGGGGCGGTCCACCCCGGTGCTCACGTCGCGGACCTTGTACTCGACCCAGTCCGAACCCGCCGCCGCGACCCCGTAGGCAATCAAACGGCCATCTTCGCTGACCGACGTGCCGGAGAGCGCGACCGTGCCGTCGCTCGAAAGCGTGTTCGGGTCGATCAAGACTTGAGGGGCGCCTTCGAGGGATTCGGTGGAAAACAAGACGGATTGGTTTTGCAGGCCGCTGTTCCGAGAGTAGAAGTAGCGATTCCCCTGCTTTTGGGGTGCGCCGAACTTCTCGTAGTCCCAGAGCTTGGTCAACCGTTCTTTGAGCGCGGCGCGGGCGGGGATCGCTTCGAGGTAGCCGAAAGTGATCTTGTTCTCGGCCTCGACCCAGGCCCGGGTCTCGGGGGAGTCGGGGTCTTCGAGCCATCGGTAAGGGTCGGAGACCGTGACGCCGTGGTACGTGTCGATCACGTCACCTTTGGGAGCGGACGGGTAATCGGGACGCTTATTGGACGCCGCCTTGGCGTCCAGCTCGGCGACGGACGCAACTTGCGCTCCCAGGCTCATCAAGACAACTCCGGCCCAGCGGGCCAAACTGCGGTCAACAGGCATGGTGGGGTTCTCGCTCCGGTGGCGGACCAGTCGTTCGAGTCGAGGCGGAATGGCCGACTTGTAGTCGGTCCAACTCGTCGGTCGAGCCATCTTACGCCCGCCGATCGCCGCTTGGTATAGGCCCATACCAGGCGATCAAGAATGAACCGGGGCGACCGGACCTGTTCCGAAGCACAGTCGTCTTGGTGGCGATCGGCGCTATGATTGGGACACGAACCGCCCTTGACCCGAGGACGAAAGTCTCTGCGATCTGGAACCCTGCTGATTGGCCGTCATCGATGACGGAGAACGAGATTCATGCCGCCCACACCGAATGAACTGATCTTGAAAGCGATCGTGGACAACGCCCTAAGACTTGCCGACGGACCCAAGCGAGTGGCCTATCTCGATCGAGCTTGTCAAGGGCAGGAGGCGACCCTCCGCCGGGTGGAAGCCCTGCTCCAAGCCCACGCCGAACAGCCCCGCTTCCCCAGCCCCGCTCGCGAGTCGAGTGCGGCGACCTCCACGCCGAGGTTGAACAGGAACGCCTCGATCACCCTCGAAGATCCGGCACCTCGAACCGATCCCATCGTCGCCCCGTCGCCCGAGGCCGGCCCGGTCGAAGACGTTCACCTCCACCGGCCTGTGCTCGCCGAAGGCCCGGGCAGCATCGTCGGTCCGTACAAGATTCTGCAAAAGCTGGGCGAAGGGGGCATGGGCGTTGTTTTCATGGCCGAGCAAGAGCGGCCGATCCGGCGCAAGGTGGCCCTCAAAGTCATAAGGCCGGGGATGGGCACGTCGCAGGTCATCGCCCGGTTCGAGGCCGAACGCCAGGCCCTGGCGATCATGGATCATCCCCACATCGCCCGGGTCTTCGACGTCGGCTCCACGGCCGCCGACCGGCCGTTCTTCGTCATGGAACTGGTCCGAGGCGAGCCGATCACCGAGTATTGCGATAGGAACCAGGTCTCGACGGCCGAACGCCTTAAGCTGTTCATCCCGGTTTGCCGGGCGATCCAGCATGCGCACCAGAAGGGGATCATCCACCGCGACATCAAGCCGTCGAACGTCCTGATCACACTCCACGACGGGCTGCCCGTGCCGAAGATCATCGACTTCGGCGTCGCCAAGGCGGTCGATCACCGCTTGACCGAGCAGAGCCTGTTCACCCAGTTCGGAGATATCGTCGGGACGCTCGAATACATGAGCCCGGAGCAGGCCGAGATGGGGACGCTCGACATCGATACCCGAAGCGATATCTACTCGCTCGGGGTGCTCCTGTACGAACTCCTCACCGGGTCGACGCCCTTGGAACGGTCGGCCCTCCGCAAGGCCGCCCATGCGGAGATCCTCCGGCTCATCCGAGAAGTGGAGCCGCCCAAGCCGTCGACCCGCTTGATCGAGTCGCAGGATGCCTTGCCTTCTCTTTCCTCGCAGCGGAAGACGGAGCCGGCCCGGCTGACCAGGTTGATCCGGGGCGACCTCGACTGGATCGTGATGAAGTCGCTCGAAAAGGACCGGACCCGTCGCTATGAAACCGCCGTCGGCCTGGCCCGCGACATCCAGCGCCACCTGGCCGGCGACGCCGTCGAGGCAAGCCCACCATCGGTGTCGTACAAACTCGGGAAGTTCGCCCGCAAGCACCGCGTGGCGCTCGCCACCGCCGGGGCGTTCGGCCTGTTGCTCGTCGCGGCAACCACCGTCAGCATCACCCTGGCTTACTGGGCCAACCAAGAGCGATTGCGGGCGGACAAGCAAAAAACGCTCTTGATCGACGCCGAATGCCGGGCTTCGGATCGGGGAGACCGCGTGCTGCAAGGCCAGCAGATGGCGATCGAGGCGGTTCAGCGTTACGGCGAGATCATCCGCGAGACGCCCAAACTGAAAAACGACCCTGCCCTTGAAAATCTCCGGAAACAATTGCTCGGTGAAGCGCAACTCTTCTTCCAAAAACTCCGCGACCGGCTCCAGGAAGAGCGCGCCCCGACGTCCGAATCGCTCGCCAGGCTGGTTTCAGCCTGCTTCGAGCTGGGCAAGCTCAACGAAGAGATCGGCGACCGGTTCAACGCCCTCCAAGCGTTCGAGCAGTCTCGCGAAATCCAAGAGCGGATGGCCTGCGGGAACCCGGCGAACCTCCAGCTCAAGAAGACGCTGGCCCAGAGCTTCGAGAAGATCGGCGACCTGCGGACCGGCCTCCGCCAGCCCACCGAGGCGATGAAGTCTTATGAGCGAGTCGTCACCACCCTCGAGCCGCTGGCCCTCGATCATCCCGAGCAAGCCGACCTCCACTCCGAGTTGGCTCGAACCTGGAACAGGATGGCCTGGCTCGACCTGGATCAGGGGCGATTGGTCGACGCTTCGGGGAAATTTCGAAAGGCCGTCGACTCCATGCGCAAAGCCCTGGCGGCGCCATGCCGCCCCGACGACTGCGACTTTTTGTCCAGGAACTTGCGCACCCTGGCACGGACCGCCCAATGGGCGGGACTTGTTGGCGAGGCTGACTCGGCCCGCCGGGAACAAGAGGACATTGACACCCATGACCCGGAGAAGTTGGCCCTCGACATCCGACTTTCGGCCATCCTCGAAGGCGGACCAGCCAGGGATCATGCCGAGCGACTCAAGCTGGCCCACCGCGCCTACGAAAAGAACTTCCATGCCGCGTCGACCCGACTCTACGCCGAGGCGTTGACCCTCGACCGCGACAATGAAGACGACCTCCCTTCGCAAAACACCTATCGGGCCATTTGCTCCGCCGCCTTGGCCGGCTCGGGGCAAGGTCGCGACGATCCGCCCATCGACCCCGCAGCCCAGGCCCAGTTCCGACGGCAATCGCTCGATTGGCTTCGGTCCGAGGCCCGAATCTTGTCCAAGCTCCTCGACGCCCGGCTCGCGGAGAAAAATCCCGGATGGGTCGGAAACCTCCAGCATTGGCGGCAAGACCCCGACCTCTTCGGGATCAGGGACGAGTCCTGCCTGGCCAAACTACCCGAACCCGAGCGGGCTCAATTCCGGGGTTTCTGGGCCGAGGTCGAGCAGCTTCAAACCCGGGCCGAGGCGAGCAAATAATTCGCCGATGGGAAGAAGGGCCGATGCGGGGGGAACCCGTCCACCGCCGACCTTGCGAGCACGGGTCGAGCGAGGTGGGGCGTTGCCGACCGGGCCTGATCCGGCCACAATGGTCGGCTTGACGGACTTATGGTCGAGTTGAGGACGGCTTGACCCGTCCCAACCGCCTCGCTCCCGCCCAAGCCCAAGGTTCGCGCCATGCCGACATCGACCGTCCGCTTTGCCTCACTGGCTCTTGTTCTTCATTGGGGCAACCTGACCCTGGGCGCCGACAAGCTCCCTCCGGTTTCGGAGCGAGCGAAGCAGTTCCACGCGGCGGGGATGCTCTTCGACGGGCACAACGACTTGCCCTGGAGGCTCAGGGTCGACGGCGACATGGCGTTCACCAAGTTTGACCTCTCGAAGCGGCTCGGGAGCGGGCAAACCGACATCCCCCGGCTCCGCGAAGGGGGGGTCAAGGCCCAGTTCTGGTCGGTCTACATCCCCTCCGAGCAGCCTAACCCGGCTCGGACCGTCGCCGAGCAGATCGACCTGGTCCACCGGATGGTCGAGCGCTATCCCGACGACTTCGCGCTGGCGACCTCGGCCGACGAGGTCGAGGCCGCCGTCAAGGGGGGCAAGATCGCCTCGCTGATCGGGATCGAAGGCGGGATCGCCATCGAAGACGACCTCGCCATGCTCCGCGACTTCGCCAAGCTCGGCGCCCGATACATGACGCTCACCCACAACAAAACCCTGAGCTGGGCCGACGCCGCCACCGACGAGCCGAAGCACGGCGGCCTAAGCCCGTTCGGCGAGCGGGTGGTCAAGGAGATGAACCGCCTGGGGATGTTCGTCGACATCTCGCACGTCTCGCCCGACGTCATGGACGACGTGTTGCGGATCAGCAAGGCGCCCGTGATCGCCAGCCATTCCTCGGCCCGGGCGCTCGCCGACCACCCCCGCAACGTCCCCGACTCGATCTTGAAGCAGATCCCCGCCAATGGCGGCGTGATCATGGTCAACTTCTACTCCGGTTTCATCGTCCCCGAAGCGGTCAAGCAAAATCGAGAATCCCGCGCCGAGCTGATCAAGAAGCACCTCGAACCCGCGCAGCTTCGGAAGGCCCAGGCCGAATATAACCGAGCGCACCCGATCCCCCGAGGGACCGTCAAGGACGTCGCCGACCACATCGAGCACATGGTCAAGGTTGCAGGGGTCGACCACGTCGGGATCGGCTCCGACTTCGACGGGATCACCTCCACCCCCGTCGGCCTCGAAGACGTGGCGGACTACCCGAGACTCACCGAAGAACTCCTCCGCCGGAACATGGCCGAGGCCGACATCCACAAGATCCTCGGCGGCAACGTCCTCCGGGCGTTCCGCAAGGTCGGCGAGGTGGCGGCCGAACTCCGGAAGACCACCCGCCCCGAAGTCGACCAGCCCAAGCCGACGCCCGACGCCCCTTGAAAACGGATCGCTCACCCGAAGGGATTCATCCATGATCGCTCGAACGACCAAGCTGGCTTGCTGCCTCGCCGCGATGGTCCTGATGACCACTCGCGCCGAAGGCCAGGCTCCCAATACCTTGCTGCCCAACCTGCCGATCGAAGCCTATACCTTGCCCAATGGCCTCAAGGTGGTGCTGCACCGCGACCCGAGCGTCCCCCGGGTCACGGTTTGCATGGCCTACCACGTCGGGTCCAAGAACGAGTCGAGCGGCCGGACCGGGTTCGCGCACTTCTTCGAGCATATGATGTTTCGGGGAACCAAGAACGTCCCCAACTACGACATCCCGCTCCAGGAGACCGGCGCCCAGTCGAACGCCTTCACCTCCGAGGACATGACGGTTTACTACGAGACGGTCCCCTCGAGCTACCTCGACCGGGCGCTCTACCTCGAAGCCGAGCGGCTGGCGTTCCTACCCACCGCGTTGGAGCAGGCCAAGTTCGACACCGAGCGCGAGGTCGTCAAGAACGAGCGTCGCCAGTCGGTCGACAACGTTCCCTATGGGCTGGCCGAAGAAGCCATCCTGGGCCATGTCTTCCCCGCCGGTCATCCGTATTCGTGGTCGGTGATCGGGTCGATGAAGGACCTGGGTGCCGCGTCGCTCGCCGACTTGCAGCGGTTCTTCGGCGAGTTCTACAACCCGAGCAACGCTTCGCTCTGCATCGCGGGCGACTTCGACCCGGCGGCGGCCCGGAGGTCGATCGCGCTCTATTTCAGCCCGATCGCCGCCGGGCCGCCGATCCGACCCGTCGTCGCCACCACCCCCGCGCTCAAGGAAGCCGCGACGATCCAGGAAACCGACAAGGTGACCCAACCTCGGGTCTACTGGGCCTGGCCCAGCGTCGAGGACGATCACCCCGATGCCCCGGCGCTCCACTTGCTCGCCTCGGTGATGACCGACGGTGAAGCGTCCCGGTTTTATCGGAAACTGGTCGAAGACTCCCGCCTCGTCTCCGAAGTCGACGCCGATAGCGACACCAAGGAGATCGCGGGCCTGTTCACCCTCGACGCGACCGCCGCCGAGGGGAAAACCCTACCGGAAGTCGAGAAAGCCCTCGACGCCTCGCTCAAAGACCTCGAAACGTCTCCGCCCACCGCCGCCGAGTTGGCCCGGGCCCAGGCCAAGTTCGAGCGCCAGACCTTCGGGCGGCTCACCTCGCCGCTCGGCCGGGCCATCCTGCTCGCCACCGACTTCGTCCAGAAAGGCCGCCCCGACTTCTACCGGACCGACTACGCCCGCTATACCAAGGTCACCCCGGCCGACCTGGCGCGAGTCGCCAAGCAATATCTCACCCCGCCCCACTTCACCTTGACCATCAGCCCGAGCAAGCCAGGCCAGGCCAAGTCCGAAGCCAAACCGGCCGGCCCCCTGCCCGGCCCGGCGGACTCGATCTCCGGCCAGATTCCTCCTCGGGGCGTCGCCGCCGTCGGCCCCGACTGGACCCAGCTTCCCGGACCGCTCGCGAGTCCCGCCTGGCTTCCCCCTCGATATGTCCGGACGACCTTGAGCAACGGCGTCGACCTCTGGGTGGTCCCCTGGCGGACCTTGCCGATCATCGAAGCTCGCCTGATCCTACCCATCGGGACCGGCGACGACCCCTCAGACAAGTCGGGACTGGCGAGGTTGACCGCGACCTTGCTCGACAACGGGACCCAGGCCAAGACCAACAGCGAGTTGACCGAGGAACTCGACGCCCTCGGCGCGTCACTGAGCACCGGGGCGTCGCTCGACAATACGTCGGTCGGCCTGACCGTCCTGGCCCGGAACTTCAAAGCCGCGATGGCCCTGGTCGGCCAGGTCTTGACCGCCCCCCGGTTCGACCCGAAGGACTTCGACCTCGAACGAGGGTTGCAACTCGACGAGATCCGCAAAGGCCCCGATAGCCCGGCCTGGATCGCCCGGAGGGCGCAGCAGGCTTTGCTCTACGGCCAGGATCACCCCTACGGCAACCCCGCCCAAGGGTTTGAAGCCACCGTCAAAGGCATCACCCTCGACGACATCCGCGCGTTTCAAGGCCGATATGCGGCGAACCGGGCCAAGATGATCGTCGTGGGCGACATCGAGCCCGAACCGCTCGTCGCGATCCTCGAAGCGTCGCTGGCGGCCTGGAAGACGACCGGCCCCGAGGTCAAGCCTCGACCGGTCGTCGCTCCCAAGGCCGAGCCGGGGGTCATCTACCTCGCCGACAAGCCGGGCGCCGTGCAAAGCATCGTCGACGTGGCTCGCCTCTGGGTCGACCGCAAGGACCCGCGCTACTTCGCCACCAAGGTGGGCAACCACATCGTCGGCGACGACTTCTTGAGCCGGCTCAACGCCAACCTCCGCGAGAAGAACGGCTATACCTACGGCGCAGGCTCGACCTTCGGCTACCGGAGGACCGGGAGCGTTTGGCAGGTCGTCTCGTCGGTCCGGGCCGACGTTACCGTCGAGGCCCTGGGCGAAGTCCTCGGTGAACTCGACGGGCTGGCCAAGGATCACCCCCTGACCCTCGAAGAGATCAGCACCGCCCGGGACGCCGAGGCCCGGTCGTTCCCCGAGTCGTTCGACACCCCTTCGAGCATCAGCGGGGTCATCGCCTCGATCGCGGAATACGACCTGCCCGCGAACTACCTGGAAACCTACCTGGTCAACCTCCTCGGCGCGACCGACTCTCAGGTTCGCCAGGCCACCCTCGAAGTGATCGCCCCCGGCGACCGGAGAATCCTGATCGTCGGCGATCGCGCTTCGCTCGAACCTAAGCTCAAGGCCGCCGGCCGAGGCGAGGTCCGGGTGATCGACCCCAACGGTCGTCCCGTCTCGAATCCCTGATCGAGTCGAGTCGAAGCGGAACAAAACGAAGCCAACCTTCCCAAGACGGCGAGCGACCCGGATCGCTCGTCTTCTTCGGGATTATTGCCCGTGCCTTCCGAAAACCCGGTTAGCCACACTCCAGAAAAACGAACCTATAACGAAGGGGAGGAGATCTTCTTCGGAGAAGTCTCCGTCGCCATCGCGACCCGAACGACCCCGACAGCCGTTGGGTTCGTTCCGCCAAAGCTTGGTTCGAACCCGATCGTACCAGTCGTGACACCCAATCTCCATCGATTCCGGGGATTGGGTTCGTTTGGGAAAAGCTCCGGCTGGGCCAAAGAGTCTCAGGGTTGCCCTTCGGAAATTGGGTTTGTTTGGTAGAGTTGGAGGAAATTGGGTTCGTTCCGCCAAAGGGGGTTGAAGCCGTGAACTCGAAGATACCGACCAAGTCACTCTCGGTTTAAGAATTATCTAACCCATTGCGGAAAAACGGATTACGCCGAAATTGGGTTCGTTTGGTTTAGTTTCTATCGCGGCCAGGATGCTTCGATTAATCCCTTGACGGAGACGAGGATGCGACGACTCAAGAAGGTGGCGCGGTGGATTGGGCTTGGGGCCACGCTCCTGGTCGTCGCGATTTTCGTGATCCGAAACTGGGTCGTCCAGGCGGTGATCCTCCACGAGGTCCGACAACAGTACGGCGGGAAGGTCGTCGTCGGCGACTGGTGGCTGAACTGGAACTCGGCGGGGGTCCGAGGCATCAAGCTCGGCGAAACGGACAAGTCCGATAGCCCCAACTGGTTGACCGCCGAGCGGATCAGCACCGACGTTTCGCTCAGTCGCCTGCTCCGAGGCCAGGTGATGCCGACTCGGATCGAGGTCGACCACCCCAAACTGGCGCTTCGGTTCGACCCCAAGGGGCAGTTGGCCACGCCCTTACCGTTCAAGGTGGCCAAGGGCGGAGGCGGGACTTCCGCCGCGCCGACGATGGCACTCCCCGAGGTCGTTGTCGACGGGGCCGAGGTGACCGTCGCCCAGGAAGGCCGCCCCGCTTTGACGATCCAGAAGGCGGACGTCCGGATGTCGCCGGATTCGGCTGGGTCGAAGATCGAGGCGACGGCCAACGACCCGATCTGGGGCCGGGTCAAGGTCACGGGTCAATTCGAGTCGGGGTTCAAGAACGGGACGATCAACATCCTGTCGGACCCCAACTTCGTGGTCCAGAACGAGCAACTCAAGAAGATCCCGTTCGTCCCCACCGAGGTCTGGGCCAACCTCGAAGCCAACGGACCCGTCGACGCTTCGGTGAAGATCACCTTGAAAAGCGACGACCCGAAGCCGGTCCACGTCCTGACGCATTTGAACCTGAAAGGGGCGTCGGTCAAACTCGATACCCTCCAGGTCGAGACCACCGACACCACGGGCGAGATCACGATCGACGACGCCAAGGTCCAGGTCAACCACCTCCGGGGCAAGGCCGTCAACGGGACCCTGAGCGCGGCGGGAACCCTCGACTTCTCTCAGAACCCGCCCGACCTCAGCGTCGACCTCAGGCTCAGGGGGATCGACGTCACCAAGGCCCCCGCCGCCTGGCAGCTTGGCGAACTCGGGGCGACCGGCACCTTGACCGGCAAGGTCGACCTCCGGGCCTTGCTCGACCCCGACGGGATCGACCTGACCGGGACCTCGGGCCGGGCGGTGATCGAGGACGGGAGCTTTCAAGGGATTCCGATCAAGGCGCTCAGCGTCAACATGAAGGCCAACGGTAAGGATCTCCAGTTCGAGACCTTGCCGGAGAACCAAAAGGTCGACAAGACCGCGCTGGAAACCGCACCGACCGTGCCCAACGTGCCCCGACGACCGGTTGCCGCCAACGATCGGGAAAAACGGCCCAAAAATCCCGGAGGCAAGCCCGAGTCCGCGAAGGAGTCGTCGCCGCTCGACAGCTTCGTCGAGCCTTTGCTCTCGGCGATCCCTTTGATCCGGATCATAACCGGGGACGAAGGGTTCCTGGGCTTCGCCTCGTTCGCGGTGTCGGAACTTGTCGAGCATCGGACCAATGCCAAGACGACTCCCCCCGGCTCGAAGCTCAGGCTCCCCAAAACGATCACGACCCGGATCGAGCTCGAAGACGTCGACCTGAAGACGATCCTCGACAAGGCCGCGAAGTTCGGGATCAAGCTCGACTTCCCGATCTCGGGGCGGTTCTCGGTCAAAGCGACGACGACGATCCCGCTCGGGTCGCTCCGAGACCTCAAGGGCTACGCCGTCCACGGCGACGCCAGCCTGTCCAAAGCGTCGATCGCCAACGTCGACCTCGGAGAACTCGCCGCCCACCTCGACGTCGAGGATGGCGTGGTGAACCTCTCGGACTTCCGGGGGGTCCTGGTGGACCGGCCGAACGGCGAAATCGCGAGCCGACGACAAGCCGTCGCGGCCCCCCCTCGGACCGGCGAGCTTCCCTCGGGCGGTTTCCGGGCCAACCTCCGGGCCGAGATTTCCCCCAGAGGAATGGCGACGGCGAAGATCGAGGGGAAGCGGCTCCCCCTCGGCGAGTTGTTCGCCCCCGTCCTGCCCGTCCCGACCCCGCTCTCGGGCGACCTGACGATCCACGTCGATGCGGGCGTCAACCTCGCCTCGCTCGCCAACCCGAAAGCCTACCGGCTCGAAGGCAACTTCGAGTCGAGGCGGATCGCCTACCAGGGGGCGATGCTCGACCGCGTGGCGTCCCGGTTCGAGATCAAGGACGGTCACGCTTCGATCCCCGAGTTCGCGGCCCAGCTCGCGGGCAAGCCCTTGTCCGCCAGGGCGGGCCTCGACCTTGCTCCCCCTTATGCCTTCCACGGGTCGGGCAACGTCGCGGGCTGGGAGATCGCCGACGTCCTGGCGTTCGTCCCCAACCTCCCGAAAAAGCCCGCGATTGCCGGTCGCCTCGACGCCAACGCCGACGCCAACGGGACCTTGTTCCCGTTCTCGATCGAGACCGTCGGCGGGGCCAGGGTCGCGGCGATCAAGGTCGGGGCGATCCTCTCGAAATACCTCGTCTTCGAGTGGAAGACCGAGCGCGACGTGATTGCCCTGAACGGCCTGGAAACCGCGATCTTCGGCGGCAAGATCACCGGGGATGCCAAGATTCCGACCAAGCCGGGCAAGAAGCTCGACGTGAACCTCGCGCTCAAGGGGATCGATACCCGAGAGATGACCTCGGCCTTGCCGAGCAAGTCGGTGGCGATCAGCGGGGTCGCCGACGGCCGGGTCAAGCTGACCATGCCGCTCGACGCCTCCTCGATCGATGCCGAGGCGAACCTGAACGCCCCCGAGCTGGTCTTTCGCCCCGAAGGCCGATTCGGCGAGGGGATCAAGGTCGAGTCGCTCCGGATCGTCGCCAAGGGCCGCGAGGATCTCGCCACCTACCAGGTCTCGGCCGACAGTTTGGGCGGTAAGCTGCTCTTCACCGGTTCGATGCCGCTCAAGCCCACCCCGACCAAAGCCGTCGCCACCGCCGAGGCCAAGGTGGTCGGGTTTCGCCTGGGAGACGCCTGGCGAGGCCTGGGGATGAGCGGGGGCCTGGCCGAACTCGATGGCCAGGGTGCGGTCAACGCCAACCTCCGGGCGATGATCGACCCGCCGCAACTCTGGTCGCGCGGGCTGTTCGAACTTCGAGAGCTGAAATACGGCCATCACTTGGTGATCGGTGACCTTCGAGGCCAGGCGTCGGTCTCGCCGACGAGCTGGAAGCTCGAACAGGTCGAAGGGACCTTGTTCGGCGGGGTGGCCGGAGGAGGCGCCTCGGGGGTGTTGCGGTCCGGGGCGCTGGGGCAGTCTTCGTTTGATTTCCGGATCGACCGGGCCTCGGTCCCCAAACTCCTGGCGAGCGTCCCGGCGCTGGCCAGGGGGGCGTCCGGCTACGGATCGCTCCGGGCTGCGGGCCGCCTCGATGAGTCGCTGCACCTGACCGCCGAGGTCGACATCCCGCAAACCCTGCTCCACGGGATGACCCTGACCGACGTCCGGATGCCGGTGGACATCAACGTCAGCCCAACCTCCGGGGTGGGTTTGGCCCAGGCTCGGCGATGGACGGCCAGGCTCGCCGGCGGCCAGGTCCAGGGCAATTCCTGGATGCGGCTGGGGGGCGACAAGGCGTTCCAGTCCGACATCCGACTTACCGGCGTCGACCTTGAATTTCTCTCCAGGATCGGCGCGATCAGTTCAAAAGCAAGCTCGGGCAAGCTCTCCGGCAACCTCTCTCTGAACGGTCCCAACCCCGAGGAAATCAGCAAGCTCCGGGGTCGGTTCACGTTCGACCTCGACGACGCCTCGCTCGTCTCGCTGCCGATCTTCCGCGAGCTCGACCGCTTCCTGGGCGCCTCGAAGGGGGGCGGGCTGTTCGAGGACGGCGACCTCTCGGGCAACATCGCCAACCAGACGATCTACATCGAGCAGATGACCTTGAACGGCCGCCTCGTCCAGGTCCACGCCCTCGGCTCGATCACGTTTGGCGGCGGTTTGAACCTGGAGGTCCTGGTGAACACCAACCAGATCATCCCCCAGTCCGGCCTGGCCTTGATCAACATCATCCCCGGCCTCGGAGAAGCCCTGGGCCAAAGCGAAAAGATCCTCATGAAGCTGGCCTCGTTCCTCGAAAATCGGTTGCTCAAGTTTCGAGTCACCGGGAACGTCAAGAATCCGACGGTCACGCTCGACCCCAGCGTCGACGTCGGGGGGTCGGCGGTCGGCTTCTTCTCCAACATCCTCAAGGTCCCGGGGGGATCGAACTGATGCCCCCAGGACGACAGAAGCCCGCGACGATCTCTCCCCAGGATGGGAGAAACCGTCGCGGGTTGATCAAACCGACTCGCTCGCGACTCGGCCCACCCTCAGCGCCGCTTGGTCTCGGCCCCAGCTTGCGCGGCGCCGTCGGCGAGCATCTGTGGCCGACCGGTCGAGGCATTGGGCCGCTTCGACTGCGTCACGACGTCCCGGAAGCTCGCCCGGGTCGAAGCGTCGATCCCGTTGTTGCCGACGACCACCGAGCAAGCCCAGGTCGGGTAGTTTTCGACCAGTCGCCCCATCAGCGACACGAACAGCCCCGCCTCGTGGACCTGGTCTTCGAGGACCTTTTCCAGGACGGGTCGGATCGTCTTGGCCAGGGCCTTCCAGCCTTTCGAGTCGACCTTGACGAACGCCTCGACGTCATGCTGAATCCAGGGTTCGCCGTTGACCTCGCGGTAGAAGCCCGAGTGGACGACCAGGACGATCCGCCCGTTGAGCTTGGTCGGCCCCCGAGGGCTTTGATAGTCGAGGTCGCTGAGCAGGACGTGGAGCTTCGGGGATCGGTAAACATATTGCCATGAGGCCGACGTCCCGACCCCGTCGGAGCCTTGATATCGATTCGCGTCGATCCGTTGGAGTCGGACCGGCGTTTGGGCCAGGTCTTGCCAGAGGGCCAGGGTCACCGCAGGCTCGTTGAGCAGGCTGAGGTAAACCTTTGAGTGGCAAGGGAATGTGTCCGCCGAGCCTCGGCGGTGCATGGTGTGGTCGCGGATGACCTCGACCACGGAATCGCGGACTTCGGCGGGAATCTTATCGAGCGGGACGACCAGGGCTGGGTCGACCGCCCGGGTACCGGCGGGCGCCGGGGTCGGGGGCGCGAACGCTGTCCCGAAACCGACAAGCCCGAGGGCGATCGCCACGATCCGGCGGGTCGCTGGGGGTGTCATGGGCTCTCCCTAAAGTGACGACGCGGTCCTCTTGCTCGATCGGTCGCGGCGACTTCGCCAACGGTCCAACCAACCCCGCGACAGGATCGATCCGCTTTTCTCTAAGATCGGCCTTGACGAGCGAAATCCTGACCTTGAAGCGATGGATCGTGGCGATTCTTCGCGTTGGAGCGGTTTTTTGGAGGATTGTGGCCTTGCCGCCCTCGGCGGTCGGATTATGATGTCGCCATCGTGGCGGACCACGATTTCCAGTCATTCGCACGGAGGCATCCATGATGATTCAGCGACGTTGGAAGGCGATTGCGATCGCGGGAACTTTGGGGGCCACGACCGTCGGTGTCGGCCTGGCGCTGACCGGCCGGTTTTCGACCGGTCGCCCCGAAGCCCCGGCCACGGCCGATGGGTCGACCGGTGCAACCTCGAAGTCGGCCCTGGCGACCTTCGCCGAGCGGATCGAGACCGGCGACACGACCGCCTTGATGGACCTCTGCCAGTCGATCGCTCCCAGGACCGGCCAGTCGAACAACGTCGTGGTCACCGCCCCGGAAGCTGATGACCTGATCAAGGTCCTCCAGAGCATCCGGGCCGCGTTCAAGTCGTTCGCCCCGGCGGGTCGGGCCTCGGCCATCGCCGCTTCGGGCCGGATCTTGAACCGATTCAGCGTCGAACCGACCGCCGACCGCTGGCTCGACACCCTGCACCCGACGCACGACCTGATCATCGCCGGTTTGGCCGACTCGCACGTCGACGTCCGATGCTCGGCGCTCACCGAGGTCCAAGTCCACTGGAACTGGCTCCCGGGCCGGGCGATGACCCCCAACGAGGAGTCGATCCTCTCGGAGTGGAAGGACGCCTTCATCAAGCCCGCAACCCGGTGCCTCGGCGACCGCGAACCGAGGAGTCGGGCCGCCGCCGTGGTCTGCCTCGGCGCAGCGGCCATCGACTCGATCGCCGCTCCCGCCGTATCTTATATCGAAGACCCCGAAAACGGGGGCGTCCGCTACAAGGCGTTGCTCACCTTCGCCAATCGCCCCTCGCTCCTGACCGATGATGCCGTCCTGAAGCGGCTCCACGACAAGGAACCGGGCGTCGCCGAGCTTGCCGAGATCATCTTGAAGGGGCGGGGCCTGACCAAGGATCAGATCTACCTCGGCCGCCAGATGGACGACCCCCACCCCGAAGTTCGCGCCGCCGTCATCCCCTTGATCCGCGACCGGACCGATATCGACCCGGTCGTCTGGCTGATCCAACTAAGCCGGGACAACGATGAGACCGTCCGAGGCAAGGCTGCCGAAGCGCTCGCCGACCGCGAGTCGCCCGAAGTCGACCGCCGGCTCAACGAGATGGCCAACTCGGATACTTCCTCCGCGATCCGCGCCTCGGCCGCCAAGCTCGTGGCCAAGCTGGTCAAGGCGACGACCGCCAACCTCCCGAACCTGCCGCCGACCACCACGACGTCGGGCCTGAACATCCGGGCGAATTGAGCCGCGGATCGGGCCAGTCCAAGCAACGAGAAAGCCGGCGACCAGAGCAATCTGGTCGTCGGCTTTCGGGATTTGAGGTCATCTCCCGGCGAGAACCCGAACCGATCAGGAAGCGGGTTGGCGGTTCTTGACGTTGGAGACCGAGACGTTGATGACGACCAGGGCCTCGGTCCCGGTGGGGACCGTCCCGGGAATCCTCATCTTGAGCCAGCCTTCCTTATCCAACAGCAGGCCCGGCTGGACTCCCGCCGAGATGATCAGGGCCTGGCCGAGTTGCCAGGTCTTGACCGACTGGTTGAGCCGGGTTTCGGAGACCTCGGGGACGTCGAGGGTGACTTCCCCGGTACCGATCTCGCGGGGGCCGAGGACTTTGACCTGGTGGAACCTGCGGATCAGGTTGGTGCTCAGGTCGATCGCGGCGTCGAGCGAGTCGCCCTCCCAGCTCAGGAGCGGGCTGAACCGGAGGACGATCCCCTCGGTCAGGCTCTCGACCTTGGGCTGATACCCAAGCCCGACCGCCCCCTCGCGTTGGACGCCTCCGGGATACGCTTTCTTCAAGAAGCTTTCGACCCGAAGCGTCTGGCCGTTCAGGACCTCGAACTTCTTGTCTTCGAGCGACTTGAACCCCTGCCAGACCTGCATCAAGGCGATCACCGACTCGACGTTGCTGTCCGAGGTCTGCCAGATCTGCTGCCCTTGGGGGCCAGTCCCGACCGGCGTCAGCTTCGAGTAAGCCGTGTACCGCCACCGCGAGTCGGCCGCCGCCAGGAACCGGACCCGAACAGTCAGGACGTCGGCATCGGCGTCGACGAACTGCTTGACGGTCTCGGAAACCTGGTCGATCACCTTCTTGCTGTTGTATGCCTGGAGCTTGGTCCGGCTGGCGCAAAGGACCGCGACTTTATCGCCGTGCCAGGGACCGGTTTCGGTCCGTCGGAAGATCCAGTCGAGGATCGCGGTCTGCGGGCTGGCCGAAGTGGGCGAAAGCGCCGTGTAGGCCGAGATGTCGAAGGTCTTCCACTTGAAATCCGGCTCGTTGGGGATTTCGGCCGGGACCGTTTCCGAGGGCGATGAGTTCGGACCGACATCCTCGGATGCGGGATCGTCCTTGGCGACTTTGGCCTTGGCCGGACGCTTCTTCGGCGGTTCATCGGCCCCCTCGTCGGAGACGATTCGGCTTCGAGGGGCCTTCGGGCGTCGAGGGGCATCCTGACCCAGAGCCTTGGCGGACCACCCGAGCAACGACAGCATCAACAGCGAGCGGCGCTTCATCCGAGGGGCCTCCTTGCCGGTCAGCGACCAAACCCGTCCACGCCGAGTTGATCTCGATCCAATCCATCGTGCAGGGTTTTCGCCGATCTCGCCCAATCGCTCAAGGCCAAAGCCTTGCCGGCCCTTCGTCAATAGCGGGGCAAGCTCGGGTCGACCTCGTCGATCCAGCCGAGAATCCCGCCAGTCAGGTTCGCGACCCTGGCGAACCCGGCGGCTTTGAGCAGGTCCACCGCCTTGGCGCTCCTCGCCCCGCTCTTGCAGTGGACGACGATCACCTGATTCCGGTCGAGCTCGTCAAGTCGCCTGGGCAATTCGGGCAAAGGGATGACCGTTGAACCCTCGATCCGGCAAATCATGATCTCCTCGGGGTTCCGGACGTCGAGGAGGAACGGCCGATCGCCCGAGTCGAACCGGGCTTTGAGCGCGGTCGGGGTAATCGCGGCTTGGACGTCGTCGGCCTTCGTGAGAGCGGGTTCCTCGCCTCGGACCCCGCAAAAATCCTGGTAGTCGATCAGGTGCGTGATTGTCGCCGAGGGGCCGCAGATCGGGCAGTTGGGGTTCTTGCGGATCTTCATCTCGCGGAACGTCATGTCGAGGGCATCATAGAGCATCAACCGCCCGATCAAAGGGCGTCCCGTGCCGAGGATCAGCTTGACCGTTTCCGTCGCCTGGATCACCCCGATCGCACCCGGCAAGATTCCCAAGACTCCCCCCTCGGCGCAGTTGGGGACCAGGTCGGGGGGCGGCGGTTCGGGATACAGGCAGCGATAGCAAGGCCCGTGGGGCGGGAAGAAGACCGAAGCCTGGCCATCGAACCGGAAGATCGACCCATAGACGTTGGGCTTGCCGAGCAGGACGCAAGCGTCGTTGACGAGGTATCGGGTCGGGAAGTTGTCCGTCCCATCCACGATCACGTCGTAGCCGGCGAAGATGTCCAGCGCGTTGTCGCTGTCGATCGGGAACTCGTAGCGGTTGACCACGAGGTCGGGGTTCAAGGCTTTGAGCTTTTCTTCGGCGCTATCGATCTTGGGCCGGCCAATGTCGGGGGTGGCGTGGATGATCTGCCGCTGGAGGTTGGACACATCCACCACGTCGAAATCGACCAGGCCGAGGGTGCCGACTCCGGCGGCGGCCAGGTAGAGCGTCAAGGGTGAGCCGAGACCGCCGGCGCCGATGCAGAGGACGCGCGATGCTTTGAGCCGGGCTTGGCCGATCATCGCCACCTCGGGCATGATCAGGTGGCGAGCATAGCGCTGGATCTCGGCGGTGGAGAGCTTGACGGCTGCGACTCGGTCGCCGATCAGGTCGAACGGGAGGGGAGGCAGGCTCATCGGTGCGATCCCCGGGAAGGCGAAAGGCCGAGGGTGTGGCTCGGCCTCATCGAAGGGACGGTGTTCGAGGGTCGAAGGTCAGCGGTTCGGCCCGGTGTAGCGACCGATCAGCAAGGTGGCGTTGTGGCCGCCGAAACCGAAGCTGTTTGACATGACGTGGTCGACCTTGGTCTGGCGGGCGACGTTGGGGACGTAGTCGAGGTCGCACGCCGGGTCGGGGGTGTCGAGGTTGATCGTCGGGGGGATCACCCCGTCGCGGATCGCGAGGGCGGCGGCGATCAACTCGACGCCGCCCGAGGCGCCGAGGAGGTGACCGAGCTGGCTCTTGGTGCTCGACACCATGAGCTTCTTCGCCTGGGGGCCGAACACCTTCTTCATCGCCACGGTTTCGGCCGCGTCGCCCAGGCCGGTGCTGGTCCCGTGCGCGTTGATGTAGTCGACGATGTCGGTGGGGGCTTGGGCATCGGCCAGGCAGAGCTTCATGGCTCGGGTGGCGCCTCGGCCTTCCTCGTCCGGAGCCGTGATGTGCGTCCCATCGGCCGACATCCCGTATCCGAGAAGCTCGGCGTGAATCCGAGCGCCACGGGCCAGGGCGATTTCCTCGGCCTCGATGATGAGGATGCCCGCCCCTTCGGCCAGGACGAACCCGTCGCGGTCGCGGTCGAATGGGCGGCTGGCGCGAGTGGGATCGTCGTTTCGGGTGGAAAGGGCGCGCATGGCGGCGAATCCGCCCAAGCCCATCCGGGTGATCGCCGCTTCGCTCCCGCCGGTGATCATGATGTCGGCATGTCCAAGCTGGATGTGCTTGAAGGCATCGCCGATCGCGTTGTTCGACGAGGCGCAGGCGGTGGCCACGGCGGAGTTGACGCCTTTGAGGCCCCATCGGATCGAGACCTGACCGCTCCCCGCGTTCACCATCAGCTTGGGGATCGTGAATGGGCTGATCCGGGACGGACCCTTGGTCAACATGGTCTCGTGCTGGGTCTCGAACTCGTTGAGACCGCCGATCCCCGAACCGATCAGGACCCCGCATTCCTCGGGCGGATACTTCGAGAAGTCGATCCCGGAGTCGGCAACCGCCGACTCGGCCGCCGCCATCGCGAACTGCGCGAAGCGGTCGAGCCTTCGGGCCTCTTTGACCCCGAAGCGAGCGTCGCCATCCCAGCCGTGGACTTGCCCGCCGAAATGGACCTTGTAATGCGTGGTGTCGAAGAGCGTCAGCTCGGACACGCCGCTTCGGCCTTCGAGGAGGCCCGACCAGAACTGGTCCAGCGTTTCGCCCAGCCCCGTGACCACACCCATGCCTGTGATGACGACCCGGCGTGGCATTACTTGCTATGTTCCTCGATATAATGGATCGCTTGCCCGACCGTCTGGATCTTCTCGGCTTCCTCGTCGGGGATGGTGATGTCGAACTCTTCCTCGAACTCCATCACCAGCTCGACGGTATCCAGCGAGTCGGCACCCAGGTCGTTGACGAACGAGGTTTCGCGGTTGACCTGGTCTTTGGCCACACCCATTTGCTCGCTGACGATTTCGATGACGCGTTCTTCCACGGACACGGGCGAACCTCCTCAACGCGGACCCGTCGAAAGGCCGAGAGCCGACCGGTTGGTTGATCGGGCCTAGACCTTGGGATTTCAGCGGGTGTTCGCGTCGGTTTTATATCCGATGACTTATCCATCAAAACTATCGCCGACCCGAGCCGGCGATGCGCGATGGATCTTTGATCTTAGGTTTGGTCGGCTAAATCGCCCCGACGCATTAGCTCAAGTGCTTCGACGGCATCGCGAAGCGCTCAAGTTATCAGCCTGGGGGGAAAATGTCTACCGCTTCTGCCCCGAAACCCCCGGACCTCCTACCTCGCGCGACCAGAAAACGATCGTCAAAGCCGTCGGATGTGACTCCTTGAAGACGTGCCATTCGTCGACGACGCCTTGTTCCCCTCGACGAACCCGAGCGTTCCGGAAGCTTGGGATTAAACGGCCGTCCCGGCGACCAGGCGATCGATGACCGAGAAAATCTCGCGAGGCGTGTCCAGGGCCGCGAAGCTCTCGGCCATCGCCCGTGCCCGCTGCTTGTACGAGGAATCCCCCAGCACGCGCTCCACGCCACTCCGCACCGCCTCGGCGTCCGGGGCGTTCGACGCGAGGTTGACCCCGACGCCCGACCAGCTGACCCGCGCACCGACCTCGGCCTTGTCCTCGGTCAAGCCCGCCAGGACGATCGGGACGCCGGCCCGAAGGGCGAGCGACACGGTGCCGTAGCCGCCGTTGGTCACCAGGAGGTCCACCTTGGGCAAGAGCGCCTCGAAATCGAGGAAGGTTGCGAGCCGGGCGTTGGCCGGGATCGGCCCCTCCACTTTCTCGATCGGGCGACCGCCCGTCGTGACCAGCACGAGCAGGTCGTCGCGGTCGGCGAGCGCCGCGAGGGTCGGCTCGACCAGTTGCCCGAAGTCGAAATTCGCCACGGTGCCCTGCGTCACCAGGACGATTTTGGGCGAGCCGTCAAGATCGCCCCACCACTCGGGTTGCGGCGTCCGATTGTGTGGTGGCGGCAGCGCCCCGATGTGGCGGACATGGGGCGGCAAGGGGCCGAAGTCATACTCGAAGTCCGGCACGGTCGGTTGCATGTAGGCGTCGGCCAGGAGCACTCGCGACTGGAAGAACGAACAAGGCAGCGGAGGCAACCCCATCGCGGCGAGCTTGGCATCGGCGTACTCGCGGATCGGTCCGGCGAGGACGGCCCCCACCTCGGCGGCGATCGCCGCGTAACGATCCCGATCCGCCTCGTTGCGCGCCGGCGGCAAGCCCAGCCCGGCCGGGGCGCCGTCGGGGCGGTCGAGCAGCAAGAACGTGATCCCGCAGGCGACGATCGGCGGGCGTGGTTTCGAGGTGTCGAGGAACAGTGGTGTCGTGCCGCAGAACATGTCGTCGGTCACGATGACGTCGGGCGCTTCGGCGGCGATCACCCCACGGAGGGTCTCGGCCTGCGGCTCCATCGTATCGAGGAAGATCCGCTCCATATCGAACTTCAATTGCATCGGACCCGGCGGGAGCGATGCTCTTTCGGGGTAGAGCGTTTCCATGGCGCGGAAGTCGAGGTCCGCCCCCGGCGCGAAGGGCACGAAACGCGCCCCAGCGGCTTCGACCGTCGGCCCGAGATGCCGGGATGTGGCGAAGAGGACGTCGTCGCCCCTCGCCTTGGCCATCCTGGCGATGGAGAGGATCGGATTCATGTGGCCGGGAGCGGGGGTCGCGGCGAAAAGGATCTTGATCGGCTTGTTCATTCGATTGATCTCCCTCGGGACGATGCCTGTTCGGGTTGACATGATCTGGCGAACGAATTCGATCCGATCATCGCTGCTAGTGCAGCTTGGCCCAAGTCTGTTGGTAGAATGACGAGATGCAATCCGACCGATCCAAAGCTCCGGCACCGGGAGTCGCCATGCGTGGCCCCAAACCGACCACCATCATCCTCTCCGAGACG
>JAABUX010001818.1_pt1 | contig 31266 bp, 30 predicted proteins | sample 5561851 | NCBI WGS metagenome assembly JAABUX01 (sample SAMN10711883, study PRJNA513361) | rock metagenome | isolation source: Antarctica rocks | place: Antarctica: Victoria Land, Richard Nunatak red sandstone | collected 2016-01-03
GTCTTCAAATCCGACGAGCCACTCGCGCCATCGCCAACGAGCGAGCTTGCACCCCGCAAGGCTGGAAGCGCCAAAGACAAAATTCTCTGGATTTCGCCCGACTTTGATGACCCGCTCGAAGAGTTCCGGGAATACATGGAATGACCGTGTTGCTTGATACTCATGCTTTGCTCTGGTTTTTGCGAGATGATCCAAAACTTGCCGCTTCCGCGAAGTCTTTGATTTAAGATCCCACGAACACTATCCTGGTCAGTGTCGCGACTTGTTGGGAGATCGCCATCAAGACAGGTGCAGGCAAAATGAATTTGGGCGAACCTTGTCGCATTTTCCTGGAACGTGAATTACCCAAAAACCGGCTCGACTTGCTCCCGATCTCTCCGGAACATGCCACTACGGTCGAAGGGCTGCCACTCCATCACAAAGACCCCTTCGACCGGCTCTTGATCGCCCAAGCGATCGTCGAAGGCATCCCAATCGTCGGTGCGGACGTGGCTTTCGATGCCTACCCGATCCGGCGGATCTGGTGAGCGGCCCGTTTGTCTCACCCAAGGATGACATCATCCAGCGGGATTGCATCACCCTCCCGACGCTGCCGGGCGACGGTATAGTCGGCTTGAGGATCAAATTGGACAAAGCCCGATGACAACCCCCTCCAGCCTTTGCGAGCGGTGCCGGTGGCTCCGGGAGGTGATCTCGGGCAAAGGCTCGCGGTTCCTGCTCTGCCAGTTGGCCCAAACCGACCCGCGATTCGCCAAGTACCCGCCGCAACCGGTCCGAAGCTGCCCGGGTTTCACTCCGGCGGACTCGTCGGGTCGTCCCACTGGAGATGACGGTTGATGGTATGTTGGCGCAAGATCCTTGAACCTGAGTTGGTTTTCTCCAAATAATCACCGTTTCTTCTCAGTTGTTTAATGTCCCATGAGTACCTTGCGAACGCGAGGAGTGGCATTGTGCGATTTGATCAGTCCGGCGTTGGATGCCGGACCGGAGCGTTGATGTGGTTTCGCCTCGCGGAAGGACGCATTTCCATCATGGTTTCGATTCGGACGAGCCGGCGCGGCTCGGGCTTCACCTTGATCGAGTTGCTGGTTGTCATCGCCATCATCGCCGTCTTGATCGCCTTGCTCCTCCCGGCCGTGCAAGCGGCGCGCGAGGCGGCCCGCCGGACCCAGTGCGTCAACAACCTCAAGCAGATCGGCCTGGCGTTCATGAACTATGAGAGCACCAACAGCGTGTTCTCGATGACCACGATCCTCGTCCACTCCAAGGCATCGACGGCAAGCAAGCCCGACTACACCCTGAACCTCGGCGGTTTTCAATCATCCTGGAGCGCGTTCGCCCGGTCGGCTCCCTACCTGGAGCAAGGCAACTTCTACAACTCGATCAACTTCAACCTGACCTATAGCGACATCACCAATACGACGGTTTCCAACACGCCGCTGTCGTTCCTGTTCTGCCCGAGCGACCCCGGCGACCACCTCGACGACGGGACCGAAGGCGGCACGGGGACCGCGACCACCAGCTACGGGACTTCCGACGGCGACTGGTACGTCGCCTCATTCAACTATGGCACGACGCCTCCCTCGCCCGGGCCGCAGAACCGGGCTTTGTTCGGCCCCAACTTCTGCCGGCCGATCGCCGGCGTGACCGACGGCCTGAGCAACACCTTGATGGCCTCCGAGGGCCTGATCGGTCACGCCCAGATGCGGAGCTGCTTGAGCGGGGGGATGTCCCCTTCGGACGCCTCGGTGGGAACCTGGTCCCCGACCAACATCCCGGCCCCCGGGCCGAACTCCACCGCCGCCTTGCAGGCGCTGATCAACTCGTGCTCCACGGCCAGCGGCAAGCCCAAGGCGGGCGGCCCGATCGGTCATAGTCGCTGGTGCAATGGTGGCGTCTACTACTCGGGGTTCACCACCGCCATGCCGCCGAACCAGAAGGTCTCGACGGTCAGCCGGGCCACCGGGTATGCCAACGCTGGCAAGTACCTCCCGATGGACTGGGATTCGGTCGACGAGAATGACGGCGGGCCGACCTACATGTCGCTGGCGGCCAGCAGCAACCACCCCGGCGGGGTCAACACCTTGTTCGCCGACGGGAGCGTCAAGTTCATCAAAGACACGATCAACCCCCTCACCTGGCGCAACCTGGGCACCGTCCAGGGCGGCGAGGTGATCTCGGCCGACCAGTATTGACCGAACCTCCGGGTCATCCGAGAGATTTGCGATCGGGCACCGTTTCGGGTCGAGCCTCGCTCGATCCCGGGACGATGCCCGTTTCGCATTCTGGGCCGGCTGAACCGTCCCGATTGATCTTGCGGATCGAAGGGATCGCGGTTCAAGTCTCCGGTCGTCCCGGTCGATCCTTGCAGGGAAGCGGATCGGTGCCCGACCCGGCGTCGATTGGCTTCGTTTGGTTTCCTCCATTGGAGCGGCACGGAGGCCGAAGGCCCATGCGACGGTCGAGACGCGGCGGTCATCATTCGGGGATGGAGTTTGGCGGCTCGGGCGAGGATTCGTTCGTCGCCGTGGTCGTCACCAAGCTCACCGGCGCCTTGCTGTTCATCCTCCTCCTGACGATGGTCATCATGGCGCTCTTGCCCAAGGCGGTCGACCTCCCAGGCTCGAAGACGACCGAGTCCGACCGGGCCGAGGCCCCCCCTCTGGCGATCACCACGCCGGGCGAACTCCCCGAGGCGATCGCCGGTCGGCCCTACACCCTCGCGTTGGCGGCGACCGGGGGGCGAGGCCCGTTCCGATGGGCGGTCGATGGCGCCTTGCCCGAGGGCCTGGCGGTCGACCCCAACACCGGGCTGATTCAGGGGACCCCGACCCGAGGCACCCCCGAACCCGCCCAACTCAACGTCCGGGTTTCCGACGGGACGGACCGGACCAGCCGGGCCACCCGACTCCTGGTCTACCAACCCGATCGCCCGCTGACCGTCCCATCGAAGTGGAAGCCGTCGCTCCCGCCGATCCCCTGGCGCGAGTGGCTGGAGCAAGGTTTCGGCTTCCTCGTCCTCGCCTTGGTCCACCTCGTCGGCGCCAATACGCTGAACGCCCTGGAGCGCCGGGCCTCGATCGCGGTCGAGTCGAACGTCGATGCCGAAGACACCCCGGACACGACCTCGGCGCTCTTGGCCTCGACCCGTCGTCGGTTCACCGGGTACCGGGTCGTGCTCAGGCTGGCGACCTCGTGCGCCATCGTTGCCCTGGGTGTCTGGCTCGCCGGGCACCGAGGGTGATCGATCGCCCGGCCGTACGGGGGCCGTCAAGGGACCAAGGTCAAATTCTTCGGAACCATCGGAGTTTTTCGGGACGGGTGGGTTGTGGCTGTCGCTCAGTTTTGTCATCAAGGGGCGTCATGCGTCCCCATCTCTGACAAGACCCCCGACGCCCCCAGGATCGGAATCCTCGAAGGCGTTGGTCATGGAGCGATCGACCGATGCCCAACCCACTTCGCTTGGCGACCAAGCTCGCCCTCCTTTTGACGTTGGCGGCCCCGCTGGCTTCCGCCCAAGGTCCGGGCGGTCCCGGGGGGCGAGGTGGTTGGGGCGGGCCGGGTGGTGGCGGGACTTCGCCGACGGCGTTGGTCCAGATGCCGGTCATCCAGGACGAAGTCAAGATGACCGACAAGCAGAAGGCCCAGATCAAGCAGATCAAGGAAGCGGCCGACAAGAAGCGGGTCCAGGTCCAGGACAACGCCCAGAAGGTGGCGACCGCCACTCGCCTCCAGGCCGCTCAAGAAGCCGCCGCGCTCGCCGAAGCCAACGGCGGGACACCGGTCGACCCCAATGCGAACGCGAATGGGAACAACGGAGGGGGCCGAGGGGGCCGAGGCAACCGCAACGATCCCGCCTCGCAGGCGATGCGGCAAACGATGGACAACTTCGACGCCGAGGTCGAAACCGCGCTCTTGAAAGCGCTCGACGCCAAGCAGAGGACCCGGGTCAAGCAGATCGCGCTCCAGGCCGAGGGCGCCGGGGCGTTCAATAACCCCGAGGTGGTCGAGAAACTCGGCTTGAGCGAAGAACAGGTCACCGCGATCGACGCGATCCGGAACGACTCGCGCCAAGCGGGTCGCCAACTGTTCGAGCAACTCTTCAACAACGGCAACAACAACGGCGGCGGTCCCGGCGGCGGCGGTCCCGGGTGGGGACGCCCCGACCCCGCAACGTTCCAGACCCCCGAGTTCCAGGCCAAGCTGAAGACCGTCGAGGAAAGCTCGAAGAAGCTCGACGACCAGACGATGGCCAACGTCGGCAAGGCCCTGACCAAGGCCCAGAAAGCCACATTCAACAAGATGATCGGCGAGAAGTTCGATGTGGCGCAACTTCGACAAGGGATGTTCAACCGGTTCCGACCGGCCGGGACCCCAGCCACCCCTCCCGCCGCCCAGGCTTCGACGGTCACCCCGGCACCGACTCCCGCCGCTGCCCCCGCCGCTCCCGCCACCCCGGCGGCCAAGCCCGCCGCCCGGAAAAGCCTCCGCGAGTCCAGGGGTGGCGCGACTCAGCCTTGATTGGGCTTCTCGGATCGAATCGACCGTCGTATAACGCTCGGGCTGGAACCTGCCATAGGCGAAGTTCCAGCCCGTCGTCGTTTCGCTTCGACCGTTCCGGCGGTGCCTGATAATACGGTTCTCGGTAATCTTCCGCATGGCAAATTGCAGGATTGCAAATTGCAAAGCATTGCCCTGGTTGATTTTGCTTTGCAATCTGCGATTTGCGATACGCAATGAATTTCTGGGGATCGTCTAACTTCTTCCCTCCCTCATCCTCAAAGAGGCTCGTTCATGCGTCACGGATCGACGCTGGCCCTGGTGGCTTCGTGCTGGTTGGCGCTCTCGACCGATCCGGTTCGAGCCGGCGAGGGGGCGGGTCCGTGGTTCTCTCCGACCGGGAGTTGGACCTTGCCCGACTGGTCGCAAGGGTTCCGGGTCGCCCCGATCCTGCTGTTGAGCCGCGCCGATGTCCAAACCGACTTGCGGATGAAGCCGGACCAGGTCGCCGACGCCGCCCGGGTGATTGCCGACACCCGACGCAAAGCGACCTCGTTGACCGGTCGATCCGACCAGGATGTCGTCGCCCTCCGTCGGGCCGTCGACGAGGAGCAGCGGACCTGGCTGGAAACCAAGCTGACCGAGGACCAGGTCGAGCGATTGAGCCAGATCGACCTCCGATGGGAAGGTGTCGCCGCGATCGCCAGTCGTCCGGCCGTGGGCGAAGCCCTGTCGCTTTCCGAACCCCAGAAGTCCGCCGTGGGCCAGGCGCTCGCCGAGCGAACCCGGCAACGGCACAAGCCCGACGACCGCAAGCGCGACCCCGCCGCCGTCGAGAATCACTTCTTGGAGCAAGTCTGGGCGACGCTCGACGACGGGCAACGGAGGCGCTGGGAGAAGATGCTCGGACGCCCATTCGCGATGGTGGTTGCTAGCCTCGACCACGGTTCGCGTCGCTCGCTCCGATGAACGGTGGCCCCGGATTTGCCCGCTCGAAAGCGTGGTCCTCGGGCGACGTTCGCCTCAGACTTCGATACCGGTGCCCGTCCAGTGATTTCGAGCCGCGCAGATGGACAAGTCGGGGGTGGTCCGAATCGGGATCGTGGGGGCCGGGGGTGTGGCCCGGTCGCGGCACCTGCCCGGATTCCTGGCACTCCCCGGCGTCGAGGTCGTCGGCGTCTGCAACCAGAAGCGCGATTCCGCGAGCCGGGTCGCCCGAGAGTTCGGCCTGGCCAAGGTTTACGGGAGCTGGGGCCACCTCGTCGATGACGACGACGTCGACGCGGTGGTGATCGCCACCTGGCCTTACCTCCATTGCCCGATCACCCTGGCCGCCCTCGACGCGGGCAAGCACGTCCTGACCCAGGGGCGGATGGCGATGAACGCCCGGGAAGCCCAGCGGATGCTCGACCGGTCGAACGAGCTTCCCCACCTGGCGGCGATGGTCGTCCCCAGCCCGTTGGGGGTGGTGGGCGACGCCGTCTTCCGCGACCTGATCGGCTCGGGCTACCTCGGCGACCTGCGGGAAGTCCACATCACCGGCTTTTCCAGCGACCTCGCCAACCCCGATGCCTCGCTCACCTGGCGGCAGATGACCCGTTACTCGGGTTTCAACACCCTCGAACTCGGCAATCTCTACGAGTCGACCGCCCGATGGCTCCCGTCGGTCCGCCGGGTGTTCGCGTCGGCGACCAAGCAGGTCGGCATCCGAATTGACCCCGAAACCGGCGAACCGGCCCGGGTCGGGACCGCCGACAGCGTCCAGGTCGTCACCTCCTACAAAGGGGGCGCGACCGGGACCTACCGTCTCAGCGGGGTCGTCTGGCACTCCGCCGGCTCGTCGGCCGCGCTGTTCGGCTCGGAGGGGACGCTGGTCTACGACTTCAAGCGCGACGAGATCCGAGGCGCCCCCCGAGGTCAGGCCGAACTCCGATCGATCCCGATCCCCGACGACCGCCGAGGGACCTGGACCGTCGAGGCCGACTTCGTCGCCGCCGTCCGAGGGGAGCGCCCCGTGCTCCGGACCACCTTCACCGCCGGGGTCCGCTCGATGCAATTCACCGAGGCGGTGGCGCGAAGCTCTCGGCACGGACAACCCGTCGACCTCCCGCTCCTGGAGTTCTCCAACCCCAGCCTTTGAGTTTGGAACGGTCCGCCCGACCTTTCGCCGGAGGCTCAAGCCGGGGGGTCGAAGGCCGCTCGGGGGTCCGCCCCAGGCAGCGGTCGAAGGTTCGGACCGTCGCCTCGAAGAGGACCCAGGCCACCAAGCCATAGACCGCCGCCCAGGCGACGATCAGGATCAGGAGGGCTTCACATTCGGCTTGAAGATTAGGCATCCGAGCAGTGGCAGTCGTCATTGAAACGACAAGCGGAACGCTGATGTTCGCGATCGGGCTGCCCATGAACAAGACATCTTCCCGGAGGGCACGGACGAGGGCGGTCTGGTTTTTTTGGATGGTGACTTGATCCGCCAGCGGGATGTACGCCGCGAGGATCGGCCAGCCGACGACCGAAGCCACCAGGACCGCGATCGTCCAGCCGGTCGCCTGCCCGGTCCGCTTGATCCAAGTCGCCAGCGCCAAGCCCAGGCTCACCAGCGCCGCCCCTTGCACTATGATCAGGATCGGCACGCAGTAGAGCAACGCCACCTGGATGAATTCGAGTTTTTCGAAGATCGAGTACGCCACCCCCACCACGACCGGCCAGAACGCCAGCCAGGGGATGCGGCGGAACGCCCCCCGCCACTTGGCCCAAAGGATCGTCCGCGTCGAGATCGGCGTGCTCAACAGGACGTCAAGGCTCCCCCTGGCCCGCTCCTCGGCCAGGACCGAGGCCGTCGAGGCGCTGACGAGGATCAAGCCCAAGGTCACCAGGGTCCCGACCGCGAGCCCGGGCAGCGCGTCCTTGACCGCCGTGGGCGAATCCAACAGCGCTGCGATGGTCAGGCCGATGGATGCCACGGCGCAGAGGATCTCATAACCGACCCAGACGAACTCCGACCACCGCGAAGGCCGGTTCCGATGCCACTCGCGCCAGAGCACCGGGTTGGCGTCGAGCTTTGGCCCCTTCCCCCAGCGGACCCGCCCTCGGACCCAAGCGACGGCGAGATCAACCAGCCCGACCCGCCGGGCCTGGACGCCGGCCGACCGGCACCCGACAACCCGGACCTTCCAGATCGCGACCGCCGTGAATCCTATGCCGATCAAACCGCATCCCAGGGCGAAGAGGATCGGTTCGACGAGCGAAGTTTCGCCGGGATAGCTGTAAGGGGCGTTCGTCAGATAGAACGGGTTGGTCCGCTCCAGCCAGATCGGAGGGCGCGTCCCAAGCGAGAAGACGACATCCCAGACCGGGCACGCCAGAATCCACAACGCCCCGACGCCGAAGACGACGGTGATGACCTCGTGCGTCTTGCTCGCCCAGACCGAGAGCATCAGGGCCAGCGAACAGCCCAGGAATGCCACGCCCGCCGCAATGACGAGCGCGCCGGTCAGGGCCACCGGGTCGATCCCGCCCAGCAGGGTCGCCATCGCCGCCACCGGCAGGGCGCAGGCCAGCAAGCCCCAGACTGGGAACAATCGCGCGGCGAGCTTGCCGAGGACGATCTCTCGATCGCTCAGGTCGGTGACGAAGACATGGGCCAGCGCCCCCCGCGACTTGTCCAGGCAGATCGCCCCGGCCGTCGCCGAAGGGGCGATCGTCAGAACGGCGACCAGTTCGAGGAAGGTCAGGACGAAATAGGCCGACGACCCCGTTTCGGCCATCTGCTGGACCGTGATCGGCCCGCCCTGCTCCGACTGATCGAGCCAGACCAGGATCAGGCCCGCGAGCAAGCTCAGGACGAACAACGACCGGGTCGCATACCCTTGCCATCGCCTGGCCCTGGTTTTCCGCTCGGCCTCGAACACCGGGCCGAACCACCGGCCCATCCTTCCCGTCTTCATGGTGACTCGCCTCCGTGCCTGATCCTTGGCTCGCCCGCCCGAGATTCGCCGATCGGGCTGGCGGATGCAAGCATGATCCGCCCGATGACCCGTTCAACCCCCGGCGGTTCACCGGGGCGGCGCCTCGAACCCCGAGGCGCGGGCCACCGGCCGCCCCGCCGATCCGGGAGTCTTCCCGCCCCAAGCTTTGGGGCCGCTCCGGGATTCGTCCGATCGCCCATGCCGAGGGGCGTAAGTCCGCTCCGGCATCCGGCCCAGGCAGCGGTCGAAGGTCCGGACCGTCAGCTCGAACAGGAGCCAGGCCCCCAACCCATAGATCAGCGTCCAGCCGACGACGACGTAGAGGAGCGCCTCCTGCATGAACTCGACGAAGCCGGGTCCCCGCCGCGCGGTCATCATGTAGGGGAGGGCCGCGTTGACGATTGGACTGCCCATGATCAGGCCGACGTCGGCGATGAACATGAGGACTCGCTTGGAAAGGTCCGACCGACCGACGAATCGCCCTAGTTCCAAGAACCCGCCCAGGATCGGCCAGCCGACGACCGAAAGCACCATGACCGTGATCGTCCAGGTGGTCGCCTGCCCGGTCCGCTTGATCCAGGTCGCCAGCGCCAGCCCCAAACTGACTAGCGCCGCCCCTTGCATCAGGATCAACACGGGGACGAGGCAAATTAGCGCTGCCGGCACGCGGCCCAAGTCGTCGACGATCAAGATGATGATTCCCGACAGGAGGGGCCAGAAGATCAGCCGGGGGATTCGGCGAAATGCCCCCCACCACTTGGCCCGGAGGATCTCCCGGGTCGAGACCGGGGTGCTGATCAGGACGTCGAGGCTGCCTCTTGCCCGCTCCTCGGTGAGAACCGACGCGGTGGACGTGCTGATCAGGAACAGGCCTACGGTCACGATCAACCCGAGGACAATACCATGCAACTCCGCAGTCATCGGGTTCGGTGCGGACGTCGACTTCTTCGCGACCACCCAGACGCAAGCGATCGTGCTGATCGAGCCGAAGCCGAGCCAGACCGCCTTAGTCCATCGCGTCGGCCGGTTCCGGTGCCACTCGCGCCAGAGGACCGGATCGCGGTCGAGCTTCGGCCCCCAGTCCCATCCAAGCCTCCCCCGGACCCGGGCTAGGCCCCGCCCGATCCAACCGACTCTCTCCGACCGGACCTGCGGCGACCGGCAGGCGACCACCCGGACCTTCCGCACCGCCATCGCCACGCAACCGGCCCCCAGGATCAGGCAACCTAGGGCGAAGAGGGCCGGCTCGATCAAGGAAGTTTCGCCCGGATAGTTGTACGGAGCGAACGCCAAATAGAACGGGTTGGACCGTTCCAGCCACGCGGGCGAACGCATGACCCTGAAGAGGATCTGATAGACCGGGCAGGCCAAGAGCCAGACAAACCAGACGCCGAAGACGACGGAGAGGACCTCGTGCGTCTTGCTCGCCCAGACCGAGAGCATCAGGGCGAACGAACACCCCAGGAACGCCACGCCCGCCGCGATGAGCAACATGCCGGTGAGGGCCATCGGGTCGATCCCGCCGAGCAGGGTCGCCATCGCCGCCACCGGCAGGGCGCAGGCCAACAAGCCCCAGACCGGGAACAACCGCGCGGCGAGCTTCCCGAGGACGATCTCGCGGTCGGTCAGGTCGGTGACGAACACATGGGCCAAGGCCCCCCGGGACTTGTCGAGGCAGATCGCCCCGGCGGTGGCCGCCGGCGCGATCAGGAGCACGGCGACCAGTTGGAGGAAGGTCAGGACGAAGTAAGCCGCCGACCCGATCTGGGCCATCGCCTGCACCGTAACCATCCCATCAGCACGACGCGATGCGTTCGACCAGACCATGGTCAGGCCGCCGAGCAGGCCCGACACGAAGGCCGAGCGCAAGGCATACCCTTGCCATCGCCTGGCCCTGGTCTTCTGCTCGGCCTCGAACACCGGGCCGAACCATCGGCCGATCATGCCCATGCTCATCGTCGATCGCCCCCGGGTCGCGTCGGTCGGTCGGATGTCCGAGGGTCGCCGATCGGGCCGGCGGATGCAAGCATGATCCGCCCGATTACCCCCGCCCTTCGACCGAACTTCGATAAGCGCGGGTCAAACCCCAAGCGGCAATGCTCCCGGCCCCGGCCAGGATCAGCAAGGTCATCAGGCCGACCCCCGCCAGGTGGCTTTCGACGCCGGTATGAAGCAATTCCCAGACCCGGACCGAGAGCAGGACCGTCCCGGGGGGGACGACGAAGTTGCTGCTCGGGAGTTCGCCCAGACCCAGGGCGAACGCCACGCCCCAGGCGGCGAGCGCTGCGGCTCGGGTCATCGGTGCGGCGACCCGCCAGGCCCGAGCGGTTGGGCCGAGGCCGAGGACCGACGCCTCGTCGAGGTAGGCTTGGGGAATCCCTCGGACCGTCGGCCAGAGGATCAAGGTCGCATAAGGCAACGTCCGGCCCACCTGCGCCAAAATCACGTTGATCGGCGTGTCATAGATCATCGGCCACTGGAGGTAGGCCACCACCAGCGCCATCCCCGCCACCGGCCCGGGGACGGCCAACGTCAAGGCGACGACGACGGCGGTGAGCACTCGCCAAAGACCCGACCTCCGGGCCAACCACGCCAAGGCCCAGGCCAAGGCCACCGCGAGCGCCGCCGAACCCCCCGCCAGGATCAAGCTGGAAATCATCGGGCTTCGGAACGGCCGGAGGAGGCCGGGGCCGAGCAATTCCCCCCCGGCGAGCCGGAGCGTCCCGAGCAAACCCCCGAACGACCAGCGCGGCGGCATCCCCTGCGCGGCCCGGCCGCCGACCCGTCCCGCCCTCCAAACCAGGCTGTAAACCGGCAAGGCGACGAGGTTCCCGGCGGTCAGGATCGCGAGCAAGCCGGTCGGGACCCTCCAGATCCCCAAAAGCCAGTCGCGCGACCGGGTCGAGGCGGAGATCACCCGAGCGGGGTCGACCCGGAGCAAGACGCTCGTCCCGATCAGGATCAAACCACCGAGCAAGATCAAGGGCGGCAAGGCCACGGCGGCGGCCCGAGCCGAGTTGCCGAGCTGGTACTGGGTGTAGGATTCCTCGGCGTAGGTCCGGACTTGCAGGAGATCGGTCACGGTCATGTCGCCGCCGGTCAAGACCGCCACGGCCAGGGCGCCCGCCGCGATCGCCCCCAGGCTTCGCCGGAGCGTGACGCGGGAGATTACGCCCCAGGGGGACAAATCCAACCTGGCCAATGCTTCGAGGTCGGGCTCGACGCTCCGGAAGCCGACCCCGGCGATCACGACCACCCACGGCAGGGCGGCCATCGCGTGGATGAACGCCGCCCCGGGCAAGCCCGCCAGGACCGGCCCGCTCCCGAGGGCTTGCGACCGCCCCGCGTTGCCGAACCCGCCGAGCCAACCCGTCGCCAGCAGAGGGGTCGGTACGAACGCCGCCAGGGCGACGGCGGCAAGCATCCCCCGGCGTCCCCAGACGTCGGTCCGGAACAGGACGAAGGCCAAGGTCAGGCCGAGCGGCAGCGCGATCGCCTCGGTCAAGCCGATCAGGCGGATCGACTCGAAGGCCAGGCCCCAGGGGCGCGCGATCTCGCCGGGCCGGGGGGCGACGATCGGGTCGCGCCCCCCTTCGTCGCCCGACCCGATCCCGGTGGCCTGGCCGACCAGCGCCGCCGTCGGCCAGAAGACGACCAAGCCCAGGGTTATGGCCACCAACAAGGGGCCGAGGGTCGTGCCGATTCGGTCGCCAAGTCTCACCCTCGGAGGCCCGCCGCCCGCATCAGGGTGGCGGTCGACTCATAGGCTTCGGTGACATACTCGACGATCCGGCCCGGCTCGGTGGGATACTCGAGCTCGATGCTGACCGTGAGGTCGGGGACGTCGAGGTCGCGGAGGGCGTTCAGGTAGGGGGCGAAGTCGATCACCCCTCGGCCGGGCGGGAGGTCGCCGTGGACCTTCCCGTCGCAGTCGGAGATGTGGACGTGGTTGACCTTGCCTCGGAGTTGCCCGACCAACTCGGGCGACTGGTGGGCCAGGACCAGGTGCGAGATGTCGAGGTTCGCCTTGACCGACGGGCGGTCGACTTCGCCGAGGAACCGGGCCATGCTCGCCACGTCGTTGACGATCGACAACGCGAACGGCTCCAGCTCGAGCGCGATCTCCAGGCCGAGGCCGGCGGCGTGGTCGCCGAGGATCTGGCAACTTTCCACCCCGTATTCCCACTGCTCGGCGGGCGGGACGACCTCCTTTTGCCAGACGTATTCCCCCAGGACGAGGAGGACGTTCTTGGCGTCGAACCGACGGGTCATGTCGAGGTAGGCTTTGGCACGGTCGACGTGGAACCGGCGGACGCTCGGGTTGAAGTCGATTAAGCCGAAGGCGACGCAGGGGACGCTGACGATCGGCAGCCCGGCGTCGCGGCATTGCTTGAGGATCTCATCCTGCTCGTCGCGAGGGGCTTCGAGCGGGTCGACGAAGATGTCGATGACGTCGAAGCCGATCTCGCGGGTCTTGCGGATGCCGGTCGCGGTGTCGACCCCCGACTGGGTCCAGGCCGAGTTGATCATCCCGAGTTTCATGGTTGACCTCGATCCATCCATCAAGCCAAGGGAGAAAAGCCTTCGTTGGTGATTCGCTCGAAGTCGGGGTGCCCTCGGAGCGGGGCGAAGTCGGGCTCGTTGGCGACCAAGCCTCGGAGGTCGGGGTCGAGCCTGATCGCGGTGGTCAGGGCCTGTACCGCCTTGGCGGGGTTGTTGGCCAGGGACCAGTAGCACGACAGGTTGTAGTGCAAGAGCGGCTCGTCGGGCTTCTCGCGGACGGCCCGACCGAGGGCGTCGATCGCCTGGGCAAGTTTTTGGGTTCGTTTGTAACACCAACCCAGGGCGATGGCGACGCCGACGTCGCCGGGGCGGAGGCTCGCGGCGACTTCGAGCGGCTTCAAGGCGTCGCGGTGCCTCCCGGTGGTCCGGAGGGCTTCGCCGGTCAGGAGCGCCGCCTCAAATCGCATGGTCGCCCAGTCGTTGCGGCCTTCGAGGATCGCCAGCGCCTTCTGGGGCAGGCCGAGCATCAGGTAGCCCTCGGCCTCGCCCAACTGCCGCTTGATCCGGTCGTAACCGAGCGAACCGTCCTTCAACGCCGATACCTCCCGCCTTCGGGCCGATCGGTCGAGATCCGGGCCGCCCCTTCGACGGGGGATCGGCCCGGTTTGCACTCGCTTCGACCCGTCGAAAAGTTTAGCCCATGCGAGGCGTCGAGGGGAAGACGAGCCGGCGGACTTGGACGTTCAAACTCTCCGGTTGGCCCCAAGGTCGCCGCCGTTGGCGTTGGGGGTGGCCGAAGTCATGAGGTGGTTCCGACAAACGGTCTCGCGGGCGGTCAAGACCTGCTCGGTGGCGACGAGGTCGGGGATCTCGATCCCGAGCGGCGACCGATGGGCGAGGGCCACGGCCCTGGCGTCGACCCCTTCCCGATTTTGCAGCCCGTCCAGCCAGCGCTGGGGGAGCGAGCCGACCCCGTAATAGGCCCCGGCGAGCGACCCGAGGATGGCACCCGTCGAGTCGGCGTCCCCTCCGAGGTTGACCACCTCGGTCAAGGCTTCCTCGAACGTGTCGGTCGTCAAGAACAGGTAGAAGCACGCGGGGATGCAGGCGGGCGGGAAGCCCATCGTCGCCCTCCGGCAAATCGGCTCGGCGCCGTGGCGGTTGGCTTCTTCGACCAGGGCGGCCAAGGCTCGCTCCCGGGGGACGTCCAGGAGCGGCTCGGTCCGGGCGATCGCCTGCGACATGCTCCGACCATGCGCCTCGACCGACGCCAGGCGGTTGCCGAGGGCGGCCTCCTCGATGATCCGGGTTTCCGACCGAGCGACGTCGGCGGCGACCCGGAACAAGAAGCTAGCGTCTCGGGCGTCGCCTTCGAGGATTCGACGGACGGCGAAGGCCACGGCCAGGGCACCCGTGATGCTCCGGACGTCGCGGTGCGTCATCAGGCTGGCGGCCATCACTGCGTTGTGGAGCGCCTCGGGATCGTCGGAAAAATAAAGCGCCAGCGGGGCGATCCGCATCGCCGAGCCGATCCCCGCCGATCCTTGCCCGGTCTGGGTCGGGCAGATCCCTCGCTTCAAGTCGGCGAGGACCTGGCGAAAACTCCGGCCCACCCCCCGGTGGGCCCCAGCGTACCCTTCTTCGGGCATCGCCATGTCGAGGTAGATCGACGCCAGGTGGTTGAGGTCAACCCTCCCATGCGCCAGGACCACATCGGCCAGGGCAAGGGCCTGCTGGGTGTCGTCGGTATACAGGCCCGGAAGTCGCCAGCGGTAAGGCTTCTTCTTCCAGGCGCGAGCCCCATCGACGTAATCAGTCACGAGGCGGTAATGGGCTCGGATCTGTTGCGCCCCGAGCCCTTCGAGAGGGGCCCCGAGCGCATCTCCGATCGCCAAACCGAGCAGACAGCCTCGGACACGGTCGATGCGGGTCGATGTCGGCATTTTGAACGACTCCTCCAGATCTGCGAAACACCCACCCTGGGGGCGGGGTTCCTTCACCTTCGCCGGGACGAAGACGAGGGTAACGGCGCGGACCGGACTCGCCAATCGAAATTTGCCCCCCGACCGCGCGAGATTTCGGTCAAACGACGACCCCTAGGCAGCGGGGATGCTTGAGCCAACCACCACTTAGGTACCGCGATCGGCCCGGAGGAAAAATTTCTTTTTCCCAACTTGTCCGAACGATTTCAAAACCAATCCCTCCCACCGCCACAAATCTGAACGTCCTCCAGTTTAATACGAGCAAGCAACGTCCGCAGATTGAGTTGATTGGGTTAATTGGGATGAATGAGTAGTTTGATCTCCCGCGTATCCGGAGCACAAGTCCATAAGTCGATGGGATTGACCTCGGACCAACCTGTTCTCTCGAACGGGCGGGCTTGAAACTCGTCCGAAAAAGGCGTGCCAATCAAAAAGGGCGAGAAATCGATCGGTCGAAAGTTGCATCAAATTCGTCCATAGCAAAATTTCTTGATAAATTAGCGAAATTTCCACAATGGCGAATATCAATCGCAGATAAGATGAGGCACCTTTGTTCTCGACACGAGACGCATCGAACTCTTCAGTTGAAAAGGCTTTCCTCATGCTTCGTCTCGCAAACTCGAATTGCCGCCGCGGTTTCACGCTGATCGAACTCTTGGTCGTCATCGCCATCATCGCCGTCCTGATCGCCTTGCTGTTGCCCGCCGTCCAGGCCGCCCGCGAGGCCGCGCGGCGGACCCAGTGCGTCAACAACATGAAGCAGATCGGCCTGGCCGCCGCCAACTACGAGTCGAGCAACACCTGTTACCCCGGCGGCTCTTACTCGAACTACAACGGCGGGGCTCCCGACGGAAGTTGCAAGAACGGGATCATCCCATGCAAATACCCGGAGAACTTCTCGGTGTTCGTCCGGATGCTGCCTTACTTCGAGCAGAACCAAATCTTCAACTCGGTCAACTTTGGCTTGACCTCGTCGAACAACGAAAACATCACGATCTCTGGCGTCCGGCTCGCCGCCCTGACCTGCCCGAGCGACTCGAACATCATTCCGGTCACGATCCAGATGGCGCCTGGATACAGCTTCAACCAGATCTTCCCGACCCCCGCCGGGACCTGGCTGCAAACTTTCAGCAGCTATGCCGGCTGTACCGGGATTTTCGGCTCGGGCGGGTACATCACCAACTATGATATCACGAAGAAGTCGGGCTGCCCGAGCCAGTTCACCGAGTACAACGGCGTGATCTACAACGACAGCAGCGTCAAGATCGCCGAAGTGACCGACGGCACCAGCAACACCATCATGTTCGGCGAGCATAGCCATGCCAACCTCTTGCTCAACGACGCGGCATACGGTGGTTCGGACAACTCGTGGAACTCGGGCCGGTGGTACGACACCCTCTTCGGCGCGATGTATCCGCCCAACATCAAAGTTCCCCCCACCGCCGTGCTCGCGTCGGGCGCGGTGACGGTCCTCGGGAAGAACAACTATTACTACCCGACGGTCGCCACCAGCTTGCACCCCGGCGGGGCCAACTTCACCCTCTGCGACGGCTCGGTGAGGTTCCTCAAGAGCACGATCAACTCGTGGCCGACCACCAACGCCATCGGGCCGCAAACCAGCAGCCTGCCGGTCGGCGCGACCTTCGACACCAACTGCTACTTCTACAGCGGGGGGACCGCCCAGCCGGGGGTCTATCAGGCGCTCGCGAGCCGAAACGGCGGCGAAGTCATCAGCGCCGACTCGTTCTGACCTCAAGCGTCCCCAAGCGAGCGAGTCTCCGAGAATGACCCGAGCCTCCTTGACATGTTTTGGGGTCGCGTTGGCCCTGGCCGGTTGCGGCGAGTCGGGTCCCCAACCCGGCCCGTCCACCCCGCATGGTGGGGTCCTCCTGGGCTTGCCCGACAACAAAGGCTTCGTCGAACTCGTCAGGCGCGAAAAGCCCGACCAACCCGGAACCGGCCAGATCGTGGTTTACTTCCTCGACCCTTCGAAGAACGCGATGAGCTCACCGCCGACCTCGGCGACCCTCAAACTCCGGGCGGTCAAGAGTTCCAAGCCGATCGACCTGAAACCCGCCGAAGCCGGAGCCCTGGAAACCCCGCCGCTTCCCGTCCTGGGGGACGTCGAGGGGGAGTTGGCGACCACTGTTGATGGCAAGCTGATCACCCTGCCGATCGCCATTCGATGAAAACAGCTTGGCATCCGTCGAACAAAATCCCTTCGAAGCTGGCTCGCCGACACCGATTCGGCGAGCCGGCCTTGTTCGGTTTTGAAAGCGATCCGTTGAAACTGGCCTCTTAAGGGCAGTCCGGCGAGACGAGTGGGCATAATCCTAATACCTGATCAAAACTCCTCGCATTATTCGTTAGATTTTCATAATCTCCGGCGACGCGAAGCCTATCATGTTGTGACCCTCTCACCTGCGACATTAACTCGGAGAAGCGACTTCAACAAGGGTTTCCTTCATGGTTCGGTCCGCTGACCAGACTCGCCGCCGTGGCTTCACGCTGATTGAACTGTTGGTGGTGATCGCCATCATCGCCGTCCTGATCGCGCTCCTGCTCCCGGCAGTCCAGGCCGCCCGCGAAGCGGCCCGACGTTCGCAGTGCGTCAACAATTTGAAGCAACTTGCCTTGGCAGCCCAGAACTATCACGACGTCAATGGAAGTTTTCCGGGCGGCTCGTACTCGGGCACGGTCTACCCGGCAGGGTGGCACTTCGCCGAGAATTTCAGCAGTTTCGTGCGGATGTTGCCATTCACCGAGCAGTCGGCGATGTACAACTCGGTCAACTTCAGCATGAACTATGGCTCGTATATCAACATCACCATCGCCGGCGTCCGGCTCGCGGTGCTCACCTGCCCGAGCGACACGGCCAATACCCCCGTCCCCCTGCGGACGGTGTACTCCAACGGCACCAGGCCGGGCTGGAATTTCGGCTGGAACAAGATGGAAGGCATCCCCGACGGCGTTTATCTGCAAGCATTCACGAGCTATGCCGGTAATGGCGGCACTTTCCCGTCCGGCTACGACAACGCGGTCGGCGATGGAACTCCGTCGCAGTTTGCTATGTTCAACGGGACGATCTACAACGACAGCTCGATCAATATCAGCGGGATCACCGACGGGACGAGCAACACGTTTTCCTTTGGAGAGCACTCGCGGACGAACCTCAAGATCTATGACCCGGACTATGCCGTGTCCGACGGCCAGTGGAATTCGGGCCGGTACTATGACACCCTCGTGTTCAACTGGTACCCGCCAAATGTCGGGCTTGCCGGGAACAACGTCGGCAACGTCACCTCTATCGTCAACGGGGGCAACTACCCCAACACCGTCAGCAGCCAGCACCCGGGCGGCGTGAACATGTCGTTCTGCGACGGTTCGGTTCGGTTCATCAAGAACACGATCGCCTCGTGGGCCTTCGACCAAACCAGCGGCAACCCGCTGGGTGTGACCACAACCAACGATGCCAACGGCAACACGGTTTATGGCCTCATGCCCGGCGCTTTGCTCGGCGTTTGGCAGCAGCTTTCGACCCGGGCCGGCGGCGAGGTCGTCAGCGCCGACAGCTATTGAGTGAGATTGTCGCCCAACGTAGTGATAGGTGGGGGCCAGTATCATAAACTGAGCCCCCTGTCCCGATGCCTCGACTTTGCGAGAGAGCGGACCCATGACGCAATCCCATCTGCTGGCTTGCCTGCTCGCCGCGTCGCCGGTCGGTTGCGGTCCATCGCAGCCGGTCCTGGTCCCGACCGCCCCCCACGGCGGTACCCTCGTCCGTTTTCCCGATGGCAAGGGTTTCATCGAGTTGCTCCGGCAAGACACGCCGACGAGCGCGAGCCAATCCGTCGTCGTCGCCTACTACCTCGACCCCGAACGGAAGCCGCTGACCCCCATGCCCGCCTCCGCCGCACTGAAGCTGAAGGGGGCCCGCAAGGGGACGCTCGAACTGAAGCCGACGGGCGACGCCGACCCCGCGCAGGCCGGAGGGCTCGTCACCCCACCCTTCGACACCCCCGGCGGGATCGAAGGGACGCTCACCGCAACACTCGCCGGCAAGCCGGTCGCCGTCCCGATCAGCCTCCGCTGATGGCCCCACTCCACAGACCGGGTTGGCGAGAAAGATAACAAAGAGGGGCCACGTCCCGGAGTTGGCTAACTCCCGCCGTCAACAAGCGGGATACGGAACCCGAGTGGTGGGACGGCATCCAAAAGACCGATTTTATCGTCAAAACTCCTCGCAAAATTCTCCGATATTTAACATTTCCTGGCAAGCTGGGTGGATAGGATATTGAAGCCTTGCACCTGCGACATCACCTCTCTCCGGCTGAGCTATCTCAACAAAGGTCGTCATTCAATGATTCGATCCGCAGAACAACCCCGCCGTGGTTTCACGCTCATCGAGCTGTTGGTCGTCATCGCCATCATCGCCGTCTTGATCGCCTTGCTGTTGCCCGCCGTCCAGGCCGCCCGCGAAGCCGCGCGGCGGAGCCAGTGCGTCAACAACTTGAAACAGTTGTCGCTCGCGGCGATGAACTATGAGTCATCCAATGGCTGCTATCCGGGCGGCTCGTATACTGGGATTAACGCTCCTGCGATCATGCACTTCCCGCAGAACTTCAGTTGCTTCGTGCGTATGCTGCCGTACACTGAGCAGTCTGTGGTGTACAATAACGTCAACTTCAATTTTGGCTACGCAAACTGGCCCAACGCGACGATCGCCGGTGTTCGGTTGTCGATCCTCCAGTGTCCTAGCGACATCAAGAACGACCCCAATTTCATCCGAACCGTCAGGGGGCGGGGTTACAATTACGGCGTCAATTATGCTGAGGGGATTACGGATAACACCTATCTTCAGCAGTTCACTAGCTACGGCGGCAACCAGGGAACATGGCCGGTCTACTACTCGCAGACCTATAACAACCCGCCGGAGTGGACACAGATCAATGGAGTGATCTACGACGATAGCTCGGTCAAGATCGCCGACATTACTGATGGCACCAGCAATACGATCCTCTTCGCCGAGCGGAGCAAGGGCAACCTGTATGTTTATGATCCGGGCTACGCTCTTTCCGACGGCGGGTGGAACTCAGGGCGATATTACGACACGTCTATCAACACCTTCTACCCGCCGAACATCGGCTTGGGTGGTAGCGGCGCAGGCGCCGGAGACTTCTCGGGCGATTACCCATCGACTGCATCCAGCCAACACCCCGGCGGCGTAAACGTGTCGTTCAGCGACGGTTCGGTTCGGTTCGTCAAGAGCACGATCAGCAGTTGGAGTTACGTCGCGGGTGGTAGCCCGAACTTACCCGTCGGTGTGACTTACAACCCGGGCCCGTTGTACACTTACACGGTCAGTCCCGGCACTTTCCTAGGGGTCTGGCAGCAGCTCTCGACCCGGGCTGGGGGCGAGGTCATCAGCGCCGACTCGTTCTAAGTGCTTCGCTCAAGTTCGTCTCGGACATCCAATTTGTAGGGGGAGGCCAGCTCGAAAGGCTGGCCTCCCCTTTCGCTTGATCGGCCAATAAAGAAAGTTCTCCGATGGCGAGATTTCGCATGATTGCCTGTTTAACCGCCGCGACTCTGATCGGCTGTTCCTCGTCGGAGCCGAACCTAATCGCTCCGAAGGCTCCTCATGGAGGTACGCTCCGCAAACTTCCTGATGGCTTGGGAAGCGTCGAGGTCGTCCGTGACGACCCTGCCGACAAATCCGGGCAGTCGGTCCTGACCGCTTATTATTACGACGTGGAGATGAGGCCAATGTCCCCTACGCCAAGCTCGGCCAGTTTGAGGTCGAAGGAGCGGAGAAACGGCACGATCGCTTTGAAGCCGACCGGCGATGCATTGGCAAGCGCTCCGTTCACTGTCGAGGGCGGGATCGATGGCGAACTTTCGACGACCGTTGGCGGCAAGCCGGTGGGTGTGACCATCTCTCTCCGCTGAACTTTCCGCGCCCGCTCAGTCATCGAGGGGCGGGGAGGGCGAGCGGACATTCGAAGAGGGATTGGGTCCGGACGATCGCGCGGTCGGCGGGGAATGAGTGGAAGGTGTGGACGAGCAGCCCCTTGGCCCTCGACTCGAAGGCGATGTGGCTGATCGCCGACGGGGCCATCCGGTGGCCTTGGCTGGAGCGGTGGAACAGGCGGTCGCGGGCCGAGTCGAGGGTCATCTCGTCGCAGAGGTGGGCGAACACCTCGGGGTCGAGCCGTTCGGCCTCGAAGCTGGTCTGGTACAACACCCCCGAGCCGGGTTCGAGCGTCGCCGTCCGCTCGTGGCGGACCGGGCTGTCGAGCAGGACGCCGTTGGGCGACGGGTCGCTCGAACCGACGAGGATCTCGGTCAACCGGATCTCGCCCGACCGCCAGGTGACGGCGTGGCCGCCGTCGATGATCCGGATATCGGCGACCCACGAGTCGACGGCGACCCGCCGGAAAGCCCTGGTGGCGAACCAGTCGGGGTGGACGGCCCGCCCGAACACCCGGAACGCGAGGTCGGCGACCCGCGATCGACCCAAACTCGAACCCATCGACGCCCCTCCCTCTCTCGGATTCCGGCCGAATCTCGACCCCACGGACCTTGCTAGACTCCCTCTTCATCATACAAATCGCGTCCACCAATCGGCAAACCGAAGTCGATTTCTTCCGACGCCACCCCGGCGAACTCTGCCCCGCTTGGCTCGGCTTGACCGTTCGGCGTGAGATCTTTACACTCCTCGCGGATTTCCCGACCCGGCCCGCCCGGCGTCGAGGCCGAGGGAGCCGACCAAGGATGGACCCCGTGGAACTCGCACCGACCGTTGATACCGTTCCCCCTCTGATGGTCCGAGCCTGGCGATCCTGGCATCGTCGAGGCCCCCGCTACGCCTGGCACAAGACGCTCCGCCGGACGCTCGGGCGGTGGCCTGCCATGAAGCGGAAGTTGCTCTACGCCGATCCGAGGGAATATTGGACGCTTCGAGGGGGTGCCGACTACTTCCTTGAACAAGAAGGTCAAGAGCAGCGGACCCAGCGGGCGCAATGGATGGCCCGGCGGATCGCCCGCTACCAGCCGACGTCGCTCCTCGAAATCGGCTGCGGCTACGGCAAGCAGATCCGGGCGCTCCGAGGCCACCTCGAAGCCCCGATCACCGGCGTCGACTTCAGCGCCAGCCAACTGGCGATGGCCCGGGTCTACCTGAAAGACGCCCCGGACGTCGACCTCGCGCTGGCCTCGGGCGGGCGGTTGCCGTTCGCCGACGGGTCGTTCGACATGGTCCTGACCTCGGCCGTGATCCTCCACAACGCCCCGCCCCTGGCCGAGCTGATCCGCCGCGAGGTCGTCCGCGTCGCTCGCCGGTACGCCGCGCACAACGAAGACCTCGACGTGACCTACAACCGATACGGCTACGACACCGCGGCCTGGTACCGAGACCAAGGGATCGCACTGCTCGAAGCCGGGCCGATCCCGAGCGCCCCGTACGACTCGCAGTTTTGCGTGGCCGAACTGTGGCGTCGTTGATCCGGACCCGCCCGGTCCGAACCGCCGAGGATGGGGGCGAAGGGCGGCGGGCGGTGCTCGACAGCGTGATCGTCACGGTCGGAGGGCAGGTCGAGCGTGCCTTGGGGACGATCACGGCCCTGATGCTCCGGTGGGGCCTCGACCCCGCCCGGCTCGGGGTCTACACCGGGCTTCGGTTGTTCCTGGATCAAACCAATCGGTCCAGTCTGGGCGTTGGGCTGGGCGCGGTCCAGGAGATCCCCATCCTCCGGGCGCAGGGGAGGATCGCCGAGGCGCATCATGTCGCCAACGTCGCGCATACCGCCAACACTCTCACTTGCCTGATCTATGCCGGCGGGTTGCTCGCCTGGGCGTATCTCCGGGCCTCGGCCGTCGCGTCGGACCCGCTGGCGGCCGAGTGGACCTGGGGCCTGGTGGCGGTCGCGGGCCTGGCTTTGCTCAAGCGGTACGAGAGCTTCCTGATCGCCGTGCTCCGGGCGCACCAGGAGTTCGCCTTGACCACCGAGCTTGACGTCTTCGAGGCGCTCGTCTCGATCGTCGCGGTCGGCCTGGGGCTGCTCCTGGCGGGTTTCTGGGGCCTGCTCGCGAGCGTCGGGGTGATCGTCGCGGCCAAGATCGCCTACCTCCACGCCCGGCACCCGTTCCGGTTCGCCTGGGCCTGGGACCTCCGGGCGACGCTCGCTTTGATGCGCATCGGCCTGCCGATCCTGGCCAACACGGCCACCCTGGCGGCGGTCTTGAGCCTCGACCGCGTCCTGATCCTGTCGAGAGTGCCCGACGGCGACCGAGCCGCAGGGCTTTACACCGTGGCGATCATGGGGACGAATTGGAGCCTCGACCTGGCCGGTCGGGTCGTCGCGGTCCTCTACACCTACTTCCAGACGACCTTGGGGCGGACGAACGACCCAACCGAGGTCGCCCGCCAAGCCGTCCGGGCCACCGAGGCTCAGGCGACCATCCTGGCCTCGGGAGCGAGCGTCGCCTACCTGGTCGGGCCGGTGTTCCTGGGGGCGATCCTGCCCAAGTACGCCGAGGGGCTCGCCGCGCTCCGGCCCCTCTTGCCGGGGACCGTCCTGCTCGGCCTCGCCTGGCCGGCTCGGCAGATGTTGATCGCCGTCGGCCACCCCTACCGACTCGCCGGGGCGACGCTGGTCGGTCTGGCGGTCGCGGTTGTCGCCGGGGTCGTCGGGGCCGACCGGGGCGGGATCGTCGGGGTCGCCTGGGGGATGTCGATCGGCTACGCCGCCGTGGCCACCTTGACGAGCGCCACCGCGACGGTGCCTCCACTCGGCTTGCGGCCCTGGCTGATCCACCAAGGCCGACTCGCCCGGACGTTGCTCGCCTTCGCCTTGGCAACTTTGGTCACGGCCCACGTCTCGCTCGGCCAGTTGGCGTTCTGGCCCGATTTCGCCATACGGTGCGTGATCCTCGTCGCTTGGATCGCGCCGACCGCCTGGTTTTGGGGGAAGCGGCACCGATGGGGCGGCCTTTGGCGGGGGCGGTCCGTGGTCGCCAAGGGAGTTGGTTGATCCGACTCGTCGACGTTCAAATCGGCTCGTCGATCGGCCCCGGCGGGACCGGTTTCGCCTCTCGCGGGCCGATCCCCGTTCCTTCATACTTGAACCAACCGGCGAGGAAAAGCTTCGTCAAGGCCATCGCAGAGGTCAGCCCGGACGCAATCCAAACGCCATTCTCGTCGCGGAGCGCGAGGCCCCCCAACCCAAACGCCCCGGCGAGGCTTGCGTACCTTTCGAGCGAGACATAATGGCGGTCGATGAAATTTCTCATTTCGCCCCAACTAGGAATGAAACAAAAGTCGTTATCAATGAATACTGGATATGTTAGACGACTTCGCAAACGGCCGCCAAGAGCGTATCATCGAGATCAATCCGGGTGCCGGTCGTCCAGGCCGGCCCTGGAGGTATCATCACGCGAGGAGGTGATCCATGAGCCAAGTTGTCGATCGCCCGACGAATTCCCCGGAAGAGAATGACCGCCGGATGCGGTTCGAGGAACCCGAAGTCTTGCCGTTGTCGCTGGCGGGGAACTGGATCGCCTGGTCGGCGGACGGGCTTCGGATTGTCGCCTACGCCAAGACGCTCGTGGGTGCCGAGGAACTGGCCCACGCCGCCGGGGAGCCCGAACCGATCATGCAACTTCACCCTGGGGCCGGACGATTGTGATTTATTCGTTTCGACCTTGCGAAGTCACTCCAACCCCGGCCTATCCGTTTGATCTGATCTACCGACCTTGGATACCCATTCGAGTTGGGGTGGGGGACGGTCCCCGCGCTCCCTTCTTCGCATTGGTCGACACGGGTGCCGACGACTCGAAGATGACCTTTTCTCAGGCGGAGCGACTCGGGGTCGTGCTGGATCGGACCCAGCCGATCTTGTTCGAGTCGGCGACGGGATCGGCGATCGGCTATTTCGGCGAAGTGACGTTGGAGTTGCGCCAATCCCCTGTCTCCTACGTCTGGAAAGCCCAAGTCTCCTTCCTTCCAACCCCGAAGACGACCTCGTCCGAAGAAGAGGCCAAAGTGGTGTTGGGACACACCAGCTTCTTCCGATATTTCTCGGTCTCGTTCGACTTCCAGAGGCGGCGCCTCAAGCTTCGCCCCAACCGGCTGTTCGTCGGGAGACCACGCTGATCGTGGTCGTCTCCACCCCGAGGTCGAGTGATCATGGCTGACCTCTGGTTCCTGAGCCTGCTCACGATGATCGCGGCGGGCCTGGGCGTCCGGGTCCTGGGCGCCTTCGGGGAACGGCCCGAGCATCCCGCCGACGCCTGGGGCCTGGCGGTCGCCCTGGGGTTGGGGATGATCGCCCTGGCGGGGTTGGCCCTGGGGTCGTTGGGGGTCTTGACCCGGGACGCCGTCGTCGGGCTGGAGTTGCTGGGCTTGCTGGTGGGTTGGGTTCCCGGCTGGCGAGCTTCGTTCGACGCGATCGTCTCGGTCGCGCGAGGTCCGGGACGCGAGGAAGAACGCCGATCGCTCTGGTTCGCCCGGGTAGTGGATCTGGGCTTGGTGGCGACGCTGGTCGGGACTTTGCTCACGGCGCTGGCTCCGGTGACGGATGGTGATGCGCTTTGCTATCACTTGCAGGTCCCCAAGGTCTTCTTGCACGCCCAGGCGACGACGTTCGAGCCCGACCTCCACGAGACGATCTACCCTTTGGCCACCGAGATGCTCTATGCCGGGGCCTTGGCGATCCGGGGGCCGGTGGCCTGCCGGTTGGTCCAGTGGCTGTTCGGCGTGGTTTTCGCCCTGATCGTGATGGCGCTGGCTCGCCCGAGCTTGGGGGATCGTCGGGCGAGGTGGGCGGGGGTGACCGCCTTGGTGGTCCCGGCGGTGTCGAACGGGATGTCGGCGCCGCTCAACGACGTCGCCCTGGCCGCGATGGGGAACGCGGCGATCCTGGGTTGGGTCCGCTGGCACGCTCGCCCTTCGATCCGGTCGGCCGGCCTGGCGGGGATCTTGCTCGGCCTGGCCGTCGGGGTGAAGTATCCCGCCTTGGTGCTGGGGGGGCTGCTCACTTCGAGCTTCGGGGTGCTGGGACCGAAGGGCATACCACTGGGTCGAAGGGTCGGGCATGCCTTGGTCTTCGGGTTGGTGGCGCTTGCCGTCGGAGGGGCCTGGTATCTCCGGGCCTACCTGGCGACCGGCAACCCGGTTTTCCCATTCTATCGCCAGGTGTTCGGCGGGGCGGGAATCGACGAGGTGTTGGACCCGATCAAGCGGCCGATGGCGGCGACCCTGGTCAACGTCCTGACGGCGGTCGGGCCGATGACGCTCCAGCCCGACCGGTTCGACAGCTTCTCGCACCAGTTCGGCCCGGTCTTCCTGCTGTTCTTGCCCCCCCTGCTCTGGATGCGCCCGCCCCGGACGGTCTGGCCGGTCGTGGCGATCGGCTACGCCTTCTTGACGCTCTGCGTGACCCAGAGGCAGAGCATGAGGTTCGTCCTGATCGCCGTCGGGCCGATGAGCGTCGGCGTGGCCTGGCTGGCTTCGACCTGGGCGGATCGGCTCAAACAATCCTGGTCGGCGCGAGGGTTAATCCTCCTTCTGGCGGGCTGCCTGATCTTCGAGGCCACGCTGGCGTTGGCCCGGAGTCGGCACGGCCTGAGGGTCGTGCTCGGTGTCGAGTCGGCCGAGTCGTATCTTTCGCGCCGCGAGCCGACATACCCGGTCGGCCGATGGATCGACGCGAACCTCCCGCCCAATGCCCGGATCATCGGCCAGGATCACCGGGGGTTTTACCTCCCCCGCCCTTATTCGATGGAGCTGGCCCACCGGAGGCGGACCGGGCTGGGGACGCATGGCGAATCCGCCGAGGCGATCGTCGACCGGCTCCGATCCGAGGGGTTCACCCACTTGCTCCTCTGCCCCCCCGAGCCGGAAACCGCCGTCGAGTTCGACCCGACCCTGGGGCGACTCCTCGAAGCTTGGCTCGACCGCCGGAACCCGATCTACCGCGAGCGGCTCACCGACGGCGACGGCGTGGTCCGCCGCTATGAGATTTACGCTTTGGGATCGGGAGAGAAGCGGCGATGACCTGGTTCCGCGAGCGCCCGACCCTGCTCGAACTCCGAGGCAAGGTCCAGAAGGGACACCACCGGGTCATCGGCAACTGGATGGCCCGACGGGTGGGCCGCCCTTCGGCGGTGTACGGGACTTGGCTGGCGGTCCGGCTCGGGTTGTCGGCGGACATGGTGACGTTCGGGGCCTTGGGAGCGTCGCTGGCCTCGGCGGTGGCGATCGGGTCGGGGGGGCGCTGGGGCTTCGTGGGCGGGGTCGCTCTGGCTTACCTGGCGTTCTGGCTCGACCACGTCGACGGCCAGGTCGCCCGATGGAGGGGTACGAGCCGACTGGACGGGGTGTATTTCGACTACTTGATGCACCACGTCACCAACCTGACCCTGGGTTTCGCCCTGGGTTTTGGCCTGGCCGAGCGGTCGGGCGACGTCCTCTGGGCGGCGGGCGGGGCCTCGATCGCGACGGGGTGGGCGGTCTTGAGCTTGCACAACGACTGCCGGTACAAGGCATTCTTCCAGAGGCTCAAGGCGACCTCCGGGGCGTACCGGGTCGAAGGGGGATCAGGGGGGCGCCCCGCGCCTCCCCCGGGCTGGCCTCGCCGAGGGTTGGGGGTCGTGACTTGGCCCGCGTTCAAGGCCTGCGAGCCGCACGTCGTCCTGGTCGGCTTGACCGTGCTGGCCGGGTTGGCGATCGTGGCACCCCCGGCCTGGCTCGAAGCCTGGCGATGGTCGGTCCGGGGGATGATGGTGCTCGCCCCGACCCTGGCCTCGGTCCGGGTCGCCAGGGCGATCCGAGGCGGGACCAGCGAGGCCGAGTTCGCCCGCTGGTTCCGCCCCGAACCGTGATGACCGACGATCAACGCGAGGCGACGCCCTTCTGATACTTCATCAAGCCGTTGTAGGCGAGTTCGGCGAAGTGCCTCCCCTTGAAAATCCCCTTGGCCCACTGGCCATCGAACGCGGCGGTCGGCTTGGCGGCGATCACCTCGTCGAGGGTCTTGCCCGCCTCGACCATCGGCTGGACCTTGTCGCGGACCCCGACGAGCATCGTCCGGAAGGCCCGGAGGTCGTCGCGGTTGCCGACCGGGCCGTGGCCGGGGACGATCTTGGTTTGCCCATCGACGAGGGCGAGGATCACGTCCGCCGCCGCGATCATCCCGGTGATCCAGCCCTTCGACGAGCTGTCGATGTTGGGGTATATCCCGTTGTTGAACAGGTCGCCGGTTTGCAGGACGTTGGCGTTCTTGTAGTGGACGAACACGTCGCCATCGGTATGCGCGGGCGGGACGTGCAGGAGGTGGACTTCCTCGCCGTTGAGGTAATAGGTGGCCGAGTCGTCGATCGTCACGACCGGGAGCGCGACCTTGGGCGAGGCGGGGATCGGCATGGCGAAGTCGCTATTGTACTGATCTGTGCCGAGCCGCTCCCGCACGGTGGCATGGGCGACGATCTTGACCCCGGCTGCGCCCAGGGCGGCGTTGCCCCCCGCGTGGTCGAAGTGCCAGTGGGTGTCGACCAGCGTGATCGGCCCGTCGGCCTTGTCCTTCCGGACGATCGCCAGCAGGGCGTCGCCATGCCCGGGGACGAACGAGTCGACCATGAGTGTGCCATCAGGACCGCCCAGGGCCGTGATATTCCCCCCCGGCCCGGTGATCAGTGTGATCCCAGGGGCGAGCGGTTCGGCCTTGACCGGGATCGTCGCCATCATCGGCGCGATCACCTTCATCAACTCGGGGAGCGTCGACTCCTCGGGCGGCTTCTGCCAGGCACCCAGCCCCGACCGGGTCCAGGTCGCCGCCACCGTCGCCGCGCCCGCCATCGCCACCAACGCTTCTCGCCGTTTCATCATCGGATTCGGTCGCCTCGGAAGAGAATCAGTGGGTCAAGATCACCCCGCCCCGCTCCGGCCAAACCAACCAACCGCCTCGGGGCGACGATCGACGCTCATTCTAGAAGCCTAGCCCGGAGAGGAAAGGACCCAAAAGTCCACCGCCACTCCAACCGCACCCATTCCCACCATTCCGGACCATTCCCAACCAAAACCCGACCCAATCGCCCCTGTTTGACCCTTTCCAAACGAACCCAATTCGAGTTCCCCCTCCCCGCGTGGAACGACCCAATCCCGAACGGCCCCCGGACGTCATGCCAAACGAACCCATCATGCCATAAACTTCAACTCCGCAAGATCCAACGACGCCCCTGACCGACCCGAGCGGAGCGAACCCATTCCTCCAAAACCCCGGCACGGAACGAACCCAACGGCCATCATCGCGACCTCCGGCCCACCCCGCCCGCCGACGTGACGCTCCCAAATAATATCGTGAAAACGATGGGTGGTTTAACCTCCTTTTTCCAACCCCTGGTTTTTTCCGGTGGGGTGTCATCCAAGATTCGGGGGCAATCTCTCCACGGGGAGCAGGCATCCTCAACCCGCGTCGTAAATTGGGACGCCAACCGCGTTCGCCGCCAACTTCAACTTGTTATCGAGTGTCGCCAAGGACAAACCGCGCCGGATCGCCAATTCCAGATAGGTTGCATCATAAGCGGAAAGGCCGAGGGCACGAGCCAAGTGAATTGTTTCTTGCCAGGATCGGGCGGTCGTTTCGTCGTCGACGGTGATCGGCAAGCAGCCGAGGAAGGCGAGCCATTGCGCGGTATCGGTTTGAGTGCATCGACCGCGACGCTCGCCGACCGGGAGGACGTTGGCGATTTCAATGTGCCACAGTTGAGGAACGATCGCGGTGTACGAGGCAAGGTCGTCCAACACGGACTGAGGATAGTCGCCCCTCTCGTCGGTGAAGCACCAAGCCAAGGCGACCGAACTGTCGATGATCAGCCCGTCCATGGGTGCCGTCGCGATTCCTTTCTTTCGACTCAACGTCGCCCCTCCTCGATCATGTCGCGTATCGTCAACTCGCCAAGAGTTCGCGCTTGCCGTTGGCTATAAGCTCGAAACTCGGCGATCACTTGTTTGACATCGCGCCCTTCGGCTTCAGTAGCCGGAACAATCTTGGCGATCGCTTTGCCGCGTTTGGTGATGAGGATCGATTTCCCCAACTCAACCTCGGCAAGCAGACGAGGCAGATGAGTTTTCGCTTCATAAGAACCGACGGACTTCATTGGAGGTCCTTTCGTGAACCGGTCTACCGCGCCTAGTCTACAGCGATCCGGTTCATCTGTTAAGCCAAGAACCGGTCGGCGCCGAGCATGGCACAATTTCGGGTAAAACTATCGATCCGGAGATTGACGTAATCCATCCCAAGAAGGTCGGGTTCGGGGCCTCCGACCCGTTGCTAAAACGGTGTGAAGCTCGGCGTCACTTCGAATGCCATTAGAAGTTACGCAGTTAACCCGACCCAGCATCAATCTTGCACAAGTTGGGCTGTTCTGGTAGGGTGGTTGAATCCCACCAACCCGCTCGGTGGGATTCAACCACCCTATCAGAGACCAAATGCGTAAGTCCTATGACATTCGGATTGACACTGAGTTTTCTCAGAGAGGAAAGCACCCAAAAGTCCACAGCTACCTATCACTGTTCTCTTGTGCTCGCAAACTTAAAAGGGAATATCATCGTTTTCTTCGGTGGGGGTTGGTACTCGAAGTTTTCGTTTCGACTGTTCGAGGCTGTCATTCAGATCAGGCTTTTTTCTATTCATGTAAAGTTGATGGTTTTCCAAGCACCAATTCTGTCCTTTCTCCGTGATTCGGTAGATCCAAGACTGGTTGCCATTCCAGTCACGATCTTCGATCTGTTCGACCATGCCCTTTTTCTTTAATCTAGCCAGCACAATTGAGGACTGGTCGTCATCAAACCCCGAACTTCTCATTTCGTCACGGTATTGAAGGTAGGTAAATCCTGTGAGGTCCGTAAACAGCACGCTCATGAAATGAGACAGAGTTTTCCTCTCGACCTCATCAAGACTGATTGCTTCAATTCCATAAACTTTTTCAATTGCTGCTTCGAATTCCATTTGACGCACTCGATCGTCAATGGACTCGTTTCTCTCTCTTGCAACCGCCTTTTCAATCTCCTTGATCGGGGCTTGGGCGATGGGCTTTGCTTCATTGATGAATTTTATGAGGGACTGGAGATCGGGGCATAGCACAGTGGGCGGCAGCCCATCACCAACCAGTGGATGAATCACATGTTGTCCGTTATACTTCACGCGGTTAGCATTTGAGGGTTTCCGAAGGTTTGGAATTTGAGTGTCATCAGCGACTTGATCGCGGCTTTGTGCTTCCCCTCGACACCATCCAGGCAATCGATGATCGCCGCTTCA
>JAABUX010001820.1_pt1 | contig 31252 bp, 37 predicted proteins | sample 5561851 | NCBI WGS metagenome assembly JAABUX01 (sample SAMN10711883, study PRJNA513361) | rock metagenome | isolation source: Antarctica rocks | place: Antarctica: Victoria Land, Richard Nunatak red sandstone | collected 2016-01-03
AAAGATTAAGACAATATCATGCCTTGCGTTCATTCTTCACTTCGGAACTAGTTCCTGCTTCGCAGGAAAGGCATGGAGCCTTATATCCCCATAGATAAATCTAGGCGCCTTAAGGCTCTCTGGGTAAAAAGAGTGGTGGAGGATAGCGGGTTCGAACCGCTGGCCTTCTCAATGCCATTGAGACGCGCTACCAACTGCGCCAATCCCCCACGCGGCTTATGGGATGTATTATACACGCTTGCGCTGCAAAAATCAAGACCCTTCGGCCAGTTTTTCGCCATTAGCCCGTCCCATAGGCGTCGTTGACGATGGCGGCGATGGCACGTTCGGGCTTGCCGCCGACGTAGAACCAGAGCAGGTAGACCAGATGGCCCAGGGTCCAAACGCCCAGCAGGGGCCAGTAGAGGCCGAGCGGCGGGTAATGGGAGATCAGTTCTGGCAGGAGCTGCCACGCCCGGTAGGCGGCCAGGAAGTAGGTCAGTACGCCGCCGACCGTGAACGACAGGGTGCTGGCGCTGATGAAGGTGTAAGGGCGGGTCAGGTCCAGCGCGACGAACTTCGGGCCGGGCGTTTTGTAGATGTAAATGTCCTCCATTCGGTGCGCCACCAGGAAGTCGCCGCCCAGCAGCGCGTTGATCTTCTTTTCTAGGGCCGTGGCGTAGATGCGGGCGAACAGGTTGTAGGTCAGCAGGTACGCGCAGAAGAAGCCGGCGTAGACGATAAAGAAGGGCAGCACGAAGATCGCCGCCCGCAGGGGGTGGTAGAGGCTCACGGCCAGGTTCAGCAGGGTTAACACCGTGAACAGGTGGTTCGCCTGGAAGAACTGCACATAGTAGCCGTAGTGCATGCCCCGCATCCGCTCAAGCTGGGCTTGGAGGACGCGGAGCTGCGTGTCGGCGAGCTTTTCGGTGTGTTCGGACGCCATGCGCGCTCGCTTCTATAGAAGAAGCGTCAGCGAAGCCCCTCCCCTAGTGGGTGAGGATTTTCTGACGCCTTGCCTTTCCGAAGGCAAGAGATTGAAAGTCTTGCAGGTATTTACAATAACATGGTATACTCTGTAAGCATATGGTCGTCAGAGCCTACAAGTTCAGGATGTATCCCGATCAGGCACAGTCAGAAATGCTGGACAAGCACTTTGGCTGCGCCAGGTTTGTCTTCAACTGGGGTTTAGAGCAGAAGTCCAAAGCCTACTCAGAGCGACAGGAGAAACTCTCCTGCCTCGCCCTGATGAACCGACTTCCTGAACTCAAAGCCGGACTGCCCTGGCTCTCCGAGGTGAACGCCCAGAGCCTCCAAATGGCGCTGCGGAACCTGGACGTGGCCTTCACGAACTTCTTCAAGAAGAACGCCGACTACCCGGCGTTCAAAAGCAGGAAGGGCAGACAGTCGTTCCAGTGTCCGCAGTCCTGCTCCGTGGACTTCGGAAAAGGCGTCCTGCATATCCCGAAGATCAAGGGCATCAAAACAAAGCTCCACCGCCAGTTCGAGGGCAAGATCAAGACCGTCACCGTGTCACGAACGCCGACGGGCAAGTATTTTGCCAGCCTCCTGGTGGAGCGGGAAGGCGAGGAGCCTATGCCTGCGCCTGTCACAGACAACACGCTGGGTCTGGACGTTGGGCTGGAGCATTTTCTCATTACCAGTGATGGTGAGAAAATTACCAACCCGAAGCACTTGCGTCGCATTGCGAAGAAACTTGGGCGGATACAGCACGCCTTCGCCCGTCAGAAGAAAGGCAGCAGTCGCCGCCGGAAGCGCAAAAACCAGATCGCCAGACTGCACGAGAAAGTTGCGAACCAGCGTGCCGACTTTCTCCACCAGGTCACTCACCGTCTCACCCGCGAGAACCAAGCAGAGACATTTGCCATCGAAGACTTGGCCGTGAAGAACATGGTCAAGAACCGCCGCCTTTCCAGAGGCATCACCGATGCTTCTTGGGGGACGTTCTTCACGTTTTTGTCCTACAAGGCACAGCGACGGGGCAAGAACGTACTGACCATCGGCAGGTTCGAGCCATCGTCAAAGCGTTGTCACGTCTGCGGATGTGTCAACCAGAGCCTCACCCTGAGAGACAGGTATTGGGACTGCCCTGACTGCGACACGCACCACGACAGAGACACCAATGCGGCGAAGAACATTAAAGCCTTTGCTTTGATCAGGCATTACAGTACGGCAGGAAGTGCCGAAACTCACACGCTCAGGGAGTCTGGCCTCAGTAGAGGCTGACGTGGAACTGAGAAGCCACACCCCTTGTGGGTGTGGTACTTCACTTCTGGCTCTTCAGGAAGGCGTACAGCGGGGCGCTCTTGGCGGCGGGCATGTGGTAGACCGGCATCGGCTTCTGGACATGCCCGCCGTCCTCGGTGACCCCGGTGTTCATCACGCGCTCCCATGTCGCCAGGGTGTACTTCTGCGTGATGCCGTTGGCGCGGATGGAAGGCGAGAATCCCTTCTTGCCGCCGTAGTTGGCCGCGTGGCAGCTACTACAGCCGTTTTGTTCCGAAACGGTCTTGCCCAGCGCAATCTGCGCGGCCGGGGATGCGGCGGGCTTTTTGGCCGCCTTCTTCATCGCTTTCGGCGGGGCGGCGGGGCTGGTGTGGATGCCGGCCAAGGTGACGCACAGGCCGAAAGCCAGGGTCAGAGCGCCGGTGGATGTCATTCGCATGGATGGTTCTACTCCGTGTCTAGTCGTAGGCGTGTGTCCTACAATAACACACCGCGCCGGGGCTGTCAAGCGTCCGCCATATTCCGGGAATGGTTCCCGGCAAGAGGAGAAGGAAAAAAGACGACGTGCGGCTAACCTTGATGGCATCGGACCGCGTACAGAATCGCAAAGAGGCGCGGATGGAGGAGACACGTATGGCGATCGCTTTTCGGATACCCGGCGCACTGAAGATGCCGCCGACGGACCTGGCGCAGTGGGCCGCCGACCACGGCTTCGGCGCCATTGACATCGGCGGCCCGACCCCGGAGGCTGTGGAGGCCATTCAGGGCGCGGGCCTGGAAGTCGGCACATTTGATCTGGGGGGCACAGGCGGGCTGCTTTCCCCGGACGCGGACGCGCGCCGGGGGGCGGTGGACAGGATCGCGGAGACCGCCCAGCGCGCGCACGACCTGGGGCTGACCCGCGCGTTCGGCGTCTTCCTGCCCCAAGACGGCGGGCAGGGGCGCGGCAAAAGCTTCCAAAACTGGGCCGAGGGCTGGCCCGCCGCTTCCGAAGCCCTGGCGAACGCGGGCATCGCCTTCTGCATGGAAGGCTGGCCGGGCGGCAGCCCACACTACTCCGCTCTCGGCGTCACGCCTGAAACCGTCCGCGCCATGCTGGCCGTGGACGCCGACAAGGGCGCGGGCGCGCTGAAGCTGAACTACGACCCCAGCCACCTGGTCCGCGTCGGCGTGGACCCGCTGCGCTTCCTGTCCGAGTTCGGCGCGCACGTCCGCCACGCGCACGGCAAGGACACCGCGCTTGACGCCAACCGGCTCTACGAGACGGGCAACCTCGGCGCATCCCTGCCCGCCGACACCCCCGGCTCCGCCGCCAAAAACTCGCCCGGCTTCGGCGAAGGCTGGTGGCGCTACTGCATCCCCGGCGACGGCGTCGTGTCGTGGAAAGAGGTCGCCGCCCTGCTGTCCCAGAACGGCTTTGAGGGTCACGTCTCGGTGGAACTGGAAGACTTTCGGTACAATGGGACAAAGGAAGGCGAGCAGAAGGGCCTGATCCGCTCCCAGCAGTACCTCGCGCAGTATTTCTAATGACAGAAAGGCCCCCGCCCCCTGTTGATGGGGCCGGGGGCGGCTTCCGCCCCATGCCCGAAGAAAAAGACCGCGACGCCTGGCTGATCGAGCGGTCGGTGGCGCAGAACAACTGGACCCAGGCCAAGTCCGACCTGGCGACCGCCGTCACCCTGATGGACGCTGGCATCTACTACGCCGCCGTCTTCTTCGGCCAGCAGGCGTCCGAAAAGTCCCTGCGCGCTGCCTGCATCGTCCGCCTGCAAAAGAACCCGCGCAGCCACAACATCATCGCGAGCGCCAATGCCCTCCACGCCCCCCTGGAGATCATGAACGCCGCCGCCGAGCTAAACGCCGACTTCCTCCTCGCCCGCTCCGTCGAGGTCGCCGAAGGCGTCCCCGCCCAGCTTTACGACCGCGACAGCGCCCAGCGCCACCTCGACGCCGCGCGGGCCATCTTAGAATGGGTGCGGGGGCTGATGTGACCGCCACTATGCGCTCGGCACAGCGGGCCGTCCGTGAGACCGAGCAGAAAGAGGATATAAGATGTATCTTCCCAATATTTTGTTGTGGTCGTGTATTATAGTCGGGTCCATCCTTTTCAACGTCTTCCTGAATCGAACCCGTCCTGATCTTTCAGTCGAGCGAAACGGGACGCGGCCACTTTTGGCGGTCTGTGTTTACTCCCTGAGTTATTTGGTGGCTATGACGGTGGGTGGAGTGGCGGCGACATTCTTGTATGCCAGTAAGCCGCTTTCGGAAGATATAGTAAGACGCGGCTTATACGAAATCGGAGTCGCGACCCTGTTTCTGGGCGTTGGCATATTGATCCATGTGAAGGCGTGGCGGCAGTTCCCAAGATGACCGCGTTTTCATCATAAGTCTGTGCCATTCAACTGTCAGCCATCCATGTGGAAACCCGTAGACACCGAGTTTTTCGTGCCGCTGCTGCCTGTCTCCCTGGTCCAAGTCTCCGGCGGGGGCGGGGAACTGACGCGCGCCGCCCTGGAAGCGCTCGGCTGCGTCGTCCTGACCCACCGCGTCGGGACGCCGGCCGACTTCCTCCGGGTGCTGGGGCAAGGCAGTCAGGCCCCCCGGTACATGGTGATCTTGGGGCACGGCGATGAAAACGGCCTGGTGTTCGGCGAGTACGACGAGGCGATAGACGCTTCGATGCTGCGTGACGGCAGCCTGCCGCCCGAAGCCATCGCGGGCCGCGTCCATCTGCCCGGCTGTACCGTGATCTCCTATAGCTGCGGCGGCGGCACGGACGCGATGGCCCGCGCCTTTCTGTCGGGCGGCGTAGCGAGCTACATCGGCTGCCGGATCGAAGTGGAGACGGTCGCGCTCGCCCTGTTCCTGTTCCACTTCCTGTTCGGCGCGCGGCACAAGAAACTGCCCGATGCCGACGCCTGGCGGCAGGCCGTCCTCGCCGTGGACCACCCCGAAGTGGACGGGATGCGCTTCTGGCACGGCGACGGGCGGGAAGAAGCGTTCTCGCGGCCCTGAACACAAGTCACGGACGACCCCATGCCCATCTACACCATCGGCCACTCGAACCACACGCTGGACGCCTTTCTCGACCTGCTCCGGTTGCACCGGATCGAGGTGCTGATAGACACCCGCTCCGCACCCTATTCGCGCTTCGCGCCGCAGTTCAACAAAGATGCCCTCAAAGCCGCCGCGCTGGGGCAGGGGATCAAATATGGGTTCTACGGTAAGGAACTCGGCGGGCGGCCCGAAGGTGACGAGTTTTACGACGCGCAGGGCCATGTGCTCTACTCGGAAGTCGCCCAGTCTCCTCCCTTTCAGGACGGTCTGGCGCGGCTGATTCAAGGAGCGCAGCAATACCGCGTCGCCCTGCTGTGCAGCGAGGAAGACCCGAACGTCTGCCACCGCCGCTTGCTAATCACGCGCGTTCTGGACGGGCTGGGGGCGGAGGCCATGCACATTCGCGGCGACGGGCGATTGGAGTCCGAGCGCGAGTTGCAAGCAGCGGAGGCGCGGCTGAAGGCGGCGCAGCCGAGCCTCTTTGGCACAGACGAGGAGGCGCTGGCATGGAGGTCTTTACAATCGGTTTCACGCAAAGCTCCGCTGCCCACTTCTTCGGACGGCTGAGGGCGGCGGGCATCCGGCGGCTGCTGGACGTGCGCCTGAACAACGTGTCCCAACTAGCCGGATTCGCCAAGCGAGACGATCTAGCCTTCTTCCTACGCGAGCTGTGCGGTGCGGAGTACGCCCACGAGCCGTTGCTGGCCCCGACGCCCGAACTGCTGGACGCTTACAAGAAGCGCGGGGGAACTTGGGCGGACTACGAGCGGCAGTTCTTGGAATTGATAGCGCTGCGGCGGGTCGAGGAGCGGCTGGATCGGGCGCTGCTGGCTGGCCCGACGGTCCTCCTGTGCAGCGAGGCGACGGCGGAGCACTGTCACCGGCGGCTCGTTTTGGAGTACCTGCGGGATCGGTGGGGAGACATCACAATCACGCACTTGTAGTGCGAGCAGGCCCATAAGGAGGTGGCCGGAGATGCCGACATGGGAAGTCATTTGTCTTGCGAATTCATGGAAGCACGGCGGGCGGTGCGTTGCGGGGCTGCGGCTGGACGGCGGGGGCTGGGTGCGGCCCGTCTCGCGCGAGCCGGAGGGCGTCTTGCAGCCGTGGCACTACACGCTGGCGACGGGCGGCGAAGCGGCCCTGGGGGACATCCTCCGAATGCGCCTGACCCAGCCGCTGCCCGACCCGCACCACCCGGAAAACTGGCTGATAGATTACGGCCTGTGGGACCTGGCCGCCCGGCCCCTGCCGCCCCTCGCGCGAGAAGTTCTGTGGCACAGCCTGACGCCCGGCCCGGACCTGCTGGGCGACTGCGAGGACCGGATCGCGTATGCCGCCCTAGAAAAGCGCCCCGCGCCTACGTCGCTCGCCCTGGTGCATCCCGAAGGCTTGTCGTGGCAAATTCGGCAGCACCCCGCATCCGGCAAGCGGCAGACGCGGGCCGTCTTCTGCCTGGGCGGGGCCGGGTACAACCTGCCCGTGACCGACCCGGTCCGATTGAAAAGCCTGGCGTCCTGCCCTGTCGGCTGTTACCCGGAATACGGCACCCAGACGCTGCTGACGGTCAGCCTCAGCGAGCCGTTCGCCCGCGACGGCTTCTGCTACAAACTGGTCGCCGCCGTCCTCGCGCTGTCGTAGGGGCGCTGCCTGCTGCGTCCTGCTTTCCGTACTTCATTGCTTCAGCACCGACGACTATGGGAACCCGCATCACAACCAGAATGGAACAAACTCGTGGAAAACCTGCTAAATGCTCTTCATTCCGCGTACACCCGCCCAGGAATGTTTGAATATGGGAAGTCACTCATCGATCAAGGGCCTGAAGCGGCAGGAGTTATCGAACTCTGGATGACGGTGAAGACAGCCAGCGCGTGTCTTCTCCATCTCGGCGAGCGGCGCGACAGGCTTGCCCCTGCCCATAGAAACATCTTTGAGCGTCTGTGGAACGATGAGCAACTGCAACAGAGGTTGCATGAGTTTGTTGCAGATGTTCAAGGGATCAACGAGCCGGCGCTCCTGATGGCTGGGCTGAACCGTCATGCGTCTGTTATCGAGGCCCTTGATAAACGCTTGCACTCGATGTTCGCTGAGTGCGGCTGTGACTCATAGACTGACATCATAGGAAGCGACACAATGGCATATTATTTAGGGCTGGACATCGGGACGAGCGGGACGAAGGCGCTCTTGATCACGGAGGCCGGGCGGCCGGTGGCGTCGGACACGCAGGAGTATCCGCTATACACGCCCCGGCCCCTTTGGGCGGAGCAGAGGCCGGAGGACTGGTGGGAGGCCGTCCAGACGGTCACGAGGAACGTGCTCCAAAAGGCGGGCATCGGGGGCGCGGAGATCGCGGGCATCGGGCTGTCCGGGCAGATGCACGGGTCGGTGTTCTTGGACAAGGACAACGCCGTCCTGCGGCCCGCGCTGCTCTGGTGCGACCAGCGGACGCAGGCCGAGTGCGACTGGATCACGGCCCAGGTCGGGCGCGACAACTTAGTTAATTATATTAGTAACCCCGTGCTGACCGGCTTCACGGCCCCGAAGATCGTCTGGCTCCGAAACCATGAGCGGGAGACCTATGACAAAGTGGTCAAGGTGCTGCTGCCGAAGGATTACATACGCTTCAAGCTGACGGGCGTTCACGCGACCGAGGTGTCCGACGCCAGCGGGACGGCGTTGTTAGACGTCAAGAACCGGCGCTGGTCGGAGGAAGTATTAAGCGCGGCGGGCATTCCGCGTGCGTGGATGCCGGAGTGCGCGGAGAGCATCGAGATCACCGGCCATGTCCAAGCCGAGGCGGCGGCGCGGACCGGCTTGGCCGTCGGGACGCCCGTGGCGGGCGGCGGCGGAGACCAGGCGGCGGGGGCGGTGGGCAGCGGCATCGTCGAAACCGGCGTCGTGTCCAGCACGGTCGGGACCAGCGGCGTCGTGTTCGCCTACTCGGACACGCCTGCCACCGACCCGAAGCTGCGCGTCCACACCTTCTGCCATGCCGTGCCCGGCAAGTGGCACGCCATGGGCGTCGTCCTGTCGGCGGGCGGCTCGCTGCGCTGGCTGCGGGACACGTTCTTTCAGCCGGAAGGCGTCGTGGCGAAAACCATCGGCGACGACCCGTACAACCTCATGGCCGAGGGCGCGCGCCACGTCCCGCCCGGTGCGGAGGGGCTGATCTTCCTGCCCTACCTGACGGGCGAGCGGACGCCGTACCCGGACGCCAATGCGCGCGGGACGTTCTTCGGAATCACCCTGCGGCACGGACGCCGGCACTTCGCGCGGGCCGTGTTTGAGGGCGTTGCCTATGCGCTTAACGACACGTTTCAAATCTTTGAGGAGATCGGCGTCCCCGTCACGCAGGTGCGGGCATCCGGCGGCGGCGCGAAGTCGCCCGTCTGGCGTCAGATTCACGCCGACGTGACCGGCCACCCGCACGTCACGCTTTCCGTGGACGAAGGCCCCGCCCTGGGCGCCGCCCTGCTCGCTGCCGTCGGCACGGGGGCTTACCCTACGGTCGCCGACGCCTGCCGCGCCGCCATCCAGACCGTCGCCCGGATCGAGCCGGACGTCGCCGCCCACGCGGCCTATCAAAAGTGCTACGGCGTCTACCGCGCCCTGTACCCCGCCCTCAAAGACCAGTTCACGGCCGTCTCGGCCCTCGTCGGATAGGACCCCTTCATGCACGACCTCACGCGACGCCGGTTCCTCGCCCTGTCGGGCGCCGCCGGCCTGACGCTCGCCGCCGGGGGCGCGTTCGCCCGGACGGACCCCGCCCCCGGCCTGCCCCTGCGCTGGCGGCCGCTGATGGAGCCGGGCAGCGGCGGCTGGATCACTTCGGTCTCGGTCAGCCCCCACGACCCGCAGCGGGTCCTGATGGGCGGCGACATGCTGGGCGCGGGCCTGAGCCTGGACGGCGGCCGGTCGTGGGAGTCCACCTTCGGCTTCGCGTCGTGGGAGATCGCCGACTTCACTTGGCACCCCCGCGACCCCCGCACGGTCTGGGCCGGGACCATGAGCGGCCCCTATGTCAGTCACGACGGGGGCCGCAACTGGCAGGCGCGGCGGGCGGGGATGCCGCCGCCCGGCGGCTGGTTCTATTCGGCCCCGATCCAGAAGGTGCTGTTCGACCCCCGCGACCCGCGGCGGCTGGTGGCCGTGGGCGGCTCGCACCGCCGCTGGGAGTCGCCGGGCGCCCCGCTGTGGGGTGCGGTCTGGGAGAGCCGCGACGCGGGCGGGTCCTGGAAGCAGATCGGCACGGCGGCGGACGCGGCAGGGAAAGGAGTCAACATCCTCGCCGCCTGCTTCGCGACCGGCTCCTCCGACCTCCTCTACGCCGCGCTGGACACCGCCGGTTTCGCCCGCAGCGAGGACGGCGGCCGGACGTGGGCGCTGTCCAACGCGGGCCTGCCGCACACCGCCGCCAACGCGCTGGCGATGCACCCGGACGGGCGGACGCTCTGGCTGGCGCTCGATCCCAAGTTGGGGCCGGACGGCAGAACGTTCCTGCCCGGCGCGGTCTGCAAGAGCACGGACGGCGGGCGGCAGTGGCGGGTGTCGTCGCACGGCCTGAGCGCCCGGGCGACGGACGGCTTCAACCGGAGCGCGCGCTACGAGGCCGTAGCCGTTTCGCCGACGGACCCGGACCGCCTGCTGACCAGCGACACGGCCTGGGACGGCGGCGTGCTGTACGAGAGCCGCGACGGCGGCGCGTCCTGGCGCCCGCGCGCCACCCGCCGGGACATCACGACGCCGATGCCCGCCGGGCTGGGGCTGACCGTGCTGGCCTTCTCGCCGCACACCGCCCGCGTCGCCTTCGGGGCCGGCTCCGAGTACCTGGTCGGCACCGACGACGGCGGCGCGACCTGGACCGACCGGACGGCGGCCCCCGCCGCCCGGCCCGACCACTGGCGCGGGCGCGGGTATGCGGGCTGGTGTACCACCAACCTGGTCTTCCACCCGACCGAGCCGGGCCGGGCGGCCTTCACGGGCGCGGACCACGCCAACTTCTGGCAGACCACGGACGGCCTGAAAAGCTGGCGCTGGGGCGGGCCGGGTCTGGAGAACTGGGGTGGCGGCAACGACGTCGCCTTCGCCGGCCCCCGCGTCGTCTACGCCGCCCTGGGCGGCGAGGCGCCCGGCCTTGCCAGGTCCGCCGACGGCGGCCGGACGTGGACGCGGCTCAAGCCCGGTGCCGGCGGCCTCCCCGCCGGGGCGAACGCCTTCAGCGTCCACGCGACCGCCGCCGACCCGAACGCCGTATGGGTGACGCTGGGCGGGAAGCTGTACGGCTCCCAGGATGGCGGCGCGTCCTGGGCCAAGCTCCACGATGGGCCGGGCCTGGGCTGGCTCGCCGGCGCCCCCGGCGGCCCGCGCGCCTTCACCGTCGGCGGCGACAAGGGCGTGTACGCGACGGCCGACGGGCGCACCCTGACTCTGCTCCCCGGCAGCCCCGCAAAGGCCGGGCGCATGGCGTGGGACCGCCGGGGCCGGCTGTACGTCACCGCCTGGCGCGATCCAAAGAACGGCGGCCTGTGGCGCAGGGACGGCCGGGGGTGGGCGCGGCTGCGCGACGACATCTACATCAGCGGCGTCGCCGCCCACCCGTCCGACCCGCGTCGGCTGGCCGTCGCCACCTGCGACGACCCCTACCACGACATCAGCGGCGCCAGCGGCGTCTGGGTCTCGGGCGACGACGGGCGGACGTGGACCCCGCAGAACGCCGGGCTGGCCTGCCTGCGCGGGCACGTCCTCGCGTTCAACCCGCACGACCCCACGCAGCTCGTCTTTGGGACCGAGGGGCGCGGCTTCTTCGTCACCCGCTGGCCGCCCGGCTAGGAAAAGATCAGAAAGGGACCCCCATGCCCCGATCCTTCGGAGAACCCCTGACCAAGCTCCGCGCTGTCCCCGTCGAGGACAACCGCGAGCCGCTCCTCGACCCGCGCACCCTGTCTCAGCGCATCCACTTCGCCGAAAAGCACCCCAAGTTCGTGGGGATGCCCCGGACGCCCCGCGTCCGCCAAAGCGTCGCCGAGAAGCTGGCCCAGGCCGCCGGGGCGCTGCCGGACGGCGTGGACCTGGTCATCATCGAGGGCTTTCGCCCCCTCGCCCAGCAGCGGTTCATGTACGAAGAGATCAAGGCCGACTTCGCCCGCCGCCACCCCGAATGGAACAAGGCGACCCTCCACCGGATCACCAACACCATGTCCGCCCCGCCCGACGACCCCTGCCCGCCCCCGCACACGACCGGTGGGGCCGTGGACCTGTCCCTGTTTCGCGTCAACAGCGGCGACTGGCTGGACATGACCTCCCCGTTCGAGATGGACGAGACCAGCGCCCCCGGCGACACGCCCGGCCTGAGCGCCGAGGCGCAGGCTAACCGCCGCCTGCTCTTCGGGGCTTTGACACTGACCGGCCTGACCAACTACCTCGGCGAGTGGTGGCACTGGTCCTACGGCGATTCCGGCTGGGCCTTGCGCGTCGGAGCGGACAGGGCTTTCTACGACCGCCTGCCCGAAGACTGACGCGGCGCGGTATAATGGGGACAAGGAGAACACCATGAGAACCCTGACGCTGGAACTGCCGGATGAGGTTTATGAGGTTGTGGAGCGAACGGCGCAGGCTCAGAGCCAGCCGCCTTCCGCCTGGGTCGCCGCGCGTTTGCCGCTGATTCTGCCGACGCGCAAGCCCAGGCCCGTTCTGACACCCGAAGAGCGCGAGGCGGCGCGTCAGCGCCTTCTGCGGCACGCAGGCGCTGTCAGCAGCGGCGACTCCGACTCGGCCAACAATGAACGAATTGATGCGGATTTGGCGCGTGAGTATGCCAACACCCTTGAGGGCGAGTCCTGATGTTGCTGGACACTTCCGGTCTGCTTTGTTACTTTGACAAAGACGACGCGCGTTATCAAGATGCCGTCACGTTCTTTGACTTGGCCCCAATAAAGTGACGCACAGTTCTGTGCTGGCTGAGTTCGTTCCGCTCTGCCTCGTGCGCGGCATGAACCGGGTCAAGACTCTCACGTTTCTCGCGGATCTGACGGACAATCCGCTTGTCGAGGTGATCTGGGTGGACGAGGCGCTGCACCGCGCCGCCCAATCTTACCTGGAAGCGCGGCTGGACAAGCGGTACTCGCTCTGCGATGCCATCAGCTTCCTGCTAATGCAGGAGTACTAATGCAGGAGTACGGCATCACCGAGGCGCTGACGACGGATCACCATTTCGAGCAAGCGGGGTTCCAGAAGTTGCTGCGCTAGGCCGCGCTCTTGGACCTAACTGGCCTGACCAACTACCTCGGCGAGTGGTGGCACTGGTCCTACGGCGCCTCCGGCTGGGCCTTGCGCGTCGGCGCGAAAACGGCCCTCTATGACCGCCTGCCCGATAATTAACCGAGGCATTCCGTCACCCTGCAATCTCATCCCAAAACCGGATGGGCCGTGGCTGTTTCTGGAAAACGTCAGGCTGATAATAGCCGCTCACATGGTATCCTTCCGCTCCCTCGGAAAATTCATTCTCGAAGTAGGAGGCGAGATCATAGCCGTAGTAGATGATGTCAGTCTGGTAAACCGAAAACACGGGATTACCAGCAAGCGGCGGATCATCTGGTATGTATCTGTGAGAGAGAATGGGTATGAGGGTCGGTGCCTTCGCCACCTCCATTTTAGCAACTTCAATGGCTTCTGCTAGGGTGTCTGGCTTATGACCCCACGACTCCAGCCAAAAGGCATTGTGTTCGATGTCAAAGATCATGCCGTCGAGAGGCCAGTTTAGCCGCTCACGAATTTTCGCCTCTGTTTCGTTGCGCCAGTCCACCCAACCGCCCGACACAGGAAGAGCTTGCTGAAGAAAATACCTGAGATCAGGCGGGAAGCGAAAGCCGAAGCGTGCTTCAGTGTCAGAGACTTCACTGTCAGAGAGACCTGCTGTTACCGTATAGTTCCAGCGGCGCAGCCTGTCAACGAGCCTGTTGATATGTTTGGTGTCCATCAAGCATCCCCCTATAATTGTACCAGGAGGCGAGCAGAAAAGTGAGACAGGAATTTCGGGCGCAAGCGGGTATATAAGCAGTGGGGCAGGGCGGTCAACACGAGACAAGCAGCCCCGCTGTAGACGAGTTGCTGCTGAGGAGGCACACCGACCATGAAATTTTTCATTGACACGGCCAACGTGGACGAGATCAAGCAGGCGAAGGCGTGGGGCATCCTGGATGGGGTGACGACCAACCCCTCGCTCATCGCCAAAGAGGGCGTCCCGCACAAAAAGCGGGTCATGGAGATCATTGACCTCGTCGGCGACATCCCCGTCTCCGCCGAGTGCGTAGAGACCGATGTGGACAAGCTGATGAAGGAGGCCCAGGACATCGCGAGCTGGGCGCCCAACATCTATGTCAAGGTCCCGATGAACGCGAACTCCATGGAGGTCGTTAAGGAGCTGTCGCCGAAGGGGATCAACTTCAACGTCACGCTCATCTTCTCGCTCCCGCAGGCGATGATCGCGGCCAAAGCAGGTGGCTCGTTCATCTCCTTCTTCGTCGGGCGCATTGACGACATGGGGAGCCTGGAAGCGCCCCTCAACATTGTCGAGGCGGTCAACATGGTGGAAACCTACGACTTCCCCAAGGACCCGGAAATCCTGGTCGCCTCCATCCGCAGCCCGCTCCAGGTGACGGAGAGCATCAAGGCCGGGGCGCACATCGCCACCCTCCCATTCAAGACGATGGAGATGCTGTTCAAGCACCCGCTGACCGACATCGGCATCAAGCGCTTCTTCGACGACTACACCAAGGCGACCGGCGGCAGCAAGAACGGCGCCGCCGCTGCCGACGCCGGTGTGTCCATGGAAGAAAAGGCGAAAGTCTAGCCCCCGGTCGTGAGATCAGCGTCTCGGCGCGAGCAACGCCCCGGCACTGGAAGTGCCGGTCTACTCTGGAGTGAAAGTGCCTCCGGCACTGAGGAACAGTATTCAGGAACAGCCTTCGGAAGCGTGTCCTTAGTCGCGCAGCGACTTCCACTGAGAGTAGACCGGCACTTCCAGTGCCGGGCTATGCTCCCCGTGCCGAAAGGCATCCGCCCGCCGTGCCTCGCACAGCGGGCTTTTTTGTGTCCGCCCTTCTTCTGTCTTTTTCCCCTCTTGTTTTCCCCCTCCTCTGCCGATACTTCCAGTAACAACCCCATAAAGGAGGTCAGGATGCCACCGGACATCAGCTCCGTACCGACGGCATTGGCCGGCGGGACGCCTCCGGGACGCGCTTCCGGGCTAGTCGCCGCCGGTCCGCCGGGCAGCGACCCGCTTGCCGCCCTATTCGCGGCGTTGCTGGCACATAGCGGCGGGACAGCGCCCCCGATAGGCACGGCGGTTGCTACGCTTAAAGCCGTCTTGAAGCCAAATACACCGGCTAAAACGGACGGCAAGCCTGCCGATCCCGTGAAAGACAAGCCCGCCGGAGATAAGACAAGCAATACGACCCTCAGCGCGGCGCTGCCGCCGCTGCTGACGCCGATCCAGATGAGGCCGATCCAGATGAGGCCGCCGACCCCGCCGATTGCGGGCGTGTCGGTGGGACAGGAAGCGACAGGACAGAAGACAATGGACACCAGCCCGGCGCCGGCCTCTCTCGTAAAGGAGAAGGCCGGCGTGAAGCCGGGCGGTGAGTTGCCTCTTCAGGGAGCAAGGATAGACACATCCGGCGCTTCCGCTCCATTTCCCGCCTTCCTCATCGCGTTGTCCACGCCGCCGGTCGTACCGCCAGCGGATGGTGTTACGGCTCTGCCCGGCGTCCAGGGGCCGAGCGCGGCTGCGCCGTCCCTGCCGGTCGCCGAACTGGGTTTGCCGGGCACGGCTCCTGTCGCGTCGTCGGGCATGGCTCCTGTCACGTCGCCGGGAGTGTTCGTGCTCGGCGCGGCGACTGTGCCGGCACAGCCGCCGCTTTGGAATGCGGCTCTGCCGACTAATTCGGCCCTGCCGACGGCGGATCAGGGGATGCCGGCGGATGGGAAGACCCGCCAAAGCGGTCCGGCGGCTCCGGCTGCCACTCTCCCCGGCGTTCCGTCTCCGCCCGCAATGGTGAAGTTCGTAGCCGCGTCTTATGTGCCGCAGCCGCAAGGCCTTTTGGTTCCCACGGATGCCGTTCTGGGGCTGACGAAGCTGCCTATGCCTATGGGGGAAACGGTTGCGGCGGCCGCGCCTCTGGTGACGCCGCCTGTTCCCGCCCCTGCCGAGGGGGCGGGGCAGGCGTTACCAAGTGCGGTGCAGGCCCTCATCCCGACGCTGCCGCAACCCATTTTAGCAGCCGCCGGTCAGACGATGACAAACGAATTGACTGTCACGGACGGCAAGGTCGCCAAGGAAGGCGAGAGCGCTATGGATGGCAAAGCTGCTACGGATGGCAGGGTTGCTACGGATGGCAGGGTTGCTACAGATGGCAGGGTTGCTACGGATGGCAGGGTTGCTACGGATGGCAGGGTTGCTACGGATGGCAGGGTTGCTACGGACGGCACAACAGCCACGGACGGCAAGATGTTGACGGCGGGGGGAACGCCGGAAACGGGCCTCAAGTCGGCGGCGCTGCCTGCCGATACTAATACCAGGGGCCAGGCGGTTCCGGCGAAGGCGCTTCCGACGGAGCTGCGGCTTCAAGTGATCGGCAAGCGGTCCGAGCGGCGCGCGGAGAGCGCAGGCAATGACGCGCTTCCGCTGCTCCCAGCCAGCGTCCCGGCACAGGCCGAGACGACGCGGGTGGAAGCGAAGCCGCTGACGGCGGCGGACCGGGCCGAAATGATCCGGCAGGTCGCCGACGGGGTGGGGGCCATGCCCCTGCCCGCCAAAGCCGGCGCGTCGGAGCAGATGACCGTGCAGCTTCATCCCAGGGATTGGGGGCAGCTTCAGATTTCGGTCAAAATCACGCCCGGTGCGGACCCGAACGCGGCCCAGGCCGTTACCGCGCACATCGTCGCCGAAACCCCGCAGGTCAAGGCGGCGCTGGACAACCATTCCGGCGATCTGCGCCAGGCGCTCCGCGAGGCGGGGCTGCACCTGGACCGGATCAGCGTCACGGTGCAACGCATGGAGGCGAGCGCCCAAGCCGGAACCGCGACGAGCGGCGGACGCCACGAGGCGAATCACGGAGGAGCAGACCAGGGAAGGGCCGGCGGCGCGTTCGGGGAAGCGCCGCCGGAACAATCGGCATGGAGGTCAGAGGGGACAGGGATGTCGGGCGCGACAGGGATGTCGGGCGCATCGGGCAACGGACTGCCCTCGTTCGCGGCGCACGCCGGATCACACGGCGGCCGACAGGGAGGTCAGCCGCCGCCGGCTTACACCGCAGCATATGCCCCGGTGGAGACGGAGCGGGAAGATGTTTCCCAATTGGGATCGCCCCGGCGACTGGCGGCGGGCCAAGTAGATACCCGCGCTTAAGCCTGGGGCTGAGGAAAGAACCATGACAACCAATCCGATCAACGTGAATGGGACCGCCTCCAATGTCAGCGCGGACGGCAGTTACAAGCCCAGCGACTCGCTGACGAATAAAAACCAGTTCCTGCTGCTGCTCGTCAACGAATTGCAGAACCAGGACCCGACCGCGCCCACGGACGAGAAACAGACCCTGTCGCAGCTCGCGCAGTTCTCCTCGCTGGAGCAGATGCAGAATTTGAATACGACGCTGACGGCGTCCAGCGGCTTCGGCCAAGTCGCGCAAAGCGCGACGCTCATCGGCAAGACCATTTCCACGGCCACGGCGGACACCCCCGGCGTGAGCGGCGTGGTGACATCTGTGTCGCTTTCGGGCGGCAAGACCTTCCTGCATGTCGGCGATCAGGATGTGGACGCCGCGACCATCACCGGCATCAAGCAATAAAGCAAGCGAAAGCAATAAAGCAAGCGAAAAGACGATGAACCTGATTGATCTCGACAACCGAATCCGCACCGCGCCGCCCGTCGGCGCTCCCCGCCCGCAGGCGGCGGGCAAGGCCGCTTCGGGGCCGAGCTTCGGCCAGATTCTTTCGGAACGGCTGACGGCGGGGACGGAGCCGCTGGCCGTGACGGCGGCCCGCGCCAATGTCAAGTTCTCCGGCCACGCCCAGACCCGGCTGGCCTCGCGCCGGATCACTCTTTCAGGGGACGACGTCGCCCGGCTTGGCACGGCCATGACCCAGGCGGCGGCGAAAGGGTCTAAAGACTCCCTGATGCTGATGGACAAGACGGCCTTCGTCGTCTCGGTCGCCAACCGCACCGTCATCACGGCGGTCGCCCAGGACGCCCTAAAAGAAAATATCTTTACGAACATAGACAGCGCGATGATCCTTTAAGCAACTCTTTGACCGATCAACGTGGCGGGACCTCCTCAGAGGACGCCGCACCTCGACCCCGGCGCGACAGACTGCGCGCCGAACGCACACAAACGGAGGAAAGATTTACTATGTTACAGGCCATGTACAGCGGCATCTCGGCGATTGAAGCGCACCAGGAGCGCATGGACGTCATCGGCAACAACATCGCCAACGTCAACACCACGGCCTACAAGGCCGGGCGCGTCACCTTCCAGGATCAGCTCTCGCAGACCATCCAGGGCGCCGGCGCTCCCACCAAGAATGTCGGCGGCACCAATCCGCAGCAGATCGGGCTGGGAGTGCGGGTCGGCTCCATTGATACGCTGATGGCGCAGGGCGGCCTGCAAAGCACCACCCGGCCTACCGATATGGCGATCCAGGGCAATGGTTACTTCATGCTCGGCGACAGCACCGGCATCTCCTACACCCGCGACGGCTCCTTCACCCTGGACAGCAACGGCAACCTGGTGAATGCCTCGAACGGCTCTTTCGTGCTGGGATGGCAGGCCGACCCCAGCGGCAAAATCCCTACGACGCAGCAGATCACGCCCGCCTCGAAAATTTCCATCCCCGTCGGCAGCCTGCCTGCCGTGCAAACGACATCCGCCGTGACCTTCGGCGGCAACTTGAGCGCCGAATCCACCCCGGCTACCGGCGCCTACACCCGCTCGGTCGTGGTCTATGACAGCCTGGGCGAGAAGCAGACGATCAACCTGAGCTTCACCCGCGACAACGCGGCCAACACCTGGGATTGGAGCGCCTCCGGGGGCGCCGGCGCGACCGGCAGCGGCAAGATTCCTTTCGATAACAACGGCAAGCCCACGCCGGGCGCGACCGGGACGATTACCCTGACGCCGACGGACGGCGCGGCGGCGGGCCAGGTGATCACGCCCGACTTCAGCGGCGTCACGCAGATCTCCGGCTCATCCAGCGCCGCTGCGACATCGCAGAACGGCTTCGGGCCGGGAACGCTGCAATCGTTCAGCGTGGACGAGACCGGCGCGGTCACGGGCATCTTCAACAACGGCCTGACCCGCGTTCTGGCCCAGGTCGCCCTGGCCGACTTCCCGAACCCGGCGGGTCTGGAGCGCGGCGGCGGCAACTCTTTCCGCACGACCATCAACTCCGGCCTGCCCGCCGTCGGCACGGCGCTGGAAGGCAGCCTGGGCAAGATCAGCACCGGCTACCTGGAGCAGTCCAACGTGGACCTGTCCACTGAGTTCACGAACATGATCGTGACCCAGCGCGGCTTCCAAGCGAACACCAAAATCGTCACGACCGTGGATGAGATGCTCAACGACGTCATCCAGATCAAGCGGTAACAGATTGCCCCCACCCCCGGCCCCTCTCCCGCTTGCGGAGGAGGGGCCGGGGGTGGGGGCGCTGACTGGAGAAACACATCATGATCACCGTCACACGGTTCGACCAGAGCGATTTTATTCTCAATGCCGATCTGATCGAGTTCGTCGAAGCGAAGCCCGACACCCATATCACCCTCGTCACCGGCAAGAAACTCCTGGTCAGCCAAACGCCGCAGGAGATCGTCGAGCGCGTCATCGAGTTCCGGCGGCAGGCGGGCATCTTCCCGCGCACGCCGATGGCTGGACTTCGCGCTGGGGATGAAGCCGCCGGGGACGAGTAACCGCTGAAGACGGCGGGAGAAAAACGATGGATTTAGCAACACTTATTGGACTGCTCCTGGCCTGGGGCGCGTTTCTCGGCTCGATCGTCATCGAGGGCGGCGAGATCTCTGCCCTGGTCAACCCGTCGGCCGCCCTGCTGGTCTTCGGCGGGACGCTCGGCGCCTCCATGATCTGCTTCCCCCTGTCCGCGATCATTGGTCTGCCCGGCGTGCTCAAGAACGCCTTCATGAGCAAGAAAGAAGATGTCGGCCACCTGATCAAGACGCTGGTCGGGTATGCCGAGAAGGCCCGGCGCGAGGGGCTGCTGGCCCTTGAAGACGAGGCGCACACTGTGGAAGACGGCTTTCTGAAGAAGGGCATCCAACTCGCCATTGACGGGACGGACCCCGAACTGGTGCGCGAGATCATGCAGACGGACATCGCGTTTTTGGGCAGCCGGCACCACGAGGGCGCCAATCTGTTCGCAACGATGGGCGGCTTCGCGCCGACCCTGGGCGTCATCGGAACGGTTTCCGGCTTGGTCCACATGCTCGCCAACCTGTCCGACCCCGGCAGCATGGGGCCGAGCATCGCGGCCGCCTTTATTGCGACCCTGTACGGCGTCTGCTCGGCGAATCTGCTGTTCCTGCCGCTCGGCAACAAGCTCAAGGCGATCTCGCACGAGGAAGTGCTGGTGCGCGAGATCATGATGGAGGGCATCCTGGCGATCCAGGCCGGAGACAACCCGCGCATCGTCGAGGAGAAGCTGAAGGCGTTCCTTTCGCCGAAGGTTCGCCGCGTGATTGAAGCGGAAGCCGCCGTGGCGGCGTAAGCGCCCCGGCCTTGAAAGGCCGGGGCCGGCGTCTCTTCACCGGGACCTGACATTCACACAAGGAAGAAACACCCGCCATGGCAGGCAAAAAATCAAAACGAGGCGGAGGCGGAGAGGCGGAGCACGAGAACTCCGAACGCTGGCTGCTGACCTACGCCGACATGATCACGCTGCTGGTGGCCTTCTTCATCATGCTCTACTCCATGTCCGTGATGAACCAGGCCAAGTTCCAGCAGCTCGCGATCTCGGTCCGCTCCGGCTTCGGCCAAAGCGCCGTCAACGGCGTCCCGACGGTTTTTGCGCGGGGCGGCGGGCTGAACTCGACCCCCTCCTTCGTCAGCTCCAGCAGATCGGATGGCAGCTCCGGCGAGGACTTCGTCAAAGACGCCAAGCAGCGCCAGGACGCCGATGGGTTGGACAAAGCCTATGCCGCCGTCAAAGCCTATATCCAGAAGAACGGCCTGCGAGACGCCATGCACGTCGTCCGCAACGAGCGCGGCGTGGTCGTCACCGTGATGACCGACAAAATGCTGTTCGCCCCCGGTCAAGCCGATCTGCGGCCCGAAGAGCTGACCCTGCTGAACACGGTCGGGGATGTCATGCAGAAGGCCGTGCCGGAAAACCCCGTCCGGGTCGAGGGCCATACGGACAGCCTGCCGATCCACACGCTGCGCTTTCCTTCCAATTGGGAGCTGTCCACGACGCGGGCGACGACGGTGCTGCGCTACTTCGAGGCGCGCGGCGTCGGCCCCCAAAGGCTGGAAGCCGGCGGCTACGCCGACCAGCGCCCCCTCACGGCCAATGACACGGACGGCCACCGCGCGCAGAACCGCCGCGTCGAGATCGTGATCTTACGGCGGTATTAGTTCTCTTGCCCAAGACCCGGCCTGAAGGCCGGGTCTACACGGAGGAGCCTCCCCTTCGGGACTTTGGAACAGATCGCCGATGACCGGGAGCTAATTTATAGCCCCAAAGGGGCGGCCCCTCCGTGTAGCCTGTCCCTTTAGGGGCAGGTCCGGGGCGGCCCACCGGCGGAGCCGGGGATAGCCCGGCCCTTCAGGGCCAGGTCGGATTTCACCAAGAGCGGCGACGATTGACATCAATCGCAGCCGCTCTTTTTTGCGCTTGACATATTCTGTGATATAGTATATAATATGGCGTAGAAAGGAGGGCGCAGACCATGGAAAGCGAATTACTACGCGGCAACACGCCTACGCTCGTGCTGGCCGCACTGGCGGACGGCCCGCAGCACGGGTACGCCATTGCCCAGGAGATCAACAAGCGGACCGACAATTCGCTGCGCTTCAAACAGGGGACGCTTTATCCCGTCCTGCACACGCTGGAGCGCGAGGGGCTGGTCACCGGCCAGTGGCAGCATGGCACAGGGGAGCGCCCGCGCCTCGTCTACGCCATCACCGACGCGGGCCGGGCGGAACTGGCCCGACGGGTGGAAGTGTGGCAGACCTTCTCCCAGGCGATGAACACCATGATCGGCGGCAAGATCGGAGCGGACCCCCATGAACAGGCGTCCTGACCCTCATCTCTCGCCTCAAGCGCCGGCGCAAGAGGATCGGCAGGCGCAGATCGAGGACTATCTGGACTACCTCTGCGCACCGCTGCTCGGCATCGTGCCCTACGCCCAGCGCCGCCGCCTGCGCCTGGAAACTGAGGACCATCTTCATGCCCTGATTGAAGACTTCGAGGCGGAAGGCTTTGCGCCGCCCGAAGCTGTCGCCGTCGCGCTTCGCGAGTACGGCGAGCCGTGGCGGATCGGGCAGGAGTTCGCCGACGCCTGGCTCTCCGGCTCCGCGCCCCCACACCTGGCGCGGTACGCGGACGCCGCGACCCTGCGCGCCTTCGGCTGGTTCGGCGTCTTCAGCGTCATCAACCTGCTGGCTGTGGAGCAGTTCGCGCCGTGCCCCGTCAGGAAAACCTGCTGCTGCTCATCCAGGGCCTGGCCGTCCTTTCGCCCCTCCTCGCGGGCGTCCTCACCGGCTTTGCGCTGCACCCGAAAACGGCGGGCGGCGTGTGCCGCGCGGTGCTCGCCTTGAGCGCGGCTTCCGCCGCCGCAGGGCTGCTCTCGTGGCCCGCCCGCGAGGGACTAGGCTTTGCGCTGTTCCAGGGTCTGTTCTGGCTGCCCATCGGCTGCCTCTCCGCCTCACTCACCGCAAGCCTGCGGCGCCAGTGGCGCCTCCAAAACTTTCGACATACTTCTCGCGGCTCCTGAAAGGAAACGCTGATGAATGCTCGCTCCGCCCGACAGGGCTTCACGCTGATCGAACTGCTGGTGGTCATCACCATCCTCGGCATCCTGGCCGCGTTGCTGATGCCTGTGTTCCTTAAAGCACGTTTAAGGTCACACGTGGCAGTCTGCGAGTCGAACCTACATCAAATTGACATCGCCATACGAATGTATCAAGAGGATCATGACGGGGCGTACCCAGAGTCATTCTCTGACAACGTGGGCCTACCAAAGAACGGATTGGGTCACAGCTATGACCCGCTCTACCCGTACCTTCATAATCCCACTGTTTATCACTGCCCTGACGCTGATACGCCCCAACCTTTTCTGAGAAATGACTATCGATATAGAGTAGAGTTGTGGTGCAAATAAGCCTTTTGGCTCTGTAAGGCTCCCTGAGCGCATTATAGCTTCCTGAATGAAAATCTTGTCAATTTATCGTCACCAGGGGCCTCACAGCCGCTCCAAGCGGCAAGAAAAGCCATTCCTGAGTCAAGAGACTGAATAATTGCACCACAACTCTAGTAGGCGATCTCCTCAACTTTCCTGAATCGCCCCATGCCGTGATGAAACCCGAACCATCCTCTGCTGTGATGTACGACACCAACCACGGACAAGGAACCGATACTACTTATCTCGTCTTGCGGGTGAATGGCTCGGTGTCACAGGTATCGGATAAACTTGTTACCAACTGGCAATACACGGACGGCCATTGGCAGGTATGGCAAACTTTCGGGAACGCCACATACCGATGGCCTGTCTTTCCAGGAGAACTGTGGCCGCCGCAGTTTGAGAAGTGAAATCCGAGAAGTGAAGGACCTGCCGGTATAGTTTCCATGCCTTCCTGCCGATAATGGTGGTGCGTCCGCCATCAAACGGGCGCCCAAATTGATGAACACTTCACGGATGGAGGCGTAAATAGGCATGGCCGAAAAGAAGGCGGAAGAAAAAAAGGAAGACGCAGGCGGCAAGAAGAAGCCGCCGATGATGGTCATCATGGCGGTGTTCGCCGTGGTCGTGCTGGGCGCGGCGTTCTTCATGGTTCAGAAGGCCAGCGCCAAGCAGAAGGGCGGCGGGGTCAAGAAGGTGGAGAAAGGGCCGGTCCTGACCCTGGATGAGTTCCTGGTCAACCTGGCCGATCCGGGCAGCGACCACTTCCTAAAGGTCACGGTGGGGCTGGAACTGGACAAAGGGAAAGGTAAGACGCCCGAATCGCTGAAGGAGGACACGCCGCTGATCCGAGACGCCGTCCTGGCGTCGCTTTCCAGCAAGACCCGCGACCAGATCGCCCCCGAAGGCGGGCGCGAGAAGCTGAAGGCGGAGATCAAAAAGAAGGTCAACGCGGCATTGGGCGAGGACGACGTGCAGGGCGTCTACTTCACGAACTTCGTCACGCAGTAGGCTGCCGATAAATTTGTGAACTTTGTTGGGACGGTATGGAATAAGAAACACCGGAAGCGGGAAGCCTCCGGTGTTTCTTTTTGCTCCCCGCACCTAGTATTTTTGACAGGAACCCCCCGTGGCAGACGTCTTATCACAACGCGAGATCGAATCCCTGCTGGCCTCGATGGCGACGACCGAGGAAGAGCCGGCGGCGAGCGAGGCCGTGGAACAGCGGCGGGCGGCCATCGGGGCCGCCGCCGCAAACGTGCCCCAGTCCCGCACCGCCGAGGGCCGCGTCTTCCTGCCGCTGCACAAGCGCCGCCGAGCCGCCGCCAGCCGGGCGCTGGCCCTGTCCCAGCGCCGGGCGTCTTCTGCGCTTCCGGCGGCCTATGAGCCGTATGACTTCCGGCGGCCCGATAAATTGTCGAAGGAGCATGTCCGCTCGCTCCAGATGCTGCACGAGAACTTCGCCGGCTACTTCGTGTCCTCGCTGGCGGGCTACCTGCGCACCCAGGTCGAGGTCGAGCTGGTCTCGGTCGAGCAGGTTCCCTATGACGAGTACATGAAGACCATCTCGTCCTCGCTGCTGAACATCCTGAACGTGGACGCGCTGGCCGGGCAGGCGATCTTCGAGATGGATTTCGGCATCTTCTTTTCCATGCTGGACCGGCTGCTGGGCGGCAAGGGGGCGGCGGGCAAGATCGTGCGCGACCTGACGGACATCGAGAAAGTGCTGGCCGGCAACATCGTCGAGATGGGTCTGAACGACCTCAAGATGGCTTGGGAGACGGTGCTGCCGCTGGAGTTCGTCGTCGCCTCGATGGAAACCAGCCCGCAGTTCGTCCAGATCATCCCCGGCAACGACACCATCGTGCTGGTCCTGTTTGAGATCCGCATGGGCGAGTTCCAGGGCGCGATGAGCCTGTGCATCCCCTATCTGCTGCTCAAGCCGATCCTGAACACGCTCAACGCCCAGCGCTGGTTCGTCAGTGACCGCAAGAAGAACGCCGCCACGCACGGCGCGCAGCTCGCGCAGCGGCTGAACACCACGGCCGTCCCCTGCATCGCCCGCCTGGGCGTCGCCTCGCTCACGGTCGCCGACATCGCCGCCCTGGAAGTGGGGCAGGTGGTCCCGATGCGCGTCTGCCCCGCCGAGGACATGTCCGGGCCGGCGCCGAAAGGCCGGCTGGGGACGGTGGACCTCCTCGTCGGCGAGCAGGTCAAGTTCCGGGGCCGGACGGGTCTGCGCGGGCGCAACCTGGCGGTGCAGATCGAGCAGATCGTCGGCCCGCCCATCGAGCTGGTGGCGCACCGCGAGCAGAGCATTCTTAACCAAAACAGCTAACCCACGCACGACCGCAGGAGACAAAGCCTCAATGGCCGAACTGGACAACGACAATGACGGCGGCATGCTCTCGCAGGCCGATCTGGACGCGCTCATCGCGGCGGCCTCGCAGGATGCCGCCGTGGACGAGGACGACTTCGGCGGACTGGACGAGGCCCCCGAACCCGCTCCCCCCACGTCCACCGTGGGCGGGCCTGCCATCGGGATGGTGGATCTGCCTTCCTTCGGTTCGCCGGCAGGGGAAGCGCGTGGCGGGGGGGAAGGCTCCTCCGGCCTGGGGCGCGTCCGCGACATCCCCCTGGAAGTGACGGTCGAGCTGGGCCGGACCCGGCTGCTGATCCGGGACATCCTGGACCTGTCGCCCGGCTCCATCATCGAGCTGGACAAGATCGCCGGTGAGCCGGTGGACCTGTTCGCGAACGGGATGCTGGTGGCGCGCGGCGAGGTGATCGTCATTGACGACAACTTCGGGGTGCGCGTGACTGAGATCATCACCGCCGCCGAGCGCAAGACTGAGAAGGACGCCCATGCGCTCGCCGCGTAAGATTATTGCCCCCCCCGCCCCTGCCACCGTTGACAGGGGGGGAGTCGGAGAGGAAGGGCGAACACAAGGTTCGCCCCTACACAGCCTCCCCTTCTGGCTCCCCCCCTGTCAACGGTGGCAGGGGCGGGGGGGGCTTCTCCTCGGCGCCCTGTGTCTATTGGCCGCATTGGGAACGGGGCGTGTCTGTGCTGCCCCGCCCCCGGCGCCCGCCCCGACGTCCCGCGCGATCCCCGATTACGGCGGGCGCGACAGCGCGCCCCTCGCTGCGGGTGACGCCGCCCCGAACCCCGCCGCGCAAGCAGGCCGGGCAGTGGAAGCCCTGGTCCTCGTCCTGGCGGGCGTCGTCGGCGTCGTCTACGCCCTCAAGCGCTTCGGGCTGGTGCAGGGCGGCGCGGACGGCAAGCCCGCCCGCATCATCCTGTCCGGCCTGGGACGCTCGCCTGTGGCGTCTCCCGGCCCGGCGTCTTCCGCCGTCCTCGTCGAATCGTCCCAGACCCTGCCGGGCGGGGCGATGCTGCATGTCGTCCGCGTGCCGGGCCGGATCCTGCTGCTGGCGGCAACGGGTCAAACCGTCACCGCCGTCGCCGACTGGCCGATAGACGCCGATGTGGACGAAGACGCCGCCTTTGAAGACTATCTGGCCCGCGCCGACTCCGAGTCGGGCATCGCCGCCGCCAACGCGCGCCTGCGCTCGCTGCTGCCCCGCCCGCAGCCGTCGCCATCGAAGGATACGCCATGACCCTCCGCCGCATCCTCCCGCTCGCTCTGCTGCTGGCGCTGTGCCTGGGCGCCATGCCGTCATACGCACAAACGTCACACGCGCAGGCGGGCTTCGCCCTGCCGACCATCCCCGGCAGCGCGCCCGCCAAAAGCCCGCAGCAGGTCGCCAACACCTTGCAGATTCTGCTGCTGCTGACCGTCCTGACATTGGCCCCCGCGCTGCTGATCATGACCACGGCGTTTACGCGCATCGTGATCGTTTTGTCGTTCCTGCGGTCCGCCCTGGGAACCCAGAACATCCCCCCCAATCAAGTCCTGCTCGGCCTGGCCCTGTTCCTGACCTTCTTTGTCATGGCTCCGACCTTCAACCAGATGAACGCCGACGCGATCCAGCCGTATTTGTCCAACAAGATGGACTTCAACACGGCCGTAGGGCGCGGCGAGACGCCCCTGCGGCGCTTCATGGTGGCGCAGACTTACCGGGACGACCTCAACCTGTTCCTCCAGATGAGCCACACGCCGCTGCCCAAGATCACGGACCCGAAGCACCCCGCCGACGCTCTGCCGATGCAGGTGGTCATCCCGGCCTTCGTCATCTCGGAACTCAAGACTGGCTTCATCTTCGGGTTCATCATCTACATCCCGTTCATCATCATTGACCTGGTCGTCTCGTCCCTGCTGATGAGCATGGGCATGATGATGCTGCCCCCGACCGTCATCTCCCTCCCCGCCAAGGTGTTGGTGTTCATCCTCGCTGACGGCTGGCACGCCATCGCCGGGTCGCTGGCGGCCTCCTACCGGACATAAGTACGCCCGATTCGGGGTATCCTCTCCCTATATCTCCCGGAGGTGAGCCATGCCCCTGACGCCCCAGCCGTTCATCGAGCACCCCAACCTGCGAGTCCCGATCTCCCTGATCGTGGACGATCCCGCGCCCTGCATTAACCCGCTCTGGTACTTCCGCCACCAGGTGGACGGCCAGCCCGAGCCGGTCTACCCCCGGACTATCCCGCTGTCCTTCATGGACTCGTGGTGCCAATGGATTTCCGACGTGGGCGTCCGGGGCGACTTCACCATCCTGCCCTATCCTGCCGGGCTGGGCCGGGTGGACCGCAGCCTGGAGGGGTTTGACACGGGCGAGCTGCGGGCGTGGCTGCGCCTGGCGCGCGAGGCCGTCGCGCCCAAGTTCGACATCCACTGCGAGATCCTCACCCACACGCGGGCGCTCGACCTCCCGACAGGACGCCTGCTGCCGGAGAGCGAGCACGAGTGGACGGAGGCCCAGGGCGAGGAGGCGCTGGCGGACTACTTCGCCGCCGCCATGCAGATACTCGGCGAGGCGGGCGTCCCCAATCATGGCCTGACGCAGCCCTGCACCTACCGGGGCGACGAGGCGGTGTACGCCCGCGCCGTTCTGGCGGCGGAAAAGCGGGTCAACGGGCGGCGCGTCACTCACAACTTCCTGCATGTGGACTCGGTCAGCCCGGTCGTCCCGCCGCGCATCACCTTTCTGGACGAGGCGGCGGGCGAGGCCGTCGTCAGCGTCTGGACGGGCACGGACGACGAGGTCTGGAACACGCAGGAGCCGGACAGCCTGGAGCGGACGCAGGCCGCCGAGACGCTGGCTGACCGCCTGCTGACCGCCGACGGCTTGGGCGGGCGGCTGGCCGACTTGCGGCGCGGGGGTGGCCCGCTCGTGCTGGTGACGCACTGGCAGTCGCTCTATTCCAGTGGCACGGCCCTGGGCCTCCGGGTTCACCAGGAGGTGGCGCGTCGCGTCGCGTCGCTCTGGGGCGGGGAAGTGGAGTGGAGCAGGCTGTCGGACATGAGCCGGCGCTTCCTCGCCGCCCGCACGGCCCGCTGGCAGACGCAGGCGACGGCGGAGGCTTTGGATGTAACCATCTCCTGCCCGTTCGACACGGACGTCCTGACGCTTTCCATCCCCACGCCCTGGCCGCTGTATCAATCGCCTCGGGTAGAGATTGACGGCACCCCGGCAGCGCAGGCCGCCGACGCCGCGCATCTCCAGCCCGGCGGCTGGCTGATGCGCGGTTCCCTGGTCACTGTCAGCCTGCCGCTGGCCGCCAATACGCCGGCCCGGATCGCCGTCCGGGCTGAGGGCGCCCCCACCCCTTGACCCGCAGGAAGCGGTGCCGCCCGGCACTTCCAGTGCCGGGTCGCTTGCCAGGCCTCTATTTTCCCACCATCGCCTTCTTCCCCCACTTCCACGCCCACGCCGCCCCCAGCGGCAGGGCCAGGCAGGCGGCATAATAGATCACCAAGCCCGCGCCGGCCCCGACCGTCTTGTTCAGCCCCAGCTTGTCCAAAAATAGAATCGCCAGCGGGTGCATGACATAGATCGCCAGCGACTCTGCTCCCAAGTAGCCTAAGATCCCCGTCAGCGCCCCGCGCCCCAGCGCGCCGGCCAGGGCCAGCATCAGAAAGCTCATCCCCGCCGTGTAGCCCCACTGCCCGAACTGATATTCCGCCGTATTGATGTGCGCGTGCGGCAGCATCGCCGCCACGGCGAGCGGGGTGTAGACGGCGAGCGCTGCCAGCGTCACGGCCCCCGCGCCCCAAACACCTCGGCGAAAAATCTCCGGCCAGCGCGCCGACTGGCCGAACAGCCACAGTCCCAGGGCGACGGGCAGGATGTCCCACAGGATCGTCCCTGTAAGGAGCGGCTTGTGGTGCGTGGTGAACCAATGGCGGTTGAAGACGTATACGCCCGCCTGTAAAGCAAGCGCCAGAGTCGCGACGGCCCAAAACGGCGGACGCTTTTGGAACAAAGGGACGAGCAAGGGCAGCAGGACATACATCTCCAGCACGAGGACGAAGAAGTACAGGTGGAAGTGGGCCGTCCCCGTCAACAGCAGCTTAATGATGTGAAGCGGGCCGGGAAAGGGCCGGTGGCTGAGGAGAGTGTCTACGACGATATAAACGCCGCTCCACAACACATACGGCACGAGCGCCGTTTGCACACGCCGTTTAACGTAGCGCTCCACATCGTTGCCGCGCGCCAGGCTCAGGGCGTTGACGAACGCACTGAGCATCAGAAAGCATGGCACCGCCCACTGCGCGTCCTGGTTCGGGACGGCCAGCGCGTACCAGGCCCATCCCGGCGGCGTGTGCGCCTTCGCCGGGTGCAAGGCCGGGAGGAAGTGACCGGAAACGTGGATAAACACCACCACGAGGATCGCCAGCCCCCGGCAAACGTCCAGCGAACCGAGCCGCAAGGGCGCCGCCCGCCCGCCGTCCAATCTTGTCTCCGGGCCTGTCTGCCCCGCCGCCACTTCCTGCGCCATGCCCCGCCTATTCACCGCCGCCCGTGGCTAATCCTGCCAGCGCCCGGAGCGCGCGCCGTTAGCGGGTAGGGCTGCCGTCGTCACTGCCCCTAGTCTGCCCCCTGTGCCGCTTTCTCCAGGGCGCTCTCCGCGCGGGAGCGGAGTACGAAATCAGTGTCCTGTGCGTGGATGGTCCGTAGTGCGGCGACGGCACGGTCGTCATGGACGTAGTCGCCGAGGACGCCCGTGGCGACGCGGCGGACGCGGATGTTGCGGTCGTGCAAGGCCCGCTTGATGAGCGGCACGACCAGATCGCCTTGTAAGGGTGACGGCTTACAGGCGTCGCAGGTCAGCGAGTGCAGGGCGCTCCGGCGTACCTGTTCGTCCGAGTCGCGCAGGGCCTCCGACAGCGGCACGACGCAGCGGTCGTCGGCCAGGTGGTCCAGCAGGGAGGCGCACGCGCGCCGGACGACAACGCTAGGATGGCTGAGGCCCGTGACCACCGCGTCGAGGCTCGCCCGGCCCCGGTGGAACAGGACGCCCGTCGCCTCGAACCGGAGCCGCCGCTCGGCGGCGCCGAGCAGCCCGACCAGTTGTGACGCCGCCAGCGTCTCCGGGAGCGGCAGGTCGTCGCCCGGCCCGAGCGCCAGGATGTCGCGCGCGCCCGGCAGTTCCGGCCCCCGCTTCGGCGCGGTCTCGCCCGCCTTCTTCCGCTCCTGTTGCCTCAGCGCCCACTCCGCCAGGCGCCGCAGCCTCGGGGCCGTGTCGCGTTCGCTCAACGCCCGCAGCGTCTGAACGGCGCGGGTATGGAACGGCTGCATCCCCAACCCGTTGATGGCGCTTCGGCGGACGGTGACGCTGGGGTCCGACTCCGCGCACCCGGCCAGCGCTTCCGTGACACTCGCCTGCACGGCGGGGCTGTGGCAGGGGACGCTCAGGAATGCGTGGACCGCCGCCTGCCGTACCCGGACCACGGGGTCCGTCAAGGCACGGCGCAGCGGCTCCTGGTCGTCTTCCTCCGCCAGATGGCCCAGCCATTCGGCGCACCGCCAGCGCACCTTCCAGCGGGCATCGTTCAGCCCCGCCGTCACCATCCGCACGCTCGCCTCGCCCGCGCCGCACAGGGCCGCGCCCGCCTCCATGCGCTCCCCGAAATCATCCGAGCCGAGCCGTTCCAGCAGCGCGGCCCAGTTCCGTTCAGCCCCGCGCGTCGCTGCATGTGCTTCCGACATGTTGATTTCCCCTTTGTTTTCGGTCTCCGCCATTGTAGCACACCGACCGGGGGGGGCTGTCAAGGGGGGCTACAGCCGGTTCGCGCGGCGCGGCTTCCGGGAGCGTGGGCTGCCGTACCGGGCCGGGATGCCGGCATGGCGGCGGAGGTTCCGGCCCCAGGGCAGGTGCTTGCCGTGCGGGGCGGGCGTCAAGGGGCGTCTGAAGGCGGCGCGGCGGCGGGCGAGGCGTGACCAGATGCCGACGGGCAGGAAAATCGCGCTGAGGATCATCAGGTAGCTCAGGGCCGCGCTGGGCAGTTTGGAAAGTATCTCCGCGACTGTATTCACCTCTCTTTGCGGCACGGAGGCCCCTTGATTCAGGATTTAATCTTTATCTATGGGGAGGAAGTGCCGCCTCGTCCTTCCTGCGAAGCAGGAACTCGTTCCGAGGACGAGATATTCTCCTGGTCT
>JAABUX010001826.1_pt1 | contig 31162 bp, 27 predicted proteins | sample 5561851 | NCBI WGS metagenome assembly JAABUX01 (sample SAMN10711883, study PRJNA513361) | rock metagenome | isolation source: Antarctica rocks | place: Antarctica: Victoria Land, Richard Nunatak red sandstone | collected 2016-01-03
CGACTTCGCTCGGCGGAACCCCCGCGCGAACGTCCTGGTGCGATTCAGGAGTTCGTCAGGCGGGAAATCTCGCCGAAGTATTTGATCGATGAGATGATGTGACGGGACATGGCCCGGACCGAGGCGGTCCGATCGCGGGCCAGCAAGGCTTCGACGATGGCCAGGTGCTCGCGGGCCTCGACGTCCTTGCGGAGGAAGTTGTCCAGGGGGCCTTCTTGCTCGTAGCTGGAGTCGCGGAAGGCCCGGTAGAGCAATTTCAAGCGGTCCAACTCATCCTTGAGGAAGATGTTGCCGCAACCTTGGGCGATCAGATTATGCAGCCGGTTGTCGATCCACCGGCATCGCTCGATCAGCCGATCGCGATCGTTCGCCGTTGTTTCGATCAATTCCCGGATGTCGGCCGACAGCGCCCGGAGGTCTTCAACCTTGACGCGACCGCAGGCGGTCCGGGTCGCCTCACATTCGAGGGCGCGGCGGACCAGGTAGATGTCGCGGACCTCCCGAGGGCGCAGGGTCCGGACGATGGCCCCCCGGTTGGGCCGGATCTCGACGACGCCGATCCCCGCCAGGGTGATCAACGCCTCTCGGATCGGCGTCTGGCCGACGCCGAGGTCCGCCGACAGCGTCCGGTTGACGAGGCGCTGCCCCGAGCGGAGCCGCCCATGCAGGATCGCTTTGAGCAAGTGCTCGACGATGGTCTGGCGGCGCTGGCCATGATCCCAATCCGGCGAAGTCGTGGCTTTCGAGGATGGGATCATGGCAAACCCTCCCGAAGACGATGCCTCGCAACCCTCGACCCACCCGGCGCAGTGGGTCAGACCCTCTGGGCTTGATCGGCCACGGGTTGTTGGTGCGGGATTGCGACCGGAGATCGGCGCGACGAGAACTGACGGCAAGTCGGTTTTCCGTCAAACGTCCGTCGATGTCAAGTGGATACTATAAGATCGTGAGGGACTTGCGAAAAAGCGGCGTGGTTTTATAAAATCCAAGCCGATGACCCGAGATCACCGCCGACAATCCCCTTGGCGGTTCTCGGGGACCGCCCAGGGGTCGGCGATCGCGCCTCGCCGGGCAAACGGCGGATTCACGTCGCCCGCTTCGACCATCGTCGATCGCTCAGAGCCAGATCTTCATCCGCCGCTTGAGCGACTCGGGCAAGCGTTTGTCGACGATCCGCTGGATCTGATCCGGGTGCAACCTCGTCGAGAAGTGCGAGGCGATCACCCAATCGTTCTCGAACCGATCGGCGCGGGCGATGATGTCGTCGAGGTGGGTATGGCCGTACTTGTGGATCTTCTCGGGCCGTTCCTGGGGGGCGACGAAGGTCATTTCGAGGATCAGGATCTCGGCCTTGTAGATCTCGGGGTAGATGTCCAATCCTGCGGGGGCGGTGTCGCCGAGGTAGGCGACCTTGGGGACCCGGACCTCGGCGGAGACTTCGACCCCGGATTGCCTGAGGTCGCGAATCTTGAGGTCGTCGCCGATTAGGTGTTGGTATTCGGGCTTGAGCTTCCGCCTCCGCTCCCAGATCAGGAAGCCGAGCGAGGGGATGGTGTGCTTGGTGGGGAACGCGGTGGCGACGAGTTCTCGGGAGATGGCGATCTCTTGCCCGGCCTCGACGCCGACGAGCTTGACGGGCATCCGACCCCGGTCGAGCTTGACGAAGGCTCGGAGCAGTTGCTCGATGGCAGGGACCGACTCCGAGGGGAGGTAGATCGTCGGCGGCTCCATCTTCATCATTCGGCGGCGAGCAACGTACACCGGGAGCGCGGCGACGTGGTCCAAGTGGGTGTGCGAGACGAACCAGGTGGGCGTCGACATGAACGACCAAGGTTGCGCCCCGAGGTCGAAGCCGAGCTTGAGTTCGGGGATTCGCCAGTAGGTTTGCACCGCCGCCCGCGAGTAGCCTTCGACCGTCAGGCCTTTGTGTTCCATCGACCGGACGGGCGCGTTGTCGACCGGGTGGTCGAGCGAGTCGACCGTCGTGTCCGCGCCCATCTCGTCCTCGTCGCGATCCAGGTCCGCCGCCAATCCCGCCTCCCGTCCGACTGCCACGTTTTCAACCCCTTTGGATCGAGCAATCCTCGATTATAGTCGATCCCCCCGGGCCGACCACGGTTCGCGCCGAATCTTTCCCAACCGAGGCACCCTTCCACGATGAGCCGAGACGCCGCCTCGACCCTGGTTTTCGGACCGGCCTACCTCGACCGGATCATCCGGGTCGATCAGCCTTTGATCGACCCGGCGCTCGGCTTGCCGCCGATCGACCGGAGCGTCGACGGCTCATGGCTCGACGCTCGACCCGACGGGTTGGTCCATCTGGTCGATTCCGTGGGCGCTTCGATCACGATCAAACCGCCTCCGGGGTGGCCGGGGCCGGTGGGGACCGTCGCGGTTTCTCGCGGTTCGATCGGTCCGGGTCGGAGGATGGTCCGAGGGGTCGCCACGCGCGACGACCTGGGGGGGATGGGGGCGGGGTTCGCTTCGAGCCTCGGGGGGACGCTCGTCGGCGCCCTCGGCTCGGAAGACGACCCGGACAGCCGGGCGGTGGTTGCCTTATTGGATCGCGCCGGGATCGCCCATGAACCCGTCCGGGTCGAGGGGCACCGGGCCGACTGGACGCTCCTGATCTCCAGCGGCGGGCATGGCGACAAGCTCGCCGTCGGCTTCCGGGGATGCCATGCGAACTGGACCGACTTGAAGCCCTGGTTTGATCGCCCTTGCCGGCTGAGGGTGGTGGCCGCCTTGCCGAACCGGGTCGTGGGACAAGCCTTGGGCCGGGAGGGTTCGAGCGTGATCCGGGCGTTTTTCCCGAATGCCCGGAACATGCTCGATCGGGTCGACCCTTTGGGCGAGTTCGCCGGTCGGGTCGACTTCCTGAGCTGCAATCGAGGGGAGTGGGACGACCTGGGGGATCGGGCCGAAGCTTTGGACTCGGTGGCGGTCGTCGCCGTGACCGATGGCCCGGCGGGCGCTTGGGTCCGGTTCCGAGGCGAGGGTGGGGGGTCCGACGAGATCCGGGTCCCCGCGTTCCCCCGGTCCGATCCGATCCGGGACACGAACCGGGCGGGCGAAGCGTTCGCCTCGGCGATGCTCGCCACCTTGGTCGACTCGGGCTGGACGCCGGGGCCGACTTCGAGCGAACTGGTCCGGGTCGCCGCCACCCGAGGTTCGGCCGCCGCCGCCTTGGTTTTGGGCCGGGCGGATTTCGGGTTCGCGACGGCTCGGGAGGTCGACGAGGCCGTCCGGAAGGGGTGGGTCGGTTGATCCGGCTGGCACCTCGGGGCGATCCCGGTTAATCTGGCGAAGCGTGGTGGAGTCAGACCGAGCCGTACCCTCGCGAGAGAGCGAACCGATATGAAGTGGGGTCGCTGGGCATTGCTGCTGGTGGTGGGAGGATCGGTCGCGACGGTCCGTTGGTCGCTTCGGGCCCAGGACCAAGCGAGGCCCGGTCGGCCCACCCCGGTCGCCCGGCGGGTGGCCATGACCCCCGCCGCCGCGAGCAACCTTGCGGATGCCCCGGCGGTGTCGGTCCAGGACGCCTTGCTCCGGCCGATCGACCTCCCGTTCGGCGAGCCGACCTCGCTCGCCGACGTCCAAAAACACCTGGCCAAGGCGCTCGACGCCCCGGTGGTCCTCGACCTCTCGGCGCTCGACCGGCTCGACGTCGACCCCGAAGACACCGTGCAACTCGACCTCAAAGGGGTCCGGCTCAAGACGGGCCTGAAGCTCTTGCTCGACCAGGTCGGGATGACCTACCGGGTCGAACCCGAGGACAACCTCTTGATCCTCACCGACGCCCTCGAAGGCGGCGAGCCGATCGACCAAGCCTTGCGCGAGCTGAAAGCCCTCCACAAAGAGATGCACGACCTCCAGGACGCCGTCGACGACCTCCGCGACCTGGTCGAACAAGACCTCGGCGACGACCCCGTCGTCGACCCGAACGCCACCGTCTTCGTCCGCTCCGGTCTGGGATTTGGATCGAAGAAACCGACCGGACGCCCGGAACTTCGACGACGGCGACGCGGGCGAGCATCGACGGAGCCACCCCACCTCGGATCGAGCGTCGAGGCGAGGAGATGACCCGCCCCCAAGACCCCGACGCGACGACCCCGCGGCCGACCGCGGCAAAGGCCGTCGCTCGGGCCGTCACGCCGCAAGCCCCGAGCGGCAAGCGGGTCGCGCCGGGGTGGTCGGCCTACCTGGCGGACCCCCGGACGGCGGTCCTGGTTTTCTTGGCGTCGGCCTTGATCCTGGGGGGCGGCCGGAAGGGGTTGGAGGCGATCCGGGCGCGTCGGGTGGTCGCGGCGATCGGCGGGTCGAACCCCGACGTGCTCGATGTCGAAGCCGCCGCCGACCACGGTCGGGCCGGCCTGATCGACCTGTTCCGCCTCCTCGGGACCGCCGACCGCCCCGAGGTCCGCGACGCCGCCGGTCGAAGCTTGGCCCGGCTCTGGCGAGCCGACGAGCTGATCGCCGAGGAGGAAAAGGCGGTCGTCCGCCGAGGCTTCACCGCCGACTGGAAAGCCCGTCGGAGGTATCCAAGAAACCTCTCAACCCCGATCCCGATCACGGTCGACTTCGGCGTCCCGTTCCTGAACGAAGCCAACCGAGGCGTCGGCCCGGAGCACCTCGCCTGGTCGTACCGGATACTCGGGACCGAGCGCGCCCGGCTCGAAGACTGGACCGAACCCAAACCGGGGGCCGCCTCGGCGACCTTCGCCATCATCCCCGACGACTTCACCACCCTCGGCCCGCACCGATTGGCCCTCCACGCCCGGGTCAAGACCGTCGGCCTCACCGACACCTGGGAGATCGACCTCCCCCACTTACCCTTCTCGTTCGAGTTCGACCCGATCCTGAGCGTCGACGCCTTGCTCACCCTCCCCGACGACGCCCGGGCCGCCACCTTCGCCCGAGCCGTCCGCTTGCGATCCCCCGACGAGACCGAAGCCGCCAATCCACCCCTCGACCTCGGCGCCGAGATGGTCCTCCGAGACCCACCCGCCCTGACCTTCGCCGCCCCCTTGCCCTGCGACCTCGCGCACCGCCTGAGCATCGAGTTCGAAGGGATCGCCGGGACCTGGCCCGCCGGCACGGTGATCGCGCTGGCCAACTCTCCGAGTCAATCCCACCCGATCGGCCCGATCCCGACGTTTCCCCCCGAGACGATCGACCGCCCCGGCCCTCGCCGAATCCGGGCCATCCTCACCGCCGACGCCAACCTCGCCTGGACCGTCCCCGAGATCCGCTCGGTCTGGCCGGGGACGATCACGACGGACTGGGTCGACGTCCGGATCATTCGGACCTGATGACGGTGGGTGAAAAGGCACAAGGTTGGCCGGTCGGCGACGAAGGAAGGCGCAGGTTGAGGTTTGCAACTTGCGGGTTGCGGTTTGAAACGTTGACCGTTGCATTTTGAAGCGGCACCGGCATCGTCCAGGAAGTTTTGCCGGATTGCTCCGGCGAGCCGACCCTCATCCACCGCCGACCAACCTTGTGTTCGGGTTACCGGGCCAGGTCGAGAATTTCCGTGGCGATCTCGACCGTGGTCGCGGCGTTATACTGGTTGAGTTCGTCCTGGATCTGGTCGGCCATCGCTTCGAGCTTGCGGACCAGTTCGAGGACCTCGGATTTGCGAAAGGTCGCGTCGTAGACGTACTCGGCACCATTGTACCCGGGTTCGGCGCCATGCTTGGTGTTGAGGTCGGTCAGCAGCTTGAGCCGGGTCTTGATCTCGGCCAGCTCGAAGATCCGCTCGAAGATCGGCAGGTTGCCGCGCTGGATCGCGGCCTTGACGGCGACGATCCCGGCCTGGATCGCCTCGAAGCGGGCGAACTCACCCCGGATGTCGACCGAGGCGTCGCGCTGGCCGACCAGGACGCTATTTCCCGTCTCGATCGTCGACTGGGTCTGGGTCAATCGCCCGGCCAGCCGATTCTTGACGGCAAGCGCCTTGGCGAGTGTGATCCGCTCGGTGGGGGTGTTGGTGGTTGTCATGCGAGGTTGGACGCGAAGAATGACCTCCGGGTTCACCACTTATCGACCCGAAAGAGGAACCGACAGGATAACGGCTGCCCATCGCCCGGTGATAGGGAGTCGGTTGCCATGTTCGTTCGGTTCGTCGTCGGGGCCGACCACGAGAACGCAGCCTGGCTGACCGGGGTGATCGCCGAGGCTCGCATCCTCGACGACAATGGGCATCTCTACCGCCACGAGTCCGACTTGCTCGAAGCGACGTTTGCCTGGCTCAACCAACATTTGCCCTGCCCGCCATTCACCGCGAAGCTCCGATCCGGCGAATGGAACCGAGACGCGGTCTCCTGGTTCCGCTCGGAAGCGAAGGGGGCCGGTTGCCCGCATCTGGGACATTGTCGCGGTCTTGAAAGAACACGGCGTGCCGGTCAGGTTGGTCTCGACGGAGAAGCCGGGTAAGATCGTCTACGAGGACAAGTACCAGGTGGTCGCCGAGACGCTCCGATGGGCTTGATCTTCTATAACAGTTGCGGATCTACCTTGATTTTCGCGAAAGGTAACACGAATGAGTTCGAATGTTGATTCGGTTTTCAACTTAAGCCCTTCGGAAAAACTCCAACTGGTGGAGGATTTGTGGGACGACCTGGCGGTAATGCCGGAGGCGGTGCCAATCCACGATTGGCAAAAAGAAGAACTCGATCGGCGTAAAGCCAACCTGCAAAAAAACCCGGCCTTGGGTTTAACTTGGGAAGAGGTCCAGCGGCGAATCCGAGGCCGTCATGGCCGCTGAGTTGATCATCACCCTGGAGGTTGAGCAGGATCTCACCGAGACTTATGAATGGTACGAAGCCAGGAGTTTTGGTCTCGGCGAGACGTTTCTGGTGACTGTCGATGCGGAAATCCAGGCAATCCCGCGTCAACCGGAGTTGCGCCGTCTCATCCACAAAAATTATCGGCGCGGGTTGGTACGACGCTTTCCCTAAGCTGTTTTTTATGAGTTCGCCGAGAACACCGTGACTGTTCTCGGTGTTTTCCACACATCACGCGACCCGAACAAATGGCGGCAAAGATTGCCATGAGATCACCATTTGTCGATCGGCCCCGTGGGGACGGGAACCTTGGGTTCGAAGTGGCCGGGGATCGGCGAGGTTGGGCCGGCGGCGTGGATAGCCTCGACGGTCTGGTCGAAGAGGGTGGCGGAGGAGAGGTTGATGAGGCGGTGGTAGAGGTCTTTGGGCGGTCGGATGGCGTGGCTGTACCACTTGATGACCTTGCGGAACTGGAGGCAGGCCATCCGCTCGCCTCGGCGGTCGAGGAGGCGGTGGAAGTGGTCGGACATCGTGCCGACCCGCTCCTCGAAACTTGGCTCGGGGCCGGGGTGGCCGTGCTCGGCCCAGTGGCTCAACTGGCGGAATAGGAACGGATTGGATAACGCCCCCCGGCCGATCGAGACCGCCGCGCAGCCGGTTTCGGCGAACATCCCGGCGACGTCGCCGAGGGTCCGGAGGTCGCCGTTGCCGACCACCGGGATCGAATCCACCGCGTCGACCACGGCCTTGATCCCCGCCCGGTTCACCTCGCCCTTGAACCCCTGGTTGCGGGTCCGACCGTGGATAATCACCGCCGCCACGCCCACCTTTTCGAAGGTCCGGGCCAAGGCGGGGGCCGACAGGTTCTCGTCGTCCCAGCCGAGCCGCATCTTGACCGTCACCGGCACGCCCGCCGCGTCGACCACGGCGCCGACCAGGGCCTCGGCGGCGTCGGCCTGGTTCATCAGGGCCGAACCGCCCCCCGACCGGACGACCTTGTTGACCGGGCATCCCATGTTGATGTCGACCACCGACGCGCCGTGGTCGACGACCCATCGGGCGGCCCAGGTCATCTCGTCGACGACGTGGCCGTAGATCTGGATCGCCAAGGGGCGGTCGGCGTCGCAGGTTTCGGTCAGCTCGAACGTCCGAGGGCGGTTTTCGAGGATCGCCCTGGCGTTGACCAGGTCGGTCGTCGCCAGGCCAAGCCCGCCTCGCTCTCGGATCGTCAAGCGATACGCCAGGCTCGTGTAACCGGCCAGGGGGGCCAGGAAGAACCGAGAGGGGACCGGCACCGAACCGATCTTGAGCGGTTCATGGACGATCGAGGGGGCCTCGGGAAACGTCCGGTCATCGCTGTCGAACAATGGGAAACCTCTTGATCGGAGGACAGGACCCAGGAGATGATTCTACTCGGAAACGCCCCTTTGTTCGAGAGGATCGCCGATGTCGGCCCCGGGCGACCTCCAACCGGCCCTCGACCCCGAGATCGACACCGCCGCCGCCGCCGAGTTCGCGGCGTTGACGACCGAAGCGGGGCGGCGGTTGCTCGACCTGGCAGCGGCGGTCGACCACCCCGGTCCCGCCGAGATCAGCCGATGGCGGAAGCTCGCCGACCCCGCCCTGGTCGCGGCATCGGTCCGGCTGGTCGAATCTCGTCGAAGGGGGGCGGCCAAGTTCACCCGGAGCGACCGAATGTGGCTGAGTCCGAAGGGGTTGGAGCAATCGACCTCCGAAGAGGTCGCCCGCCACAAGGCCCGGCGGTTCAAGGCAATCGATCCGAGTTCGACGGTGGTCGACCTCTGCTCGGGGATCGGCGGCGACTCGCTTGCCTTGGGCGGTTCGCTACAGGTCATCTCGGTTGATCTCGACCCGGCGATGAGCTTGCGGGCGCGCTGGAACGCCGAGGTCTACGACGTTTCGGAGCGGGTCCAAGCGGTCACCACGCAGGCCGAAGGGTTCGCGATCCCGCCGAGGGCATGGGTCCACGTCGACCCCGACCGCCGGGCATCGTCCCCTCGAAAAACCAACACCGTGGCGGAGTACGCGCCTGGGGTCGACGCCTTGCTCGGCTGGACGAAATCCACCCGAGGCGGCGCGATCAAGCTCGGGCCGGCGAGCGACTTCGCCAAGCACTTCGGCGGTCCCGACTTCGAGATCGAGGTCGTCAGCCTTCGGGGCGAATGCAAGGAAGCGACGGTCTGGTTCGGCGGCCTGGCGACCCTCGGGGTCCGGAGGCGAGCCACCAGCCTCCCTTCGGGCGAAACCTGGACCGACCGGGACTGCGCGATCGAGTCTGATCCCCGACCGCGATCAACCCCGGTCGGTCCGCTCGACCGCTGGGTCCTTGACCCCAACCCCGCCTTGATCCGGGCCGGGCTGCTCGACGGATATGCCAAGGCGAACGGGTGGAGTCGGATCGAAGCGGGGGTCGACCTCTTGACCGGCCCAGAGCGGTCGAAGTCGAGGATGGTGGCGAGCTTCGAGGTGATGGATGTGTTCCCCCTCGACCTCAAGGTCCTTCGACGCGAGGTGGCGACAAGGGGCTTGGGTCCGCTCGAGATCAAGACCCGAGGGCTGTCGAGCCGCCCCGAGGCTTATCGGGTCCAGCTTCGCCCCCAAGGCTCGACTCCGGCCACCTGGATCTTGCTCGCGGGGCGCGACGGACCTGGGCGAGCGATCTTGGCTCGACGGAATTGAAGGCGTTGGAATGGCGGTTGCCGGTTGGATTCTCCAGGCACGGCTCTCGAATCGAGGTTCGCTCGACGTTAGGCTGGTGGTCGGTTGGATCGAAAGCGGACTTGATCTCGGGAAAAAAAGGGGAGCAAACGCACCATGACCACGAGTCGAGCGACCGGAAATCGCCTGGGTTGCCTCGCGCTGGCGATCGGGCTGCTGGGCACGGGCGAAGGGTTCGGGGCGGCGGCGACGCTCCGCTGGAAGTTCAAACCCGGTGAGGTTTTCCGCTACGAGTCGAATCAGACCACCGTGTCGAAGGTCAAGGACCCGACCGGCCCCGAGGTGAGCCAGACCTTGACCCTGACGATGGACCTGACCTGGACCGTCAAAGAAGTCGACCCGCAAGGTCAGGCGACCCTGACGCAGACGATCGACCGGATCAAGACCACGGCCACGACCCCGTTCGGCAAGTTTTCGATCGACTCCAAAGAGAGCGTCGACGCCGCGGGCCCGGCAGGTCCCTTGTTCAAGATGCTCATCGGCGCCGAGTTCACCTTCAAGATGAACCCCCAAGGCGAGTTGAGCGAGATCAAGCTTTCGGAGAAGCTTTTGAGCACGCTCCGAGGCGAAAACGAGCCCGCCGGCGCCCTGGGGCAGTTCTCCGAGGCGGGACTCAAGAACATGCTGACCCAGATGGGCGTGGTGCTCCCCGGGGAGGAGGTCAACGCCGGCAAGACCTGGAGCCGGAAATTGGCCATCCCCGCCGGTCCCAATGGGCAGACCCGCGACATCGAGCAGTCGTACACCTTCAGAGGTCCCGAAGCCGCCGACAAGCCGCTCGACGCGATCGACATGGCCACCAAGTTCGACCCCGTCGCCGCCGACCCCAACATCCCGGTGACGATCAAGACCCAGGAGGCCACCGGCCGCTTCTTGTTCGACAACGCGAACGGCCGGATCGAGTCGTCGAAGGTCACCGAGAAGGTCGAGTTGTCGGGCCAGATCCAAGGCAAAGAGATCGCCCAAAGCAACGAAACGATCACGGTGATGACCCTCCTCCGCGACAAAACGCCTTGAAATCGCGGTGAAAGTTGGCGGATTGCCGAGTCAAATCAAGTTGTGGCTTGAAAAACCGACGCGAAGTCTGGATGCTGATCTGCTCGGAGTTCGGGGCGATCTCCCTTTTGAGGATCTCGCCGAAGGCTCGCGGATGTCCCGCGGGCCTTTTGCCGCCCTTTTCGCAATTGGCGTGACCTGCGCCGGAGAGAATTCCCCAATGCGTTCCACCCTCCTCGCTTCGTGCCTCCTGGTCCTCAGCTTCGGCGTCCTCGGCTGCGACGACGGGATGAAGAAGGCCGACACCGCCCCCGCCCCAACCGTGACCCCGGCGCCGGTCGAACCCGGCAAGGGTGGCGCGATGGAAGGCCCCGCTGGCAAGGGTGGTGCGATGGAAGGCGCCGCCCCTGCCCCCGCCGAGCCGAAGAAAGAAGACATGCCCAAGTAAGTCGGTGACTCAGGATCATTGATTCCGCTCTGCTGATCGCGGAACAAAACACAAGGATCGCGCACCTTCGAGCAGCCGCGAGGCTCAGAACGAAGGTGCGGCGATCCCGTGTTTTTTCAGCTTGCTGAAGAAGGTGCTCCGGGGCAAACCGAGGAGCCTGGCCGCTTCGCTCTTGTTGCCTTGCGCCTCGTCGAGGGCGTCGAGGAGCCTGAGCCGCTCATAGGCGTCGAACTCCGGGTCGCTCGCCATCGCGGGTTCGACGGGGGTGGGTGGCCCCGAGTCGACCGAGGAGAGGGCGGACGGGCTGGCGGCCTGCCGTGACTTCGGGCGGGTCGATGAATCATCGAGCATCCGGGCCACTCGGGATGGGCCGGTCGAAGGCAAAGCCGGCCGGCCTCGTCGCCTCGAAGGCTGGCGGATGTCGAGCGGGAGGTCGGCGAGCGACAGCGCCGGGCCGTCGGACAGGACCACCGCGCGCTCGATCACGTTTTCGAGTTCTCGAATATTGCCGGGCCAGTCGTAGGCCACCATCGCCTCGACCGCCTCGTCGTCGATGTGGCTGACGGCCCGACCGATCCGCTCGGCGTGCATCCCGAGGAAGTGGACCGCCAGCTCGAAGATATCCTCGCGGCGCTCGCGGAGCGAAGGCGTCCGGACCGGGATCACGTTGAGCCGGTAGAACAGGTCGCCGCGGAACTTGCCCGACCGGATCAACCCTTCGAGGTCCTGGTGCGTCGCCGCGACGATCCGGACGTCGACGGCGATCGTCTGCGAGCTTCCCACCCGCTCGAACGCCATCTCCTGCAAGACCCTGAGCAGCTTGGTTTGCACCTCCATGTTGATGTCGCCGATCTCGTCGAGGAACAACGTCCCGCCGTCGGCCTGCTCGAACCGACCCACCCGGTCGCGGTCGGCGCCGGTGAACGCCCCCTTGACGTGGCCGAACAACTCGCTTTCGAGAAGCCCCTGCGAAAGCGCCGCGCAGTGGACCTGGACGAACGGCCCGTCGGCCCGAGGCCCCGCCGCGTGGATCGCCTGGGCCAGCAGCTCCTTGCCGGTCCCGCTCTCGCCCCGGATCAAGACCGCCGACGAACTGGCCGCGACCTTGCGGGCGATCTCGAGCATCGACCGGACCGCCGCGCCCGAGCCTCGGATCCGCTCGAACACCGACGGGTCGAGCGGACCGCCCAACTCCAGGCGGACGGCGGCCTGCCCCCGGTCGGTCAACTGGTCCTGGAGGAGCAAGATCCGCCGTTGCTGCTCGGCGATCTTGTCGACCTTGTCGCGGAGTTCGAGGTTGAGCCGCTCCAAGGTCTGCTGGATGCCCGCCGAGTGGAGCGCCAGCATCGACACCGAGCCGAGGGCACCCAGGAAAGCGACCTCCTCGTCCTCGTAGGGGAGTCCATTCCGCTTGGGCCCCAGGACCATCAACCCGACGGAAACGCCGTCGGCCGCGAGCAGCTTGGCGACCTCGCCCCCCAGCGCGATCATGGTGTCGGTGGCCGGGTCGCTCCCCGGCGACTGGGCGCCGGCATGGGGTGCCCGGACGGTCTCCACCTGTCGAAGCCGATCCACCAGCGGGTTCGTCGCCGCCAGGGTCCGCTCGTCGGGCTTGGGACCGTGCCAGGCGGCCAGTTGGAGCGGCCCGAGCGGGTCGTCGGCCAGGTAGATCGCCCCCCACTCCAGCCTCAAGGTGTCCGCCGCCGCTTCGAGGAGGCGACGCCCCAAGGTCCCCCGGTCGACGAGCCGACCGACCGCGAGGTTCATCCTCTGCATCGCCTCGTCGAACTTGTACTTTTCCCGGGAAAACCGCCGGTCGATGACGCGCTGAAACCGCTCACGGATCGCCCCCGAGAGGATCAGGATCGTGAATGCGACGATCCCGGCGACCACGGCCCCCCTCGACGTTTGGTTGGCCCGGAGCCGGTCGTCGATCAGGAGCGTCGTGCCCACCAGGACCGCCGAATAGAGCAAACCCGCCGAGATGCTGACCAGGACGTAAATCTTGCTTCGGTTGTAGATCTCCTCGACCTGCATCAGCTTATAGCGAGTGATGCTCAGGGCGTAAGCAACCGTGTAAAGCAGCGACACGACGTACATCGGCCAGGCCGCGCTCGACGAGCCGAGCCGGGCGGGTTCCCACCAGATGCTCCAGAGCATGTAGCCGATCGGGAGGACGCCGAGCCACGAAGCCAGCAAGATCCAGTACGCCTGATTCCGCTCGGCCCGGTTGGCCGCCGCCCGGTAGCTCGCGATCAGGCAGACGATGCACAACCCGAACACCACCGCCGACAGGCCGATATAACCCAGTGCCAGCCACTTGATCCACCAGACCGAGCTTTGAACCGCCGCCGCCACCTCGACGCCCGACTGGTCGCGGAGCCAACCGATCCGCGCCATGTTCGACCAAAGCGCGGCCAGGAACACCGAGGGGACGCCGTAAAGCAATGCCAGACAGGTATTTCGGTGCGCTTCGAAGATCCGGTTGGTTCGCGGGAAGACCAGGTAGAAGTGGAGACTGACCACCGGCACGGCCATGGCGAACAACGCGAACGGGTAGATCAGGGCCGGCTCGACGACGATCTCGGTCCAGTGGTAGCCCCCCATGTAGGCGCCGACGGTGACCAGGCATAACCAGAAGAAAAGTCGGGCCGACTCGTCCCTCGGACGCTTCCAGAAGACGAACACCCCGACCCCGAAGATCGCCATCTCCTGGAGGAACCAGGCGACCGACCAGAGATAAGACCGGATCGGACGAGTCGAGACCAGGGCCGTCGCGGTTCGAGCGGTCCCATCCCCCTTGGGTTTCCAGGTCACCTCGACCGGTTGACTGATTTCGCGACGGATCTCGCGGAGCGCCGCGACGTAGTCGGGGTAGTGCTCGATCGCGCGAGCCCCGATCTTGACGAGTTGATCCCCCTCGCCGGGGCGATCGGGATTCCAGCGATAACTTGGGGGGACATCCTCTTTGATAACGATGCCCAGGACGCAATTCAACCCGATGTCGCCCATCCCCGCGACCACGACCAAGACGCCGACCGAATAGAGGACGGGAACCATCGACAATCCGACCAGCGATAAGAAACGAGGAAACCCGCGAGGCTCTCGGGGAGGGTCGAAGCCACGCCCCGAACCGATCGGCGGACGATCGCTGAGTCGACTTTTCGGGGGTGATCCCATGATGCGGAAAGCTCGGTCGGGTGTCGGCGCGATTGATGATCGTCATGTCGTTGACGATAACATTTCGGCGCCGAGAAACCAAGATTCGATCGCGGTTTCGGCGCCGAAGCGTTAATTCGTCGGCTGTTTCGCGGTTGTCGTAAGCTGTTTGGTTGCATTCAGACAACAAATCAAAATTCGACATCCGTCGATCTGATTTTCTTGATCGTAAGTTGTTTAATGAAAGTGATTTGTGATGATAATTCGTCGGCCCAAGTTTTTTTAGGAACCTGATTTTGGGTAGATCAGGTAATTTTTGCGTTTGATGACCGTTTCAGTCTGGATAATCTGCGTATTTTGTAAAAGCGGCGCCGAAGCCTGTCGGCGATTAAACCGAATCGATTTCAGGGACAGGTATGGCACATGCGTAGCAACGATCTTCACCACCCGACCTTGTCGCACCGGGAAACCGCATCGTTGAGTCTGGTTGATGGAGTCTGGTCCATGCGGATTGCTGCCAAGAGACGCTCCGATTGGTTGATGTCCGACTCGCTCTACGAGGGACGGCAACGGCAAGTCCGGGTGGGCGGTGCTCGCTTCGAAGTGGTCGAAGTGGGCCGGGGCGAACCGATCGTCCTGGTCCCGGGCCTGGCCGGCGGTTGGAAACTTCTAACCCCTTTGGCCCGATCGTTGTCCAGGAACCATCGGGTCGTCATGTTCGGGTACCGCGACGAGCATGACGCCTTATCGGTTCGGCCCGCTCGCCAAGTCGGCGACCACGCCCAGGACCTCGCCGGCCTGATCGCCGAGCTTGGCCTCGAACGTCCCTCGGTGTTCGGTGTTTCGTTTGGCGGCGCGGTGGCTCTGGAATACGCGGTGGATCACCCGACGCGAATCGGCCGGTTGATCCTGTCGGGGGTCGAGGCCCGGTTCCGGTCGACGGTCGGTTCCACGATCGCCCGCCGCGCCTTGGAGCGTTTCCCATTGCCCACGGACAACTCGTTCGTCAACCAGTTTTTCAACCTGCTGCACGCGGGCCGCCCCGAATCGGGGCCGATGTCGCGGTTCGTCGTCGAGCGGTGCTGGGCGACCGACCAAGGGGTGATGGCCCGTCGCTTGGCGATGCTCGAGTCGTTCGACGTGGCCGATCGGTTGTGGCGACTCGAAGCCCCGACCCTCGTCTTGGCCGGAGCCCGCGACGTGGTCGTTCCCGCCGCCCGCCAGAAAGCCCTCGCCTTGGCGATCCCCGGGGCGCACTTCGAGGTCATGCCCGACGCCGGTCACGTCGGCTTCTTGACCCACTCGGCCGACGTCGCCCGCCAAGTCGAGCGGTTGTGCCGAGGCGAATGGCCATCACTCGCTTGACGGGACTCAAAGGGAAGCCAGGCGAATCTCGTCGGCCCGGGTCGCGTAGTTGGCGGGTGGGGCGTCGGGCGGGGCGTTGAGGTAGGTGGTAATGATCTTGTCGAGGTAGGTGGCGGGCGGTTCGTGGTCGAAGCCGAGTTCGGTGTTGGCCAAGGTCGGGTCGAGGAACGACATCCATCGCCCGCTGAACGGGGAGATGGCGGCGGGTCTGATCCTTTCGGCCTGGAGCTTGGTCGCGGGGATCGAGGCGAGGCGGGCCGGGGAACCCAAGAGGTCGGCCATCAGGGTGACGAGTTCGACCAGGCTCGGCGTTTCGGTCTGGGCGAGGTTGTAGCCCCGGCCAAAGGTCTGAGTGTCGCCGAGGATCGAGGCGATGAGCCGGACCACCGCTCCGCTATAGACGTGGCGGGTGGGGTGGAGGCCGCCGTCGGGCAAGATCACCGGGCCGCCGTCGAGGATTCGGACGAGGTACGACTCGGCCCGTCGGTAATAGTCACGCTCGCCGCTGACCATCGGGATTCGGAGCCGGGTCGCGGGGAAGTTGTCGGTCTGCCCGGCGGCAATCAACGCATCCTCGGCCCGGCGCTTCTCGACGCCGTAGATCCAGTCTTTGAGGTCATCGTCGTCGGTGGGTTTGGGGATCAAAGGGCCGGCGTAGTCGGACTCTCGGGCCGGGCGAGGGGCATTCTCGCGGACGAGGTAGACTTGCCCGGTGCTGATCATGATGTAATGGCCGACCCGTCCGCCGCCGAGCGTGGCGATGGCCCCCTCGGCGTCTTCCCCGGTGTAACAGGCGAAGTCGACGGCGGCGTCGAAGTCGCGGCCGGCCAGGACCCGCGCGAAGTCCGGGGTCGATCGGTCGGCGACCAGCCGGTCGACGCGGCCCTCGAACGGGTCGGGGGTCGTCCCCCGGTTCAACAAGGTGACGCGGTGCCCCCCAGCGATCAGCCGCCAAGTCAGTTGGTAGCCGACGAACCGGGTTCCGCCGATGATCAGGACGTTCATGGGTGCGATGCTGTCGGGGGTCCGGAGCGATCTCGATAATGGTCCGCCGCCGGTTCCTTTCTAACCAGTCGGAGGCTAGAGACGCGAGAGGCCAGTTCGTTCAAAACTCGTTCGAGGGGATCGGCTCCCCGCCACCCCTGGTGCAGAGGGCTTGCCAGACGCCTGGGCTGGGCACATTTTGCCATGAGCCGAGCGACGCCGGGAACGACGCCCCGGCGGGTCGGTCCCGGTTCGGGCCGAGCGGCCAGCTTTGGACGGTTTCGGCGACGAACCGGGCCGAGCCGTCTCCCATGAGGACGTTGACCCCGCCGGGATGATAGCTCGACGCCCCCGAGACGATGTCGTTGCCGCTCCCGCCGGTCCGGTAGCTGTTGGGCGGGTACATCCCGGTGAACAGGGTGTCGCCCATGTTCCCCGTGACAACCCAGCCGTGGCGGTCGAACTCGGTGGTGCCGGGATACCCCGCGTCAAGGACTCGCAATGTCCCGAGTGCCTTTTCCCCGACTAAAATCGTCTGTGACAACCCGTCGCTGATCGATCCGAACGTCACGGGCGCCCGGTCGTTGAAGCTCCCGTTGTTCTGGGCGATCATCGCACCCGACACCACGCAGCCATACTTCTCTTGAGGTAAGGCCAGCGTGTTGAGCGACCCGAAGCATCCCGAGTAGCTGGTATAGCTCATCAAGCAGGGCTGATCGGGGATGTCGGGGATCGAGTAGTTCTTCATGGCGGCGCGATCTAGAAGCCGGGGCGACGCGGCATCGGGGTCGCTCGGGCAAGCATAAGCCGCGACGGGAACTCCCCAGACCGTCGAATTGTCTCGGCCCATGATGACCAGGTCGCTGTTGATCGCATTGTAGAGTGCGGCTTGCTCCATGTATGGGAGGATTTGCAGTAAGAAACTTTTTTCGACCAGGATCGTCGAGCACGGGGGATTATCCCCCTGATAGCGGCGGTCATATGTCCGGAACCGCCCTGGAGGTAGGCAGTTGGCGGCGGAGTGGTAGCCATTCAGGGCCAAGCCGATTTGCTTGAGGTTGTTCAGGCAGCCCAAGCACTGCGCGCTCCGCCGCGCCGCCTGGACGGCCGGAATCAACAGCGCCGCCAAGATGGCGATCACCGCGATGACGACCAGCAGTTCGATCAGCGTCAACCCATGTGGGCGGGCGGTGCGTCCGATCATTGGCCTACGCCCAGATAGAGCGCGACCGTAATCCGTCGCCCCGACGAGTCTTGGAGAATGAGCCGCCCGTCCGCCTCGCCCGATGGTGGCGGTGCGGTGATCGATGCCGTCAAGATGGCCCGCGTTGCCGACCCGACATCCTTCGGAGCTAGCTCGACGTTGAGATAAGCCGGCTTCTCGACGACCTCGAACCGATCCCCCGGCGCATCCGAAGTCAGGACGACCTTGCGGCGGACCTGTTTCAACGCCTCGAAGTCGCTCGCGCTGAAGAGGAGCGATTCCGGCGCGGCGCGCAACCCCTCATCGACCTTGACATACATTTTGAAGGGGAGGTCGATCGCTTTGCCCCGCTGCCTGAACTTGACCGTGCAAGCATAGGCGGACGAACCGGGTGTGGATGTCGGAGGGAGGTCAAACCGCAGCTTGGCCTTACCGACGAACGGTGACGGGGAACTGTTGGGCGATGCGCTCACACCAGGGATCGCCCTGATCGCTGCCGGGTTGTTCTCGACGATCTCCGCCCGCGAGCCGTCGGGCAATCCCATCACCCCGACGAACTCGAGCGGGATCGGCGGATCGCCAGCGGCGTAGCTGGCCTCGACCCGACAGGATGCCGCGTCCCCGGCTTTCACCCGGATGGCGAGCGCGTCGGGCAAGAGGGTCGGGTTGCTCTTGCCGAACCACCGCAAGCGTAGTTTCTTGGGCTCGCCGGGACTATCGGTCGCCACCGTCAAATCGGCGCCGCCGGGACCGCTCTGGACCTTGACCTTGCCGCGTAAGGCCCCCGAGCCGGCGGGACCGACCTCGGGGGTCGCCTCGGCGCTGGTGCATGAGCAGGTACTGCCCACCTTGCCCACGCGGAGCGGGGCCGCCCCGCTGTTGCGGAACGGGATGTCGAAGTCCGACTCGCCCGGGTCGAGGACGCCCAAGTCGACGACATCTGAGGCGAACTCGATCTGCGCGGGACGCACGGTCTCGGCGCACCCGATCGCCCCACAAATTCCAGCAATCCCGAGGTTCCAGAAAAAGCGTTTCATGAGCTGACTCCGACCGGGTTTGATCCCGGGAGACGCCGGATCAGACGGTGTTTTTTTCCGACGAAAAGTGCCCAGGCGAAAACCACAAGCGAAGCCGCGATGACAAACCGAGTTGGCCAGACGGACCAAAACTCTCGTATTCTCAACATCGACAGGTAGCGACTTTCTTCAACTCGGTCCTTCGGGAACGCGATGGCCACCCCGCTCCATTCCGCCGCGAACTCGGAGTAGGGGTGGAGGGTTGCTCCTGTCGGTGGATCAATAAGAATTACGCCTTGAGGATGCAAACCAATGAGGACGACATAATGGCTTGCGTTCGACTGCCGCGCCTCGCTTTTCAGGTGGACGATCGCGGGCAAGGGAATGGTGGTCAAATCTTCCATCCCAACCCGAGCGGAAATAGGATCGAGTCCAAGCTTGCGCGAAGCCCGTTCCAAATCGCCGATCGAACTTTCGCCGTTGTCGCGGGGGGCGACCTCATTCCCAAGTGACTTCAGCGTGGCCGGAATCCCATTCCACTTGGCGACCACGAACAAACAGTTCAACCCACAAGCGCGGAAGGGGCTCAAATCTTGAGTGATCAGATTTCTCTCGTCGCCGAAAGCTTGTGGACCCGACAAGGTCCAGCCAACCAACGCGGCGATCAACCAACCCCAAGGTTTTTTTCGATTTGATCGCGAAACCATCAGGCAACCAACCCTTTCGATCGCCTGATCGCGATCGCCGCGAGGAGGGTAACGACCAAAGCCGCGACGCCCGCCGCGATGGTCCAACCGTTTGTCCAGAAGCGAGGCTGATCCGGCACGAAAACCAGACTTTTTGAATTCGGATCGTGCTTCGGCAACCCGGCGACGGCCCCACGCCCCTTCGCGGCGAGTTCGGCCAGATAGGCGTCAGGGTCGCTCGCTCCCTGGGTGTAGACCACATTACGGGTCCGGTCGATGACCGATGCACCGTTGGGAATCTTGATGACGAACTGATCATCGGGGATCGCGATGTTGAATCGTGACTTGGCCCGATCGACTTTCAAAAAATCGACCCCGCCGACTTTGTCAAAAATCGGCGAGTCGGGATTTTTGTTGTAAACGGACAACTTGGCCTCGACCGGGGCCCAAACCCCGGGAACCACCTCAGCCAACTCGATGGCGCAATCGCGGTCGCGGATCGACCGTCCCGATTTCACGATTGAATCGGACCACTTCGTCGGCATGAAGTTGCGCGAAGGGTCCAGCCAGACCTTCCAAGTGATTTCCCACCAAGGGCCCGGCTTGCCTGGAGGGACCTCGATGACATAAAGATTTCCCTCTCTCGGCAACAGCCGGGCGCTTCGCTCCCTCGACATTGCGACCCGGTCCGCCGATCCCCTGACGGTACGGTAAAGCGTCTCGTAGTCTTCGAGCTGCGTCGACCCGAAGATTTCGCAATACTGCTGGAGCGCAAATTGGTTTTCAGAAAACCAACCCGCCGTGAGCATCGTGCCATCGAACGAGAGTTGGTGATCGTAGGAACCATCCTTTCCCTTGATGAACTCGCCGAAACGCTTGTCGCCCGACTTGAAAATGTGGGAATAAGAGTACCAAGGCGGATATGACTCTCCGGGAAAGGGGAGTCGGACCACGCCGTTGAGCTTGACCGAATAGCTTTCCGACTTGATCTCGTTGGTCAGGTCGTAACTATCGATGAGCCGCGACCCGGCGTCCCAGCGGTCGAGGACCTCTTTGACACTCAGAGTGGGTTTCGCCGGTGGACCTTGCATGAGTAAAAAGATCGCCAAAACGGCTTGTGATGCCAACATGGTAAACTCCAAATGGGTCGGGTTGTTTCTCAACGAGGTTGTTCCGGGCCGCGAAGCTTGGCCCGGCCCGGATCTGTTTCGAATCTACGGACCCACCTGCGGAACGCATGCGGGAGGGTACATCTTGGGAGCGCTGTGCGTCGAACCGCACGAGACCTTGGGAACGGTTTGCATTCCGGGCGTGACAGAGCAACCACCGGGCGTAGCTGTGCAACTGCCGCCGGTCGTTTCAGAACCGCAGTCGAGAAGCGTGGCGTTACCAAATGTGGGACAGCTTCCGTATCCATTGAGGGTTTGAATGCATTCGTAGCTGGAGTTGGTCCCGCTGCAGGCTCCTTCCGTACTTCCGGTGCAGTTCATCGGGGCCGTTCCGCTGGCGCAACCCGTAAGGTTCCCGTCGGCACGGTTGGAAGTGCAAGGGTAGTTAGTCTGAGAGTAGCACGGCGTCGGAGCCGGATTATCCGAGGCGACGATCCCCGACTTTTCCGATTCCGCAAGCAACCCGACGTGCCCCCGTTCGGCCGTCGCGGCGACGGAGCAAGCGACCTAGCCGGCGCAAGCCAGAATGGCAACTCTTCCCGATTTGAGAAACATGGCGGCCTTCCTGTTCCAAAGGTCTTTGGTGGTCAGATCATTCAAGGTGGTCTGAGCGGCATGATTTTCCCATTTAACTCCCCTGAAATCAACTAAAATTCGTCATTCGCCAAAATCGAAACTTTGGAAATGATTGGTCGCATCGATCAAAATAGGCGGGAGCCGGATCGTCGCCGAGATAGGCGTTGATCGCAATCTATTCCCGAAACGCTCGAACCAGGGGAGTCGCGTATCGTGATTCGTTCAGGCTGGTGGTTGGTTCTGGGTTTCTTGCCGGCTGTGGGAGGGATCGTCGTGATGACGCCTCGATCAACCGTCGGGGCCGACGAAACCCCACGTTTGACCGTCGGCCAGGCGTCAATCTTCGCCAGGCTCGCGCTCAAAGGGGTGGGCAAGGAGTATCCCAACAAGCTCGACCACGTCATGGGGGCTTCGGGCGACGTCCGGGGGCCGAAGGCGCTGCACCCGGCGTTTTATGGGTGCTACGACTGGCATTCGTCGGTCCACGGCCACTGGATGCTCGCCCGGCTGGTCCGGCGGTTCCCCGACTTGCCCGAGGCGGCCGAGATCCGCTCGGTGTTCGCCGACCACTTCGCCGAAGGCTCGCTCAAGGCCGAGGCCGACTACTTCGCCCGGCCCGAAAGTCGGACCTTCGAGCGGACCTATGGTTGGGCCTGGCTGTTGAAGCTCGCCCAAGAACTCAACGGCTGGGACGACCCCGAGGCCAAGGTCTGGGCGAAGAACCTGAAACCCCTGGCCGACGCGGTCGCCTCGCGCTACGTCGGCTACTTCCCCAAGCAGATCTACCCGATCCGGACCGGGGTCCATCCCAACACCGCGTTCGGCCTGGCGCTGGCGCATGACTACGCCCGATCGGTCCACGACGACGCCTTGAAGCGGTTAGTCGAGGAGCGGGCGCGGTTCTACTTCCTCGGAGACGTCGACGCCCCGGCGCGTTGGGAGCCGGGCGGCGCCGACTTCTTCTCGCCGAGCCTGCTCGAAGCCGACCTGATGCGTCGGGTTTTGCCCCGCGACGAGTTTCGAGCCTGGTTCAACCGATTTTTGCCCGGGACGCCTCGGCGTGAGCCCAAGGAACTATTTACCCCCGCCGAAGTCCTCGACCGGACCGACCCGCAACTCGTCCACCTCGACGGCTTGAACCTCAACCGAGGCTGGACGATGCGGAGCATCGCGGCGAGCTTGCCCGAGGCCGACCCCGCCCGACTCGCCTTGATGGCGTCGAGCGAGCGCCACGCCCGATCCGGCCTGGCCCAAGTCAGTAGCGGCGACTACGCGGGCGAACACTGGTTGGCCTCGTTCGCGGTCTACCTCCTGACCGAGACTCCGGCGAATTGATCGAGGCCGAATGCCCCAACTCCTGAAATTCGGCGGCGAAGCGAGAGGAGGAGCCTCTCGCAACGGGAGGCGATCGCTCTTGGACAGGACTGATCGGAGTGATTAGAATAAACCTGGTCGGAACGGTTATACCGAGCCCGAGGTCCAGGACTATCCCCATGAGCGGCGGATCATGCTCATCGTCATGGACCCTCCATCCGCCCGGAGTGGCTGGATGGTTGATTGATCGGTAAGATCCAGGGGTCCTGGATGGTTCGTCTTCTTTTCTGCTTATGGTCGGAAAAACAGTACCAAATGACAGGAAATGTGCCACGATTGATTGAGATGCTCGGCTTTGCCTGATTATCAACCGATGCTCAGCCCTCGACGGCGACCGAGGGTTGATCATCCGACCATGACTTGGCCGAGGCGTCGGGTTCGAGCGGTCCGGCCGCTCCTGGAGTTTTCGGTTCATGCGTGACCTCGATGACCGAGTCAACGACATTGGGCGCCTGGCCGCCCTCCGCGCGACCGGTTTGCTCGATAGCCCGCCCGAGGCATCCTTCGACCGTCTCGCCCGGTTGGCGGCCCGGCTGACGCATGCGCCGGTCGCCCTGGTCTCCCTGGTGGACGAGGATCGCCAATTCTTCAAAGCTTCGGTCGGCCTCGACGAGGAACTCACCGCGAGGCGAGAAACGCCGCTCGACCAATCGGTGTGCCGCCATGTCGTCCTTTCGGGCCGCCCCCTGGTCTTGTCGGACACGCGGAACTGCTCGGGCATCCCGAGCAACCTGGCGGTTTCTTATCTGGGTGTCCCGCTCCAGACGTCGGATGGGCACATCCTCGGGTCTTTCTGCGTATTCGACTCGACGCCCAGGGAGTGGTCCGACGACGACGTCGCGACGATGACCGACCTGGCGGCGTCGGTCGGGACCGAGATCGAGCTGAGGAGGGATATCGCCCGTCGGGCTCGCCTGGAACTCGAACTGTCCGCGGCCAACGGGCGGTTCGAAGCCTTCATGCGGAACAGCCCCGCGATCGCCTTCGCCAAGGATATTCATGGTCGATTCACGTTCCTGAACGCCACATTCCAGCGCCTCATCGGGCAAGGTTCCGACCACTGGCTCGGCAAGGGCGACCATGAAATCTGGCCGCCCGAAGTGGCCGACCAACTCAGGGCCAACGACCTGGAGGTGTGGGAGGCGGGGACTCCGGTCGAATTCATCGAAGAAACCGTGACGAACGATGGCCGGCGGGACCGCTGGTTGACGCTCAAATTCCCCTTCGTCACGCCCGACGGGGAGAAGCTCCTCGGTGGGATGGCGGTCGACATCTCCGACCTGCTCCGGACCCAGGAAGCCCTCCGTCGGAGCGAAGCCGAGTCGAGGACCCTGGCGATGGTCGTCGCCCGGATCGACGGCGCGGTGGCGATCGCCAACGCCGACTGCCGGCTCGATTGGGCCAGCGAAGCGTACGCCCGCCTCGTGGGAGAAGCCCCCGAGGCGCTCATCGGCCAGGACTTGATCCGGGGGTCGCTCGGACCCGACGCCGACCTCGACCGGGTCTCGACGCTCCGCGACCGGTTGATGGCCGGCGATCGGGTCGAGGCCGCCGTGGCCCGCCGCGACTCGCGAGGTCGCAAAGCCTGGCTCGAGCTCGAAGTCCAGGCGGTCCGGGGCGAGGGAGGTTCGCCCGACCAGTTCATCGCGATCGGCCGCGACGTGACGGACCGGCGGCGGTCCGAGGCGAGGACGGCCGTCCTCCGGGCTTGCGACGCCATCCTGTTCGAATCGACCACGCTCGACGAGGCGGTCCCTCGACTGCTCCAGAGCATCGGCCAGGATCTCGACCTGGCCGAAGCCGCCTACTGGCGCGTCGATCGCGAGCCGGACCGCCTTGTCCTCGACTCGCGATGGCTTCCCGGCCTCGCCGCCGCCTCGGATCACCCAACACGAGCCGAAGGCGAACAACTCGCCGGGCGGATCTGGCTCGAAAACCGGGCGATCAAGCCAGGCCCCCTTGGCCCCTCCAATTCGCCAAACGCCCCGGGCGGGGCGGCGCCCCCGAGTAACCCCATTTTAGGGTCTCCCGTAGGCTTCGGCTGGCCGGTGGTCAAGCTTGGCCAGGTGGTCGGCGTCTTCTCGTTCTTGAGCCGGGAACCGCTCGAAGACGCCGAGGCCGTGGCGGACTTGTCGGCCGGCCTGGGAAGGCAGGTCGGCCTGTTCGTCGACCGGAAACAAGCCGAGGAGGAACGCAACCGCCTGGTGGCGATCTTCGAGGCGTCCGACGACTTCGTCGGGATCGCCGACGCCAACGGCCTGGTCATCTGGCGAAACGCCGCTTTCCACAGGCTCCTCGGGCAGACGACGGGCGGACCCGTCTCGGGCTTCCCCGTGGAGACGAACTATACGGACTGGGCCGGCAAGCTCCTCCGCGAAGTTGGCCTGCCCGAAGCGGCCCGGTCGGGTTCCTGGCTGGGCGAGACCGCGATCCGGTCGAGCGACGGTCGGGTGATCCCGGTCTCGCAGCGGATCACGGGGCATCGAGGCCCCGACGGCCGGTTGACCCACTACACGACGATCCTCCGCGACATCTCGGCGCCCAAGGCGGCCGAGGCCGAACTCCTCGCCGCCAAGGAGGCCGCCGAGGCCGCCAGTCGGGCCAAAGGCGACTTCCTGGCCAACATGAGCCATGAGATCCGGACGCCGATGAACGGGATCATCGGGATGACCGACCTCACCTTGGACACCGAGCTTTCGCCGCTCCAGCGCGAATACCTCGGGATGGCCCGGTCGTCGGCCGAGTCGCTCCTGATCGTCATCAACGACATCCTCGACTTCTCGAAGATCGAGGCGGGCCGCTTGGAACTCGAACGGGTTCCCTTCAACCTCCACAGCTTGGTCTACGAGACGCTCCGCCCCCTGGCCCTCCGGGCGCACGCCGCGAAGCTCGACCTCGCCTGCCGGATCGCCCCCGACGTCCCCGAGGTGGTCGAAGGCGACCCGCATCGGCTCCGCCAGATCCTCGTGAATCTCGTCGGCAACGCGGTCAAATTCACCAAGAGCGGCGAGGTCATCGTCGAAGTCACCCTGGGAGATCCCGGTCAAGACCCGACCACCGGGCCTCCCACCGACCTCGACCCCGAGGTCGTGCTCCACTTCGCCGTCACCGACACCGGGATCGGGATCGAGCCGCAAAAGCTCCTCGCCATCTTCGAACCGTTCGAGCAGGCCGACGGCTCGACCACCCGAAATTACGGCGGGACCGGCCTTGGGCTGTCGATCTCGACCGAGTTGGTCCGACTGATGGGGGGCCGACTCTGGGTGGAAAGTTCCCCGGGAAACGGCAGCGCGTTCCATTTCCTCGGTCGGATGGGGCGGGTCGCCGACCAACCCGAACCCGTCGAAGCGGCCTTGATGGAGGGTCGCCGGGTCCTGGTAGCGATCGAGAACGCGACCCGTCGCCGCTTGACCGTCGAACTCCTCGAACACTGGGGGGCCTCCCCTCGGGAAGCCGCCGGGGGATTGTCGGCCCTCAACGAGCTCCGCCAGGGATCGAAGCGCGGCGAGCCTTACGACTGCGCGGTGGTCGATGACCGGTTGGCCGACCTGAGCGGGCTCGACCTGATCAGCTTGATCCATGCCGACCCGAAACTCAAATCCACCGTGCTCGTGGTGTTCACCACCGCCGGACGGTCGGACATCGACCGCTGCGAAGATCAACAGGTCGCCGCTTGCCTGCCCAAACCCGTGTCGGCCAGGGACCTCTTCGACGCCCTCGGCTCGGGCCTGGAGCGAAAGGCGGCTTCGACGCTCGACCCGCGCGAGCAAGGCGGCCTTCGATCGGTCGAAGGGGACGCGAAATCGCCGACCTCGGCGGCGTCGGGTCGGCCTCCCCTCCCTCGGCGAAAGCTCCGGGTCCTGCTTGGCGAGGATCACCTGGTCAACCGGATCGTCGCCGCCCGGATGCTCGAACGGCTCGGGCACTCGGTGGCGACGGCCCAGGATGGCCGCGAAGTCTTGGCGATGCTCGAAGACGAGACGTTCGACGTGGTCCTGATGGACATCCAGATGCCGGTGATGGGCGGGTTCGAGACCGTCGCGGCGATCCGAAGCCTCCATCGGGCCCCGATCATCCTGATCGCCCTGACGGCACACGCGATGAAAGGGGATCGCGAGCGCTGCCTGGCGGCCGGATTCGACGAGTATCTGAGCAAGCCGATCAGCTCCGAAGACCTCCGAGAGGCCCTGGAACGCTTCCCCGGTTTGGCTCGACCGGCGAGCGTCCCGGTCGGCACATCGAACTTGCCCGCCGGTTCGGCGTCGGCTTGATTATCGACGGGATGGTCGAAATCGGTGGCTCGGGATCGATCAGCGGGTGGCGACGTAGATGCCCCACTTCATGTCGCCGGCCTTGCAGAAGCCGACTTTCATCTGCCAGCGGGCGACCAGATAGTTGAGGTCGTCCTCGGAGAACGATTCGAGGAAGTCGGCGCGGTTGACGTCGAGTGATTCAAGCTCGCGTTCGAGGATCGCGACGAAGCGGTCGGTGGCGTCTTCGACCTGGACGTCGGCGTAACCGGCGGCCTCGATGAGTTTGCCATAGGTCGCCGGGTCCACCACATGGTAGCCGGTGCTCTGGATATAAGCCTGGAACTCGGGCGAGCCTTCGCCGACGCCTCGGGCATAGTCGGTGATGACAAGCCTGCCGCCGGGGGCTCCCAGGTCGAAGAGCCGGGCGAACAACCGGGCCTTGTCCGGGATGTGCATCAGGGCGTCGCGGCTCCAGATCACCCCGAATTTCTCGGCGAACGACTCGGTGAGGACGTCGCCCAGGATCGTTTGGACCGAACCCGGGCCGCCGGCCTCTTTGGCCCGATCGAGGGCGATGTTGACCATCTCGGGCGAGAGGTCGATCCCGGTGACGATGGCGCCATACCTCCTGGCGAGGTGGAACGCCGCCCCGCCGATTCCGCTCCCGACGTCGAGCACCCGGACCCCTTTGGCGAGCGTCCCGCCGATCTTCGAGCAAAGGTACTCGGTCGTGTCGTGTCCGCCGGTGCTGACGTACCCTTCGCCGAAGATCTTCTCGTACCGCAGGATTCCGGTCCGGCTGTACTGGCCCTTGTTGTCGTAGCCGGACTGGCTTGAGGAGGGGTCGGAGGTGTTCGCGGAACTCGCCGTCGTCATGGGTGCCCTTCAAGTGGAGGTGCGGAGGGTTTGGTTCGACCGGATCGGCCCGGCCATTTGTGAAGAAGACCGATCTTCGGATCGGTCGACTTTGCCGGAGTGCCGCAAGCATGGCGAAGATCATAACCGAAAACCAACAAACCTTAGTATGCCCCGATTTTCAGGCCATGAACCTTCACAATTGGACGTGATTTGCGGGAACTTTCCCTTTTTCACGGCAAGCCCTTTGCACCGGGGAACGATCCGGTTACATTCGTTTTTCGCTTTACCTTCGTCGGAAATACCGTCGGTCTTCACAATCGATTTCGCAGGCGACCGACGTCTTCGAAACGCATCCCAAGCGTTGCCTCCTCCGTGGGTCCGCGAAATGGTTCGATCGCCGAGCTTCCCGTCCCTCCACCCTCCCACACCTCAGTCGAGCCGTATGGTAGATTACCAGGCGACCAAACCGATCCAGCACGGCGGCAATCAATCGGCGATCCGGGCGCGCTTGAAGCTCGGGAACCGACCGCTCGTGGATTTCTCGGCCCCGCTCAACGCGCTGGGCCCGCCCCCCGGGGCCATCGCGGCGGTCCGGGAGGCCACGGAGTCGATCGACCGTTACCCCGAGCCGGGTTCACCCCGTCTGGTCCGCCGCCTGGCGGAATATCACGGCGTGCCGACCGACCGAATCCTCGTCGGAGCCGGGACCACCGAGTTGATCAGCCTGATCGGCCAAGTGTACCGCGAATCGCTCGGGCGTCCCGCCGGCGAATCCTCGGCCTCGACCGAGCCGATGGCCCACCTGGTCGAACCCTCCTACGGCGAATATCGCCGGACCTCGGCCCAAAATGGCCTGCCCACCAGGATCTGGAACGAGCACATCCTCGGCTGGGGTCAGCACACCCAACCCGAGGCAGTGTCGGGGATCTTCTGGACCGGACACCCCAACAACCCCACCGGCCGGGCCTGGGACCGCGAACCGCTCCTCGGACTGATCGACCGCAACCCCCGGATGCTCACGGTCGTCGACGAGGCGTATCTCCCGTTCCTTCCCGACGAGGCCGAGCGGACCTTGGTCGCCGCCGCCGCCGACCGAGAGAACCTGATCGTCCTCCGGTCGATGACCAAGATCTACTCGTTCCCGGGCCTCAGGGTCGGCTACGCGGTCGCCTCGACCGACCTGATCAACCGGCTCAGGCGAGGGCAGCAGCCCTGGTCGGTCACCACCGCCGCCGAGGCCGCCGCCGTTTCCGCCCTGGAAGACGACGAATACCTGGCCCGGACGATCGAGTTGATCGAGACCGAGTCGGTCCGATTCACCGACCAATTGTGGGACATCCCCGGCCTCCGCCCCGCCTGGCCCGACCGGAGGCGCCCCGAGTGGGCCGCCTCGATGCCCAACTTCGTCCTCGTCAGCCTGGTGAACACTCCCTGGACCTCGGTGCAGTTGCAAGACGCCCTGGCCCGCCAAGGGTTCTTCGCCCGCGAGTGCTCGAACTACCGGGGGCTTGAGATCGGATCAACCATCACCGGCCCGAACTGCGAGTTCACCACCAACGGCCACCTCCGGTTCTGCATCCGGACCCCGAGCGAGAACGACGACCTGGTGGCGACACTGAGTCGTCTCCTGCCACATCGGCCGACTGTTTGATCGCATCGTGAAGTTTCGATTGACTTCGTGAGTTTTTGGCCGGATCACGAACGAGTCCCGATAAGATGTGGATGGTTCGCGGTCAAACCGACCGCGAGACTTCGCATCTTCTCGGAGCTTCGACGTTTCATGCCATCCGCTTTTCTCTTGAAGCCCGTCGCTCGCCGGGGTTTCACCCTGATCGAGCTCCTGGTGGTCATCGCCATCATCGCCGTCCTGATCGCGCTGCTGCTTCCCGCCGTCCAGGCCGCCCGCGAGGCCGCCCGTCGCGCCCAATGCACGAACAACCTCAAGCAACTCGGATTGGGCCTGCATAACTACATGAGCGTCAACGGCGCGACACCCATGCACCAGTACCGCTACGCCAACGAACTCGGCGATCAGTCGCGGGGAGCCTCGGGCTGCAAGACCTGGTACTGCGGGCTTTTGCCCTACGTCGAGCAGTCAAACCTGTCCAATGGACTCAACTTCAATTATACGACGGAATGGGTGTATTCCGGCCCGCTCTCCGGCCCCTGCCCGCTCGACTACACCGTGGAAAAGGCCGTCGTCTCGACGTTCCTCTGCCCCTCCGACGGGGTCACCAATACCTGCTCGGGCGACTCTTCCGCGTCGGGTCCTTATGGCAACTTCAATTATGTCGCCAATACCGGCCACCCTCGGAACGTCTTGCTTCCCGGCGATTCCCCCGTCAATGGCGGGACGCTCCCGCCCTTGACGGGGATCATCTCGATGGCGCGAATGTATTCGGGACTCGGCTCCTGCAAGACGACGGCCCATGCCGTGACGACCGACGTCACCGTCAACCTGGCCGACGTCACCGACGGCTTGTCGAACACCGCGGCGTTCGGCGAGTCGCTGGTCAACGACGGTTCGGGCAAAAGTCCCGACAAGCGGCGGAACCTGAGCTACACCAACTCCGGCTTGGTTGAGCAGCCCGACGTTCCGGCCCTGACCGTGGTCCAGGACGGCCTGGCCAACGCGATCTCTTATGCGAGTTGGGGCATCTATAAGGGGATGAGCTGGAGCTATACCGACGCTTGGGAGAAGCACGTCTACGCCCACCTCTTGCCCCCCAACGCGGCTCCGATCGTCACCTACAACTCCAACACCTTCCGGTGCAGCGAGGGGGACGGGGCGATGAATCCGACCAGCAACCACCCGGGCGGCGTCAACCAATCGATGATGGATGGCTCGGTCCGGTTCATCAAGAACACGATCAACTTGCCAACCTGGTGGGCTTTGGGAACCAAGGGACGCGGCGAAATCCTCTCCGCCGACGCCTTTTGAACCCCGAAACCGTACGTCGATCCCCGCCTGGCGATCGCTCCGCCCGAGGATCGGCTCACTTTTTCCCCAGGAGTCCGACGGTTGCTCTCTGTTCGCTCGACCACGCTGATCGTCCTCGCGGCCGTTCAGGCTTTTCTGGCGCCGGGATGCGGCGACCCCACTCCGACCTTCGATGCCTCGACCGCCTATTCGACCGGGTCGCTCGCGGGAGAGTTGGTCTTTCGCTACAAGACGCTCGACCCGGATCGGAGGAACGTCCGCGAGGTCCGACCGGCCCGGAAGCCCGACGCGGCGGCGGCCAAAGAGGCCAAGGCCGCGACCAAGGAGGCCCAGGCCGCGACGCTGGATGACCTGATCCGCGATGTCGCCGAGAAGGCCGCCTCGATCCCGGGGATGACGAGGACCCAGGCGATCCGCGAGGTTGCCGACGAGGTGGGCAAAGACACCTCGGTTTCCGAAGAGGACCGGAAAACGATCAGCGACGGGTGAGCGTTTTGTTTGTGGGTAGACGGATGGATTATCCGTGGATGGGTTCTGCCCAGAAGGCGTCCCACTGGCTTCTTTCTCCTTCGTACAACGCACGGAGTTGACATATCGCGTCGACTCCCG
>JAABUX010001827.1_pt1 | contig 31157 bp, 30 predicted proteins | sample 5561851 | NCBI WGS metagenome assembly JAABUX01 (sample SAMN10711883, study PRJNA513361) | rock metagenome | isolation source: Antarctica rocks | place: Antarctica: Victoria Land, Richard Nunatak red sandstone | collected 2016-01-03
TGAACGCAAAGGCACGCGACGTCCGCGCCACGCTGGCCAAAGCCGCACGCGCAGCCGAACAAGCCAACCAGGCGCGCAATAATGTCGCAACCGTCACTTGACGAACCAGACAGTCGCTCACCCCAACTCGGAGGAGGCCAGGCAGCCAGCGCCCTACACCACCGGATCGAACACCGCCTCCACCCGCCGCGCTAGCCCCGCCGGGTCATCCACTACCAGCGCCGCCCGTGTCCGGTGCAGCAGCCCGGCCCGCGCCAGCGCCGACAACTCGCGCGACACCGTCTCCCGCCGGGCGCCGATGCGCTCGGCCAGCTCCTCCTGCGTCGGCGGCGGGCTGATCGAGGCCGTGCCGTCCGGACGGGGCCGGGCCAGGCGCAGCAGCTCGGCCGCCAGCCGCAGCCCGGTCGGCAGCGCCGAGCGTTCCAGCAGCAGACGGTTCTGCCCGCGGATGCGCGCGGTCAGCCGCTGCAGCAGCCGCAGGCCCACGCGGGGCGACCCCAGCGCCAGGTCCAGGAACGCCGCCGCCGGCACGATGCACAGCCGCGTGCGGACCAGCGCCTCCACGCGCGCAGACCGCGGCGCACCGTCGATGGCCGACATCTCCCCCACCAAGTCCCCGGCGCCGAAGTCGCCCAGAATTTGCGTGCGCTCCCCATCCCCGGTCCGCACCAGCACGCGCACCTCGCCTTGGACGACGAAGAACACGTCGGTCGTCGGGTCGTCGTAGTCCATCACCGCCTGCTCCGGCGCGGCGTCCACCCAGCGCGCCTGCGCGGAGAACCGCGCCAGCACGTCGTCCGGCGTTCCGTCCAGGAACGCCAGCCGGGCCAGGGCAGCCATGGCGCCATTGGGCGAAGGTGTCATGACGATAGGTTAAAATAATGAAATCCCGCCTGCCACCAAAATCGGCAGGCCATGGAGGCGGCGTGACGCAGCGCACAGAACCCGGTGCGCAGAGCCGATAGCACACGGTCCATGGCGACGCGGCAGCCCGGCATCGGGTCCGGAACCTCCGTGGAGGCCATACTGCCGCCAAGGCGGCCAACCCAGGGAAAGCATCATGACAACCAAGTCCGTTTTCGCCGTCTCCGTGCTCGCCGTCATCGTGTCCGCCGGCCAGGTCTTCGCGGAGTCCGAGGGCAATGGCGATCCCTTCCCGGTCCGGGCCGTCGCCCAGGTCACCGGTGGCAACCCTTTCGTCAGCGAGACCTGGACGGAGGCCCACCCGCGGGCAACCGGCAACACCGTCCAGGCATCCAGCCTGGCAGTGCTGGAGCCGGCCACGGGCAGCGAGGCCCCGGTGCATACCGCGCAGTCGCTGCCCAGCGGCTTCGGGCGGGGCACCGTCGCCTACGCCCAGGCTGCCAGCCTCAGCCGCTTCCTGGCGAGCCGCGGCGGGAGTGGCCAGGGTGGCCGCTTCCTGACAGTCGGCACCGCACGGTCCGGCGGCTAGGCGTCAAGCGTTGCCCGGCACAGCGGGGCGTTGCTCGGCGCAGCGGGGCCGGTCCAACAGGGCCGGTCCCGTTCCTGTCGTTCGCTCTCCGGGGTCAGCCCGCTTCCCTAGTCACGCAGCGTCCTTGCCTGCCGCCAGCCGCGCCCGGCAGGCCGCCGCGCTCGCCACGCACCCGCCCGCCATCCACCACGCGCGCACCGCGGCCAGCCGCTCTCCTACCTCTGGCCCCGGCTTGATCCCCAGCGCCAGCGCGTCCCGCCCGGCCAACGGAAAACGGGGCCGCGGCAGCGCCGACAGCCGCGCGTGCAGCGCCGGCCAGTCCTCGTTCGCTCCCGCCTCGGCCTGCGCCAGCCATGCCCGTCCCGGCACGGCGCCCGGCGGCGCGTCGGCCAGCAACCGGCGCAGCGCCGCGTCGTCCCACCCGGGCGCCGGGGCCGGGCCGTGCAGCGCCAGTAGCCGGTCGCGTTCCGCGGTTGCCATTCGCAGCGCCTCCGCCAGCGGCGCCCCGACCGTGGGCGCCAGCGCCGCCAGCCGCAGCAGCGGGTCAGGCGGCCCGCCTGCGGCAACCAGGCGGTTCAGCCGCGCCGGGTCCAGAGGGGGCGGCAGCAGTGCCGCCAGCACGCCCAGCTCAGCCATCAGCGCCACCGCGCCGCGCGGGTCCGGGGTGGCCAGGATGCGTTTCAGCTCGCTCCATACCCGCTCCGGTGACAGCCGCGCCAGGCCCGGCACGCCGCCTCGCAGGGCGGCCAACGCCGCGGGGTCCGGCGGACCGCTGCCGTAGCGCGCGTGGAAGCGGAAGAAGCGCAGGATGCGGAGGTAGTCCTCGGCGATGCGCGCCGCCGCGTCGCCCACGAAGCGCACCCGCCCCGCAGCCAGGTCGGCCGCGCCGCCGAAGTAGTCCCAAACCGCCCATCCCTGCGAGGAACCAGCCCCCTGCATCGACCCAGTTGCCTGCATGGACATAGCGTTGATGGTGAAGTCGCGCCGCGCCGCGTCCTCCCGCCAGTCGTCGGTCCAGGCCACCACGGCATGGCGACCATCGGTGCTCTCGTCCCGGCGCAGCGTCGTCACCTCGAACCCGCGCCCGCCGCTGACGGCCGTCACGGTGCCATGCTGCAGCCCCGTCGGCACCACGCGTAGCCCGGCGACCTGCAGCGCATGTGCCACCTGGTCCGGCGGCAGCGGCGTTGCTAGGTCCACGTCGGCCACCGCCCGCCCGGCCAGCGCATCGCGCACGCAGCCGCCGACCAGCCGCGCGCCCGGCAGCACGTGCAGGACGGCCTGCAGGGCGGGATCCGCCGTCCAGTCGGGCGGCGCGATACGGAAAGCCGGGCCGTCCTCGGCAGGCGAGGCCACTAGGGGCCGGGCCGGGTCCGCATGCGCTCCGGCGCGCCCTCCGAGCCGTGGCCCTGCACCACCCGCCCGTCCTGCAACACCGCGGGCACATAGTCGGCGCTCGTCGAAAACCGCTCCCGCACGCCGAACCATGCCAGCCCGGCGCCGAAGCCCAGCAAACCCACCAGGATGCCCGATAGCAGCACCGGCGACGGCCCCTGCTGCCCGCGCGTCACCGTGACCCGCCAAAGGGCGTAAGCGGCCAGCGGCGCCAGGAACAGCGCAAGCTCGGCAAGGCGGATCATGGCCGGCTCCTCCGAGCGTCCGTTACGGGCAGGGCCAACGCACACGGCGGGAGAACGCTGCCCTCCCTGCGGGAGAGGAGGAGGGCAGTGTCCTTCTGCCGAATGCGGCTGCCTTGCATCATAGAAAAGTTGCCGTCATGCCGCCTGCGCCCGCAGCCGGTGCGCCAAGTGGACCAGGATGGCTGCAGTGGCGCCCCAGATACGGTGTTCAGCATGCGGCCAGACCCAGAAGCCGCGCCGCCGTCCCCGCCACATCGCATGTTCGCGCCGTGGGGCGGACGGGTCCAGCAGCACCGACAGTGGCAGGGTGAAGATAGCCGCCACTTCATCCTCACAGGGCGAAAGCGCCAGCCCGGCCGGCAGCAGGCCCAGCACAGGGGTGATCCGGTATGCGGTGCCGGTCACATAGTCGGGCAGCCTGCCGGCCAGCTCGACATGGCCGGGCTGCAAGCCGATTTCCTCCTGCGCCTCCCGTAGCGCCGTGGCCTCGGCGGAGGCGTCGCCGGGTTCGGTCCGGCCACCGGGAAAGGCGACCTGGCCAGGATGATCCTTCAAGTGCGCGGCGCGCAACGTGAGCAGGATGCCTGGAGCGTCGCCATGCACGATGGACACCAGAACCGCGGCTGGGGTCAGCGGGCGGTCCACCAAGTCCACGGCGTCATCGGAGGTTGCAGGCACCGCCAAGGTGCCCGCTCCCGAAGCATCATCGCCAGCCACCACATCGCTGGCCACCGCATCGGCAGTGCTGACCAGCCGCCGGCGCAGCGCAAGGAGGTCCATCGGCGGCCGAGCCTAGTCCGCGGTTTCGACGCCGGCCGGCAGGTCGCCCAGGGAGAAGAACCGGCCACCGCTCCAGACGCCCAGCACCTCACGCCCCTCATGCAGGCCGGGCACGGCGAGCGCCACCAGCTCATAGTAAACCGCCCGGCCAATCCGCGCCTCCAGCGGGCAGCCAGCCTCGCCGCGGATCAGCAGGTAGGGCGTCGGCTCGCAGGTCAGGCAGTGGTGCTGCACGCGGATGGGGTGGTCAGGGCCGGCAGTTACCACCTGGTCCACGTTGGTGCGGAACGACAGCACCTGGTCACGGCCATTGCCGGTCCAATCCATCTCCACAGCGATCCATGGCGTATCCTCGACCTGGATGCGCCCGCGCTCGGCCGGGGTCTCCAACCAGTAGTCCCCGGCAGCATCGCGCCGCAGGACGCTGCTGAACAGGCAGACCAACTCCTTGCGGCCGATCGGGCTGCCGCGGTACAGCCAAGTGCCATCCCGCTTAATAACGAATGGCAGGTCGCCGCACTCGGCCCGTGGCGGGCGCACTCGCGGCGGGGCAGCCTTCATCCCAGAAGAGGGCTTTATGTCGGGTGCAGGCATCATGTCAGGAATGGTGGTGCGCGCCCATGGCTTGGCGTCCCCTGGCTTAGTATCATTAGGCATGGCATTGTTCACGTCTGCGTCTCCGGGCAACGCGGAGCTTCCGTTCCCATCCGCGATATAGGTAGGCTCCCCCGGTTGATGAAAGACCCGGCGGGTGCAGATCAGCAGAGTCGACAAAACAAGGGGGCACCAGCCGTTGCCAGAAGCCATACCCGGTCCCAATGCCCTCGTCGCCGAAGTCGAGGCGCTCGGCCACCGCGCCACCGCCGCCCGCGCCGAGATCGCCCGCGTGATCTTCGGCCAGGAGGACGTAGTCGAGCAGGTGCTGGTGACCATCCTCAGCGGCGGCCACTGCCTGCTGGTCGGCGTGCCCGGCCTGGGCAAGACGCTGCTTGTGGAGACGCTGGGCACCGTGCTCGGCCTGCGCCCGAAGCGCGTGCAGTTTACCCCGGACCTGATGCCGGCCGACATTACCGGCAGCGAGGTGCTGGACGAGGATGCCGACCGCCGCCGCAGCTTCCGCTTCGTCCCCGGCCCGGTGTTCTGCCAGCTGCTGATGGCCGACGAGATCAATCGTGCCAGCCCGCGCACCCAGTCCGCGCTGCTACAGGCCATGCAGGAGGGCCGCGTCGCTGTCAGCGGCCACGACCACCCGCTGCCCCGGCCCTTCCACGTCCTGGCGACGCAGAACCCTATCGAGCAGGAGGGCACCTACCCGCTGCCCGAGGCGCAGTTGGACCGGTTCCTGCTGCAGGTCGATGTCGGCTACCCCGATCTGGAGGCCGAACGGGCGATGCTGCTGGCCACCACCGGCGCCGGTGCCGCCCAGGTGCGCCCGGTGCTGACGGCGGAGGAGCTGATGGCGGCGCAGGCCCTGATCCGCCGGGTGCCGGTGGGAGAGAAGGTAGTGGACGCCATCCTGGCCCTGGTGCGCGGCGGCCGACCGGAGACGGCAGATCAGGATGCGGTGCGGCGTCATGTCGCCTGGGGGCCGGGGCCGCGTGCCGCGCAGTCCCTGATGCTGGCCTGCCGCGCCCGCGCGTTGCTGGACGGCCGGTTGTCGCCCAGCCTGGACGACGTCACCGCCCTGGCGCAGCCGGTGCTGCGGCACCGGATGGCGCTGAACTTCTCCGCCCGGGCAGAGGGGGTCGGCTTGCCGGACGTGATCGACGGCTTGGTTGGTGCGGTAGCATGAGGCTGGTCGCATGAAGGCTCCCGTATATGAAAATGGGCGTATGAAGGCGGGCGTTTGAAGCCAGCGCCCGCCACGCAGGCGCGGCGAGCGGAGGGCCTCGGCGCGCGGCTGCCGCCCTTGCTGGTCCATGCGCAACGGGTGGCGGCGACGGTGGCACCAGGGGCGCATGGCCGCCGCCGGGTCGGCCAGGGCGACAGCTTCTGGCAGTACCGCCCGTTTCTGTCCGGCGACGGCCAGGCCCGCATCGACTGGCGCGCCAGCGGCAAGTCGGACCGCCACTTCGTCCGCGAGACCGAGTGGGAGGCCGCGCAGAGCGTGTTCCTGTGGCGCGACGCCTCGGCCAGCATGGATTGGCGCAGCGGCGCGGCGGTTCCCTTGAAGCGGGAGCGGGCGGACCTGCTGCTGCTGGCGCTGTCCGCCTTGCTGCTGCGCGGGGGCGAGCGAGTGCGGCTGCTGGGCGGGCGGCCCACCTTGCGGGGCGGCAGCGCGGCCTTGGAAGGGATTGCGGAGGCGCTGCAGGAGGTGCCGCCCGGCGATGGCGTGCCCCCCGTCCTGCCGATCCCTCGCCATGCCCGCGTGGTGCTAATCGGCGACTTCCTGGCCGACATCGCCGATATCCGCGCCGCCGTGGGCGCCCTGGCCGCCATCCCGTGCAGCGGCCACCTGCTGCAGGTGCTGGACCCGGCCGAGGCCCTGCTGCCCTACACCGGCCGCATCCGCTTCCGCGGGCTGGAGCAGGAGGCCGACCACCTAGTGCCCCGCGTGGAGGGCATCCAGGCCGGCTATGCTGCGGCGCTAGAGCAGCAGCAGCGGGCGCTGGCCGCCCTGTGCGCCGCCGCCGGCTGGTCGCTGGGCCTGCACCGCACGGACCATCCTCCGGAAGCCGCACTGCTCGGTCTCTACACCGCGCTGAGTCCAATATGAGGCGACTCTCCCTACTCCCTCTTCCTCCGGGAGAGGGCCGGGGTGAGGGAGGCTCGCAGCGCCGTCCCAGGCTCCAGACAGGCCTGTTCCAGCATAGCCCGCAGCATCCGGTTCCGCAGCCAAGACCCTCTCATCCTAACCCCCTCCCGAAGGAAGAGGGAGCGGCAGGCCCATGATCCTCACCGCTCCTTGGCTTCTGCTCGCCCTTGCCGCGCTGCCGCTCCTGTGGTGGCTGTTGCGTGTCACCCCGCCGGCCCCGCGCACCCAGAGCTTCCCCGCGATCCGCCTGCTCGCCGGGCTGCGCGCGCAGGAGACCACGGCCGCCCGCACGCCGCCGTGGCTGCTGGCGCTGCGGCTGCTGGCGGCGGCGCTGCTGGTGGTAGGCCTTGCCGGCCCCGTGCTGGATGCCGGCGGCGGCCTGCCCGGCGAGGGTCCGCTGCTGCTGGTGATCGACGACGGCTGGGCCAGCGCCCCCGACTGGGCCGCCCGCCTGCAGGCCGCCAACTCCGCCTTGGACCGCGCCGCCCGTGCTGGTCGCCCTGCCCTGCTGCTGACCACCGCCCGCACCGAGGCCGACACCGCCCCGCGCCTGACCCCTGCCACCCCGGTCCCGGAGCTGCGCCCCCGCCTGGCTGCCCTGCGCCCCAAGCCATGGCCGCCCGACCGCGCCGCTGCCGCCGCTGCGTTGAAGGACGCGCACGCGGGCGCCGTCATGCTAATCTCGGACGGCATCGCTGCCCCTGGGGACGATGCGTTCGCCGCCGCCCTGTCCGCCACCGGCCCGCTCACGGAGGTGCGGCCCGATCCTTCCCCCGTCCGCCTGTCCCGTCCGCCGCGCAGCGACGCCGAAGGCCTGACCGCCCGCATCGAGTCCCTGCCGCAGCCCGCCGACCAACCGGTGTCCATCCTAGCGCAGACCGGCGATGGCCGCACCCTGGCCCGCGCCGACGCCGTGCTTCCCGCCGGGCGGACCGAACTTGAGGTGCCAATCCCGCTGCCGCCCGAGCTTCGCAACGGCCTGGCCCGGCTGGTGCTGGACGGCTCCGCCTCGGCCGGCGGCGTTGCGCTGCTGGATGAGCGGTGGCGCCGCCGCCCCGTGGGCCTGCTATCGGCGGACGCCGGGGCGGATACGCCGCTAATCGGCCCGCTGTTCTACATCCAGCGTGCCCTGGCCCCGACCAGCGAGTTGCGGACCGGCAGCCTGGCCACGCTGCTGTCGCGCGACTTGTCGGTGCTGGTGTTGGCCGACGTGCCGTTGGAGGGGCAGGACGCCGCCACCCTGGACGCCTGGGTGAACAAGGGCGGCCTGCTGCTGCGCTTCGCCGGGCCACGCATGGCGGAGGCCGGGGCCGACGCCGACGCGCCGGAACCTGCGCCGCCCGATCCGCTGCTGCCGGTGCGGCTGCTGGCCGGCGACCGCCAGTTGGGCGGTGCGTTGTCCTGGAGCCAGCCGGCCGCCCTGGCGCCCTTCCCCGCCGCGTCTCCCTTCGTCGGCCTGCCGGTGCCGCCGGAGGTGCTGGTGACGCGCCAAGTGCTGGCCGAACCCGGCGCGGACGTTGCCGCCCGCACCTGGGCGCTGCTGGCCGACGGTACGCCGCTGGTGACCGCGGCGGCACATGGCCGGGGGCGGATCGTGCTGTTCCATGTGACCAGCAACGCCGACTGGTCCAACCTGCCTCTGTCAGGCCTGTTCGTGGACATGATGCGCCGCCTGGTGGACCTGTCGGCCGGCGTTGCGGGCGCTGCGGACGATGCGTTGCTGGCGCCGGCGGAGACGCTGGACGGCTTCGGCGCCCTGTCTGCCCCGCCGCAGGCCGCGACGGGCGTGACCCCGGCGGAGCTTGCCGCGCCCACCGTGTCGCCGCGCCATCCGCCGGGCATCTACGGACCTGTCACGGGCCGCCACGCGCTGAACCTGGGAGCGGCCTTGCCTCCTCTGGCTGCCACCCCGCACGTGCCCGGTGCCACCATTGCCAGCCTGACAGGCACGGCGCGGGAGCGTCCGCTGGGACCGAGCCTGTTGGCCGCCGCCGTGGCGTTGCTGGCTCTGGACCTGCTGTTGTCCCTGCGGCTGCGGGGCCTGCTGGGTCCAGCCGCCATGACGGTGCTGGTGCTGCTGATCCTGCCCGCGTATGCGCAGACTACGGCCCAGCCGCTGCCGGCGCTGGCGACCCGTTTGGCCTACGTGCTCACCGGCGACACGCGGGTGGACGACGTCAGCCGCGCCGGGCTGCTGGGTCTCTCTGCCTACGTCAACCGCCGCACCGCCGCCAGCTTGGCTGATCCGGCCGGCGTCACCCCAGGGCAGGACGACCTGGCATTCTATCCATTGCTCTACTGGCCCATCACTGCGGACGCTGCACCGAGCGCCCCGGCCATTGCCGCGCTGAACGACTACACCAGCCGCGGCGGGATTATCCTGATCGACACCCAGGGTGGCGGCGCCGGCAGCGAGGGAAGCGGGGCCGGCTTTGCCCCTGGTGCGGACGCGGCATTGCGCCGCATCGCCGCAGGCCTGTCGGTGCCGCCGCTGGCGCCCTTGAGCGGCGACCATGTGCTGGCCCGGGCGTTCTACCTGTTGCAGGACTTCCCGGGCCGGTATGACGGCGACACGGTGTGGGTGGGCCGCGACCAGGACCGCAGCAATGACAGCGTGAGTCCCGTCATCATCGGCGCCAACGATTGGGCTGCCGCGTGGGCCGTGGACAGCGCCGGCCGCAACCCTTACGCGACCCTGCCAGGCGGGACGCGGCAGCGGACGCTGGCCTACCGTTTTGGGGTAAACCTGGTGATGTACGCGCTGACGGGGAACTATAAGGGCGACCAGGTGCATGTGCCCGCCATTCTGGAACGGCTGGGTCAGTGAGGTCCCTGCTGCCGAAAGGATTGACCTGCCTCCTTCCTCCTCCGGGAGAGGGCCGGGGTGAGGAAGGCCGTGGGGAGAGGGAGATGCCCGTCATCCCCGCCCAGGCGCTTCCACTTCACTGACGCCCTGAACAGATGAAGCTCGAACAAGCCTATGCCGCCCTCCGCTTCGACCCCGCCTTCCCCTGGTGGGGCCTGGGTGCACTCGCCGCCGTCTGCCTGCTCGCCCTCTTGCCGGCCCTGCTGCGCCGCGCCCGCGGGACTGGCTGGCGCGCCCTGGCCTTCCTGGTGCTGCTAACCTGGCTCGCCGGGCCGCGCCTGATCCAGGAAACCCGCGACACCCTGCCCGACATCGCCCTCATGGTCGTGGACCAGACCGCCTCCATGCAGGTCGGCGACCGCGCTGCCCTGCGCGACGTCGCCCGCGACCGCCTGCAAACCCAGGCCGCTGCCATGCCCGACCTCGAACTCCGCACCATCGAGGTTCCGGAAGCCGGCCACGACGGCACGCAACTGTTTGCTGCCATCGACCGCGCCTTGGCCGAAATCCCCCGCAGCCGCCTATCCGGCATCATCGCCCTCACCGACGGCCAGGTGCACGACATCCCCGCCATGCCCCCCGCCGGCCCCCTGCACGTCCTGATCCCCGCCCGCGGCGAGGAAATCGACCGCCGCCTACGCATCATCGAGGCCCCCTCCTTCGGCGTCGTCGGCCGCAGCGTCACCTTGCGCGTCGCCGTGGACGACCTCGGCAAGCCCGGCCCCCCCGGCGCCGCCCGCCTCACCCTTCGCCGCGACGGCGAGCCGCCCGTGGTGCAGCAGGTCCCCGTCGGCCAGGAGGTCGAGATCGACCTGCCCATCACCCGCGCCGGTCCGGTCATCGCCGAGTTGCAGGCCGACCCGCTCCCCGGCGAAATCTCCGACCTGAATAACCGCGCCGTCATCGAGGTGAACGGCGTCCGCGACCGCCTCCGCGTGCTGCTGGTGTCGGGGGAGCCGCACGCCGGGGAGCGCACCTGGCGCCGCCTGCTCAAGGCCGACCCGGCGGTCGATCTGGTCCATTTCACCATCCTGCGTCCGCCCGAGCGCGACGACATGACGCCGCTGAACGAGCTGGCGCTGATCGCCTTCCCAACGCGCGAGCTGTTCCAGGTGAAGATACGCGACTTCGACCTGATCATCCTGGACCGCTTCCAGAACCGCGGCATCCTACCCCCGGCCTATTTGCGCAACATCGCCGACTACGTGCGGGCGGGTGGCGGACTGCTGCTGAGCGCCGGGCCGGAGTTCGCCGGGACGACCAGCTTGGCCAACACGGCGATGGGCGGCGTGCTGCCCGCCCGGCCCACCTCGGCGCACGAGATCGATGGCGCATTCCGTCCGGAGGTCACGGCCCTCGGTGCCCGCCATCCTGTGACCGAGGGCCTGCCTGGCTGGTCCGCCACGGGGCAACCCTCCTGGGGCGACTGGTACCGCCGCATCGACGTGGCCGGCCCGGGTGCCGTGAACCCTATCATGGCCACCCCGGACGGCGCGCCGCTGCTGCTGCTGGACCGGGTTGAGCAGGGCCGCGTCGCCATGCTGCTGTCCGACCAGATCTGGCTGTGGTCCCGCGGGCATGAGGGCGGCGGACCCCAGGCCGAGCTGCTGCGCCGCATCGCCCACTGGCTGATGAAGGAGCCGGCGCTGGAGGAGGAAGCCCTGCGCGCCCGCATCGACGACGGCAAGCTGCTGGTCGAGCGCCGCACCTTGCAGGACGGCCCGCCTGGCGAGGTGCAGGTCACCGCCCCGGACGGCACGGTGACCAAGCTGCCATTGGCGGCAGGCTCACCGGGGCGCAGCACGGCGTCGATGCCGGCGGTCGCGCCGGGCGTGTGGGCGGTGTCGGACGGCAGCCGGCAGGCGTTTGCCGCTGCTAGCGTTGCTAACCCGCGGGAAATTGCCGACCTGCGGGCGACGGCGACCCTGATGGCCCCCGTCGTGCGCGCCAGCAGCGGCAGCATCCGCTTCACCGGCGCGGGCGTTCCGGACCTGCGCCGCGTCGAGCCTGGCCGCGACGCCGCCGGGTCCAACTGGATCGGCCTACCGCGGCGGCACGACCATGTGGTGACGGGACTGGCTGCTATTCCCCTGTTGCCGCCATGGGCGGCGCTGCCGCTGCTGCTAGGGCTGGTGCTGCTGGCGTGGCGGCGGGAAGGGGTGGGGTAGCGGCCAAAAGCCGGCTTGGCGGCTGCCCAGTCGCCGCCGGAACCAGCCCGACCAGGGTGCAGCCGCTGATCGGCACCCGCTCAGTTAATCGTTTCATGAACGGAGACTTCGTCAGCACGAGTATCGGCTGCGCCGCAGCGGGCGCCCCAGCGGCCAGGCCCACGAGCATCAGGACGCACATCATCCACTTGTCCTCCTCTAGCCCAGAACGGTGTTCCCTCCCTGGCGGGTAAGTGGAAGCAACTTGTCCCTTCTGGATCGTGCATGACAAGCCATGCACCAAAATGAAAATTGCGCTGGCCCTTTCCGCTGCCAAATCCCGATCCAAGATGCCGCCTGCCCACGAGGAGTGCCCGTGTCTTCCAGCCGCTAGAACCCCCGCGCCGCCGCGCTGCTCGCGCCAGCCTTCTCGCCCTACTCGGCTTCGCTGGCTTGGCGCTATTGGCCGGCGTCAGCAACGGCAGCGTCACGGCGCACGGCGTGCAGGGGCGTTATACCGTCCTGGCGATGCCGCCGGGCACGCTGCCCGGCTGGCTGTTCGCTCCGGTGTGGGCCGCCCTGCAGGCCGTGGCCGGCGGCGCCGCCTGGCTGGTATGGCGCCGGGTGGACATCGGTGTGGAGCGCAAGCGGGCGGCGCTGCGGCTGTGGGGATGGGGGCTGCTGACCGATGCCGCGTGGTCTCCGGCCTTCTTTGGGCTGCACGGGCTGGGCGCCAGCCTGGGTGCGGTGCTGGTCATGCTGGCGGTGGCGTTGCTGGTGGCGCGGCGCTTCCGTCCGTTGCAGCCAGCCGGGGCGGCGATGATGGTGGCCTACGCCGCATGGGTGGCCTATGCCGCCTACTTGGGCGCTGGGGCGTGGTGGCTGAATCAAGGTTAGGGCATACTGCTGTCACGCCTTCAGCACGGGCTGATCGCACATCGCATCGCGTGAGGGCGCTCCCTGTCTGCTCCGTCTCCCTCTAGGAGACCAGGGCGGCGCGTATGCCATGGGTGGTTGCCATGCCTCTGGCATATGACCATGGAGGTCCCAGGCCATCAGCGAATCCTGGCACACGCTCTCACCTTCCGCTATAGGCCCGCCATGATGAAGAAGCTCCTGCCCCTGCTGCTGCTTCCCGTTCTCGCCGTGCCTGCCTTCGGACAGAGCGGCCCGTCTGCCAGTCCTACGTCCAGCTTTGCGCCCAAGAGTGCGGGCCAGGCGCCAAAGAAGGAGGCCGCACCACCGCCTGCAGTACCCGGCGCCCGCGCCGAGCCCACTGCCGTCGCTCCCGCCGAACGCAACGCCGCCGACCTGCCACCGACCGAGGCGCTGTTCGACGCCATCAACCGTGGCGACTTGCCCACCGCGCGCGACGCCATCAACCGCGGCGCTGACCTGAACGGCACCAACGTGCTCGGCCTCACTCCGCTGGAGCTGGCCGTGGACCTCGGCCGCAACGAGATTTCCTTTGTGCTGCTGACGCTGCGTGGCGGCAACGGCTACGCCACCGCCCATGCCCCGGCCTCTCCGCCGCAGCAGACCCGGGCCGAGCGCCAAGTTGCTGCCCGCGCCGCCCGAAACGGCGCGCGCGGGGGCAGGACAGACGATTTCACCGGCACTACCGGCGGGGAGGCCGTGGCTGCTCGTCCGCCGGCCAACCCGGTGCCGCAAGCCGCGCGGCTGTTTGCCGGCCAGGGGGGCACTCCAATCCCTCAGGCTGGGTTTCTAGGGTTCGATGCCGGACGCCAATGAGGCCAGTCCCGCTTCCGCGCCCGAGTTCTCCCGATTAACTGAGGCTGCAACGGGCCTTGTGATGACTGTTGCGCCGGTCGCCGCGCCTATGCATACCGCAAGACTATTCCCAGGTGATCTCCCAATAGGGCGCAAGTCTAGCCACCTAAACTCTCCTTTCCCCGCGAAAGGGCCAGGATGAGGAAAGTCGTAGGCACTTAGTTCGCCTATTTAGGACGAAAGCTGTGTTCATAACCCGGCTTGGTTCATCTCCTGCTGCTTCCCTCGCCCTATAGGAAACCCACCCTGGGGCAGATGGGGCAGTGGACCACCCCATCCAATCCGTTCAGCGTGCGACGGGCGCAGGGGGTGGCGGCGCGACAGTTGTGGTGCTCAGGCTGCTGCCGGCGCGATTGATCGTGTCGTTGCCGGCCCCGGGCGGCAGGCTGGCCACCGGCTCCGGCACCTTGTCGCCAGCGTTGGGCGACGGCGGCGTCTGGCTGTTGGTCTCGACCTGCGCCTGGACCGGACGGGCTGCGAACACGGCCGCGGCCAGCGCAAGCGTTACAAGGGTAATTTTGAACATGCTGCGATTCCTTTGTGGGAGGCGGCTGCTTGGCCACCATCCAGGACGCCCCAACGCAAACCTTCTGCTGTGGTTGCAAGCAGGAACTGCACGGGAATTATGCATTTCTCCTCCGTGGCGGGGTTTATTGCCACGGTTCATCCAGCGTCGTGCAGCGCCGGCAGGCGTGCCGCATCCGCCAAGGGAAGTATCAGCGTGACAACCGTGCCATGGCCTGGCGTGCTGTCGATCCGTAACGTCCCGCCGCTCTGTTCCGCAAACCCATGCGCCAGCGCCAGGCCCAGCCCGGTGCCGACGCCCGCAGGCTTGGTGGTGAAGAATGGCTCCCGCGCGCGGGCCAGCACGTCTGGCGGCATGCCCTCCCCGGTGTCGGCGGCCTCGATCCGGATGCCGCCGTCCTCCAAGCCTGCCGATAGCAGGAAGGTTCCGCCGCGAGGCATGGCGTCGCGCGCGTTAGTGGCCAGGTTGATCAGCACCGTCTCCAACTGCCCGCGGTCGGCCAGCAACGGCGGCAGGCTCGGCGGCGCGTCCACCTCCACCCGCACGCCACCGCCGAGGGTGTGGTCCAGCACCACCTGCAGATCGGTCAGCAGCGCCGACGCATCCACTGGCCCGGCGTGCAGGTCGGCACGCCGCGCCAGGGACAGCATCCGCCCGGTGATCGCGCTGCCGCGCGCCACGGCGTCCCGCGCCAGGGCCGCCACACGCTGCACGCGCGCCGTGTCGGCCGGGGCGCGCAGGATCAGCGACAGGCTGCCGCCCACCGCTTGCAGGACGTTGTTGAAGTCGTGCGCGACGCCACTGGCCAGCTTGCCCAGCGCCTCCATGCGCTGCGACTGGTGCAGCGCGGCCTGCGCCGCCTCGCGTGCGGCGACCTCGGCCAGCACCTGCGCCTCCAGGTCCTCGGTCAGCACGCGCAGCCGGGCTTCGCTGACCTGCAACGCCAGCCGGGACCGCACGCGGTCGTCCACGTCCTCGGTCGTACCATACCAACGGATGGGCCGGCCGTCGGCGCCCAGCAGCGGTGCGGCACGGGCGCGCATCCAGCGCCAGTCCTCGCCTCCGGCACCGGAGCGCTGGCGGATGCGGAAGCTGTGGTCGTAGTCCTGCCCCGTCTCGACCGAGCGCTGCCACACGGCAAGAGTCCCCGTCCGGTCCTCGGGATGCAGGGTGTTCAACCAGCCCGTTCCCCACCGGGCCTCGCCCGTGGTGCCGGTCACATTGCTGACCCGGTCGCTGACGGCCAGCAACCGGCCCTCGGCGTCGGCGGTCCAGGGCGCCAGCGGGCTGAGTTCACGCGCCACCCGCAGCTCGGCCTCGCGGTCGCGCAGAACGGCCTCGGCGGTGCGCCGTTCCTGATCGGCGGCGTGCAGGGTGGCGGCAACCTCTTGCGCCTCGGCCAAGTCCAGGTCCTCCGGCGCGGCGCCCTGCCGGGCCAGTGCGGTCACGGGCCGGGCAATGCGCCGGGCCACCAGCACCGCCAGCCCTGCGGCGAGCAGGGTTAGCAACGTCCCGGCCCCGGCCAGCGGCCCCAGGGTTCGCAGCAGCGGCGCCCAGACCACTGCCCGGGGCACCGCAATGCCCACCGACCACCCTGTGGCGGCGGAGGTGACGGAAGCGGTATAGGTCACCACCCCATCCAGCGTCGTCACGCGCGACCAGGTTTCCGGACCCGTTTGCATCTGCGCCCGCCACTCCGCGCTGGCGAGGGTGCCGAGGCGGGCGGCATTGTCCCGGGTGCGGGCCAGGAACAGCCCCTGCCGGTCCACGATCGCAGCCACCCAGTCCGGCGGCAGGCGTTGAGATTGCAGCAAGGCCTCGAGCGGACCCAGCTTCAAGGCGCTCGACAGGGCATAGCGCACCTCTGGCCCATCTGGCCCCTCCCGCATCACCGGCACGTCGATGGTGACCAGAGGCTGCCCATCCAGCGAGCCGGGCGTCAGCCCCGATACTGCCGGGCGGGCGGTGGCGACCACGCTGGCCACCTGGTCCGGCCGGGCACGCCAGGGCAGCGCCGCGCCCAGCGGACGCGCGGTGTTCAGCACCTGTTGCCCGTCCGGCAGGGACAACGCGATCCGGCTGTCCAGCAGGGCCGCAGCCTCGTGGATTTCCACATAGAATGCTGGCAGGTCGTCCGCCGCAAGCGCGCGGGACCGGGCGAGCACTTCCAGCGTGGCTTGATAGACCGACGCCCGGCTGTCGATGGCCAGGGACAACGCACGGGCAACGGCGACCACGTCCCGGCCGAATGCCTGCGTCTGCGACATGGCAGTGCGGGTCACCAACAGCGCGGAGAAACCGATGAACGGCACGGCGGACACGAGCACCAGGATCAGCAGGTACGTACGTATCCTGAGGCGCTTCCGCACGCACGGCTCCCCTGTTCGGCAGGTCGAGATATCGCGGCCGGCGAGGGCAATGCAAGAAGCCGGCGAACCGGTCGTGCTACGGCGTCCCGGGTCAACGGACCGCTGCCAGCGTCTGGTGTCCTGCTGCGTTGAACGGGCGGCTGAGGTCCCCGATCCGGCGATTAGTTGGACGCCGGATAGCCCCGCGCCAACCGCTGCTGGTGCAGCCAGGACAACGCCAGCCGCCATGGTCCCACCGGCCGGTGCCCCCGCGCCCGCATCGCCGCCCCCAAGGCAAACAGCGCCCGGTGGTTGGCGAACACCGCCGCGAACGCTGCACGCAGCCCCAGCCGCGGGTCCCATGCGCCGATGGCCTCCGCCCCGGCGCCGTTTACCTCAATGATGTGGAACCGCCCCGCCCGCAGCGCCTCGACCGACCCGGCCCGCACGTCCAACCGCCCCGCGTGCAGCCCCATGCCGACCGCCACCGCCGCCACCCGGGCGCGCAACGCCGGGGTGGCCAGGTGCAGCGCCTCCTCGTAACGCCCACCGACGCGTAGGCTGGCAACGGCGGCCAAGATCACCGTCTCACCAATTCCAGGGATGCGCGTCATGTCATGCCTGGCCGGCACGTTCGACCCGCCGTGTCGGGGCAACCCGCGCAGCCGGGGGTCGGCTGCGGCCAGTTGCGCCAGGGTGCGCCGCCCGTCGCCGCGCACGGTTGGAGGATGGCGCAGGGTCAGGCCAACCAGCTCGGCCGGGCCGTCCGGCCACCGGCGTACCATCAGCCCGGCCTCGATGGGTCCAGGCAAATAGGGCTGCAACAGGAAGGTGGCATGGGACGGGAAAGCCGCCTGGTAGTCCCGCAACGCCGCCGCATCGTCCACCCGGCGTACGCCGTAGCCGCACCAGCCGCGGTCGGGTTTGGCGACCAGGGGAAAGGCTAGGCCGGCCGCCTGCCGCACCGCTTCCGCCACGCTTCCCGGCGGGACGGCGGAGGTCAGGGCGACCCAGGGACTCAGCGCCGGGGGGATCAGCGCCAGGCACTCCAGCTTGCCCTCCCCGGCCAGGCCGCCGGTAGGGATGCCGGGGTTGGCGGCGCTGGGCAGGGTCAGGCTGCCGTGGCGCGCGGCCAGCAGCATCCAGTGCAGCACGAGCGGGATGCACAGCAGCCACTTCGGCAGACGTTCGATAGGTGAAAGCGCGGGGGGTAAGGGGGACTTATACTGGCGCGGCCAGGCGGCCGACACCGAACGTGATACGGCCATGGGCGCAGCAACGCCGGCCCCCACGATGGGTTGCCGACGAACCCCGGTGCGAAACGTTCCCGGAACATGATGGGCGGAGATGCGAGCACCCTTAAGAATGTGACTCACACGAGATACAGTCATGAGGTAGCAATTAGGACGGAGAGGATGGATGGTCGCGAGCAGCATGCTGCATGTGCGCGTTGAGGATGACTTGAGGGCTGAGGCGGCTGCCACGCTCGCCTTGATGGGCCTCCCCCTCTCTGAGGCAGTCAGGGTGTTCCTGATGCGGGTCGTTGCAGATCAGGCATTCCCGTTCGCCATCAAGGTACCCAACCCGGCCACGCGGGCAATTATGGAAGAGGCTCGCGCCATGTCTCAGGCGCAGTTTGCGAAGCCTGATGCACTGTTTGACAGTCCTGGCCAAGAAGGCGGGTAGCAGGACGGCTAACCCGCCCCGCTCAGCCGACCATACCGAGGCGTTCCAGAAGGATTCGAGGCTTCGCGACGCAGGTCAGCCAAAGGCCATCGGCAGTGCCCGAGGCCCTCGCACCGTGCTGATCGCCCACCGCACGGGTCCATCCAGCCGGAAGGACGGCACCCGCCGCAGGAACGTCTCCACCGCGACCGTCAGCTCCATCCGGGCCAGGTTGCTGCCCACGCACCGGTGGATGCCGAGCCCAAAAGCAGCATGCCGGTTCTCCGCCCGGTCCAGGATGACCCGGTCCGGCTCGGGGAACAGGGCCGGGTCGCGGTTGGCGGCGGGGAAGGACAGCAGCACCATGTTCCCCGCCTTCATCGGGCAGCCCTGCACCTCGGTGTCACGCACCACTTCCCGCGCCATCGTCACCGGCGCGTAGGCCCGCAGCAACTCCTCGATGGCCGTCGGCAGCAGCGCAGGCTCGGCGCGGAGCCGGGCGGCGTCGTCCGGGTGCCCGGCCAGGTGCCACAGGGCCGAGCCGATGGCCGACCACGTCGTGTCGATGCCCGCCACCAGCAGCAGCCGCAGCATCGAGATCACGTCGTCGGGCGTGGCCGGCCGGCCGTCGATCGAGGTATGCATCAGCCGGGTGATCAGATCGTCGGTCGGGTTGGCCTGGCGCTGTGCGATCGCGGTGGCGAAGTAGGCGGCCATCTCCCGTTGCGCCGGCATGACCAGGCTGGAGTCGGTGATGCCAGCCTCTAGGATCGTGTGGATCCAGCGCCGGAACAGGTCGCCGTCCCCGTCCGGCAGCCCGAACAGGTGGGCGACCACGCGGACGGGGATGTGACGCGTGTAGAACTCCGCCACGTCGCAGCCGCCCGGTGGAAAGGCGTCGATCAGCTCGTCACAGGTCGCCCGGGTTGCCGGCTCCAGCTTGGCGACCTCGTCGGGCGTGAAGGGCGGCAGCACCGCGCGCTTCCAGCCTTTATGCTCCGGCGGGTCGGAGGTGATGGGCGGCGCCGGCGTGAGGTCGATCTTCCTGTCGCGCACGATGATGCGTCGGGAGGAGAAATGCTCGGTGTCGTAGGCCACCTCGCGGACGGCGGCATGGGTGGTCGGGAAGTAGCAGCCCTCGAAGCGCCCGGTATGCGCGACCGGGCCGGTCTCGCGCATCCCGGCCCATATCGGATAGGGATCGCTGCCCCAGCGCGCATCGAGGTGATCGAAGTCGGTGGCCCAATCCCGGCTGGGCGGCCGCGGAGCGGCGCTCATGCGGCGTCTACCCGGCGCAGGCTGATGGCGTATTCCGGGCAGTTCGCCTGCGCCAGCCGGGCCTGCTGAACCTGGTCTGCCGCGACCAGTCCATCGCCAGCCTCCCGGGCGTTGCCATACTCGTCGAGCACGAACAGCGCGGGGGCGGCAATCTTGCAGCGGTTGTGGCCCTGGCACCGTTCCGCCTGGACGTGGACCCGTAGCATCCCGTGACCTGACATGTTGCCTCCTTCAGACCGTTTCAAATCCGGCATGGCGCTGTCATAACCGATCACAGTGATCCGCGTCCCATGATCAGGTGGCCCCTCAGGCGCGGCAGGGCCCTCCACATGCTACGCAAAGGCGAGCCTTGGCTGCAATGCCAGACCGTGGATTGACGAGAACGGAGGCTCCGCCGGAAGCTGGCCCGGACCGATGTGCCCAGACCGATGTGCCCAGGCCAATGTGGAGGTGCGACGCCGATGGACGACCGTTACGCCAGCTATGCCCGGCTGCAGTTCGACCGCCCGTACCCGCGCGTGCTGCGCATCACCATGGCCAACGGCCGCATGAACGCCGCCGACGCCGTCATGCACGGTGAGCTGGCCCGCGTGTGGCGGGACGTGGAGGCCGACCCCTCCGTCAACGCCGCCATCATCACCGGCGCCGGGCGGATGTTCTCGGCCGGTGGCGACTTCTCGCTGATCCAGGAGATGATGGCCGACTTCGCCACCCGCGCCCGCGTGTGGCGGGAGGCGCGGGACCTGGTGCTGAACCTGGTCAACTGCCCGAAGCCGGTGGTGTCCGCCATGCGCGGCGTCGCGGTCGGCGCGGGCCTGGTGTGCGGCGTGCTGGCGGACGTGTTGATCGCCACGCCCGAGTGCCGCATCGTCGATGGCCACACGCGGCTGGGCGTCGCCGCCGGGGACCATGCGGCGATCATCTGGCCGCTGCTGTGCGGCATGGCGAAAGCGAAATACTATCTGCTGACCTGCGACGAGCTGCTGGGGCGGGAGGCGGAGCGCATCGGCCTGGTCAGCCTGCTGGCCGAGGACGCGGACCTCGATGCCCGCGCGGTCGAGGTTGCGGGCCGGTTGGCGGACGGCGCGCAGTCGGCGATCCGATGGACGAAGCACGCGCTGAACGGCTGGCTGCGGCAAGCCACGCCGATCTTCGATGCGTCGCTGGCGATGGAGTTCATGGGCTTCAGCGGCCCGGAGGTGCAGGAGGGCCTGGCGGCGCACCTGGAACGCCGTGCGCCACGGTTCCCGCCGGATACGCCGGTCTGACGCAGCGCCGCCCCGGTTCTGCTCCCTCTCCCTCCGGGCTTAGGCCGCGAAGCGGACCAAGGCCGGGGTGAGGAAGCAGGCAGAGCCATCACTCTCCGCGCGAATGTCCTTTGGGCAGGACCCATCGAATAGTTCAGGCATGGTCAAACCACCTTGTCGCTGATCTTCTGTGGCACCGGCACGCTGCCCTGGAACGAGGGGCGCTCCTCCAGGCGGTAGCTGTAGGCCGACAGGCCCGGGTGCCGTGTGCGCCAGGAGTACTCGGGGAACCGCACGTCCAGGTAGCGGCAGACAGCGCCGGCGGCGATGTCGGCCAGGCCGAAGCGGTCGCCAACGATGAACTCGCGCCCCTCCGCCCAACCGGCCAGGGCCGCCATCCCGCCATCGACCTTGCGCATCTGCCGTGCCTTCCACTCGGCGCTCTGCTGCTCCAGCGGACGGTGGCGCTCCCAGAACAGCAGCACTAGGGCGTCGCAGATGCCGTCCGCCACCACCTCCACCCGGCGGGCGAACAGGGTGGCGTCCAAACCGTCCGGCAGCATCGGCAGATGCGGGTGCTTGGCCTCGATCCACTCCAAGATAAAGCGGGATTCATACACGCTGCCGCCATCCTCCAGCAGAAGCACCGGCAGCTTCTCCAACGGGTTGTGCTGCGGCGTCGTAGTGGTGCTGTCCCAGGGCACCTCCGTCACCAGTTCAAACGGGATGCCCTTCTCCGCCAGCGCGATGCGGACCTTGCGGGCATACGGGCTAGGGGTGGCGCTAATCAGCTTCAGCATCATCCAGCCGCCATCGCGATGGCCCCACCCATGCGCTGCCGCTGCTCGGCATAGCCCGCCCGGTCCTGCTCGGCCCGGCGGCTGCGGTCGAGCACGGAAACGCCGATGCACACCGCGAATGCCAGCGGCATCGTCACCAGCGTCGGCGGGTCCAGCGGGAACAGCGGCGCCGGGTAGCCCAGCACCTTCATCCACACCGACGGCCCCAGCACCGTCAGCCCGATGGCGCTGACCAGTCCGGCGCTGCCGCCCCACACCGCGCCCTGCGTCGTCAGCCCGCGCCAGTGGATCGCCAGCAGCAGCAGCGGAAAGTTGGAGCTTGCCGCGATGCCGACCACCAGCGCCACCAGGTAGGCGATGTTCTGAGTCCGGAACAGGACGCCCAATCCCACCGCCAGCAGCCCCAGCACCAGCGTCGCCGCCTTGCTGATCCGCACTTCGGTCCGCTCGTCCACCGTGCCCCGGCGCCAGATGCTGGCATACAGGTCGTGCGACACCGCCGAAGCCCCCGCCAGCGTCAGCCCCGCCACCACCGCCAGGATCGTCGCGAACGCCACCGCCGACACGAACCCCAGCATCAGGTCGCCCCCCAGCGCGTGCGCCAGGTGGACCGCCGCCATGTTGCCGCCGCCGCGTAGCGCCCCGGCCGCCGTCACGTAGTCCGGGTTGCCTATCACCAGCGCCACCCCCGCCACGCCGATCACCGTGACCAGCGCGAAGAAGTAGCCGATGAACACCGACCCCCAGAACATCGACGCCCACGCCGTCCGCGCATCCGGCACCGTGAAGAACCGCATGATGAGGTGCGGCAGCCCGCACGACCCGAAGAACATCGCCAGCATCAACGACATCGTGGACACCGGCGCCAGCGCAAAGCTGGTCGGCGCCAGCATGGCCTCATGCTTCGGGTGCAGCAGGACGGCCCGGGCCAGCATGGCGTTGTAGTCCCAGCCAAACGCCGCCAAGGCGAGCGCCGCGATGGCGGTGCCGGCAAGCAGCATCAGCACCGCCTTGACGATCTGCACCCAGGTGGTCGCCATCATGCCGCCGAAGATGACGTAGCAGACCATCAGCACGCCAACCGCGATCTCGGCGTACACGTAGTCCAGCCCGAACAGCAGTTGCACCAACTGCCCGGCCCCGACCATCTGCGCGATCAGGTAGAAGATGACGATCACCAGCGTGCTGACCGCCGCGAACGCCTGCACCGGGGTCTGCGCCAGGCGGTAGCTGACGATGTCGGCGAAGGTGAACCGCCCGAGGTTGCGCATCCGGTCGGCGAACAGCAGCGTGATGACGGGGTAGCCGACGCTGTAGCCCGCGGCATAGATCAGCCCGTCGAACCCGCTGCCATACACCAGCCCCGCCAGCCCCAGGAACGCCCCGGCCGAGATCACGTCGCCCGCGATGGCCAGGCCGTTCTGCATCCCTGTCAGGTGTCCGCCGGCAGCATAAAAGTCTTGCGCCGACCGGGTGCGCCGGGCCGCCCAGTAGGTGATGCCCAGGGTGAACGCCACCAGCAGCAGGAACAGGCCGATGGCGACGGGGTTGGACCCCGATGGCTCCGCCGCAGCCTGTGCGGGGGTGGCGAGCAGCAGCAGGGCAACGACCGGCACGGCCCTGCGCGCCGCGGCGCGATTTGCGGCCAGCACATAGACTCCGCCCAGCGCGACCGACCCGGCGATCAGCGCCAGGCCATACAGGAACCATGCCGTGACGGGCTGGCCTGGGGTGACAGGCACCGCCAGGGTCCCCGGCCTGAACCCGGCGCAGGCAAAGAAGCCGATGACCGGAACCGCCAGCACCGCAGTCAGCCATCGGCCGAGCCGCGCCGATCCGACGCCGTTGGCATCGGTCCGTTTGGTGGTCATCTGACCCGTCATCTGGTCCACACCTGCCTCCGTGCTGTCCACGTGGCCGTGCCTCGCGCCTGTCCCTGAAACCGGACGTTCGCCCGTCCGGCTGTTGGGCCAAGTCTCGCCATGCAGCCGGGCCGACGCAAGAGGGAATGCGCGTGACGAGCTGACAGCGCATCAACGCCGGTCTCTACCACCCTGTCGCAGCTTGACCGCACCGTGCCGACGCGAACTGCCCGGCGCCGGCAAAATCAGACCTCAATCATCACGCGATCGCACCAGGGATGCCGCGAGGCAATCGGCAACTGGCCAAGTCCTGCGGATGGACGACGAAACTAGCCACGTCTCACTGACTACCCCACCGATCACTCGCCCATGCCACATCTGCGATCGGTGTCAAAATTCTAATAATTGTCAAGGGCAATTAGAGATTTGCCTGGATCAGAAATTGCATGGAGAACTTAGATACAACCTTAAGTAGTAATCTAAGCAGCCCGCAAGCCGCAGCATGGCTGCATCCGTGGACGCCCCTTTAGGAAGTCCCGAGCTGGACGCCTGACCGAGTGCTCTGGATGCAGCTTGAAATCGCAGTTTGTGGACGGGGAACCGCAAGCGATGACGCCCACGAATCGCACGCATGGATCATTGCAAGGCGAATTGGCCCGGCTGCTCGGAAACCACTTGCTCGCCCAATCCAGTCCCTGCACCGTCGTGGTCGAACCCGGCGTCGCCCCAAGCATCCAGGACCGCCAGTCCATGCGCGTGCCCGACTTGGCCGTGGCTTGCATGACTTATGATGTCGAGCAATCCTCCCTCGCCGACCCCTTGCTGATCGTGGAGATCCTATCTCCCAGCAACCAGCGCGATACCTGGGCCAGCGTTTGGACCTACACGAGCCTCCCCAGCGTGCGCGACATCCTGGTGCTGTATAGCGCCATGGTTTGCGTCGACGTGCTGCGCCGGCATCCCGACGGCATCTGGCCCAGCACGCCGGACAGGGTCACCGGAGGCAACCTGGTGCTGGGCTGCATCGGCTTTGTCGCACCATTGATGGACCTGTACCGGACCACGCGGCTGCGGCCCGCTGCGTAGGACGGCTGCCGGAGTAGGCTGCCGCGGCAAGGCCTGGCGCGCGTGCGCCTCGCCGGGTAGGACGCGGCGATGCCCAGGTTCCTCGATGCCCGCCGCGCCGGGCTACGCCGCCGCTATGCTGAGCCGCACCGCACCTACCACGGCCAATCCCACATCGACGCGATGCTGCTCGGCCTGCACGGGTTGGGCGCCGCCATCGCCGACCCGGCCGCTGTGGAGCTGGCCATCTGGTACCACGATGCGATCTACAACCCCGCCGCCCAGGACAACGAAGTGCGCAGCGCCGCGCTGCTGCGGCAGGAGATGGCTGGCCTCGCCGACCCCGCGTTGCTGGACGCGGCAGAGATGATGGTGCGCCTGACCGCAGGGCACGCCCTGCCTGCGGAGCTGTCCGGCCCTCGCCGCGGCGACGCCGCGCTGTTCCTTGACCTGGACCTGGCGGTGCTGGGCGCGCCGCCGGGCGCCTATGCCGCCTATGAGCGCGGCATCGCCGCCGAGTACCTCCCGGTCCATGGCGCTGCTGCCTACCAGGCCGGACGCGCAGCGTTCCTGCGCGGGATGCTGGACCGCCCGCGCCTATTCCACACCGACCGCTTCCACGCCGCGCTGGACGCGCAGGCGCGCACGAACCTCCGAGGCGCCTTGGACGCAGCGGCCTGACCCCGGCCTGCAGCCGAAACGCTTTGTCACCCGCCGTATCTCACCCGGGTGCTAGGTTCCTGAGATGGATGCGCAAACCACACATGCCTTGATCCGCTTCGGCCTGGGCCGCCGGGGTGAGGAAGCCGTGCCCACCGACCCCGTCGCCTGGCTGACCCAGCAGGTCGAGGCCCCCGACCCTGCCCCGTTCGACGCCCGCCTGCCCACCACAGCCGACGGCCTGACCGTGGCGCGCGAGCAGTTCAAGCTGGCCCTGCCCTCCGGCGCCTCGCTGATCAAGCCGCTGTTCGAGCAGGACGTGCTGGCGCAGACCGGCCAGCTCCTGACCACCGCGGCGCCGTTCCGCGAGCGGCTGGTGTGGTTCTGGGCCAACCATTTCACCGTCAGCACCCGCCAGGGCGGCACCAGCGCGGTGATCGGCCCCTACATCCGCGAGGCGATCCGCCCCAACGTCACGGGTCCGTTCTTCGGCATGCTGCTGGCCGTCATGCGCCATCCGGCGATGCTGATGTACTTGGACAACAACAACTCCTTTGGCCCCGGCAGCGCCGCCGGCAAGGCGCAGAAGCGCGGCCTGAACGAGAACCTGGCGCGCGAGTGCCTGGAGCTGCACACCGTCTCCCCCGCCGCCGGTTACACCCAGGAGGACGTGACCGAGTTCGCCCGCGTGCTGACCGGCTGGTCCATCGACTACCAGCGGCTGTTCCCCGGCTGGCTGTTCCGCCCCGGCGCGCACGAGCCCGGCATGAAGACCGTCATGGGCCGCCACTTCGCCGAGGGCGAGGCCGGGGGCATTGCCGCGCTGCAGTTCCTGGCCAGCCATCCCGCCACCCATCGGCACCTGGCGGCCAAGCTGGTGCGGCACTTCGTCTCCGACACGCCCGCGCCCGAGGCCGTCCGCACCATCGAGGGCGTGCTGCGCGACACCGACGGCGACCTGGGCGCGGCTCATCGCGCTGGTCCACCTGCACGACGCCTGGACACCGCTGACGAAGCTGCGCGCGCCGCAGGATTTCGCCGTCGCCGCCCTGCGCGCCTTGGACTTACCCATCGACAAGCAGCCCCCGCTGGAGGCGGTGCTGACCAACCTTGGCCAGCCGCTGTGGACGGCGCCGCTACCCAATGGCTGGCCCGACCAGGCGGCGGAGTGGGCCGCGCCCGAGGCGATGATGCGCCGGATCGACTGGGCCTATGGCCTTGCCGCCCGCGCCGGGGCGCCCGGCGACCGCGACCCGGCGGCGGTTGCCGACGCCGCCCTGGGGCCGTTGCTGAACCCCCGCACCCGGGACGGCATGCGGGGTGCCGGCAGCCGCCGCGACGCCCTGACCCTGCTGTTCACCTCCCCCGAGTTCCAGAGGCGCTGACATGACCCGAATCACCCGACGCTCGGCCCTGCTGGGCCTGTCCTCCGCCTGGGCCGCTGGCGGGGGGCGTGCCTCACTGGCGCTGGCCGCGGCGCCGACCGACCGGCGGCTGGTTGTGGTGCTGCTGCGCGGCGCGCTGGACGGCATGGCGGCGGTGGTGCCGTATGGCGACCCCGACCTGGTGCGGCTACGGCCCGGGTTGGTCGGCGCGGCGCCGGGGCAGCCGGGCGGGATGCTGGACCTGGGCGGCTTCTACGGCCTGCACCCGGCGTTGGCAGGGCTGCACGCGATGTATGCGGCGGGCGAGATGCTGCCGGTCCACGCCGTCGCCGGGCCGTATCGCAGCCGCAGCCACTTCGACGCGCAAGACTTCCTGGAAAGCGGCGCCGACACCCGGTTGAGCAGCGGCTGGCTGAACCGCGCCGTGGACGCGCTGCCGGGCCACCGGGCGAACGAGGCGCTGGCGGTCGGCGTGCAGATACCGCTGCTGCTGCGCGGCCCTGCGGAGGTCGGCAGCTACGCGCCGCCTGCCCTGCAAGGGCCGTCGCCGGACTTGTATGCCCGCATCGCCGAGCTGTCGGACGACGATGCGCTAATCGGCCCGGTGGTGGCGGAGGGGTTGCGCGACCGTGGATTTTCTAGCGCGACCTTGCAGGGTGTCGTGCAGACCGGCGACCGCAACGCCTTTGCGGCGCTGGCCGGGGCGGCGGGGCGGCTGATGGCGGCGGCGGACGGCCCGCGCGTTGCGGCGCTGGAGGCTGGCGGCTGGGACACCCACGCGGCCCAGGCGCAGCGGCTGGACGCGCCGCTGCGGCAGTTGGACGCCGGGCTGGTAGCGCTGAGGGCAGGATTGGGCGGCGCATGGGCGCAGACGGCGGTGCTGGTGATGACGGAGTTCGGCCGCACCGCCCGGGCGAACGGCACCGGCGGCACCGACCATGGCACGGCGGGGGTGGCCTTCGTGCTCGGCGGGGCGGTGGCGGGCGGACAGGTCGCGGGGACGTGGCCGGGGTTGGCGGCGGGCAAGCTGTTCGAGGACCGGGACTTGGATCCGACGACGGATTTGCGCGCAGTGGCGATGGGATTGCTCGGCGGGCATCTAGGTGTGCCGGCGGCGGCAATGGGCGGGGTGTTCCCAGGCAGCGGCGGGGTTTCGGGACTGGGCGGGCTGGTACGGGCTTAATGATGCCGGCTGGCGCCAGCCGTTTCCTGTCCCAGCACGGTGTGGTTCATGGCGCGGCTGGAGACAGCGGGGTCGCCGTGCACTGGCGGACCACCATCGTAATCGGCTCCGGGAAAGGGTTTACGCCATATGCGCCCTCTCTGCGGCGCCGGGGCGGCGCAAAGCGTCCTGTGCCCGGTCCGGCCAGTCGGTGATCAGGCCGTCCACCTCCCAGCCGATCAGGCGCCGCATGTCGCCGGGGTCGTTGACCGTCCAGGGGATGACCCGCAGGCCAAGGTCGTGCGCCTGGTCCAGCAGGTCCTCTGTCAGATCGGCGTAGTGCGGCGTCCAGGCGCCGCCGCCCTCCGCGGCGATGGCCTCCGGCACGTCGCTCATCGGCCCGGCATGGCGTCCCAGCCAAAGCGGCGCATCAGCAACCGTCGCAGCGCTGGTCAGCCAGCCGCGGGCGACTGTGGGCCGGATGCGGCGCAGGTGGCGCGGCCCTCGCCAGTCGAAGCTCTGCACGGTAATCCGCGGCCCGGCGCCGGCCGCATCCGCCTCATGCAGCACACGTTCCACCAACTCCTCCGGTGGGATCGTGCGGTCGGGCTGGCTGGGATCGGTCTTCAACTCGATGTTCCAACGCAGCGTGGCATCCAGCGCCAGCACCTCGGCCAGGGTGGGTATGCCCAAGCCGTCATGGGCTGCCTGGGTGGCGTAGGTTGCCGCGTAGGCGGTTCCGGGACGGAGGCGGCCCACGTCATAGGTCCGCAGTTGCGCCAGCGTCAGGTCCCGCAGCAGCGGTCCCGGCGCGTCCAGCCAGGCGCCGCCCCGACGCGCGATGTCCGGGTTCAGCGCCGGGTCGTGGTGGACGACGACGGCGCCGTCGCGGGTGGCGCCCACGTCCAGCTCGAAGGTGCGGATCCCCAGGGCAGCGGCGGCCTGGAAGCCGTGCAGGGTGTTCTCGGGAAACAGGCCGCGGGCGCCGCGGTGGCCTTGCAGGTCGAACTGGGAGGGGTCGGGCATCGCGCGGGTGTGCGGCCGGGTTGCGCCAGGGTCAAGCCGGGGGATTGGTCTTGGGAGACCGGTCGTTAGAGGCTGGTCGTTGCTGACGGGTCGTTGCAGACTGGGGCGATGACGGATCGGATACTCGGCGTGCTGGGCGGCATGGGTCCGCTGGCGAGCGCGCAGTTCATGCTGCGCCTGACCCTGCTGACCCCGGCCGAGCGGGACCAGGACCACATCCCGGCCGTGCTGTGGTCGGACCCGCGCATCCCGGACCGGGGTGCGGCCCGCGCCGGCACCGGGCCGGACCCGTTGCCGGCGCTGGTGCGCGGGTTGCACGGCCTGCAAGCGGCAGGGTGCGGCGCAGTCGCCATTCCCTGCAACACCGCGCACGGCTGGATTTCCGGGATGCGGGCAGCCACGCCGCTGCCCATCCTGCATATCGTCGATGCCGCGGCCGAAGACCTGCGCCGCCAGGGCATCCCGCCGGGGCCGGTCGGGGTGCTGGGCACCTCTGCAACCTTGGCAATGCGGCTGTACCAGGACCACTTGCAAGCTCTGGGCTGGCCCTGCCTCGTGCCGGACGCGGCGGAGATGGCACGGCTGGTCACGCCCGCCATCGCCCTGGTCAAGGCCAACCGGGTCGCTGATGCTTATGCGCCGCTGGCCGAAGCTGCGGAACGGCTGGCGCGGCGCGGCGCGCAGGCAGTAGTGCTGGGCTGCACCGAAATCCCGCTGGGCATGCAGGCCGGCCCGGCAGTCGGCATCCCTTTGGTGGACACCATCGATGCGCTGGCGCGCGCCGCGATACGCTGGGTGGGCAAGAAGCCTATGCCTGCCCTGCAACGCCCCGTCCTGCAGCATCATGAGGCCACCGATGACCCCCGCTCGTGAACCCGTCCTGAACCCGGTCGCAATCGACGAGCTCCGCCCGACGCAGATCACCGTCGGCATGCGCGAGGTCGAGGCCAAGCGCGCCGCCTGGCGGGCCAAGGCCGGCGATGACGTGAAGCCCGGCAAGGCGTCGGAGTTCCTGGGCCAGCACATGATCCCGGTCATCGTGGGTCCGAAGGGCCGCTACTACGTCACCGACCACCATCACCTGGCGCTGGCGCTGCATAAGGAAGGGGTGGAGCACGCCTTGGTCACCGTCGTCGCGGACCTGCAGCGCCTGCCGCCGGAGTCGTTCTGGTTCGTGCTGGACAACCGCGGCTGGATGCATCCGTACGACGACAAGGGACGCCGGCAGGACGCGGACAGCATCCCGAAATCCGTGACCGGGCTGGTCGATGACCCCTACCGCTCCCTGGCCGGCGAGCTGCGCCAGGTCGGCGGCTACGCGAAGGACACGACGCCGTTCAGCGAGTTCCTCTGGGCCGACTTCCTGCGCCGCCGGGTCGATCAGAAGCTGGTGGAGCAGCAGTTCAGCGAGGCGTTGAAGCAGGCGATGCAGTTGGCGAAGGGCGAAGAAGCCGACTACCTGCCGGGCTGGTGCGGACCGGTAGCGCGGTAGCGGCTCAGCAAACCTCTGGAGGTTTGCGCAGGGATGAAAACCTAAGCAGGCTGGCGCGGCCGCAAGTCATTTATGCTACAGGCCGCACGAGCCTGCTTAGTCGCAGTCGCACCCCGGCGTCGGGCCCGCCTTTTCCCGCACGACGTGATGGTCGATCCACTCGGCCACCAGGCGGCGGGCCTCGTTCAGCGACGCCTCGGGGTGGTGGATGCGGTACAGGGTCGTGCAGGCGCGGAAGGCGTCCATGTCGGCGTTGCCGTGGACGCGCAACTCCCGGTATGCCGTAACGACGGCGCGTTCGCACCGGCGCGCGATGGGGCGGGCATTTGGGCTGGCGGCACGGACCACGGGGAACCTCGGTATGCGAAACGCTCGCAGCTTGAACACGCATGTAAGGGCTGGCGCGGCCCCACGCAAGCAACTCTCCCCCCGGCTGGGGCCGCGCGGGCCGGGACTGCGGCCATAGACAGCTTGATCGCCGGCTACCACCGCTTCCGCGCCTCGGGCTGGCCGGAGCGGCGGCGGATGCACGAGGCTCTGGCGCAGGACGGCCAGCGCCCGGCCGCCCTGGTGGTTGCCTGCGTGGACAGCCGCGTGGACCCGGCCGCCATCTTCGACGCTGCCCCCGGTGAGATGCTCGTGCTCCGCAACGTCGCCAACCTGGTGCCGCCCTATGCCCCTGACGCCGCCTACCACGGCACCAGCGCCGCGCTGGAGTTCGGCGTGCGGGTGCTGCAGGTGTCGCATCTGGTCGTGCTGGGCCATGGCCGCTGCGGCGGCATCGAGGCGCTGCTGCGGGGAGCGCCCGACAGTGCGCAGGACTTCGTGGCGCCGTGGATGGGCATTGCCGCGCCAGCCCGCGCTCGAGCCCTGCAATGCGACACGCCGGATCAGCAGCAGCAATGCGGCGAGTACGAGGCAATCAAGCTCTCCCTGGTCAACCTGATGACGTTCCCATGGATTGCCGAGCGGGTCGGCAACGGCACCCTGCACCTGCACGGCGCCTGGTTCGCCGTCCACACCGGGGTGCTGGACATCCTGCAACCCGACGGGAGCTTCAGCCGTGCAGCCTAGCCCGGTGCTGCTGCCCCCCCTGCTGCGCCCCGCCCCGCCCCCGACCGAGCTGACCGTCGTGGTGCCCTGCTACAACGAGCGCGCCAATGTCGCCCCGATGGTGGCGCGTCTGGAGGCGGCGCTGGCCGGCATCGC
>JAABUX010001829.1_pt1 | contig 31153 bp, 23 predicted proteins | sample 5561851 | NCBI WGS metagenome assembly JAABUX01 (sample SAMN10711883, study PRJNA513361) | rock metagenome | isolation source: Antarctica rocks | place: Antarctica: Victoria Land, Richard Nunatak red sandstone | collected 2016-01-03
CACCCTCACGAAAGAAGCCATGGCCACCATCGAAGCCCAACTCACACGCTTACCGCACCTGGGCAAGTACTTTATCGACATTGTCTCTCCCTAACTATGGGAGACGTAACTATTTCCGCGTTCCTAATTCGAGCACGGACACCTGTCCCGACTGAAGCGCCTCATACTCAGCTAGCTGCCCTCGCAACTCCTCGGCCTGACTCTCGTACGCATCCCTGTACAACTGTCGCATCCTTGGATCGGAATCATCCGCGCTCTCTAATCCCTGCGCTTCCCCGACTGCACGGCTACTGAATTTCTCTAACCAGGCTTTAGTGATACGATATTCTCGTTCGTTGACGATCACAGTAAACCTCCCACATCGATGCGGCTACTCGTAGATACGGGCCGTCAACAAGATGTCGGCGATGATTCTCCATGTCGGTTGATCGGGCAGCGATAGGCCACGATTCTTGAACCCCTGGCCGATGCTATTGGCAACAGCCTCCAGGGCCTCGAGGTATGATTCAAGCGATGGGTTCTCCCAGGACGCTGGATGGTCCCGCAGATCAGCCTGTAGCGCATGCGCGAAGCGCACAAAATCCTCGCGTGTCTCGATCTCTTCTTGCTGCTCACACAACGCCGCGAATGAATGGTCGGCCTCGCTATCGCGGCCCCACTGCCCTCGGCTGTCCCTCACCGCTGGAGTTTCGTCCGAGACCTGTCGGGCGTAGTTGGCCAACGAGCGCTGGTACCGGGGCAAGTGCGGCGCCAGCGCGGTGAGCGCGAGTGAGACCGCCTCCCGCTCCCGCCCGGTGTCCACGAGGGCCAGCGCCAGGAAGGCCCGTACCGCGTCGTCCAGGTGGTCGGACCCGGCGTCCAACTCGGCCGTGAGCAGCGCGACGCTTGCCTCCGGCTGGCCGAGATTCCGCAACGAACTGGCAAGTTGGATCACCGCGCGGCGTCGACGCTCGTCGGTCAGTCCGAGGTCGAGCGCCTGCCGGTACAGCGGGACGGCAAGGTCTGAGTGGCCGGTCGAGTCCAGCGAGGCCGCTCGCTCGAAGATCCCGATGCTGCTGTCCGGGGGCAGCTCGGCGGCGAGGTTCTCAATCAGGGCCAGCAACTCCTCTTCGTTTCGCTGGTCGGCCGACGCCCAAGCGTCTGATACCCGCTGCTCCCAGTTCACCCGATCGGCGATGACATCGTCCGTCCAACCAGCGTCCATCGTCCCTCCTGCCATTACGGCCAGCGGTGTGCTACGGGCCGGTGCTGCCGAAGCCGCCGCGCGTGGGTGTGTCTATCGCATCAACATCGACTTCCAGCCACGCGGCGCGGTCGATGCGCATGAAGACGGCCTGGGCGATGCGCTCACCGCGCGCCACGGTGACGGGCGCTGAGGTGAAGTTGTAGACCTGCACGTGGATCTCGTCTTCGGGGCCGCAATAGTCCCCGTCGATCACGCCGATGCCGTGCGGCACGGAGAGGCCCTTGCGCCGCGGGGTCGAGGAGCGCGCCGCTACCAGCAGCATATAGCCCGGCGGCGTGGCCACGACGACGTTGGCCGGCAGCAGCGCGATCTCGCCCGGCGCGATCGTCCGATCCACGCGGCACAACAGGTCGAAGCCAGCCGCTCCCGCGCTGTGATAGGCCGGCAGCGGCAAATCTTTGTCGATGCGCGCGATGCGGACCTGGAACGGGTCTGCCGTGCCCGCGTCTGTACCGGCGGAGGGTCTATCCGTGGCCCAAGTAGCGTCGATCCGGTCGTTGTCCATGCCAGATTAGCCCGGATCGCCGGGCAGCCAGAGACCGCTGGGGCGCGGAGGACCCGTTGGCCGCTCGGGCGAGGATGGCCTGCTTTGCCCCGGCGTCCAGATGGGGGAGTCGGTGGGCTCGGCCAACTCGCGTCGCACCGCGTGGTTGGCGCGGACGACGTCGACGACGAAATCGAAGTAGGCGCGGGGATTCTCGGGGACGTGCCAGTTGCGGATAGAGTCGATCACGCGGCGCAGGCAGCCGACGATCTCGGCGCGGGAGAGCAGGCTGTCGCGGCTCAGAGACAACTGCACGTTGCGGTAGACGGCATCGGCCATCGCGTCGGTGTCGGGACTACCGGCGCGACGCTCCGTATCACCCTCAACGCGCACGATCACCACGCGCAGGGCGCGGTCGGCCTCGGCGTCGACGGGCAGGCCCTCGCGGGCATCGTACACCTCGACGAGACCCGACTCGATGGCAAAGAGCATCGGGTCGTACGCCGCCTCATCGCCCGTGACGTCGACCGGCTCGATACGTTCGCGCGTCGTCTCCACCGGCATCTCGGCGGCGCGCCGCTGCAACGCGGCGAACTGTGCCCGCCTCCGCTCCTCGCGCACGGGATCTTTGGTCTTCTGTTTACCTTTACTCATATCCCCAGAAGAATTGTATACACTAAAGGACATAAAACGACAGATGCTTCAACTAATTCACGGGAGGTTTAGCTGCTCCACAGCGATTACAAGCGAGTCTGTCTAACCCATTCTACGCTAGTTCGCCCACTGAAGACAGCTCAAACCAGCATGCTGCATCCTGCGACGACAACTCGCGCTGTATGTTTGCCGCATGTGCGCGTTACTCCCAGCCGAGGTCATTCCTGTAGGTGTAGCCACGCAGCTTGTGAGGCTCAAATCGGTCTTCCAGCCATCCTAATTTGATAATCGATAGGGATAGCGCACCACTCAAGGGTGTTGGCCCAATCACCATTCCAGCCATGCTCAAAGGATGAAACAAGGGCGCGAATAAAGTAATCGAAATCAGTAGCTTCCCATCCTGGTATGCGCTGACCTTCAGGATCATGCTGATCTTCAGAATCATAAAGAGGACCACCCGTTGGCGTCAGGATTAAGTACCCTCTCTGCGCCACCTCTGCGCCACCCGCAACCTCCATCCAGCTGTCCTTGCCTGTTCGCGCCCGCTATAACTCGGACAGGCGCTGATGTACCATCGTCTCCAGGATCGCCTGACGCGTTGGAGCAAGCGATAGGATCAAGATACCACGGCCCGCTTTTACCGGTATTATGCCTTGGAGAAAGCTGCTGCGCGTCGAGCTTTGCTGTATATGGTCCTACGTGGCGTAGGCGCGGAGTTGGCGCGACTGGGCGGGGCGGCGCAGCTTCTGCATGGCGCGCGCTTCGATCTGGCGCGCGCGCTCGCGGCTGATGCTGAAGCGCGCGCCGATCTCGTCGAGCGAGCGCGCCCGGCCGTCGGGGACCATCCCGTAGCGCAGGCGAATCACCTCCTGCTCGCGGCCGGTCAGGCTGGACAGCGCGCGCTCTAGGTCCCCGCGCAGCATGCTCTGGGCCACGGACGCGCCGATGTCCGGCGTGCTCTCGTCCTCCACGAACTCGGAGAGCGTCGAGGAGTCCTCATCGTCGCCGACCGGCGTCTCCAGCGACGTGACGTCCTGGCCAGCCAGCAGATCGGCGCTCAGCCGTTCCTCGCTGACGCCGATGCGGCGCGCCAACTCGTATTGCGTGGGCTCGCGGCCCATCTCGGTTGTCAACTCGCGGCGCGCGCGCGCCACCAGATTCAGGCGCTGCTGCACGTGCACCGGCAGGCGCACCGCGCGCGATTGCGTGGAGATGCCGCGCAGCACCGATTGGCGGATCCACCAGATGGCATAGGTGGAGAAGCGGTAGCCCAACGACGGGTCGAACAACTCCGTGGCCCGCATCAAGCCGAAGTTCCCCTCCTGCACCAGGTCGAGCAGCGGCATGCCGCGGCCCATGTACTTCTTGGCCACGCTGACCACCAGGCGCAGGTTGGCCTCGGTCAGTCGGGCGCGGGCGCGGCGCGCCTGATGCACTAACGCGCCGGCGACGGACCACCCCTGCAGCGCGTCGCGCGCCGCGTCCTCATCGACATGGATCAGGGCCGCAAGTCGGGTCGCCAGCGTGGCCAGACTGCTCTCCTGGCTCTGGATCGTCTCGAATAGACCGTCCGCCTCGCCGCGGCCCAGACCCAGCAGACGCGCTGCCCAGTGCGCCGCCACGTGCTCCTGATAGGGTTGCCCGTCGACCAGCGGCAGCGCGACGGACTCCGTCTCGCCCTCCTCGCCCGTCCCGAGTTCGCGCACCTGGAAGGTCACGTGGCGGCGGAACTCCTGCAGCACCCGCTCGGCGTCGGCGTCCAGGCCGCCGATGGCGGCCAGCGTCCCCAACGCGGCGATCACCCCGTCGTCGGCGGCGACGACGGCGCGGATCAGGCTCTCGAAACCACCGCGCCAGTTGTCTCGCGCGCGGAGGGTCGTGTCGATCATCCCGCTCACGGCCAGCACGTCTCCATCATCGCGGGACCGTCGCTCCAACAGGACGCGAAACAGGTCGGCCAGCGCGGCCGGTTGCAAACCCAGCAGCGGCGCCCAGGCCGCCGCCGTCCCGTCGATCAACTCGGGCTGGCGCTGGAGGAGCAGCCAGCGGATGCGCGCATGGAGCGAACGCAAGGCGCGTGTAATCTCCATATTGCCGCGGTGCAGATCGCTGCCCAGCGCGCGCTCCTGCTCTTCGTTGAGGAGCGGGACGCGCCCTATCTCGCGCAGGTAGGTGCGGACGGCATCGTCGACTGGGGCAGCGGTCTCGGTAGCCTCGGCCGTCTTTGGGGGCTGGGGCTGGGGTTGGGGCTCTCCGGCGTTGCCGGCCCCGGCGGTGTGTGTCGTATGCTCCGCAATCCCGATCCCGCTACTATTCCGCCGTGGGTTCATTGCGCACCTCTTTTTTCCTTTCGCCCTGGTCAATTCCAGCACGGATGTCTTATGCACAGTTTGCCATATCGCGGCGGCCCGTGGCTACAACCCAATGGAGGTGGAATGTCCCCCGGTTAGGTGGTATCTGGCCATGCGAACGCCGGTGAGGGCCGCCTGCGGAGTTCATGCACTGCCCGTGCTGCAGCCGCTTCTACTGGCCCGGCACGCACTGGCAGCGCGTGACCGACCGCCTGGATAGCCTCCTCGCGCGCGATGCCGCGTCCCCCGAGCACTCCTAATCTCCGGGTGATCCTGGTCGCCACGCCAGTCAGGGGTTGAAGCCCAACCTGCGACTGCCCGGCTGGACCGGGACCGGCCGCAGCCGGGCAGTCGCAGGTTGGGCGCATCCATCACCCATCTCGGCGCGCGCGTGTATGGACGCGGCGGGCCGGGCGCGCTATCATACGGAATGCGCCCCGATGCGCGGACCGTCCCGTCGTCCGCCATCGTACCCTTATGATAGACCGTGCCACCGAGCCGGGCGCGGCACGCCATCGACCCCTGCCGAGCGGAAGGAACGATCATGAACGAGTCACGGCCTGTGCGGTGCGAGTTGACAATCGAAGAAGCCAGTCTGCTCACGGACCTCCTTAAGGAGAGTCAGGGCAAGGGCAAGGATGACGAATTGGTCACCGCGCTCATCGTGCGCCTGCAGAGCGCCGAAGACCATGCCCTGGAGCAAGCGTCCGTGCGTGGCCCCGCCAACGACGGCGCGGAGTACGAGTGGTAACCGCTAGCGCCCCGTCGTGGCGGACGATCGTCGCGACGGGCTGCTGGCTGGCAGGGGGACACGTCGCCCCCGGGAGGCATGATGCGCCTGACGGGCAAGATCGCGGTCGTCACCGGCGCCGGGAGCGGGATCGGGCGGGGCATCGCCGAGCGGTTCGCGCGCGAGGGCGCGGCCGTGGGCGTCGTCGATGTCAACGACGCGGGCGCGGCGGAGACCGCGACCGCCATCCACGAAGCCGGCGGGCAGGCTATTCCCCTGCACGCCGATGTCTCGTGCGCCGACGAGGTTCGCGCGGCGCTGGACGCCGTCGCGAGGCGCTGGGGCCGGCTGGACATCCTGTGCAACAACGCGGGCATCTTCTGGGCGCACCGCGGCGACACTCTGGTCACCGAGATGGACGAGGACGTGTGGGACCACGTCCTGGCCGTTAACCTCAAGGGCGTATTCCTGTGCTGCAAGTACGGCATCCCGCTGATGAGCGGCGGCAACGGCGCTATCGTCAACATCGCGTCGATCGCCGGGCTGATCGGTCGGGACACGGCGCAGGCCTACGTCGCGTCCAAAGGCGGCGTCATCGCCCTGACCCGTACCCTCGCGGCGCAGTACGCCGCCCGCGGCGTCCGCGCCAACGCCATCCTGCCCGGCCGCGTCGACACCCCGCTGGTGGCGAACGACTACGCCAGGCCCGAGGATCGCGAGGCGTTCGCGAACGCCCACCCCATCGGACGCTTCGGCCGTCCGGACGACATCGCGGGGTTGGCCCTCTACCTTGCCTCGGACGAGGCCGCGTGGGTCACGGGAGCATCGTACGTCATCGACGGCGGCTTCACTGCCCTCTAACGCCCAGGCCTGGTGTATCAACCTGCTCCACGCCTGGTGCGCCAGACGCAGCGTCCATGGTAGCGTAGGAATGGATCGAGTGATGGTAGAAAGAGGGGGAACATGAACGGGTCAGTGGCGCAATCTGGTTCGCTCGCGGCGCGGCCGGAGCGGGTCATCGCCGACTTGCAAGAGCTTGCGCGGCTCACAGGGGGGCCGGGCGGCGCGCGGCGCGTCTGCTGGACGCCCGAATGGCTGGCGGCGCGCGCGTGGCTGAAGCAGAAGCTGGCCGCGTTGCCCTGCCAGGTCGAGACCGACGAGGCGGGGAACCTGTGGGCGGAGCTATCCGGCGGCTCGGCGCGCGTGGTCGTCGTCGGCTCGCACATCGACTCCGTGCCCCAGGGCGGATGGCTCGACGGCGCCCTGGGCGTCACCGCCGCGCTGGAGATGCTGCGCGCCTCGGCAGAGTCCGGGACCCCGCCGCCCGTGACATTGCGTCTGGTCGACTGGGCCGACGAGGAGGGCGCGCGCTTCGGCCGCAGCCTGCTCGGCTCGAGCGCGGCGGCGGGGACCCTGGACCTGGCGCAGGTGCGCGGCCTGACGGACCGCGACGGCGTGGCGCTGCCGGACGCGCTGGCGGCCTGCGGGGTGCAACTGGACCGTATGCGCGAAGCGGGCGCCCGTCTGACCGACATCGCCGCCTACCTGGAGTTGCACATCGAGCAGGGTCCGGTCCTGGAGGAGCAGGGCGTGCCCCTGGCGGCGGTGTTGGGCACCGTGGGCGTGGAGCGGCACGCCGTCACCTTCCGCGGCCGCGCCAGCCACGCCGGCTCGACGCCCATGCATCTGCGCCGCGATGCCTTCCTCAGCGCGGCCCGCTTCGCTCTGGAGGCGCGCGAGGGCGCGCGCCGCTACGGCGCCGTGGCCACGTGCGGCGCCGTGAGCGCGGAACCGGGCATCGTCACCGCCATCGCCGGCGCCTGCACGGTCTCGCTGGACCAGCGTGCGCTGGACGCGGACGTGCTCGCCGCCATGCTAGCGGAGGCGCGGGGCGCGGCCGAACGCATCGCCGCGGAGGAAGGCACAACGGTGGTGTGGGAGCCCCTTTTCCAGATCGCGCCGATCCCGTTCCACCCCACGCTGGTCGGCTTCGCCGAGGAGGCTGGCCGCGAGGCAGCGGGCGCCGCGCTCCGCCTACCCAGCGGACCGCTGCACGACGCGGCCGAAATGGCGCGGTGGGCGCCAACCGCGATGATGTTCGTCACCAGCCTGGGTGGGATCAGCCACAGTCCGGCCGAGGACACGCCCATCGACCATCTGGAACTGGCCGTCCGCGCCTTCGCGGCGCTGACCGTCCGCACCGTGGCGTGGGTCGCCTCCGGCTCGGCCTGACCCCTGGATCCTCGATCAAACCATCCTTAATACTACAACGTGACATTGACCTGCTGACCCAAGTCGCATGGCACAGAACGACGACTAAAGTCGTGGGACGGCACGTCTTGAGACACGTCAGTGTCCGTCGTTTGCCATGCGACTTGGGTCAGCAGGCTCGTCCTGACGTTGTAGTATTAAGACATTGATCTGAGCGCGCGAGGGCCTGGCCCAGAGGGTCAGGCCCTCGCCGTCATGTTATCCCTCTCCACAGGGCGGCTGCTGATCCGGCAGGTGGCGTTCGCCCCACGCGGCGATAGCCATGATGATCGGTTGCAGGGCGCGCCCGGCATCCGTGAGCTCATAGCTGGTGCGCGGGGGCATCGTGGACTGCACCGTCTTGCACAGGAGGCCGGCCTGCTCCAGCAGGACGAGGCGCTGCGCCAACGTGGTGGAGTTGATCCGGCCCGCGTTGCGGCTCATCTCATTAAAGCCAATGGGGCCGTGCAACAGGGTGGACACGATGAACAACGTCCACTTCTCCTGCAACAGGCCAAACGCGGCGATGGCCTTCGGGCTCAGTTCGGAGCAGGAGGCGGCCGCGGCCTCCCGCGGCTGGGCTGGTGTGGTCTCTATCATAGTCTCAGCATAACCGATAAATGACGCCATTTCAAGTGCTTGACAAAATAGAGCGGTTTGATTATGATGGTGATCGAGAGATGGTTTTACCATACTCAGTATAGTAGTAGAGGAGCGAAGGCCAAACATGGTGACCACGAACAACAAGAGCACCGGAGCCGCGACCGCACTGGATGCCGCGCCGGCCACGCACGCCACCTACCAGATCGATCCCGCGGCCTCGCGCGTCGAGTTCGCGATCCGTCATCGCCTCTTCTTCGTCAAGGAGTCGACGGTGACGGGCCGCTTCAGTGAGGTCGCGGGCACGATCACCCTGGACGAGCAGGACCCTGGCACGGCCCAGGCGACGGTCACGATCGGCGCGGCCAGTATCGACACGGGGAACGCCCGGCGCGATACGCACCTGCGCACCGCCGATTTCTTCCATGTGGACCAGCACCCCGCGCTGACGTTCCGCAGTCGCCGCGTCGAGCCGGTCGACCCCGCGGCGGGCCGGTATCGCGTGGTGGGCGACCTCACGCTGCACGGCGTGACGCGGGAGGTGCCCCTGGAGGCTCACTATGCGCCGGCGCCCGGCGCGGAACGCGACCGCCGGATAGCGCTCACGCTCACGGCGCCGCTCAACCGGCGGGACTTCGAGATGGCGCAGAACAACCCGGTTTTCAAGGTGGCCGATGACCTGACTGTGACGTTGACCATCGAGGCGACGCGCGTCTGAGCCCCTTTTCAACCAAGGAACACAGCGTATGCAACTTGGCAAGGTTGCTCAGCGCGCGGCGGCCGATCCCGTCGCGCTGGCGACGGCCGGCGTGGCGCGGCGTCCACGCACAAAGAAAACGTACAGCAAGGCCGAGGCCACACCGTAGCAGACCGCGGCCAGCAGGAAGGGCACGGTGAAGCCGTGCGTCAGGCCGCGCAGCCAGCCGGTGGCGAACGGGCCGGAGCTGAAGCCGACCGCCCAGGTGACGGAGTAGAGGCCGCTGAGCGTGGACCGCTGCTCGGCCGGCGCCTGCGTCATGGCGAAGCCAGTGTAGGTTGGGTCGATGGCCGAGCGGATGACCCACCACACGGCGTAGACGGCCATGGCCACGGCAAGTCCGGGCGCCAACGCCAGGGCCACGATCAGCGCGACCGAGCCGGCCTGGAGCGAGATCGCGGCGCGCGCCTGCCCCAGGCGCCGCACCAGCGGCGGCGAGGCCAGGGCTCCGAGCGACCCCACCACGCCGGCCAGGGTCAGGAACGCGCCCAGTAGTCCAGCTGCCAGCCCGTACACCGTGGCGAAATAGAGCTGGTTGAACGAGAGCACGGCGCCCGCGCCGAACGACAGCAGGGCGTCGGGACCCAACAGGCGCGCAAACAGGCCCAGGTTATAGCGGCGCGCCTCGTGGGGACTGCGGACGCGGCGCGGCGCCTCACGCAGCCACAGCAGCGGGATGGCGCCCAGCAGCCCCACCACGGCCATGGAGATCATGGCCCAGCGCAGCGGCTCGGTCGACGCGGCGCTCTGGTGCAACACCCCCGCGGCGATGGAGGTCACGCCGCCGCCGATGGCGTAGCCGAGCGAACCGACGCCCAGCATCAGCATCGAGTTGAGAGAAAAGAGCAGTTGGCGGTTGTCGTCGTCGCTGCTCTCCATGATCATCGCGGGGTAGGCGATCCAGTAGAACGAGCCCAGCATGCCGTTGGCCAGACCAAAGCCGATCTGCCAGGCCGGGTCGGTGAACAGGGCCAGCCCCAGCAGCGACACCGGGTTGAGGAAGCTGCACCACAGCAAGAGCGAGCGGCGTCCGATGCGGTCGGCCAGCATGCCCATGGGCACGCCCAGCGCCAGCACCGTTACCGCCGGCATCGCGTCGAGCAACCCGATCAGGGTGGGGCTGAAGTGCAGGCTCAGCAGGAACAGGTTGTAGACCAGCCCCTGGATAGCCAGCGTCAGCCCCTTGGCTAACGTGTAGCTGAGGACAATCTTTGCATTGAGGCTGAAGCCGGCGATGGAGCGCAGGTACGTTGACACACCCTCAAGGTACCACAGGGCAGCTACAGGCGCTTCTCTCGAAAAATCATACTCCCTCGTCGTGTTTTCTGGGGTCTCGAGGACCTAACTCGCCCTGCAGGTCGTCGACGAACTGCCGGGCCACCCTGCCGGAGCGTCCGGTGTGCTGGCGCTGCCAGGCGAGGGCGCGAGCGCGGAGACTATCCTCTGGCAGCGTCAGGCCGCGCCCGCGGGCCACGGCCGTGGCGATGGTCAGGTAGCGCTCCTGGTCGGGCAGGGCAAAGGTCACGCGCAAGCCGAAGCGCTCGGTCAGTGAAGCTTTCTCGTCCATCGTGTCGCGCCAGTGCACGTCGTCGGCTGGCGCGCCACGGTCGCTAAAGCGCTCGCGGATCAGGTTGAGGCGGTTGGTGGTGGCGTGGACCAACACGTTGGCCGGACGCCGCTCGGCCGTCCCTTCGAGCAACACCTTGAGCGCCTTGTACTCCGTCTCGTCGTCCTCGAACGACAGGTCGTCGACGAAGAGCACGTACCTGCGCGCCCGGTCACGTAGCAGCGCCAGGATGGCCGGCAGGTCGCTCAAGTCCTCCTTGGGCGCCTCGACCAGGCACAGGCCACGGTCCGCGTAGGCGTTGGCCAGGGCCTTGACCGTGGAGGACTTGCCCGTACCTGGCGCGCCGTAGAGCAGCGCGTCGTGGGCGGGCAGCCCGGCCAGGAAACGCTCCAGGTTGGCCGTCAGCAACGCCTGCTCGCGCTCGTAGGCAACCAAGTCGTCGAGCCGTACCCCGTCCGGGTGCGCGATGCCGCGCAGCCCACCCTCACGACCCTCCCAGCGCAGGGCGTGATAGCGCGCCAGGGGCCCAGCGCCGTGGCGCGACCAATAGGCCACCAGCGGATCGGCCAACCGCGCCCAGTCCGCTGTCTCCTCTATTTGCCGGGTGAACGCAGCGCGCGGAGTGGGCTCCGATTGTGCCCGGTGGGCCTGTCGAGGGGGGGCGAGGTCACGCCACGGAGACCAGGCGTCGGCCAGGGCGGGCAGCGCCGACGTCGCCGTCGCGACCGTCAGGCGCCACAGCGTGTCGGCGTCGAGGTCGAACAACAGGCATAGGGCGCGCAGGTCGCGCTCCGCCTGAGCGCGCAGTCCGGGTGGAGGGGCGCCGTCGCCGGCGCGCTCCGCGGCGCGGCTGAGGGGATTGACCTCGTCGAGCAGCGCGTCTACGAGGTAGGCCTGCCAGGCATCGGGCAGGTCCGCCGCGAGGTCTTCGCATGCCTCGGCCAGCGTCGCGAAAGCCCGGCTATAGGCCCGCGCGACGGCCACGGCGTCGGGCTGCGGCGCCGCGAGCGTGTTCAGGAGGGTTAACACGGCCCGTCCGGGGGCGCCGTCCAACACCTCTCGGAAGAGAGTGAGGCTATACGAGCTTTCGAGCGCCGTTCGCACCGCGGCGCGGTCTCGCGCCAGCTGATCTTCTACCATAGTTATGACCACATCGCAGGCGCCATCATCGCCAAACGACGTGAGCCACGTTGTGCTAGCCGCCGATCATGGACATCGATCTGCTGGCCCGCTGGAAGCGCTTATCGCCGATGTAGTGCTTGAGCTCTTTCTCCCACGTCGCGGCGCGGATACGTTGCTCCAGCTCGGCGTCGGAGGCGCCGTTACGCAAGGGACCGCGCAGATCGGTCTCCACGGTAGAGAAGAGGCAGGTGCGGAAGGCGCCCTCGGCGGTCATCCGCACGCGGTCGCACTGGGCGCAGAACGGCTCGCTCACCGGGTTGATAAAGCCAACCGTGCCGGGCGCGCCGTCGGCGAAGCGGTAGACGCGCGAGGTGGACGAGGGGTCGCGGCCGGGGACCGGCACGAGCGGGAAGACCGCTTCGATCAGGGCCTTGAGCTCGGCCCCGGTCAGCACGTCCTCCTTCGTCCAGCTCCCGTCGGCGTCGAGCGGCATGAACTCGATCCAGCGCACCTCGTAGGGCTTACGGCGGGCCAGACGCGCAAACTCGACGGTCTCGGCCTCGCTGAAATTGCGGATGGCGACGGCGTTGATCTTGATCGGAGACACCGCGGGGTAGCGCTCGATCTCGGCCAGACCCTCCAGCACCTTGGGCAGCGAGTCGCGCCGCGTCAGGGTATAGAACTTCTCATGGTCGAGCGAGTCGAGCGAGATGTTGATACGCCGCAGCCCCGCTTCCGCCAGGCCGCGCGCCTGCTCCTTGAGCAAATAGCCGTTGGTGGTCAGGCTGAGGCTCTTCAGCCCGTCGATGGGCGCCAATCGACGGATCAGCTCCGGCAGGTCGCGGCGCACCAGGGGCTCACCGCCGGTGAGGCGAATCTCCTCGACGCCCATACCGACCATCAGGCGCACCAGCCGCTCGATCTCCTCGTAGCTCAACAGGTCGCCTTTGGGCAGCCAGGTGAGGCCCTCGGCCGGCATGCAGTAGACGCAGCGGAAGTTGCAGCGGTCGGTGACCGAGATGCGCAGGTTGCGGATACGCCGCCCATAGGAGTCGACCAGCGGTCCGCTCCGCGGGTGCTCGGTCTCCGGTATGCTGGCCGTAGAGGGCATAATGGTAGTGGAGGGCAAAGGGGCCTCACCGTGCGGCGCGGACGCCGTAGGTCTATCGATTAAGGGTAGGTCGCGTCGCAATCCGTCCTCCTGTCTCTCCTTACAGTGTAGCACCCTCCTTGCTCACGGCCGCGTCCTGACTTGTGACGGTACTGCTGGCCTGACCATGCTCAGGCCATCGGCAGGACCGTCACCCACCAAGATCGGCCGCAGACCTGCCGCCAGCCCACGGTCTGTGATTGTACGCTGCCCTACTGGGAGCGCGGGCGGCCCGCCCGCCTTGGACGGCACTCCGCCTCTTGCCTGCGCGGCGTCCACGACGTTTGGCCCATTGATGCGCGTGGTCGCGACGGAAGCGGGCGGGCCACCCGCGCTCCCAGTCGCCCCAGACCTTCCGCGCGCTACGGAGAACGCACGGATCGTGGCCGCCATCCCCTTGCGACCATGTGCCGGATAGGCCATCATTAGCGATGTGGGGTTGGATAGTAAACGCAACGAGGGGCGCATGGGCGCACAGGTGATCGGGGCGGCGCATGGACGGTTATGGGGATTGCTCATGGCCATCTTGGCGCTTGCCCTGCTGCTGACGGGCTGCGGCACGCCCAGCGCAAACGGTCCGACGCTGGGACAAACGCCTACCGCGACGAGCGCGCCCGTGACCAGCCCGACAGGCGCGCTGCAACCCTCGCGGACACCTGCGCCCACGCCAACGCGCGCCCACCCGCCCATGGGCCCAACGGTGTCTCAAGCCGCGTCGGACACGCCCACTCCGTCTCAAGCCGCGTCGGACACGCCCACTCCGTCTCAAGCCGCGTCGGACACGCCCACTCCGCCGGCCACTGCTAGCCCCACCGCCGCGCTGGCTTCCGCCACGACGCCGCTAACCACCGCCCCGCCGGCTACCACCACGACGCCGCCGACCGCCGTCAGTCCCATCGCTCCACCTGCAACCACTCGCCCGACCGCCGCGTCGGCCACCGCCAGCCCCACCGCCGCGCCGGCAACGGCCACGCCCTCCGCGACACTGCCCTCCGCCTCGCCGACGAGGCTTGCCACCGTTACGACCACCACGATGGCGACGGCCACGGCCACCACGATGGCGACGGCAATGGTTGCGAGCGCGCCCACGGCGACGCCCGCCCCGCCGACGATCGCCCCAGCCGTCGCCACGGGCGTGGCCAGGCTGGCGGCCCGGGGTCCGGTCGGCGCGCCCCTGCCTGGGACCCGACCGGGACGGACGGGGCCGACGCCGACCCCGGCGCCGACGCCCGTGCTGATCCAGGCGGGGACCACGGCGGGCCGGCTCGTCGCCCTGACCTTCGACTGCGGCTCCGACCGCGGTAACGCCGCGGGTATCCTCGACACGCTGCGGCGCGACAACGTGCCGGCCAGCTTCGGCGTGACCGGACGCTGGGCCTACGCCAACCCCGACCTGGTGCGGCGCATGGCCGCGCAGGGCGCGCAACTGATGGACCACACCTACGACCACCAGTCGTTCAGCGGCCTCTCCACCGGCGCGCCGCCGATGAGCAGGGCGCAGGTCGCCGAGGAACTCGACACGACCGACGCCCTGCTGCGCGAGTTGACCGGCAGCTCCACCAAACCGTACTACCGCGTCCCCTACGGCGACGAGGCGCCGGCCGCCACCGCGGCCGCCGTGCGCGAGGGCTTCACCTTCGACATCCGCTGGACCGTCGACTCGCTGGGCTGGGAAAAGCTGAGCGCGCCGCGCATCACGGCGCGCGTGCTGCGGCTGGCCGCGCCGGGCGGCATCATCCTGATGCACGTCGGCGCGCAGTCGCAAGACGACGTGGCTCTGCCCGCCGTCATCGACGCGTTGCGGGCGCGGGGCTACCGCTTCGTCACCGTGGCCAGCCTCCTGGCCGCCGACACGCGCCACGGCGCGCCGCACCCGCCCGAGGCATCGTCGTACCGCGCGGTCGATCCCGACGCCGCCTACTACCCCGGCCAGGCGACCGGCCTGCCCCTCAGCGGCGACGTGGTGATCCTCGATCCCGGTCATGGCGGCGACGACCCCGGCACCTGCTACCCCTACACCGGGGGCTGCTACCCCTCGCTCGACGCCGGGGCGCCAGCCGTGCTGCCCGAGAAGGCCGTCGCGCTCGATCTGGCCCTCTACCGCATGCTGCCCCGGCTGCACGCCCTGGGCGCCGACGTCTACCTCACCCGCACCACCGCCGAGCAAAACCCGGAACTGGAGCAGCGGCTGCAACTGGCCAACTATGCGGCCGGCGTGTGGGGCGTCCGCACGCACGCCCTGTTCGTCTCGCTGCACCTCAACGGCGCCGACGACCCCTCGGTCGACTACTCGCAGGCTCTCTACGCGGAGAGCCATCCCGACGTGCTGGCGTCCGTGCTCGACGGCGCGGTAGCCGGTGTCCTGTCACCCCTGCCGAGCGGAGGCGACCATGGCGTGGACACGTTCGCCGGGCACGTGCTGCGGCGCAACGTGCTGCCGGCGACGATCGTGGAGCCCGCTTTCCTGACCAACGACTACCCCGTGACCGTGCCCATCTCGGTGACACGCATCGTCACGGCCACCTCCGGCCTGGCTCTGCGCCAGGGTTGGCGCCTGGTCGACCCCGTCGTCCATGTGCTGGTGCGGCCCAGGCACAATCCGGGCCGCGTCTTTGTCCTGCTGCACGAATCGTTCAGCGGCGCGCCATTGTTGCGCACGGCGATCACGGCAGCGCGAACCATGGCCATTTCGGAGATGCTGACCATCCCCGGCGGTGGCGGCTTCAACGTGCCGGCGCCGCTGACCCCCACGGTGGAGACGACCCCGACCATCCCTCTCACCATGACCTACGCCATCTCGGTCAGCGGCGCTGTGTCGGCCACGACGGCCATCACCGTCTACGAGGGCGAGGGTCCCTGGCTGCTGCAGGCTCACCAGGCGACCATGGACGCGAACCGCTCCTACGACACGGTGTGGCCCAACACCTTCGCGCTCCACTACTCCTCGAACGACCGCGAGGACAGTATCGCCCGCGGGTTGGTGCGCGGCATCGCCGCGTTCTTTGGCCTGCATCCTCTCCCATCGGCGGCGACGGGATCCGCCGCGGCGCAACCGCGCGCGGCGACGATGGCCTTCGACCCGGTGATCCCTCCGGCGCTTCCACCGCCTCCATCGTGATATGATGCGGGAGTCCGTTTTACGTCGAGGAGCCTATGCACGTTGTCACAGTCCCCGGCGCGATCGGGAGTGGCCGGTCCAAGTCCACCGCGAATAGAGCGGTCGCACGCCGACCGGCGACCGCTATGCAGTGGACGCTCGCTGGCGCGCCGTGCGTCCTGGGTATCCTGTGTATCGTCGTCTACCTCAACGCCGTGGGGACCGTGCTGCTCGCGGTCGGTGGCATCCTTCTCTTGACTCTATGGCTCTATGGCCATCCCGGCGGGGCGGGCGGGCAGCCGCGCCCGGAAGCCAGGACGGTGGGCGACGAGGGGATCGCCGAGGCGTTGCGCGCCTTCGACAACCACTATTATCTGCTCCACGCGGTCGACGTGCGCCTGAGTGGCGGCTATGCCCGTATCGACGACGTCCTGGTTGGCCCACGCGGGGTCTTCGCGCTGGACACCGATATGCGCGCGGGGACGATCATGTACGCTGGCGGCTCGTGGCTGGCGGTCGAGCCCGACGACCGCGACCAGAAGCCGCGCGTCATCGGCGATCCCACCGTTCGCGTACAGCGCGGCGCCGGCCTGTTGCGCCAGTACATCCGTGAGCAATTGGAGGTCGTCCCGCGCGACCTGCCGCTCGTGCCGCTGGTCGTCTTCATGCATCCGGGGGCTACGCTGGACGTCGCGGGCGCCCCGATCCGCGTGGTTGAGCTGCATAACCTGGCCACCGTGCTGCGGACCTACCCGCACGCGCCCCTGATGGAGACGGAGACGGCGCGCATCGTCGGCTTGCTGGGCGGGACGAACCCCATCGCGACAGGCGCCGCGGAGGATACCCTCACCCCCTGACCCCCTCTCCCGTGCGCGGGAGAGGGGGAAATGGTTCTTCCACTGCTCTGAAACGCACCCCAATGAGACAGAGGGACGACCGCCCTGGTCAGTATCGCCGTCGGTGTACCCGTCGCCAGCGGCGTCGCCGTGTCCGCCCTCTGAACGGGCTATTGCGCGCCGGCAGAGCGATGGGTGATAGTGTGACATAGTACTGTTGCACTGGAGAAAGAGGCGCATCGCTGTATGGGCGGGAGCATGGCGGCCGGACGCGTGTCGGCGGGACGGGTGAGACGACGCGTGCGAAAGAGTAGCGCCGGCCAGGCGATGACCGAGTTCGCGTTAACCATTCCCATCTTCATCTCCTTACTATTTGGTCTGCTTGAGTTAGGTATGTTCCTGAAAGGCCAGGCCGCCTACCAGGAGGCGGCTCAGCAGGCCGTGCGCGTCGAGGCGGCGGCCGGTAACGCCTACAATGCCGACGCGCAGGCGCTGGCCCAACTCAAGACCATGCTGGTGGGCCAGGACCTCTCCAGGATCAAGTTGGTCCAGATTTATAAGGCCAATGGGACAGGCGGCTTCGCCGTGCCCATCTCTACGTCGCCGTACGACAACGCGCACACGGACTACATCTATAGCCCTGGCATGGGCACGTTCGTCTGCAAAGTCTCCAATCCTACTAATGCGACCCAGGGCCAGGGTCCACCCTGCGCCAACGAGTCATACTGGGACCCGATTGGGCGCAATACCACGGTCGGCTCAAGCATCCCGCTCGACCACATCGGCATCGCCATCACCTATGACTACAAGGGCGTCACCGGCGTGCTGCCCCTGATGCATCTGTCCCAATCCGCCGCGACGACGATCGAGCCCAATGCCTACACACCGTAAAGAACCGACGATGAACACCCCGCGAGAAAGGGCTCCGCGTATGAGCAGGCGACCCGGTGCAATCCATGGACAATCACTCACCGAGTTGGCGCTCATCTTGCCCGTGATTCTGGCCATGCTCATCGGCATGGTCGACCTCTCCGGCGGCTTTCTCAGCCGGATGGGCGTGCAAGCAGCAGCCGCGCAGGGCGTCCGCATCGGCGCGCTGGAAGGGGCAGGGCAGAATTGCAGTACCTACCCCGTCTCCGACACGGTCGACCTCGATATCCTCAACATGGTGCTGGGTAGCGGGGTAGACAAGAACAGCATCGGGTCGATCCAGATCTATCGCGTCAATGCCGACGGCAGCGCCGAACGGACCGCAATCAATACCTATGTGCCGCCCTTCACGCAGACCGTTGGCGGCGCGACGATGCCCGTCACGGCCACGAACGGCTATAACTGGCCGCCTTGCGCCCGCCAGCAGAACGAGCTATCCGACTCCATCGGCGTCCATGTCTCCTACCGCTACCATCCGGCCATCGCGGTGCCGGGTCTGTCGTCGCTAGCCATCGACGTGACCCAGGACCAGCACCTCAACCCCACGGCGGGCAGCGTACCCTGCCCCATCCCTGGCATCCCCAGAAACCTATTCGTGCAAACCGATACGCCCCAGCCGCCGCCCACCAGCCACGACCGCCTGACCTGGGACGTCGTTCCCGGCGCCGATAGATACAACATCTACGCCAACGTCAACAGCGGCGGGTACGGGACGTCTCCCGTGGCCACCGCCATCAGCTCGACGAACGGCATCACGCAGTCCTACGTCTACACTGGCAATATCACCTATGCTCCCGCCAGCTACGAAGTGACCGGCCTCAACTTTTGCGGCGAGGGCCAGCGCAGCCTGCCCTCGAACAACGGGCAGTGTCCCCTGCCGATGTCCGCGACAATAATCAGCGCGACGCAGGCCATCACGCCCGCGACCGACATCATCACCTATACGGCGCCGGGCGCGACCCCGCCCATCTCGTCCTCGTATCTGATCACGGGGACCGCCGCATCCGGCATCACCATCACCGAGTCGATCCCGATCACGGGGCCGGCCGCCAGCATCACGGGGACCGCTCTGATCACCGCGCCGTCCACGACAGCGAGCGTGACGTACCAGATGTCCACCGTCAACGCCTGCGGCGTGGTCAGCGCGCCCAACTCATCGGTCACACGCGCCGCTCCGCCGACGCCAACACCCACGCCGACCAACACCGCGACGAGCACGTCTACCAGCACACCAACCAGCACCTCAACCAATACGCCCGTGCCCACCGCGACCAGCACCGCGACCAACACGCCCACGAGCACATCCACCGGTACCGCGACCAGTACATCCACCAGCACCGCGACCAATACGCCAGTCCCAACCAACACGAACACGCCTGTCCCGACCAGCACGAACACATCGGTCCCGACCAGCACGAACACGCCGGTCCCAACCAATACCTTTACGCCACTGCCAACCGCGACGCGCACAATGACGCCGACCAGCACCGGGACCAGCACATCCACCAACACCGCGACCAGTACATCCACCAACACCGCGACTAGCACATCCACCAACACCGCGACTAGCACATCCACAAGCACCGCGACCAGCACGTCTGTGCCCACGGCAACGGCGACCACCGTACCGTCACCAACGCCGAGCGGTCCCGTCGGCTGGTGGAAGTTCGATGAAGGCTCCGGCGCCACCACAGCCGACTCGTCGGGCAATGGCAACAACGGGGCGTTGGCGACCGGCGCCACCTGGACGACCGGCCCGACGGTGACGGCGACCCCCGGGTTCAACAACGCGGTGAAGCTCGACGGCTCGAGCGGATACGTCTCGGCCTCGACCAACGTGTCCACCACTATGCCGGCTGCCGATGCGGCTCAGTCCATCTCCTGGTGGATGAAGGTCGCCGCGAACCCAAGCTCGGGCACCGTCCAATCGATCATCTCGCTGACCAATGATTCGAACGGTTCCGCTGTCCAACCCGGCTTCCGCAACGGTCAGATCGGCGTGTGGAAGTTTGGCGGTACCTTCCTGGTCTCAGCCGCACCGCCACTCGCGGGCGCCTGGCATCACTACGTCTACACCTGTGACGGCACACATGGCCCTCCGGCAACTCCAGGCACATACAGTCTCTACATCGACGGCACATTGGCGGCGTCCGCCTCGGCCTCTGCGGTCGCGCCGCAGAAGTATGTTCCAACCAGGCTCGACTTCGGCCGCTGGACCAACTTCGGCAATGGCGCCGAGTACTTCCAGGGCTCGCTCGACGACATCCGCATCTATAACCGCGCCATCAGCCTGGCCGAGGTCCAATCGCTTGACATACAACCATAAGCTGTTCGATCCAGGGGAGGAAGCAGGCGCTTCCTCCCGAGGCGCCGCCGTCAGCGTGTCCGAGTGTGGACGCCGGGAGAGGCGCGCGCCGTCCATAGTGGGAGCAGTCGCTCACGAGGTAGGAATGACAGGTCAAGAAGGGTCAATCAACGCGCGGCGACAGCGAGGCGCGCACCGCGGGCAGATGCTGGTGATATTCGCGCTGTCCATCACCGTGATGCTCGGCGCCGTGATGCTCGGCATCGACATCGCACACCTGCGCACGGAAACCGAACGGGCGCAACAGGCCGCCAACGCCGCCGCGCTGGCCGGCGTCGTGTTCATGCCCAACTACCTGCAACAGGCCGAGTATCGCGCGACCGAAGAAGCGATCAAAAACGGATTCGTGACCAACGCGACGCAAGGGATCTCCGTGACGCCGGCGCCGGTCTCCGGCTACAACTACCGTCTGCGCGTCACCATCAGCGAACCGGTACCCCTCTTCTTCGGCGGCCTGGTCGGCCATGGCGCGGAGCGCATCAGCGTCAGCGCCACGTCCGAGTTCCTGCCGCCGATCCGCATGGGCTCGCCCGACTACGTGCTGGGCTTCCCGCGCTTCCCCTCGTACCTGACCCCGGCCGTCGGGACGGCCAATAGGGCGCCGCAAAACTTCTACCTCAACCAGAACGGTCCGTACACCCTGAAGGAAATGGGCGATCCGTACGATCCCTATTTCGAATCCTTAAGCAACAGTTCCTCCCCCTTTGGCACCTATGGGGCGACCGTGGCCATGAACTTCAATCCGTGTGCGTCGGGCAACACGTGTCCAGGAACCGGAGTCATCCCCAATCAACTTGCAAACAGCGGCTCCAACTTCGGCGGCTACAAATACCTCATCACGGTTCCTGCCAATGCGACGGTGCTTGTCAAGTTGTTCGACCCCTTTGACGAGCAAAATTATAACCTTATTGCACATTGTTGGGATCAGGGCTACAGTATTCCCAGCAGCCAGACACAGGCACAGGCATACAACGGATCGTGCATGGGCACTTCAAGCGCACACGCAACAGCCAAGTTGGCGCCACAGGACATACTGCCAAAATACACGGACACGCAAGGCTGTATCCTGGGCATGGACCCTAACAACAATAACAACTGCCTGTCCGAGAACGTCGATCTGAACCTGCCCACAAACTTCGGACAGATGATACAAACCTCGGGGTACCCCTCTGGCCCCTCCGGCTATGGGTACTTTGGCTACCAACCAGCTTCTGGAGGCACCTACGGCTTCGGGCCGGATTCCAGGGTCACCACCACGCCGGGTAACACACCCCTCACGCAACTGGAGTTCTCGCTGACCGGTCCCGTCAGCAGCACCCTCGACCCCACCCTGAACACCCGGAGCATTAGCATGACCCCGTCCATGGCTAGCTCACTCAAGTGCCCTCTTGCGGGCGAGAACTGCGTCATCCAGGCGCCGTTCGACACGGGAGAAGATCCGGCTCTCAGCTCCTGCTACCAAACGGGATGTCAGGCCAGCAAGGTCGCTTTCAAGTTCGTCAACTACGCCATCCTGCACGGACTGACGACCGGACCGGCCTACTACCAACTCGTCGTCAAGAGCGTCGAAGCCTCTCCGTTCGGCTCGCTGGATCCCTTTGCCCAATTTGGCGAGGGCAGCAACGCCTATGGCCTCGCCGTGTGCGATGCAACGCGCGACAACACTTATACTCCTGCCAATGTTGCACCGCTGGGCACTGCCAACGCGAACGGTTACACCTACGTCACGGCAGACCCGATCAGTACAACCTCCACGTCCGGCGGATGGAACCCCGACTCCTGTCCCAACCCCAATCCGCCCCCCGACCCTAAACAGAACGTGCCGGACTGCACCGACCCACGTCTCGCCGCGCCGGGCCAGTGCGCGCAGATCGCGGGCGAATGGCTGTTGCCACTGTACAATCTTGTGACCGGAGGCTCGTCGCTCATCCCCCTCGGCTATATCCCGCCCGACCCCGACTACGCCGGCAAGACGATCAGCATCGACCTGTATGACCCTGGCGACATCTTTACAGCGCCCAGTGACACGCTGCAGCATATCTTCAAGTGCCTTTTGCCTACGTCGAGTACCAGCGGTTCCACGCCCGCGAACAGCATGGAAGTGCTCACTCCAGCAGGTGATCTACAGTGCACGGGCTTTGATACAAGTACCAATCATATTGACGGGCACACGAACATCGCGGGGACTCCTCCATTGACCAACACGCAGTGCGGCAGCCTGTCGTATAACTACTCCACCTCACGCGACTATGACCCGTCGAACTACACCAGCGCCGGCCCAGCACCAGCGGTAGCCAACCAGCCGCTCGATGTCGGCAGCACATCAAGCAACAATAGCCGCCACTTTAATGGCTCCTGGGTCCACATCAAAATCGGCATCCCCTCAAACTACGCGCAAATGGTCAACGGCAACACTGGGCAGAACAACGGCTTTGGCGGCTACTGGAAGGTGCTCTACCGCATCGGCGGCAACTCCGACGACATCACGACCTGGGCCATGACTATCGAAGGGAGCGCCGTGCATCTGGTAACGGACGCCAGCGTCGGGCCACCGACACCGACGCCGCAGTCTGGAGGCGGGTCCACGCCCTCCTGCTGATCGCGGGCTGCCCTCACCCCCGACCCCTCTCCCGACCGCGGGAGAGGGGAGGAAGCGCGTCATTGTTCCCTCTTGCCCGCTTGTCAGGTGCGAGAGGTGGGACATGACAGCCCTCATCCTGAGAACTAATTGACCCTGAGGCTCCCCAGGGCTCGTGAAAAGTCGGTGACTAGGGTTTTCACTGGGACCGCCGCGGTCCCCGCGGCATGCCGTCGCGGGACGCCCGTCTGGGTCCGGCAAACCGCTGTCCGGGTCCAGCAAACCGCGCGGCCGCGAACAGGGCCGCGGGGACCGCGGCAGTCCCAGTGAGTGACCGGCGTCCGTAGCGGACAAGTCACAGACCCTGTGAGGCTCCCCGCACGCCTTGACACGATGCGCCGCGTCTTTGCTATAATGCAGGGCACCCAGATGTTGGGTGCCCTGCCCCACAGGGGCGATTGGCTCAGTTGGTTAGAGCGCCGCCTTGACATGGCGGAGGTCAGTGGTTCGATTCCACTATCGCCCACTCCCACGCGGGTCCAGGGATAGCGATACGCGATGTGATGTATCGGATCCCTCGCCCGTCCAGGATCGATCGGACACGCCGGCGGCGGATCGCGGCAGCAGAGAGATGGGCCACCGGCTGCAAGCCCGTCCACGAGCGAACCCCGCGCGGTACCACCGGTCAAGCACTGCACGCCGAGCCCGCTGCCGCGCGGGACGTAGGCGTCCACGCCGGCCCGCGTTACAGGCCCTTGAGCGACGGTGCAGCTTCGTCACCTTACACAGACGATGATGCGCTGTAACATGGGTGGAACCGCGGGAGATCTCCTCTCGTCCCAACAGGGACGGGAGGTTTTTTGTTTTGTGGACCACTTCTGCCCTCTTTTCAGGTGAGGATAAGCTAGAGTGGAAAATGATTGCTGACGCGCGGAGAGTTAAGATAACCTGGGGCGCGGAGCGATGGCTGCGCTGCTCATCCGTCCCCGCGTTGGACCGGGGACGGGCGGGACGCCCGCGCTCCCAGGACGTCTTCGCGTCAACGAATAATCGGCGATAGCTCCCCTCTCCCGTGCGCGGGAGAGCACGCTGGACCGTTGACCCGCGGCTAGGGTCAAGGGGCCAGTCGTCATGGGGTGGGGGTGAGGGTGATGAACGAGACCTACGAAGACACGCCGCTCTACGCGATGCGGCACAGCGCGGCCCACGTGATGGCCGAGGCCGTGCTCAAGATGTTCCCCGAGGGCAAGCTGGCCATCGGGCCGCCCATCGAGAACGGCTTCTACTACGATTTCGACCTGCCGCGCCCGCTGACGCCCGACGACCTCAGCGCCATCAAGGCGGCTATGCGCGAGCGCGAGGCGGCGGCCAGCCCCTTTGAGTACCGCGCCATCACGCCCGAGGAGGCGCGCGCGCTCTTCCACGACCAGCCCTACAAGCTCGAGCTGATCGACGGCATCGTGGCGCGCGGCGAGACGGTCAGCGTCTACCACCACGGCGACTTCACCGACCTCTGTCGCGGCCCGCACGTGCACGACACCAGCGAGCTCGGCGCCATCCGGCTGATGTCGGTCGCCGGGGCCTACTGGCGCGGCGACGAGCACAAGCCCATGCTACAGCGCATCTATGGCGTGTCCTTCCCCACTCAGGAGGAGCTCGACGCCTACCTGGAGCGGCTGGAAGAGGCCAAACGCCGCGACCACCGCCGCCTGGGCCGGGAGCTTGGCCTCTTCGTGTTCAGCGACCTCGTGGGTCCGGGCATCCCGCTGTTCCTGCCCAGGGGCGAGATGCTGCGCCACACCATGGAAGGGTACGTGCGCGAGACACAGACGCGCCACGGCTACCAGCACGTCTGGACGGGCCACGTGGTCAAGGAGGACCTCTACCGCCAGTCGGGCCACCTCGAGCACTACCGTGAGAGCATGTTCCCGCCCATGGTCGATGGCGACGACCGCTACCGGCTCAAGCCCATGAACTGCCCCTCGCATATGACCCTCTACAAGGCCGAGCTGCACAGCTACCGCGACCTGCCGCTGCGCTACGCCGAGTTCGCCACGCTTTACCGCTACGAGAAGTCGGGCGAGCTCAACGGCCTCACCCGCGTGCGTTCGCTGACCCAGGATGACTGCCACATCTTCTGCACGCCAGCCCAGATCGGCGAGGAGTTCGGCCGCGCCCTGGACCTGATCACCGAGGTGCTCGACGCCTACGGCTTCCAGGACTACCACGTCGATCTCTCGCTGCCTGACCTCAACGACAAGGCCAAGTACGACGTGGGCGACTCCGCCACCTGGGTGGCCGCCGAGCGGGCCTTGCGCGAGGCCATGGACGCCAAGGGCATGCAGTATACGCCGGTGGTCGGCGAGGCGGCCTTCTACGGGCCCAAAGCCGACTTCATGGCGCGCGACGTGCTGGGCCGCCAGTGGCAGCTCTCCACCATCCAGGTCGATATGATCCAGCCCGCGCGCCTGGACCTGGAGTATATCGACGAGGACGGCGAGCGCCGCACGCCCGTGGTGCTGCACCGCGCCGTGACGGGCTCGACGGAGCGCTTCATGGGCGTGATCATCGAGCACTTCGCCGGCGCCTTCCCCGTCTGGCTGGCCCCGGTGCAGGCGGTCGTGGTGCCCATCTCCGACCGGCACATCGACTACGCCCGCCACGTCTCGCGCGTGTTGACCGAGGCGGGCCTGCGCGTGGATGTCGACGGGCGCAGCGAGCGCATGCAGGCCAAGATCCGCGACGCCCAGCTGCAAAAGACCCCCTATATCCTGGTGGTGGGGGACAAAGAGGCGGCGGGGCAGTCCGCTGCGGTACGCCTGCGCACCAATGAGAACCTGGGCGCCCTGCCCGTGACCGAGATCCGCGAGCGCCTGCTGGAGCGCATCGAGACCAAGAGCCTCAGCCTGTAGCCTATACTATATATGCGACGGGGAGAGCACAACGGGAGAAACGATGGATATCACGACCGGGACAACCAAGACGTTGAGCGTCCTCGTGCCAAGCGAGTTGCACGCGCAACTGGACGCGCTCGCCAACGTGACGGGGCGCGATCGCCAACGCGACGGGGCGCGATCATCAGGATGTGGTATTAGAGGCGCTGCACCGCTATATCGAAGCCGACACAGCGTATATCGCCTTGATCGAGGAGCGCGGGCACGAGGCCCGCGCTGGCGCGTTCGCCACGCCGGAGCGCGTTGCGGCCGTGCGGACAAAGTACCAGACCCAGGCCGAGCGCCTGAGTTGATGCGGGTCGTCTGGCTCGATTCCGCGCTGACCCGAAAGCTTTTCCTGAAACGCCCATGCCCGCCGCGTCTCGCGCGTGCTGGTTGAGGCAGACTTGTGCGTGGAGGTCGACAGCCGCAGCGTGCACATGCAGGCCAAGATCCACGATGTCTAGCTAGAGAGCGAGGAACGCTACCGGCAACTGGTGGAAACAGCGCAGGAGGGCATCTGGGTAGTTGATTCCGCCGGCCGTACCACCAGGGTCAATCGCAAGATGGCCGCGCTGCTCGGCTACACGCCCGACGAGATGGTGGGCCGGACAACCGCGGACTTCATGGACGAGGACGGGTGGGAGCTGGCGCGCCAAACGATGGAGCGCTACCCCGACGGACACGCGGAGCCACGCGAGTACACCTTCGTGCGCAAGGATGGGTCGATCATGTGGGCGCTGCTCACGGCGGTCGGCCTCCATGACCCCGACGGGCGGCGCGTCGGCTCGTTCGCCATGGTCACCGACATCACGTTGCGCAAGGAAGGCGAGCGGCTGCTGGCGCACCGCGCCCACCACGATCCGCTGACCGGGTTGCCCAACCGCGCGCTGCTGGATGACCGGTTGGCCCAGGCGCTCGCCCTGGCGCGGCACGACGCTACCCCGTTGTCGCTGCTGCTGCTCGACCTCGACGGCTTCAAGAGGGTCAACGACACCTTGGGCCACGAGGCCGGCGACCTGCTGCTGCAAGAGATTGCCAGGCGGCTCCAGGCCACTCTGCGCGCCTCGGACACGGTGGCGCGGCTGGGCGGCGACGAGTTCGCCGTGCTGCTGCCGAGCGCGGACGAGGAGAGGGCCACCATAGTCGCCCGCAAGATCCTGGCCGCGCTGGGCGCACCAATCAGGCTCGACGGCCGCGATGCGGAGGTGAGCGGCAGCATGGGCATCGCGCCGCGGCCGGTGGGCAACGCTGCCGCCGATCAGGCCGTGCTGCTCTTGCGGCAGGCCGACGCCGCGATGTACCGCGCCAAGCGTACCCGTTGCGGCTATGCTGTCTACACACCAGACGTGGATGAGGCCGCCGCTCCTGGCGCTCAGCAGCGCGTCGCCGAAGCGACGGCGGCGACGCGCTGCTGAGCGCGGGCGCTGGTGGTCGTCGTGGCCGCGCGCGACGCACGGCCACGGGGCCGAGCCGGATAGCGCCAGGCTTAAATAAGTTTGCGTGCGGCGACGGCCTGCTGACCCAAGTTGCATGGCAAACCACGGACACTGAAGTGTCTCGGAGGCCCACACGTGCCGCCAAGACATGTCGGCCAGCGTGTACTAGCGCGAGCCCTGGATCGAGCCCAGTTGTGGATACCCCGTGGAGACGGCTGGCGCGACCTGCCGGCCATGTCTCGGATAGACCTGATCGATGCAGCAAACGAAGTCGTCGAGATCGAACGGCATGGCCAGGTAGGCGCCCGCCAACACGCTTTCGGGCCGAGGCGACCGGACGGATGGCGGCAAGACGGCAACCACCGGGATGGCGGCCGTCCAGGGGTCGGCCCTCAAGCTATGACGGACAGACGCGACGAGAGCGTCCGACGCGACGACGGCGAGCACGACGAGGGCCGGCTGCAGCGCGCGCGCCCGCCCCTGCGCGGAGGCCGGCGGACTCGTCGCGGCGGAATATCCCATCTCCCGCAACATCTCGGCAAGGACCTCGCCCAACGACTGATCGTCGGCAACCACAAGCACGCGGCCTCTCGTCACCGTCGTCGCCCGCCGCACGTCCTCATCCATCGTCACCATCGCCGCGTCCTTCTCCCGCTCCACGCGACCGTCGATCCTCATCGTTCGTCGCGTCTATTCATCATCCGTGCGGCGCATCACCGGTGCGACACACTATCCATTCTACCATCCTGCACACCACCCGTTCTACACACTATACGCTGAACGGGCCGCCCTGGATCACACCGGCAGGGAGATGCAACGTCAGGCGTTGCACGACACCCTCACTCCGTCGCTTGTCCGCCGTCCGGCCCCGTCCAATGCCCGCCGTCCGGCCCCGTCCAATGCCCGCCGTCCGGCCCCGTCCAATGCCCGCCCGCGACGACCTGCCCGACCGGGTTGGATAGCGCGCCCCGCGGCGCTGTCGTCAGCGCGACGCCGGTCAGCATCACCCCAACCAGGGCCAGTCGCGCGCGTCGTGCGCGCATCGTCGTCCGCGTGTCCCGCCGTCTCGTCGTCCCCATCATCGTCCTGCCCTCTCTTCCTTTTCTCTTCTCAGCCCTATGCCTTGTTCACGTCCTTCCACATTGGGGAAGGTAAGTAGCCGTCCGACAGGACTATAAGGGGGGAGGCGCGGGGACGCGCATCCCCTACTCGTGGTGGCCCATGCGGGGCGGGCCTGGCGGGGGAGCCCGAAGGGGCTATCGTTGCCGGCGCGATCTACCGGACGGCGCGATACTGGCCCGTTCGTCCCATGGACGGGGAGGCCGGCCAGTGTTAGAGTAATAGTGGGAGAGTTCACCTATCGGCATAAGGGTCAGTGTTTAGTGTTCTCCATGCCGTTTCCATCTCGTGCGCCGCCCCGCTCGACAGGGCGACGCAGCCTCCCGATAGTGTCAGGCGATATCGTGCGCGACCGATCACAGCTGCTGCGCTGGTACCTCCGCTCCGTCCTCTTCATGGCGCTTGCCCTCCTGAGCGGGGAGGCAATCGTTTGGGGCTTGCCGCGGCCGCTCAGCGCCGGCCTGGCGCTGACGACGGCGGTCTTCGCGCTGCTCTCGTACGCGGGCGAGCGTGCCACGCTCAGCGTGGCGCGCTCGTTCAGCCTGAGCCTGGCCACCCCGGCGCAGGTGGCCACTGCGATCCTGCTGCCGCCGCCACTGCCCGCCATACTCACTCTCCTCGTCGGCGTCGCGACCCAGGCAACGCAACGCGAGATATCGTCCGACAAGAAAGTCTTCAACGTGGCGCACCCCACGCTCGTGGTCGGCCTCTGCAGCCTGCTATGGCCGCTGCTGGCTTCCCCCGCCGGCCGCCGACTCCCTGCCCTCGCGCTGCTGGTCGGCCTGTACTATGCCCTCGACGTCGGCGTGTTGCTGACCGTCTTCTGCCTCCAAACGCGGCGGGAGCCCTGGATTGTGTGGCGCGAGACCTACAGGCCAACCGTGTTGCCCGAGCTTGGGACTGGCGCCCTCGGCGCCCTCGCCGCCGTCGCCTGGCGCGCGGACCCCGCGCTGCTCGCGCTGCTCGCGCCCCCGGCGTGGGCCTTACGCTCCGCGTTCCGCGCCCGCGCCGTGGCCGAGGAGGCGCGCACGATGGCCGAGGAGGCGCGCGCGGTGGCCGAGGAGGCGCGCGGCGTCGCCGTGGAAGCCGTCCGCGTGCGCGACACCTTCCTGACGGCGGGCGCGCACGACTTACGGACGCCGCTCACGGTGCTGGCCGGACGGATCGGCATCCTGCGGATACGCCTTTCGAGCGGCAAGGACATGGATCGTCCCTGGCTGGCAGGGCAGGTTGAGGCCATGGACGGGGCCGCGCATCGCATGATCGCCACCATCGAAGAGATGACCGACGCCGCGCAACTGCAGATGGGCCGGCCGCTGGATCTGCACCCCGAGTCGGTCGACGTGGGCGCGTTGGCGCGCGAGACCGTGCGTATGGTGGCCGAGGCGGGAGGGGCGGCCGAGGGCGACGTGGTGGTGGACGCGCCGCCGGGCATCGTGGCGGCCAGCGACCGCCGGCGGCTGGAGCGCGCCGTGCAGAATGTCGTGGGTAACGCGCTCAAGTACAGCTCGCGGGGAGCGGGAGGTATGCCGGTGGAGGTGGCTGTGCGCGAGGACGACGCCTGGGTGGTCATCGTCGTACGCGACCGGGGCGTGGGCATCCCCGCCGACGAGCTGCCGCGCATCTTTGAGCACTTCTACCGCGCGTCGACCGTCGGGACGGTCGCGGGGACCGGCATCGGCCTGGCGGGGACCAAGGCCATCGTCGAGCAGCACGGCGGTCGCCTGGAGGTCGAGAGCCTCGTCGGACACGGCACGACCGTCACCATGCGGCTGCCGCGCGCGCCCATCGGTCTGGGCAGCGCGATCAACGCGGCAGGGTGAGACGATTCCTACGCGCTACGGACCGGCCCGCGTGGATGTAGCCCGCGCCCGATCCGGCCAACCCCAGGCGCACGCGATAGGCGTAGCGGTCGGCGCGGTAGTAGGCGATGACGTGCTCCACAGCCCGTCCCTCGGCACTGGCGGTCACGCGGTCGACCTTCAGCAACGCGAGCCCGCGCTTGCACTCCAGCAAGCGCGCCTGCTCGGCGGTCGCTGTCGTGGCCTCGATGAGCTGATCGGCGTCGACCAGGCGGATGTCGCGGCGCACGAGCAGCGCGTGTAGCGAGCCGGCGTAGTCGTCGGCCGGCGCCAGTCCGACCCATGGCGCCAGGTGGGAGTACATCAGGGCGACGGGATTGTCGTCGGCCAGCCGCAGGCGGTCCAGGCGCAGCACGGTCTCGCCCTCCCCGATCCCAAGGCGCGCCGCGACGTGCGGGGGAGCGGCCTCCAGCGCGACGGAGAGCACGCGCGCCGAGGGCGCCAGCCCTTGCTGTCGCACCTCGTCGGAGAAGCTGATCAGTTCGGGCAGGGTCTCCTGCAGTTTCGGCCGCGTCACGAAGGTCCCGCGCGGGCGCTCAAGCCGCAGCAACCCATCGCCAACCAGGTCTCTGACCGCCTGGCGAACCGTCGCCCGGCTCACCCCGAACAAGCGCTGCAGTTCCTCCTCCGTGGGGATCGCGTCTCCCGGCTGCAGCGCCCCGCTCACGATACGCTGGCGCAGCGCCTCGGCCACCTGATAGTAGAGCGCCAGGGGCTTGGAGCGGTCGAGGGGCGGGACATCGAACAGCGTTACCACACTACTTACTCTCATTTTCTCTTCGAGGCGATCGTCAGTACGATCATACTATTGGTTGTCGCGCCCTGTCAAACCGTCAGTGCTCCTCAAAGTGGGCCTGCGACTGAAGTCGCATGGCAAACAGACGGCGACTAAAGTCGCTCGGACGGTCGATCCAGAGACACTTTAGTGTCCGTGGTGTGCCATGCGACTTGGGTCAGCAGGCGGCGCTCACAATCGTGAGGTACATTTCACATCGGCGCGCGGCTTGACAAGCACGGGTGATCGCGCGTATGCTAGTCCTATTCCAAGGTACGTACGATAGACTGATGTCTCGGGCGCGATTG
>JAABUX010001830.1_pt1 | contig 31128 bp, 31 predicted proteins | sample 5561851 | NCBI WGS metagenome assembly JAABUX01 (sample SAMN10711883, study PRJNA513361) | rock metagenome | isolation source: Antarctica rocks | place: Antarctica: Victoria Land, Richard Nunatak red sandstone | collected 2016-01-03
GATGCGGCCGTCGTCGATGTCGAGCTTAGCGGCAATGGCGTCGAACGGGACCGAGCGGCCCTCGATCCGTTCTCCCCGGTAGTCGAGCCGCACGTCGGCCGACTTGAATTTCGGCAGGTTGATCGGCGCGTTCGGCAATAGCTTGCTGCTGGCCTCGGCCTTCTGGACGGCGGCCTTCTGTTCGGTGGTCTGGTCGGGCGTGTTCGCGCGGCCCGGCTGCGACCCGATGAACCCACCGAGGTCGGCCAAGTCGACGTGCTTGCTCACCAGCTTGGCGTCGACCACGGGCCGCTGCGGTCCCGGATCGACGGTGATGGTGCCGCCGAGGTCGGACGATCCGAGCCGGCCGAGGAAGTCGGTGAACCGCACCTTGCCAGCCGAATAGCTCAGGTTGCCGGCGATGTCGTACGGCGGCGTCTTTGGGATCGGCACGCCGGTCAGCGGGAACAGCAGCGACATGTCGGGCCCGCTCAGGTGCAGTTTCAGGTCGGTGCCCTTGAAGTGCAGCGGGTCCTGGACGGTGCCGGCCAGCGCCACCTTGGTCGGCCCGTTCGCGGCCGTGGCGTCGATGTTGTATGGTGTGATCGCGTCGCGTAACGACAGCAACGCGCCTCCGACCGCGTGGGCGGTGATTGGCTGGTCGGCGTAGGTGCCTTTCGCGTCGAGCACGATCTGGTCCGGCTTGTCTGGATCAGCCGGCTTGCCGGCATCGGCGGACGTGGGGGTCGGCACATCCGGTGCCTTCACGCCGGCAATCTCGGCGGTTGGCGGTCGAGCGGTCGCGAACGACTGGGTAGCCATCGCGACCTGGAAGTCGGCTTTAACCCTGGGCACCACGACGTGCGCCGTCCCGTCGGAAATCGCAACGTTGTCGATCCGCGCCGGCTTGCTCGACGACGCGTCCGGCTTGGAGTTGGCGCCGGTGAGCGCGGGAAAATCCCAGGTCGCCTTGCCATCCGTGTGCTGCAACGCGTTGATTTGCGGCTTGGTCGCGGCGACGCGGTCGATGACGACGTTGCGTCCGTTCCAATAGGCCATAGCGTCGGCGGTGACCGCCAGCCGGTCGAGGTGCGCGAAATACGGTGCCTCGGGAAACCCGTCCGGGTTGGCGATCTCGAGCCCGTCGGCGATCACCGTCGGGTGGCGGCTAAGCTTGACGTCGAAATGGCTCATCGTCACGCGCCGGCCAAGCGCCGCGCTCGCCTGCCGTTCGGCCAATGGCCGGAACCAGTCCCAATCCCAGAGCAGAACCAGCACGGCGATCGCGACGGCGAACAACACCAGGACGATCAGGCCGATGTGACGCCGCCGCCGTCGGGGCGGACTACCATAATCAGGCGATGGTCCGGAGCCCAGAAACGGTCGCCTCCGGACCGGTTGCGGGACGGTCAGCAACTCGCGCGACTCGCTGGATTGCCACACGCTGGCTGTGTTCATACGCAACAAACGCCCTTCGTCCCACTCCGGTTGCTAGATAGACCGGCTTCCTTGACAGGGGTAGGGGCCGCCGATACAGCCCGCGACGTCATGCAAACCGACGACGACGAGGGCGCCGGCGGCTCGTTCGAGCAACGCCTCCGCGCGGCTCGGGATCGACGGGGACTGGATAAGGCGGCGGCGGTCGAGGGCGCGCAAGCGTTGCCGTCGACGGCGCTGGGGATCGGGTTGCGAGTGGGCGTCGAGCTGGTTTCGGCGCTCGCCGTTTCGGTGCTGATCGGATGGCTGCTGGATCGTTGGCTGCACACCAGCCCGATCCTGCTCGCGGTATTCGTACTGCTGGGCGGGGCGGCGGGAGTGGCGAACGTGTATCGGTTGATGGGTCCGCAGGCCGAGGCACGGCGGCGGGCCGCGGTGTTGGACAGGATCGGGCGGGGGAACGGATCTAGTGGCGGCTGAAGGCGGTATCGACGCGCTGGGGCAGTTCAAGCTGCATCACGTGCTGGGCTTGTTCGGCAAGTCGGTCAATTTCAACCAGTCCAACCTGCTGATGGTCTACGCCGGCGCCACCATCCTGACTTTCCTGCTGGTCGGCATGCGTCACCGCGCCGTGGTGCCGGGCCGCCTACAGGCGCTGGCGGAAATCAGCTATGGCTTCATCAACCAGATGTGCCTCGACCAGATCGGCTCGGCGGGCAAGCGGTTCTTCCCGTTCGTATTCACGCTGTTCTTCTTCGTGCTGCTCGGCAATCTGCTCGGGCTGTTCCCGTTCTCGTTCACCTACACGAGCCACATCGCCGTCACCGCGACGCTGGCGGTCGGCGTGATCGTGATCGTCACGATCGTCGCGCTGTCGATCCATGGGCTGCACTTCTTCAGCTATTTCTTTCCGGAGGGCGCGCCGAAGGTGCTGGCGCCGCTGATCATCCCGGTCGAGATTATCTCCTACCTCTCGCGCCCGGTTAGCCTGTCGATCCGGCTGTTCGCCAACATGGTCGCCGGCCACGTCATGCTCGAAGTGTTCGCGAGCTTCATCCTCATGTTGTCCGCCGCCGGCGCGCTTGGCACGATCGGCGCAGTCGCCCCGCTGGCGCTGAACGTCGTGCTGATCGGGTTCGAACTGCTGGTCGCGTTCCTGCAGGCCTACGTGTTCGCCATCCTGACCTGCATCTACCTGCACGACGCGGTTCACCTGCACTGATGGCCCGTCGCCAGACCTCACTCTCACTTGCCACAGAAGGACTGACCTTATGGACGTAGCAGCCGCCAAGGCCATCGGAGCCGGCATCGCCGTAATCGCCCTCGCCGGTGTGGGCATCGGCATCGGCAACATCTTCTCGTCGCTCGTCAGCAGCGTCGCCCGCAATCCGTCGGCCCGCGACCAGGTGTTCCCCCTCGGCATTTTGGGCTTCGCATTGACCGAGGCGGTGGCGCTGTTCGCGCTGCTGATCGCGTTTCTGATCCTGTTCACCTGATCCCACCGATGCGCCGTTCCCTAGCCCTGGCCGTCGCCCTGACGCTCGCCGCCCGTGCGGCAGACGCGGCGACCGAGGGCATGCCGCAGCTCGACTTCAAGAGCCCGCTGCTGCTGGCCCAGGTGGTCTGGCTCGTTATCATCTTCGCCCTGCTCTACGTCCTGCTCGCCCGCTGGGCGTTGCCGCGTGTGGCCCAGGTGCTCGAGCACCGGGCCGACGTGATCGGCGCGGACCTCGAGGCGGCGCGGGTCGCCAAGGCGGAGGCCGACGCGGCGGTGGCCGAACAGGCGACCAGCACTCGCTCGGCGCAGGCCGACGCGCAGACTCAACTGGCTGCGGCAATCGCGGCGGCCAAGGCGCGCGCCGCCGCGCAGTCGGCCGAGATCAATGCCCGCCTCGACGCCCAGCTGCACGAGGCCGAGGGCCGCATCCACGAGGCCCGCAACGCCGCGATGGGCGGGCTTCGCGAGGTCGCGGTCGACACGGCGACGGCAGTGATCTCGCGGCTGACCGGCATTACTCCCGATCGCGGCGTGGTCGACCGGGAGGTCGGGACCGTGATGGCGGCGCGCGCGGCATGAACGGGACGTCGCCGGTGGCGCCCCACCACGCGTCGCTCCTTGCCGAGCCCGCCACATGGGTCGCGATCGCGTTCGTCATCTTCTTCGCGCTGTTCGGCCGCACGATGTGGCGGTCGATCGTGAAAACCCTCGACAACCGCGCGGCCAATGTGCGGGCCGAACTGGACGAGGCGGCCCGGCTGAAACGTGAAGCCCACCGCATGCTGAGCGACGCGACCTCGCAACGCGAGCAGGCCACGGCCGACGCGGCACGATTGATCGAGGGCGCGCAGGCCGAGGCCGCGCGCATCACCGAAGCCGCAGCCGAGGACGCCCGCATGAGCGCCGTCCGCCGCGAGCGGATGGCGACCGAGCGGATCGCCGCCGCCGAAAAGGCCGCCGTGACCGAGGTGCGGTCGGCGGCGACCGAGATCGCGACCCGCGCCGCGACTGCCGTGATGGCCAGCACGCTCGACGCGCAGGCGGACGCCACACTGATCGACGGCGCGATCGTCCGCCTGCCGGCGGCACTGGCCCGTCGCGCCGCCTAGCGCCGGGGTTCTCTAAAGCCGGGGTTTCTGGGTCCGGTTCCGCTGCAGCTGCTCGGGCGTGAGCCGGAAGCCGACGTAGATCGTGTAGGCGGCGGCGCTGTGCTCCTTGGTGATCGGGACCGCCAATGCCACCTCACTGCCATCGGCGCGGACTTCGTCGATGTTCGACGGGAATATTGCGTGCAGGCGAAAGTCCTTCTCCTCGACGATTTTGTCGCCGTCCGAGATCGCCAGAAAATAGGGCAGGTCGACCTCGCGGGCCGGATTGGCCGGGCCGCGCGTGAGGTTGAACCCGACCCGCACCGCCGCCTGTACGACGCCCGGGTCGCCCGGCGCGCAGCGGGCCGGCACACCGGTGATCCGCGCCTGCAACAGCAGGTCCGTGAGGTCGTGTCCGGCGCCGGAGTAGGTTGTGATGTCCGCCGCGTCCGACAGGATTTTCAGCCCCGGGCAGGCGGGCGGATATTGCGGCCCCGGGTCGCCACAGGCCACCAGAACGAGCGGCATCGTTACAGCGGCGGCGGCGGCGAGAGATCGAAGCAAGGCGACTGGCATCGTGCGAAACGCTCCTGGTGAGGCCGCATAGTGCGGGGCGGGGCGGGGATCGGCAATTGTGGGACGGCTGGGCGGATGCCCCGCCCGGCTGTAACTAGACCGCCGCAACGACCCGAGACCGCGCGCACCGATGGCCGTCTACACCGATGTCTCCGACGCCGACCTCGCGGGGTTCCTGACGCAATACGACATCGGCACCCCCGTCGCGTGCAAGGGCATCGCCGAGGGTGTCGAGAACAGCAACTTCGCCCTGAAAACCAGCGCGGGCGACTTCATCCTGACGCTCTACGAGAAGCGGGTAGAGCTTGTCGAACTGCCGTGGTTCCTGGGGCTGATGGACCATTTGGCGACTCACGGCATTACCTGCCCGCGCCCCGTGGCCGGTCGCGACGGCGGTACGCTGCGGCAACTGCGCGACCGGCCGGCGGCGATCACCACGTTCCTGCCGGGCGTGTGGCCGCGCGCCGTCACCACGTCTCACGCGGACGCGGTGGGCTCGGCGCTGGCTAGCCTGCATCGGGCGGGGCAGGGTTACGCGCCGATCCGCGCCAACGCATTGGGCCCGGCCGGCTGGCTGCCGCTGTTGCGGCGCAGCCGCTCGCATCCGGCCGCGGCGTCGCTGCCGGATGGATTGCTCGAAGAACTCGACACCGCCGCCCGCGGCATCCTGGCGGCCTGGCCGGATGGCGACCTGCCGGTGGGGCACATCCACGCCGACCTGTTTCCCGACAACGTGTTCTTCCTCGATGGCCGCCTGTCCGGGCTGATCGACTTCTATTTCGCCGCGACCGACCTGCTGGCCTACGACCTGGCCGTCTGCATCAACGCATGGTGCCTCGACGACACCGGCGCGCTCGATGCGACGCTGGCCGCCAGGCTGACCCGAGCCTACGCCGCGGCGCGCCCGCTGACGCCGGCCGAGCGAGCGGCGCTGCCGGTGCTGGCCCAGGGCGCCGCATTGCGGTTCGCGCTGACCCGCCTCTACGACTGGCTCGCGACCCCACCTGGCGCACTGGTGACGCGAAAGGACCCGATGGCCTACGTGCGGCGGCTGCGGACCCACCAGCACATCCGGGACGCCGCCGCCTATGGCCTCTGAACCGGCCCCCGAGCCGCCGCGCGAGGCCGTGGAGGTCTGGACCGACGGCGGCTGCAAGCCCAACCCGGGGCCGGGCGGCTGGGCGGCGATCCTCGTGTTTCGCGGCACCGAACGCGAGCTTTCAGGGGCCGAGCCCGCGACCACCAACAACCGCATGGAGCTGACGGCCGCCGCCGCCGCGCTCGAGGCGCTGACCCGCCCATGCCGCGTCGTGCTGCGGACCGACAGCGAGTACCTGCGCCTCGGCATCACTCGTTGGCGCGAGGGCTGGGTCCGCCGCAACTGGCGCACCGCGGGTGGCGACCCGGTGGCCAACATGGACCTGTGGCGCCGCATCCTCGACGCGGCGGGGCGGCACGAAATCGTCTGGGAGTGGGTGCGCGGCCACTCCGGTGAGCCGATGAACGAGCGGGCGGATCGGTTGGCGACGGCGGCGCGGGAGAGGCTTGGCAGCGTGTTGATGTGACGTCGAGCATTGACCAGCTCGCACGTGGGATATACCTTAGGTATGTCCATTAAGTGGAAGACAAGTCATGGTTCGAACCACTTTGTTCCTGACCCACAAGTCGCAGGCCGTACGGTTGCCGAAGGACGTGGCCTTCCCCGAGCAGGTGCGAGAGGTGACCATCCTTCGAGACGGCGTGCGGCGGATCGTGGTGCCATCCGGTGCTTTGTGGGACGACTTCTTCGATGGTTCCGGCATCGACCTGCCACCCCGTCAACAGTTGGCGCTGCAGGAACGGGACGGGCTCTGAGTGCTGCGGCACCTCCTCGATACGAACCTCTGCATCCGTCTCCTGCGCGACCGGCCCGCCAATCTTCGCGTTCGCTTCAACGCCGAGGCCGATACGCTCTGCATCTCGACCATCGTGTTGACCGAGCTCCTCCACGGAGCCGCCAAGTCCCAGCGATCGGCCGACGGCCGACGCGAGGTGGAGCGGTTCGCCTCCCGCATGCAGGTGTTGCCGTTCGACGCGCCGGCCGCCGATCACGCGGCCGACATCCATGCGGCGTTGGAGCGGCAGGGCCGGATGATAGGCGGCTACGACCTGCTCATCGCCGGCCACGCCCGCAGCCGAGGGTTGATCGTCATAACCGGCAGTCTTCGCGAGTTCGAGCGAATAGACGGGCTCAGATGCGAGGACTGGGAGGCGGCGGCATGACAGCGCCAACCGCCGTCCACGCCACCGAACACGCGCTCGCCGCCCTAATCGCGTCCCTGGACGACGGCAGCCCGCCGGACGCCGTGATCCGGGCCGATCCATCCGACCCAATCGTGACGGCGCCGTTCCTGCGCTGGTTCCTGCTGCAAACCCTGCTTCCACGGCACGCTCCGCTCGCCCGCTTCACCCTCTGGAACGCCCAAGTCGCCGGGTCGCTCTCGTTGGCCGGCATGCGGCTGCGGCGCACCTGCGCGTTCATGGCGTGCCGCTTCGACGCGCCGATCGACCTGACCGACGCCCGCATCGTTGGCTTCGAGGTGATCGGCGGCAGCCTGTTCTCGCTCCGCGCCGACCGGTTGGCCGCGTCCGGCTCGCTGCTGGTCCGCAAGCCGGTCGACGAGCCGAGCTACCCGCACGACCAGCCGCCGCCGCAGCCGGTCGAGATCCAGCACCAGCTCCTGCTGTCCGGAGCCAACATCCGGGGCAACGCCGATTTCCGGGGCTGCCACTTCGGTGCCGCCCTGCCCAACGGTGGTGACACCGTCTGCGTGCTGGCCGACGGCGCCCACGTCGAAGGCCACTTCCTGCTGAGCGACGGTGTCCGCACCAACGCCGAGGTGCGGCTCAACGGCCTGCAGGTCGCTCGCAACGCGGACCTCAGCGCCTCGGTGTTCCACAATCCCGGCGGCTTCAGCATCTCGGCCGCCGGCGCGCACGTGCGGGGCACCCTCTACATTTGCCGTCATCGCGATAAGCCGTTCGCGGCGACCGGCACCGTGCGGCTCGAGGGTGCCACGATCGACGGCGACCTCGACGCGACCGGCGGCGGTTTCACCGCGACCACGTTCTCCGAGAGCCGGGCTGCGCGACCCGGTCACCCGCACGACACCGAGGCGCTGATCGCCGACGGCTGCACGGTCGGCGCAGAGATCCGGCTGAAATCCGGCTTCGTCGCCCACGGCTCCGTTCGCCTGGTCGGGGCCAAGGTCGGCGCCGACCTGATATGCTCCGCTGCCACGTTCGAGTTCGCGGGCCAGAACGCGCTCGAGGCCGACGGCATCTTCGTCGCGGGCGGCACCTTCTTCGACCATGCGGCCCGCACCAACGGCCTGCTCCGGTTCGTCCAGGCCAACCTGCGACAAGGCCTGTTCCTCGACGGCACGGTGTTCGATGGCGGTGGCGTGTTCGACGCGGCACTCGCGCCGCCCGGCGACGCCACGACCGAGCTCGGGCCCGACGTCTGCGGCATCTTGCTGCAGGAGGCCGCCATCGGCAGCGTGTTCTACTTCCGTGACGTCAAGCGGATCGGGCCGCCGGGACGGGCCGTGTGGCTGTCGTTCCAGAACGGTCGCGTTAACACGGTCGAGGACGACGCCGCGAGCTGGGACGCGACCGACCGCATCGACCTGCGTGACTGCACCTACCAGATCATCGCCGGCCTGGACGGTGCCACCGCATGGCGGCTGGCGTTGCTCGATCGAGAGTATGCCCCGGCACTCGGCACTCAGCGGGAATACTATGCGGCGCAGACCTGGTGGGAGACGCTGATCCGCCTCCCCAGCGCCCAGCTACAGGCGGCGCGGAGGCGGTTCGTGCCGCAGCCATACCTGCAATTCGCATCGGTGGTGCGCGCCGCCGGGTTCGACTCCGCTGCGAACGGCATCCTGGTGAGGCTCGGCCGTAACGCCACCATCCTCGGCGGCTACGGGGCCGGGCAAATGGTGACCCGTTGGCTGCTCGACTGGGTGCTGCAATACGGCTACGCCCGCTGGCGACCGGTCTGGGTGCTGTCCGCCTGGATCGCGCTCAGCACGATCGCGTTCGACATCGCCCGCCATCAGGACCGGCTGGTGCCGACCACCGCCAACGCCATCGTCTCCGACCCCGGTGGCGACCCGGACGCGATTCGCCCCCGCGAGGTCCAGTTCAACGCGCTGATCTACGCCACCGACACGCTGGTGCCATTGGTCGACCTCGGCCAGAAACGCAACTTCGCATTCCGAGAACCGTCCTGGCTGCTGGTGTTCAACAGCTTCTTCGGCTGGATCATGACCAGCTTTTTCGCGGCCGGGGTGAGTGGATTGCTGCGGCGAAGCTGATGCCGCTCGGTTCCGCGTCGGTCATCGCCAACGCCCCGCCTGCGATCGGCCCGCCGGTAACCATACAACTAAAGGAGCACACGATGCCCACGTTCCGCACCATCGCCATCGCGCTGATCGCTGCCAGCGCCATCCCTGCCAACGCCATTCCTGCCGGTGCCGGCACGCTCACGCCCAACACCGGCGCAGTCGAGATCGCGCCGCCGGTCGCCGCGGGCGGCCCGGCCACGCAGGCCTTCAAGGCCGCCGACGCCCGCATGATGGCGAAGCTGGGGGCGCCGCTGTCCGGCGACCCCGACCGAGACTTCGTCACCGGGATGCTGCCGCACCACGAAGGTGCCGTGGACATGGCCAACGTCGAACTCCGCTACGGCAAGGATCCGGTGCTACGCCGGCTGGCCGCCGCGATCATCAAGGCGCAGGACCAAGAGATCGCCGAGATGCAGGCGTGGCGCGTCAAACATCCGTAGCCGAGCGCGTGACCGGGTCAACTTGAGACACCCAAAAACGGACTCCGTATCGATCCACCGGACAACGCCTCGAGTTGACGCGATACCGCTCTAGGCGAGCGCGTCGGCGACCACCGTTCGAAGAGTGGCCATCGCACTCCCTAGTCGGGTGCGCATCGTGGCAAACCCGGCCAGCCTCGCTGTCGCGAACTCGTCGATACCGACGGCCGGCGGCGGCCCGCCGCTTGGCCACCGCGCCCCGAACCAACCATCCAGTCCAAGCTCCTCGAACAGCAAGTGGGTTTTCGGCTGCACCAGCCCGTATGTCAGGCAGCCCGCCTCCAGCCCGGCGATCGTGCCATGCAGGCGCAGGCTCGCCATGACTTTCGCCCGAGCGCACAGCGCGACCAACGTCGGCCAGGCCGCCGGCTCGTACGCCACCCCCGAGAAGCCCCGCGCCACCAGCGCGCGCCGGTCGATCACCGGCTCGAGGATCGCGACCTCGACCCGCATGCCGCGCGTCAGCGCCGTCGTGCGCCAGTCCAGCATGGCGTCCAGCGCCTCCGCGTCCGCCTCGCCGTTCGGCTCGCGCGGGATCAGCAGCACGTCGATCGACCGCTCCGCCACGTCCGGCCCGGGCGGGTTCAGCACGGCGCGGGCGAGCACCGGGTCCGGAAACCAGATCGCGTCTGGCCGAACGCTGCGGATCGCCAGCAACGTCTCGACGTCGCGGGCGCCGACCAGCGCCGCATGGCGCAACAGCCTGTCGTAGGCGCCCGCATGCGCCGCCAGCGCCAGGGCCGCGCCGCCGACGCCGAGCAGCACGATCTTGGTCCCGGTCGCCACAATCGCGTCGACCTAGGCCGGCTCGTGCAGCGGGAAGTGCGGCGTGCCGAACAGCCCGCCGCCGCCGATCACCAACAGGTCGACCCGGCCCGTCCCCGGTTGCCCGATCGGCAGCAGCGCATCGGGATCCAGCCCCACGCCGCCCGGCGCGTCGTATGGCCCCCGCCGTTCCCACGAGCTCGCGGCGATGACGGTGCCCGACGGCAGCAGCGGCCGCAACAAATCGGCCAGCGCCATCGCCTGCGCGCCGTCGCCGAGGTTGCCGTTGCCGTAGGCGCCCCACAGCATCACCCGCGCCGGCTCGCCCGGACCGCGTGAACGAGCCTCGGCGAACCCGCGTCGCGGGCGGCTCGCGAGCGTGTCGAGGCCGCTCCGCCGACGCGCCCGTTCACGCGCCTCCGACGTGCCTTGCAACAGCGCCGTCAGCTCGCCCCGGTCGAGGCCGAGTGCCACGTGGTGGGCAACCACGCTGTCCGACTCCGGCTGCCGGCCCAACACCAGTTTGAACAGCTCCACGACGTCGGCCGCCGCCGCCGTGGCCGTCATAGCGTCAGCGAGACGGTGGCGACCCGCAGTTGCGTCTGCGCGTTGCGAACCGCAACGTCGGCCGCGTCCAACTCGCGAGCCAACGCGGCCAGCCGCTCCTCCGACCCGGCCAGCGTCGCCACGAGTTTCGTGTGCAGCGGGTCGCTCGCCGGCACCGCCGCAAGGTTGCGTCGCGACCGGTCCTCGTCCTCGGTCAACCGGGTCCGCTCGGCCGCCAGCGCCGTCCGCTTGTCCTGCGCCGTCGCGAGCGCGCCCCGCAAATCGACCAGGTGTTGCACCGCCGCCCGCGCCGCCGCCGGCAACCCGCTGGTGTCGACCAGGGCCAGCAAGGTCGGGGTCTCGGCGTCGATCAGCGTCAAAGTCTCGATCGCCTTGCGCTCGGCGGTCACCACTAAGGCCCGGCGCTCTCCGGGCTTGAGCGCGACCAGGAACCGCCAGCGCGTGTCGGTCAGCTCCAACGGCTGGGGCGAGTCGGCCGACAGTTCCTGGTCCGCCTCGCGCGGGATCGCCACCAGCACCGAGCGCGGCCCGTCGGCGGGCCCGGTCAGCGTCACGGCCGTCTTGTCCCGCTGCCGCCGGACGGTCTTCAGGATGCCGCCCGCCGCGCTGACGGCGGTCAACCGCTCGTCGCTGTCGTGCTGCCACACGGCGTCCACCGCGGCGTCCTCGGCGAACGCCAGCAGGCGGTTTTGCCCGTTCGGAAGACTCCCCAGTATCGCGTCCCCCGCGAACGCGGTGCCGGTGGCGGCGGTCGACACCACTCCCGCCGGCAGCGCATGCCCGGTGTCGTTCTCGATCCGTGCGGCGGCGATAGGGTGGGACGCGTCCATCTCGAGGCTGTCGACCAGTCGCGCCGGCACCGCGACGTCGAGGAACGGCACGCTGGCGGTGTGTCCGGCGGCCAGGTCAAGCGTCTGGACCAGTGTGAAGATCGAGGTCTCGGCGGCCTCGCGCACCTCCGCCGGCGGCGGCTCGGGCACGCTCGGCCGCGCCACCATCGGCACCGGTGCCGGCGCGGGAGCGGGCGGGGGCATCGCCATCCTGGATGCCTGGGCGACCGCGTCGGCCGGCCTCGCCTGGCTGTCGGCTGCGGGGGCGAGACGGGCCGGACCTTCGACCTCGACCACCGGCCGGGCCACGTCCACCACCGCATAGACGTCGTTGTCGAGCGTCACCGGGTTGCCCGCGACCAGGCTGATCGCGACGCCATGCCAGTCCGAACCGCTGGTGTTCGCCACCACCGCCCAGCCCTGCAGCCGCGCCTTGCCGGCGTCGCCCGCGTCCGGTGCCGGCAACGTCAGTCGCCAGGTCGGTTTCCACAGGGGAACCGGCAGCACCAGGTCGATCGCCACCGTGCGCGTCTTGCCATCACCCAGCCGCACGTCGAGCGCCCGGGTCGGCTGCCGCCCGTTGCGGCCGACGCCGCCGGCCTGCGCCAGCCCCTCGGCGATCCGTGCCCGCATCGCGGGGTCGTCCAGTCGCAACTCGACGGCACTTTCCAGCACCGTCTGCCGCAGTCCCTGGTCGGTCAGCAGCGTCAGCCGGGTCAGCGCCGCACGGGTCGGCGTCGCCGGCGAGCGGTCCGCCCGAACCACTCGCCCCCTGATCGGCGTCGCGTCGGGGCCGGCGGTGACCACCGTGACCTCGGCGCCCACCAGCGCCTCCAGCCAGCGGTCGCCCGGTTGCGCCAATGCGAGCGCGGTGTCGCCTGTCGGCACCGTGATCGCGCGCGCCGGACCGGCCGGGTCGCGCACGCGGGCCGAGCGCAACGCGTCCGCGACCGCCCGGGCCGGGACCGGCAGCGTCAGCACGGCGGCGCCGTCCACGTCCTGCGTGTAGCCGAACACGCCGACCCCGCCCTGCGTCAAGGCCAGCGACCGCAGGGTCGCCGACGCCGGGACCTTTGTCTCCGCCGCGCCTCCGGCGAGCGCCGGTGCCGCGAGAAACAGGTAACCGATCGCCGCGCCGAGACGAACCGATGTCATGTCACTCATACCGCTTCCCGCTCGTTGCCGGTATGTCTACAACTATCGTCGGGATCGCGAGTAAAAACGGTCGCTCCGAGGTGTCTTGTAACGCACACAGTATCGTGGCAATGCGGCAACACGAGCCGGAAAGCCGCAGCCTTGCAAGACTTTTGGTGTTGCCGGTCCTATGCGGCCCCGTAATTATCCGCCTTGCTGCCTAACCACACGAATCCAGAGGACGCACAAGATGACGTTTTCCCGTCGCAATCTCATCAAGGCCGGCGCCGGCCTGTCGGTCGTTCCGGCCCTTGGCCTGACCGTCCCGGCGCAGGCGCAGGCCGTCATGGCCGATGCGCTGTCGGCCATGGCGTCCGACCCGCGCCTTACGCTGTGGGTGCAGCTGATCGCCGCCGGCGGTCTTGAGGCGTCGGCGCGCGCCAGCACGCCGTATACGGTGTTCCCGGCCAGCGACACGGCGTTCGCCAAGTATCCGGCCATCACCAAGGACCTGCTCGGCTTTCTGTATGAAACCGGCACCCGCAACGGAGCCTCGGCGTTCCCGGACACCGCCAAGATCGTCAAGCTGGTCCGCAGCCACGTCGTCGCCGGCAAGCATTTCCCGAGCGAGATGATGGGTAACAAGATCACCGTGACTTCGGTCGCCGGCACCCCGATCAGTTTCGACGGCACGACCAAGCCCGTCACGGTCAGCTGGACCTCGGTCGACAATGGCAAGGCGATGCACGCGACTCTGGTCGACCAGCCGATTATCGCGACCAACGCGGTGATTTACGTGCTGGACGACATCGACATCTGACGGATCGCGCCGCGCTTGCGGTGCATGGTTAGTCGGCCGGGGTGGCGGGGGCGGTTACGGTCCCCGCCACCCCGACGCTGTTAGCGGGTCAGTTTTGCGCTGATCCGCCGAAACCCAGGAAACCTGCCTGCGGCACCGGCACACCCGGCGTGCCTGACGCCGTCACCGTCGGGCGCGCCGCACTCGGGTTACGACGTTGAGCCGGGGCCGGCGCGCTCGAGCGGGCTCCCAGCGTACTGCCCGCGATCGCCGCCGACTTTATCGGGCGCCGGGACGTCCTCGCCGGCGCGGCGGTGTCGGCGGCTACCGCGCTGGGCGCCGGGGACGCGCCGCCGTGGAAGGACAGCAGCAGGAACGTGATGTCGTTGCGTCCCAGGTCCACCGACAGGGCGATCGGCGTCATCCCCAATACGTTCAGCGCCTGGAGGTCGGCACCACGCGCCAACGCGTCGCGCGCCTCGACCATGTCGCCTCGGTTGATGGAGTCGAACAGCGCCTCGGTCGGCGGCAGGTCGATCGGCGCGCCCTTTCTGGTCGTCGTCTCGGGATTCGACGCCGCGCCAGGCAGGGCCGGCGGCGGCGCCTCGCGCGAAATGTTCTTGTCCTTGGACTGGAACTGCGGGTGGAAGCCGCTGCGGCCCGCCGACGGTACCTGCGCCAGTGCCATCACCGGCAACACCACCGCCAGCGTTGCGCCGGCCAGCACACCCCGTATGCCCATACCAGATACCCCCATTCGCATTACCGTAACGGGTTTAGCACCGCCAAGCCCGCGTTGAGGTATGTCGCGTAGCACACCCAGCCGAAATACGGCACCAGCAGCCACGCGGCCACAGTGCTGACCGGGCGGAACGCCTGCACGGTCCAGCCGACCAGCGCCACCAGCGGCACCAGGATCAACAAGCCGAGCTCGACGCCGTGCAGCCCGAAGAAGGCCGGTGACCACAGCGCGTTGACGCCGACCTGCCACCCCCAGATCCGCAGCGGCCGCAACCGCGCGGGCGTCGCCCCGATCCGCGCGACCCGCCGCCACACCAGCCAGGCCGCCACCCCCATGGAGATATACAGCACGGTCCAGACCGGCCCGAACAACCAGCCGGGCGGCGTGCCGGGCGGCATCTTCAGCGTGCGATACCAGCTGTGGACCGACGGCACCGTGACGATCGCCGCCGAAACGCCGGCCAGCAGCGGCAGGAGGACGAAACCCAGCAACGCCGCCCATTCGGCTTGCCGCGTCGGCGGCGGTGAACCACCGACCCTGATGCGGCGCCAGCCTCGCCCGCGCTCCGGCCGCCCGGGGCCGCCACCATGGCTCTCGTCGATGAATGCGAACCGACTACCCGTGGTCACCGTGCCCTCCGTCCCACTCCGCTCCGCCCCACTTTGCCGGGGCCCGCCTCGCTCAACCACGCCAGCACCAGCGCCCCCAATAGGATCGGCAGCAGGGCGGCCGGCGGCAAGAGCGGTTCGGCGTCATGACCAACGATGCGTTGCGCGTTGCGAATCGGCAACCCGATCCAGCCATCGCCGGCCGCGCGGCGCCCCGCCTCGGTGCGGCGCAGGTCGGGGACGCGGACGCCACCGTCGGCTCCGGCCAGCCACGCGACGCCGCCACCACCGGCCAACGCGCGAGGGCCCATCACCGTCGCGGTCGCGCGCAAGTCGGCATACTCGCGCGGATTATCGAGCCGCGCCGCCGCGAACGCTGTCTTGGCGCCATCCGAGACCCGCCAGACACCGGGTTGCCCGGCCGGCATCGTCGCCTCCGCCACACCCGGCCGCCCGGCGACCGCCGACAATCTTAGCCGGCGCGCCACGCCATCCGGCGCGGTGACGTCGACCGCCGGCGGCGGCGCGTCGCTGAGCGTGTGCCGCTCGACCCGCAAGGTCGCCGTCGACGCCGCGTCCAGCGTCGCCGTCAACCGTTCCTCCTCCAGCGCCGGTTGCCGCATCAGCCAATGCGCGACCCGCCGCAGCAACTCCGCCTGCGGGCCGCCGCCGTCATGGCCGCGCGACCACAGCCACGCTTGGTCGGACAGCAGCATCGCGACCCGGCCCCGCCCGACGCGGTCCAGCAGCAGCAGCGGCGCGTCGTCGGCCGCCGCGTTCATCACCGCGACCGCGCTGGCGCTCGCGTCGGCCCGGTCCGGCACCATGCGCCGATACCAACGCCCCCAGCGCCCGGCGCCCTCCAGTCCCTCGGTCACCGGATGGCGCGCGCCGGTCGCCGTCACCGCCGGGCGGAACGCGCCGCCACGCACCCCCGCCGGGCCGTCCGGGCCCGGCCCGAACCCGTCGATCGCGGTGTCCTCCGGCCAGGCGTGCGCCGGCAGCACCGCCCGCAGCGGCGTCGCATCGAGCGAGTCCGGCGAGGCGAACTCAGGCCCTACCTCGACCAGCAGCGCGCCGCCGTTGCGGACGTAGTTGGCGACGTTGCGGAGATACGGCAGCGGCAGGAAGCCGCGGTTGCTGACCCGGTCGAACACGATCAGGTCGAATTGCCCGATCTTGTCCTGGAACAGTTCCCGCGTTGGAAAGGCGATCAGCGCCAACTCGTTCAGCGGGGTCAGGTCGTCCTTGTCGGCGGTCCGTAGGATCGTGAAATGCACCAGGTCGACCGCCGGATCGGCCTTTAACAACCGCCGCCAGGTGCGCTCGCCGGGGTTGGGCTCGCCCGATACCAACAGCACACGCAGGCGCTCGCGCACCCCGTTGACGGTCAGGCTGGCGCGGTTGTTGAGGTCGCTCGCCTCACCTGGCCACGGCTCGGCGGCAATCTCGACCACTTCCGGGCCTTCGCGGCCGATCGGCAGGCGCACCGTCCACGGCACGCCGACCTGGACCGCCTGGGTCAGCGGCGGCTCGGCGTCGCGGCTGATCGTCAGGCGCGCGGTCGGCGAGGCGGGGCCGTCGCCCAAATCCTCGACGATGCCCTTGATCAGCACCTCGCCGCCGACGACGCCATACTCGGGCGCTTGGATCAGCCGCAGCCGCCGGTCGTGCTCCTCGCCGGCCCCGGCCAGGAGCAGGTGCACCGGTGCCGCGTCCGGCGCCGTGTCCGGCGCCGTCCCGGCCGACCCGTCGTGCACCTGGCCGTCGGTGATCGCCATCACCGCCGACAGTTGCGCGCCGATGCCGGCCAACGCGGGCTCGAGTGCCGCGAACAGGCGCGTGCCGTCGCGCCCCGACTCGGGCACCTCGACGGTCCGCAACTCGACGCCGGGCAACTTCGCCACCTGCGCCCGGATCGCCGCCTCGGCGGCCGTCGCCAGCGCCGCCCGCGCGCCGACCCGCATCGAGGCGGTGTGGTCCACCACCAGCACGGCCACGTCGGGCAACCCGGCCCGTGTCTCGCGCTCCAGCCGAGGCCCGGCCAGCGTCGCCAACAGCAGCGCGAACACCGCCGCGCGCACCCAACTCCCGCGGGCGCGTCGCACCAGCCCGAGCAACGCCGCCGCCGCCATCGGCAACGCCAACCCGCCCAGCGCCCACAGCGGCAACAGCGGCTGCCAGCCCAGCCCGAACGCGGTGTGGGCGCCGATCACTGGTCCTCCATCACTGGAACACCATCACTGGCCAACCATCACTGGCCCACCATCACTGGCCCACCATCACTGGCCCAGCCGCTGCAGCAGTTGCGGGACGTGCACCTGGTCGCTCTTGTAGTTGCCGGTCAGCGCGTAGACCACGAGGTTGACGCCGAACCGGTAGGCCAGCGTGCGCTGCCGCTCGCCGCCGGGCAGCGTCGCGTAGGGAAACTGCCCCTGGTCGTCGACCGCCCACGCCGCCGCCCAGTCATGGCCGCCGATCACGATCGGGCTGACCCCGTCGTTGCTGCGATCCTCGTCGCGCGCCACCCAGACCGGGCTGCCGGCGTAGCGGCCCGGATAATCGCGCAGCAGGTAGAAGGCACGCGCCAGCACGTGTTGGCTGCTCACCTGCGTCAGCGGCGGCACGTTCAGCGCGACCCCGTCGACCGGCTTGGCCAACGCCCGCAACGCCGCCTGCGCGCCGTCCGCCATGCCGGCCCCGCTGCCGCCGTCGCGTGTGTCGATCACCAGGATGCCGCCGTACGCCATGAATCGGTTGAGGGCGGTCAGCGCCGGCGCGCCCGGCGGGGCGGCGCCCGGCGTCACCGGCCAGTACAGCAGCGGATACAGTGACAGGTCGTCGGACCCCGGCACCACCCCGTCCGGCTCGTCGAGCGCTGCGGCGGTGCGCGCACGCACGTAGGCGGACAATCCAACCAATCCCGCGCGGGAGATGTCGTCGATCGCGGCGTCGCCGGTGCGGACGTAGCCGAGCCGGCTCGACAGCGCGGCGGCGGGCGGCGGGGCGGCGTAGGCGGGCCAACACGCCAGCAGCAGCATGGCCGCCACCGCCCCCTGTCCCAGCAGACCGCGCGCGCGCAACGCGAGTACGCCTTCCAACGCCAGCAGCAGCGCCGCCAAACCGAGCAACGGCGGACCGAGTGCGACGCCCGCCACGCCGGCCCGCGTCGGCTGCGTCCGCTCGTCCGGCAGCGGCGGCGACGCCTCGGGCGGTGCGAGGTTGGCCGCCAGGTCGAGCGCCCGCCGCGCCGCCTCCGCGCCGTAGAAGCCGGGCGGGTGTGACGGCCCGGCCCGCAGCGCGCCCAACGCCGCAGGTAGGATCGCCGCGACGCCGGCGGGAGGCGCCCCGAGCTGGCCGAACCCGTCCAGCGTCTGTGACGGCACCAGCGGCGCGTCGCCAACCGCCTCGGCGGCCGGGCCGGTCACCGCACTCAGCGCCAGCGTCCGCCGCAGGATTTCGATGAACAGCCCCGACAGCGGCAGGTTCGACCAGTCGGCGTTGGCCGTCACGTGCACCAGCACCACGCGCCCCGCGCCGACCGGCCGCTGCGTCACCAGCGGCGTGCCGTCGCGCAGCCGCAACCACGTCGCGACGGCGAGATCGGCGGCCGGGTCGGCCAGCACCTGGCGGGTGATCAGCACATCGTCCGGGATCGCCATGCCGGCGAACGGCGAGTTGGGCGGCGCGGGTTCGATCGCCTGCGGCCGGTCCCACGACATCGCGCCACCGAGCTGCCGGTCGGCGATCAGCAGCGGCACCGGCAGCAGCGGGTCGCGCACCCCGTCGGCGGTGGCCGCCGCCATCTCGGGTCCGGCGAACCGCAGCAGCAATCCGCCGCCCTGGACGTATTCGCCCAGCGCGGTCGCGTCGGGCGACCCCGCCAGCACCGGCCGGTCCGGCAGCAGCACCATCGCCGGGTGCCGCGCCAGCGTCGCCGCGAGCGGCCCGCCTGAAACCTCGGCCACCGGCGCCAGCGCGCGGCGCAAAAAGTAGCCGGCGCCCCGCAGCGGCGCGTCCTGCCCGGCGGCGGCGTCGGCGCTGGCCGCCGCCGCGATCGGGTCGGGCAGGGCGACGTCATGCCGCCGCGCGCCGGCGTCGAGCAACGCCACCGCCCCGGCCCCTGCGACCGGCGACAACCCGGCCGCGACCGGTTCGGCCAGCACCAGCCGGGTCAGCCGGTTGCGCTGCTCCGGCGGCAGCGCGAGCGTCGCGCGTCCCACGGCGGCGGCGGCCGCGAACGGCACGTCGATGCGCGCCAGCGTTCGTCCATCGGCCGCCTGGGCCAGCACCGGCACACTCGCCGCCGACTGGTCGGAACGGGCGACGCGCGCCACGATCCCGGCGGCGGTTGGCAGCGCGGGCAGCATCAGCGACGCTGGCGCACGGCCCGGGTCGAGCCGCGTCACCGGCCCCACCGCCGCCAGCGCCCGGGCAAACGCCGTCCAGCCCGCGTCGCGCAGTCCGTCGCCCAGGTAAAGCACCTCGCCGGTCCCGTGCCACGTCGCGATCGCCGCCGCCGCCGCCGCGCGATCGACCGGCCACGGGCTCGGCTTCAGCACCGCCAACGCCGCCCGCGCGCCGGCGGCGTCGCCGGTGGCGAGCGGCGTCGGGTTCAGCCGTGGCGCGGTCGCGAGCAACGCGACCGGGCGATCGGTCCGCGCCGCCTCCGCCAGCCGGGCATCGATCGCGCGCACTCTCTCGCCCCAGTCGGCCGCCGCCGCCCAGCCGTCGTCGACGACCACCAGCAACGTTCCGGTCCCGCGCAACGGCGGTGGCGCGTTCCACACCGGCCCGGCCAGCCCGGCGACCAGCAGCCCGGCCGCCAAAAGCCGCAGCGCCAGCAGCCAGGGCGGGGTGCGGGCGGCGCTGTGCGTCGTCGGCGGCAGGTCGCGCAACAGCCGGAGCGGCGGGAACACGGCCTGGCGCGGCGGTGGCGGCGTCACCCGCAACAGCCACCACAGCGCCGGCAGCGCCGCCAACGCCAGCAGCAGCCACGGTTCGGTAAACCCGAGCGTCACGCGAATTCGCCCGCCAACGTCGCCCACAGCGACAGCAGCGCCGCTTGCGCCGGCTGGTCGGTGACGTGCAGGCGATAGAACCACCCGGTGCTGCGGCAGGCGTCCTCGATCGCCGCCCGATGCGCCGCGAGCCGCGCGCCGTAGCTCTCTCGCGCGTCCTCGGCCCGCTCGATCACCAGGGTCTCGCCACCCGCCGGCGCCGCGAACCGCATCCGTCCGGAGTAGCCGAACGCAAGCTCCGCCGGATCGAGCACCTGCAGCAGAACGCCACCCACCGGCCGCGCCGCGAACCCCCGCAGCAGCGCCGCCGTCGCGTCGGCCGGCCCGAGCCAGTCGCCGATCAACACCGCCCGGCCGTGCCGTGGCAGCCGTTGCGGCAGCGGCACCGTCTCGGCGGGCAACTCCGCCATCGCGTGCGCCACCGCGTCGAGCCGGGTGCCGATCGCCGGCGCGTCGGACCCGAGCAACCGCACCCGCTCGCCGCCGCGCAGCAGCAACGCCGCCAGCGCCAGCGTCAGCACCGCCGCGCGGTCCCGCTTGGTGGTCCGCGCCGCGTCGCCGGTCCACGCCATGCCCGCGTCGGTCGCGTGCCACAGGCCGACGGTCTGCGCCGCCTCCCACTCGGTTTCGCGCACGAACGGCCGCCCAGCGCGCGCCGACAGCCGCCAGTCGATTCGGCGCGCGGGTTCATGGGGCGAGAGTGGACGCGACTGCCAGAAGCTGAACCCCGACCCGGCGCGGCGGCGGCCGTGCGGCCCGATCCGCACCCCGGCCGCGATCCGCTCGGCGGCCAGCACCAACGCCGGCATTCCCGCCGCGACCCGCTCGGCCTCGCGTGCAAGCGACGAACTCACCCGAGCCGCCCGACCATCCCCGCGATCAGCCCGTCCAGCGTCACCCCGTCCGCGCGGGCTGAAAAATTCAGCGCCATCCGGTGCCGCAACACCGCCGGAGCCAACGCCACGACATCGTCCACCGACGGCGACAGCCGCCCATCCAACACCGCCCGCGCGCGCGTCGCCAGCATCAGCGCCTGCGCCGCGCGCGGTCCCGGACCCCACGCGACGTGCCGCCGCACCTCGTCGCTGGCCGCCGTCTCCGGCCGCGCGCCCCGCACGAGATCGAGGATCGCGGCCAGCACGCCCTCGGCCACCGGCACCCGGCGCACCAGCACCTGCGCCCGTGCCAGGGTATCGGCGTCCATCGCCGGCTCGGCGGCGTCCGTCTCGGCCCCGGTGGTCGCCAGCAGCATCGTCCGTTCTTCGGCGGCACTCGGGTAGCCGACGTCGATCTGCAGCAGGAACCGGTCGAGCTGCGCCTCGGGCAACGGGTAGGTGCCCTCCTGCTCGATCGGGTTCTCGGTGGCGAGCACATGGAACGGCTTTGGCAGCGCGTGGTCGGTGCCGGCCACCGCGACCCGCGCCTCGGCCATCGCCTGCAGCAGCGCCGACTGGGTGCGCGGGCTGGCGCGGTTGATCTCGTCGGCCATCAGCAGCTGGCAGAACACCGGGCCGGGCAGGAACCGGAACGCGCGTCCCTGCGCCGTCTCGTCCAGCACCTCGCTGCCCAGGATGTCGGCCGGCATCAGGTCGGGGGTGAACTGCACCCGCTTGCTGTGCAGGCCGAGCACCGTCGCCAGCGTCTCGACCAATCGCGACTTGCCGAGGCCCGGCACGCCGACCAGCAGCGCGTGGCCGCCGGCCAGCAGCGTCGTCAGCGCCTGATCGACCACCGCGTTCTGGCCGACGATCGCCCGCCCCACCTCGGTCCGCACCCGCGCCAGCGTGCCGCCCAGCGCCTCGATCTCGTCCAACGTGCCGTGTTCGCCATCCATCGGCGGCAGCATCCCACGATTGGGACGGCCCGGCCACAGGATTGCCGCCGGCGCAACGACACCATGAGCGACATGGCGGTTTTCTCACAAACCTTCCGCAACGGCTTCATCGGCGCGGATCGCGTCCTATATCCCGTTCACGGCGCAGGGAGGATCGCATGACGGGACTATGTTGGGGCTTCGCATGAGTCTCGCGATCTCCCAGCCGCGTCACGCGGCGCACACCTCACACCGGCTGCCTCGGATCGAGTGCGGGACGATGCCGTTTCGCATCCTGCGCGACGGCACCTGGCTGTATCGCGGCACGCCGATCGACCGGAAGGCGATGGTCTGCCTGTTCGCCTCGGTGCTGAAGCGGGACGCGGACGGCGAGTTCTGGCTCGAGACGCCGGTCGAGCGCGGCAAGATCGAGGTCGAGGACGCGCCATTCATGGCCGTCGAACTCGACTGGATCGGCTGCGGCCGCGATCAGCGCCTGAACTTTCGCACCAACGTCGATCTCTGTGTGACCGCCGACGCGGCGCACCCGATCCGCGTGGCGCTTGACCCGCTGACGCTCGACCCGACGCCCTACGTCCGCGTCCGCGAGGGCCACGGCCGCCATCCGATCGAGGCGAAGATCAACCGCGCCGTCTACTACGAACTCGTCGCGCTGGCCGAGCCGCACACCGTCAACGGCGTCGAGATGCTCGGCGTCTGGAGCTGCCGCCAGTTCTTCGCGTTAGGCGAACTGCCGGTTTGAGCCGCCCTTGATCGCGACGCGCGACAGCCTGCGGGCCCGGTTGCGCGCTTTCCCGCCCGGCTCGGCCACCCACGACCTGGCTGGAGCCAATCTTAACGGCGCGCGCCCCGCCGCCGTGCTGGTGCCGATCATCCTCGGCCCGGCGCCCGGCGTGTTGCTGACCCGGCGCGCCGCCCACCTGTCGTCCCACGCGGGGCAAGTCAGCTTCGCCGGCGGCCGGATCGATCCGACCGATGCCTCACCCGAAGCGGCGGCGTTGCGCGAGGCGGCCGAGGAGATCGCGCTAGACCCGGCGTTGGTCGAGGTCGTCGGCCGGCTCGCCGACCACCACACCGTCTCGGGCTACCAGGTTACGCCGGTGGTAGGCCTGCTGCCGGACGGCCGCGACCTCGCGGCGCTGCAACTCCAGCCGTCGCCGCTCGAAGTCGACAGCGTGCTGGAGCTGCCGATGGCGGTGCTGCTCGACCCCGACGCGCCGCAGCGGCGGCGCGGCGTGCGCAACGGTGAGGAGCTGGCGTTCTGGGTGTGGCCGCACCCGCAGCACTTCATCTGGGGCGCCACGGCGGCGATCCTGGTCGACCTCGCGCGCCGGCTGCGGGGCGAGGAGCGTTCGTAGATGCGCTGGGGCGAGGCGGCGCTGCTGCTGCTGCCGTTCGTGCTGTTCGCGGCGTGGCGGGTGGCCGGCAGCCACCGGGTCTGGGCGACACGCGTGCTGTGGACGTTGGTGACCGCCCTGGTCGTGGTCGCCGCCGGCGGGCTGTGGCTCGGCGTCACGCGCGGCCAGTCGCCCGGGCAGACCTACGTTCCGGCGCGGGTGCAGGACGGCCGGATCGTCGGTGGCAGCTAGGTCCGAGTTCGGCTTCCTGCGCGACCCGGCGCTGCTCCGGCTGTGGGACGTGCTGCCGGGCGCTCGCGTGGTCGGCGGCGCCGTTCGCGATGGCGTCCTCGGCTACCCGGTCGCCGACATCGACCTAGCCACCTCCTTGCTGCCCGAGGATGTCGTCGCGCTGGTGCAGGCCGCGGGGCTGCGCGTCATCCCGACCGGGCTCGCCCACGGCACCGTCACCGCCCTGGTCGACGGCCGCAGCTTCGAGGTGACCACGCTACGCCGCGATGTCGCGACAGACGGCCGGCACGCCACCGTCGCCTACACCGCCAATTGGGCGGCCGACGCGGCGCGACGGGATTTTACGTTCAACGCCATGTCTCTGGAACGGGACGGCACCGTACACGACCATTTTGGCGGCCGAGCCGACCTGGCCGCTGGCGAGGTGCGCTTCGTCGGCGACCCCGCCATCCGAATCGCCGAGGACTACCTGCGCGTCCTGCGTTTCTTCCGCTTTCTCGCCCGCTACGGCCGGGGCGCGCCCGACGCCGCGACCCTTGCCGCCCTGCGCGGCGGGGTCCCGGGCCTCGCGATCCTCTCGCCGGAGCGCGTCTGGAGCGAACTCAAGCGCATCTTGATCGCCCCCGACCCGGTTGCGGCATTGTCGCTGGCCGGCACGCTCGGCGTGATCGCGGCGGTGTTGCCCGAGGCGAGCCATCCCGACCGGCTCGCGACACTCGTCTCCGCCGGTGCGCCGGCCGATCCGTTGCTGCGTCTGGCGGCCTGGGTCGACGGCGAGGTCGACCCATTGGCCGACCGGTTGCGCCTCTCCAACCCCGAGCGCGACACCCTGCTGGCCTACCGGCAACCCGCCCCCGAACTCACCGAAGCCGGTTTTCGCCGAGCCCTGGCGGACGCGCCGGCCACCGTCGTCGCCGGCCGCCTCTGGCTTGCGGGGGCCGAGACGTCCGACGTCGCGCGACTGAACCGCATCGCGCCGCCGACCTTCCCGCTGCATGGCCGTGACCTGCTGAGCCTCGGTGCCACACCCGGCCCGGCGCTCGGCCTCGCGTTGCAGTCGTTGCGCGAGGAATGGCTGGCGGGCGGCTGCGTCGCCGACGCCAACGCGTTGAAAGCCCGGTTCCGGGGGCAACTGGCGGGTGAGGCGCCCGGCTGATACCACCGCCGCCATGTTGGCAACCAAACCGGCCGAGAGCCTGCTGCGTCGGCTGTGGCGCGGCTACGTGCGCGGGCACGGCGGCCGGCTCTGGCTGGTGCTGTCGCTGACGCTGGTCCTGGCCGGCACGCAGGCGATGTACCCGGTGCTGATCGACCGCGCGATCGACATGTTCGAGCACAAGGACGCACGCATCCTCTACCAGGTGCCGCTGCTGGTGCTCGCCCTGACGGCGGTGAAAGCCGCCGCACAATACCTCCAGACGGTGCAGGTGGCGCAAATCGTGCTGCTGGTGATCCGCGCGTTGCAATCGGCGATGTTCGCCCATCTCGTGCACGCCGACCTGGCACGGATCGAGCGCGACTCGCCCGCTGCCCTGGCCGCGCGCTTCACCACCGACGCCGCCACCATCCGCGAGGCGATGACCCGCGCCGTCAACGGCTTGGCCGACGGCGTGACCGTGATCGGCTTGGTCGCCTCGATGCTCTACCTCGACTGGGAGCTGAGCCTGATCGCGGCGGTGCTGTACCCGATTGCCGCGTTGCCGATCCAGCGCATCGGCAAGCGAATTCGGCGCGCGTCGGGCGGCATGCAGGAACGCATGGGCGAGGCGGCGACCCTGCTCAACGAGAGCTTTTCCCAGGCCCGTTCGATCCGCGCGTGGCGGCTGGAAGGCCACGAGATCGCCCGCGCCGACCAGGCGTTCGCCCACCTGTATCGCGCGCTGCTGTCGATGAGCCGGTCGCGCGCCCGCATCGACCCGTTGCTGGAGGTGCTGGGTGGTGCGGCGGTCGCCGCCGTGCTGGGCTTCGCCGGCTGGCGGGCCGCGGTCGGCGGCGCCTCGCTCGGCAATTTCACCGGCTTCGTCACCGCCCTGCTGATCGCCGCCCGGCCGCTGCGCGCGCTCGGCAGCCTCAACGCGGCCGTGCAGGAGGGCCTGGCCGGCCTCGCGCGCGTGTTCGCCGTGCTCGACGAACCGCCGGCCGTGGTCGAGCGGAGCGGCGCCGCGACACTGCCGCCCGGACCGGGACAGATCGTGTTCGAGGCGGTCGAGTATGCCTACCCCGATGGCCGCATGGGTTTGCGCGGCCTCGACCTGACCGCCGAGCCGGGCCGCACGGTTGCCCTGGTAGGGCCGTCCGGCGCCGGCAAGAGCACCGCGCTGTCGCTGATCCCGCGTCTGCACGACGTATCCGAGGGCAGCATCCGGCTGGACGGACACGATCTGCGCGACCTGACGCTCGACAGCCTGCGCGCCGGCATCGCCTATGTCGGCCAGGACACCCTACTGTTCGATGACACCGTGGCCGCCAACATCGGCTTCGGCCGCCCCGGCGCAACGATGGCCGAGATCAAGGCTGCCGCGACTGCCGCGGCCGCCGCCGACTTCATCGCGGCACTGCCGCTGGGTTACCAGACTGGCGTCGGCCCGGGCGGGCAGCGCCTGTCCGGCGGCCAGCGGCAACGGGTGGCACTCGCGAGGGCGCTGCTGGCCGGCGCGCGGGTGCTGCTGCTCGACGAGGCCACGAGCGCGCTCGACGCCGAAAGCGAGGCGGCGGTGCAGCACGCGCTGGCCAGCCTGCGACGCGGCCGCACCACCATCGTCGTCGCCCACCGGCTGTCGACGGTGCGCGACGCCGATCGCGTCGTCGTTTTGGACGAAGGCGTCAACGTGGAGGAGGGCACGCACGCCGAACTCATGGCGATCGGCGGCCTGTATGCGCGGCTGGTGCGGACCCAGACATTTGTCGCTGACGCGCTGGCTCCCGAGACCGTGATATGACCGGAGCGAGCGTCGAGCATATGCGTTGCGGCACGACAGTACTGGGTAGTTCAGTCCATGCCCTATGACGATCCCGAAGCCAGCCCCGACGACCTTACGCCGCATGCCGAAGCGCCCACGCGCGACAAGCCGAGTGCGAACGAGCGGGAAGGCGGCCGATCCGACGGCGGTGATGGCAAGCCGGCCGACGCGAAAGCCAAGAAGCGGGGTCCGCTGCTGTGGATCGTCTTCACCCTCGTCGTCCTCGCGGCGGCGATCGGCGGCGCGATCTGGTATTTCGCGACCAAGAACCTGCAGACCACCGATGACGCCTACACCGACGGCAACGCGGTCATCGTCGCGCCCAAGATCAGCGGCTACGTCCATGAGCTGGCGGTCAACGACAACCAGTTCGTCCACAAGGGCGACCTGCTGGTCCGGCTCGGCGCCCGCGACTACCTCGCGTCCCGCGACGTGGCGCGGGCCCAGGTCGCGGCGGCGCAGGGGCAGCTCGACGGGGCGAAGGTGAATGCCCAGCTGGTGCGGGCGACGGCCCCCGCGAAGCTGCAGGCGGCGCAGGCACAAAAGCAGTCCGCCCAGGCGACGCTGACCCAGCGCGTCGCCGACTACCGCCGCCAGACCAGCGTCTCCAAGGCGGCGACCACGCAGCAGAGCATCGACCTCGCAACCTCCGGCCAGAAGCAGGCGCAGGCCAGCATCGCCGAGGCGGACGCCAACATCGCCCAGGCGGCCCCGGTCGACCAGCTGGTGGCCCAGGCCGACGCGCAGGTGGAGCAGTTGCAGGCCCAGGTCGACGTCACCAAGGCGCAACTCGAGTCCGCCGAGGTGAACCTCGACTACGCGACGATCACGGCACCGCAGGACGGCTGGGTGACCAAGCGCAACGTCAACCTCGGCAACTACGTCTCCGCCGGCAGCCAGATCATGGCGCTGGTCACCACCGACCTCTGGGTCACCGCCAACTTCAAGGAAACCGAGCTGACCCGGATGCGCGCCGGCCAGGATGTCGACATCTCGGTCGATGCCTATCCGTTGCTGAAACTGAAGGGGAAGGTGAACAGCGTGCAGCTCGGCTCGGGCAGCAAGTTCACAGCATTCCCGGCCGAGAACGCCACCGGCAACTACGTCAAGATTGTGCAGCGCATCCCGGTCAAGATCACCATCGAGAGCGGCCTCGACCCCAACCTGCCGCTGTCGCTCGGCCTGTCCGTCGTGCCGACGGTCAAGCTGAAGTAGTCCAGCCGTGAGTGGCTCGTCCGACTGGAAACCAAAGGCGAACCCGTGGGCGATCGCGATCGTCGTCACGATGGCGGCGTTCATGGAGGTGCTCGACACCACCATCGTCAATGTGGCCCTGCCGCACATCGCCGGTGCGATGAGCGCCAGCAACGACGAGGCGACCTGGACGCTGACGTCATATCTGGTCGCCAACGGCATCGTGCTGCCGATCTCGGGATGGCTCGGCCGGGTGATCGGCCGCAAGCGCTATTTCCTGATGTGCATCCTGGGCTTCACCGTCTCCAGCTTCCTGTGCGGCATCGCCGGCGACCTCTACCAGCTGATCCTGTTCCGGCTGCTGCAGGGCTTCTTCGGCGGCGGGCTGCAGCCGAACCAGCAGTCGATCATCCTGGACAGCTTCGCCCCGGCCAAGCGCGGCGCCGCGTTCGCCGTGACGGCGATCGCCACCGTCGTGGCCCCGGTGCTCGGCCCGACGCTGGGCGGCCTGATCACCGACAACGCGAGCTGGCGCTGGATCTTCTTCATCAACATCCCGGTCGGCATCGGCACGCTGATCGCGGTGTCAGCCCTGGTCGAGGACCCGCCCTGGGCCGGCAAGGGCGAAAAGACGATCGACGCGATCGGCCTCAGCCTGATCGTGCTCGGACTCGGCTGCCTGCAGGTCGTGATGGATCGCGGCGAGGACGAGGACTGGTTCGGCTCGCCGTTCATCATCGGCTTCTCGATCGCCTCGGCGCTTGGCATCGGTGGGGCGGTGGTGCGGTTGCTCACCGCCGACAAGCCGATCGTCGACCTGCGTGTGCTGAAGGATCGCAACTTCGCGCTCGGTTGCATCTGCACCGCCGGCACGTTCGGCACGCTGTATGCCTCGGCGGTGGTGATCCCACAGTTGGCCCAGACGGTGCTGGGCTATACCGCGACGTTGGCGGGACTGATCCTGTCACCGGGCGCGCTGCTGCTGCTGGTCATCATTCCGATCATGCAACGGGTCGGGCCACTCGTGCAGACCCGGTTCATCATCGCGGCCGGCTTCGTGGTGCTCGGGCTCTCGCTGGTGTTCTCCAACACGCTGACGCCGAACATCGACTTCCGGACGCTGGTCTATTTCCGCATGGCCCAGACCGTCGGGTTGGCGTTCCTGTTCGTGCCGATCACCACGATCAGCTACGCGACGCTGCCCAAGGAGAAGAACGGCGACGCGACGGCGCTCAACACCATGTTCCGCAACGTGTTCGGCTCGATCGGCATCAGCCTGGCGACCTCCCTGGTCACCGAACGGACGCAGGTGAGGAGCGCCCACCTGGTCGACCACCTCTCGCCGCTCGACCAGGGCTACAACGCGCTGGTGCAATCCAACACCGCCGGATTGCTGGGCCTGGGCCGCTCGCCGGCCGAGGCGGCGACCACGGCGGTCAACATGATCTACCAAACGCTGCACAGCCAGGCGCAGATCCTGGCGTATTCCGACATCTTCCTGTTCACCTCGATCCTGGCGTTCGCCCTCGCACCGGTCGCCCTGCTATTCAGCGCCTCGAAGATGGGCGGGGGCGCGGCAAAGGGCGGACACTAAGTCCCCTCACCAGGTCGCCAGCGGCGGCAGGCTCATCAGGATCGCGTCCACGTTGCCGCCGGTCTTGAGCCCGAACAGCGTGCCGCGATCGTGGATCAGGTTGAACTCCACATAGCGGCCGCGCCGCGCCAGCTGGTGCGCGCGCTCCGCCTCGGTCCACGGCTCGGCCATGCGGGCGCGGATGATCGCCGGATACACCGTGGCGAACGCCCGCCCGACATCCTGGGTGAACGCGAAGTCGGCCGACGGGTCGCCGCTGTCGAGGTGGTCGTAGAAGATGCCGCCCGCGCCGCGCGGCTCGTCCCGGTGGGGCAGGTAGAAGTAGCGGTCGCACCACGCGCGGAACCGCTCGTAGTAGGCCGGGTCGTGTCGGTCGCAGGCGACCCGGAACGCCGCGTGAAACGCCGCCGCGTCCTCGGCCGACTCGGGCGCGTCCATCGCCATCGGCGTCAGGTCGCCGCCGCCGCCGAACCAGCCCTGGGTCGTCACCAGCATTCGCGTGTTGAAGTGCGCCGCCGGCACGCGCGGGCTCGACATGTGGGCGACCAGGCTGATGCCGCTTGCCCAGAACCGAGGGTCGTCCACGGCCCCCGGGATCTGTGCCCTGAACTCGGTCGAGAACACGCCCGAAACCGTCGATACGTTGACGCCGGCCTTCTCGAACACCGCCCCGCGCATCGACGACATCACGCCGCCGCCGCCGGGCGAGCCGTCCTCGGTCGGCCGATCCCACGTTGCACGCGTAAATCGCGCGTTCGACCCCGCCTCGCGCTCGATCGCCTCGAACGAGGCGCAGATCGTGTCGCGCAACGCCTCGAACCAGGCCCGCGCCGGTTGTTGCAGCGCAGCGTGGGAGGTAGGACCGGCGTGTGACATGGCGACATGGACCATCTATATGACTGCGGGAACAGTGTGTTCGGGCCGCGTTGCGGTCGCGACGACCGTTCCGATATAGCTACTACGGAATATGGGTGGGGTGAGGTCGATGTCGGCTGTGATGGATGTGGGTCAGACGCCGCCGGGTGAGCGCGATACGCACGCCACCCCCGACGGCACCAAGCGGGACTTCATCAAGTTGGTTGCGACCGCCGCCGCCGCCCTCGGAGTGGGCTCGCTCGCGTGGCCGCTGGTCGACAGCATGAACCCCGGCAGCGACGTGCTGGCTCTGGCGTCGCTGGAAGTCGACATCGCGCCGATCCAGCCCGGCGCCGGCGTCGTGGTGTTCTGGCGCGGCAACCCGATGTTCATCCGCCACCGCACCCCGGCCGAGATCAAGCAGGACCAGGCGACGCCGATGAGCGCCCTGATCGACCCCGCCAAGGACTCCGATCGGGTCAAGCCCGGGCACGACCAGTATGTCGTGATGTCGGGCAACTGCACCCACCTCGGCTGCATCCCGCTCGGCAACAAGCAGACCGACAACCGGGGCGAGTATGGCGGCTATGTCTGCCCCTGCCATGGCAGCCAGTACGACGCGGCGGGCCGGGTGCGCCGCGGCCCGGCGCCGACGAACCTGCCAATCCCGCCGTATGCCTACCTGACCGACACCAAGATCAAGATCGGCTGACAGGCCGGACACGAGGAGCACCACCATGGCCGGCCTGCACAAGAGCGAAGTCGCTAACCCCGTCCTGAACTGGGTCGACCAGCGCCTTCCGATCATCACGCTGATGCAGAAGGAGTATGGCGTCTTCCCGACGCCGAAGAACTTCAACTACTTCTGGAACTTCGGCGCGCTGGCGATGATCAACCTCGCCGTTATGATCGCTACCGGCGTGTTCCTGGCGATGAACTACACCGCCAACGCGACCATGGCGTTCGACAGCGTCGAGCGCATCATGCGCGACGTGCCGTTCGGCTGGTTCCTGCGCTACGCGCACGCCGCCGGCGCGTCGATGTTCTTCATCATCATCTACATCCACATCTTCCGGGCCTTGTACTACGGGTCGTACAAGGCGCCGCGCGAACTCCTGTTCATGATCGGTGTCGTGCTGTTCCTGTTGCTTATGGCCGAGGCGTTCATGGGCTACGTGCTGCCGTGGG
>JAABUX010001831.1_pt1 | contig 31120 bp, 24 predicted proteins | sample 5561851 | NCBI WGS metagenome assembly JAABUX01 (sample SAMN10711883, study PRJNA513361) | rock metagenome | isolation source: Antarctica rocks | place: Antarctica: Victoria Land, Richard Nunatak red sandstone | collected 2016-01-03
TGTCCTTTTGGATCAACAGCGCCCGCGACTGCGTGGCGACCAGGATGTGACGCGCGACGGCCCACGGCTGGGCGCGGGGCGCCCTGCCCTGGAAGTGTTGGATTACATTCCGCACCACCACGACGGGCGTGACGTAGTAAGCCTGTACGTCCGTGGGGGTGACTCCGAGTGCGTGTAGCTCGTGCGCGAAGGAACCGGCGGCGCCGCCATTCCGATCATATGCCTGTTGCTCTCGCCTGTACTCGGCGGCAATTTGCGATTGTGTTGGCGTCGCATCGATCCTGACCGCCGCTTGCCGCAACTCCAGCACTTGCTCCATCTGCCGAAGCGTGTAGGCCGGTAGGTGCGCCAGGTCGTCTTGCACGACGCGCAACTCTTGCCTGGCGACCGATGCGTCGCCTGGGCGTGAGAGCAACTGTTGCAGCTGGGCAATCTGCCCCGTAAGCAGGAAATCCTCAAACCCCTGAAAGCGATGGAAGGCGTCGGTGGGGATTGGGGCGCCATTCACCGTGGCAATGGGTTGGGAGCCTCCGTTGGCAGACGTTGTCGAGGCGCTGCCGATTGCGCTTGTCGCGATGAGCAGCATCGGCACTGCAAGTAGCAGTAGGGCATGTCTACAGTTCATATCAGCAAGTGTAGCACACGCTCATCGCTCATGAACCATCGCGTTTGCTTCCTTGCTCCCGTTCCCCTCGACCAGACGAGCGCGCCAGATGGCAAACCGCCAGCCCCAACCCGAGGCCGGCGGTCCGCAGTCTGTCATAAGGAGAGGGCCGCTCTGCTTCTCTCTCCCGACCGCGGGAGAGCACGCCCCAATGTTGGCCCGCGGGTAGGACCAAGGAGCCAGTCGTCACGGGCGGGGGTGAGGGCCGCCTTTAGGGCGCGTCGATCACGCTCACGCTGTTGCCGGCGCGGTTGGCGACAAAGAGGCGGCCAGTGGATGGATCGAGCGCCAGGGCAACGGGTCCGCCCGGCGCGGTGTGCGTCCCCACGAGGGCTCCCGTCCGCGCGTCAAGCGCGTCGACGGTGTTGACGTCGGTGTCGACGACGTAGACCCGACCCCGGCGCGCGTCGATGGTCAGCGCCTTGGGAGAGCCGCTGAGGCGCGTCGTCCGCAAGACGGCGCCCGTGGAGGCGTCGAGGACGCTAACGGTCCCATCCGTCGTGTTGGCCACGAACACCCGTCCCGTGACCGCGTCCACGGCAAGCGCCTCCGGCACCTGACCGACCGTCGCGGTGTGGATGAGCGCCCCCGTCCGCGCGTTCAGCGTGCTGACGCTGCCGCCATAGGCCAGGTAGGCGCGATTACGTCCCTCGTCCACGCCCACGGTCCAGGGAAGTTGGGAGACGTGGACGACCCGCAGCGGCGCACCGTTGCGCGCGTCGCGCACGCTCAAGTTATTGCCGCCCTGGTCGACCGCGAACACCTCGTTGGCCGGGGAATCGACCGCCAGGGCGGTCAGGACGGTCCCGACGGAGACGGAGGTACGCAGCACGCCGCTGTTAGCGTCAAGCAGGTTGAGCGTGTTGTTGCCACTGATGGCGATGACCCGGCGCGCCGCGTCGTCGACGGCCAGGGATTGGTAGGGCGCGCCGTTGAGCAGGGTCACGCGCAGTAGCGCGCCGCTACGGGCGTCGAGAACGGCTATGTCCGACCCGGAGGCGTTGGCGACAAAGACGCGCCCGGTCGAGGGGACGACCGTCAGCGCGACCGGGTTGCGCCCGACCCGCGCCTCCCGCAGCAATCGCCCGCCGGCGGCCGCGAGCACCCGGACGGTCCCCGCACCGCTCTCGGCGATAAAGACACGCCCCGTGGCCGCGTCCACGGCCACGGCGTTCGGCGCGTTCCCCGTCCCCAGAGTACAGACGCCGCGACAGGCGCCAGGCGGGGCGGGCGCTGGGGCCAGGGGGGGGACGGGTGACGCATGTGCCCGGAGCGTGAGGCTGATGCGCCTGACAGCCGTGGCTGTCTGCCCATAGGAGCGGACCACAGCGGTGACGCTGACCAGGACAACGGCTGCCCTGGTGGATCGCGACGTAACGCGCAAGTGTGCGATGTAGCGGCCGCGCGGCCCCGCCACGCCGTTGGTATTGAGGACCGTCCCCGCCGGTACGCCGGGACCGGACAGGCGCGCGGTGACGCTGACCGCGGCGCGAGGCGCCGTGCGGACGACCACGGCGATCAGGCCGCGCCCAGCGGGCGCCAGCGGTATAATAGCGATCTTCAGCGGGATCGCGGCCGGTCCGACCGGCCGCAGGTCCACGTTGTCCACCAGGGCGGTCTGGTCGCCGCCGGCGTCGTCGAGCCCGCCGAAGACCAGGGTGTGCGCCCCCGGCGTAAGGGTGAAGGGGACGGTGCGCAGCAGGCCGTAGGCGCCGCTCGGCGGGGTAAAGCTGTCGGGGCCGCGGTCAATCGACGGATTGAAGGTCGCGTTGCCGAGGCGCCGGCCGTCGAGCGACACCGCGATGTCCTGCAAGTCGGCCGTGGTCGTGCCCGCGTTGACGCGGCGACGCTCCACGGCGCTGAAGGTGATCCCGTAGCGGACGCCGGCCTGACCGCCGTAGAACGTCTCGCTCATGCGCCCCGTCCCCTGCAGAAAAGCGGCCTGCTGGCCCTGCGGCGCATTCCCGTTGATCACGGTGAATAGGCTGCCGTTGCCGGCGATACCGGATCCGCTGGGCGCGCCGGCGGCATTCTGGGTCAGCACTTCGAAGGTCCAGCCGACGCTTGATGGGTTATAGACAAAGGTCGCGCCCTCGGTCGGCGTCTCGAAGCCGCAATTGGTGATCAAGTTGTTGACGGCGGTGGCGCAATCGGCGACCGGGGTCAACCCGGCGCGGGGATGCATGGCCGGAGTGGCGGCAACGGTTGGCGCGAGGGCTAGAACGAGCAGCGCGGCGGCGCTGGCACGGCGCGCGGGGGAGAGTGCGGGCAAGGGTCTGGTTGTGATCATCGTCAGAATAACTCCTCGGTTCCCGGTAGTCGCGCACGCGACGAGCGCCCGTCCTCCTCCGGGTTCGCACAGGACAGTCGCGGGCCTACCGCGTCTCAAGTGTACCCTGTCGCACTGCTATGGGTATAGTCCGCGCCCGCGCCCCGGGTGCGCCTCAAAAAAGTGGACTGCGGCGAACGGGCCTGCGACGGCGGTCGCATGGCAGATTGTCATGTCCCTGCGGGACGCCCCCACGAATGAAACTCCGCAATTTACACAGCAGCGGACGACGACTGCGGTCGGGTGTGGTCCGCCGTCACCTCGCTCTTGGCCTCGTTCTGACACCGCAGTGTCCGTGCGCTGCCATGCGACCGCCGTCGCAGGTCGAATCCCACAATTTTAAGGTGCACCCCCGTGCCCCCAGGCTGACAGTTCACAGACCGTGCGGACAACTGGGTGCTCAGTACAGACGCTTCACACGACTGCTATACTTTTGGATAAAACGCACCCTCACTCTCTCCAGCGCCGCCGGATCGCGAGGACGTGGACGATTATGGCACAGCAACTCTATCACCTGCCCGCCCTGTCGCCCGAGGACGAGCTGTTCCTGCAAACCGTCGAGGACGACACCGACGACTACGAGGAGTCCCCCTGGATGACGATGGGCGACGCGCAACTCCGCTCGGCCACCGCCCTGTACTGGAGCCTGCGCAACTATACCCGGCGCGCCGGCCTGCCCTGGTACGTGGGCAGCATGCTGCCTATTTTTTACCCCCGTCCCCGCCTCAAGCGCAAGGGACAGGTCGCTCCAGATGTCCTCGTCTCCTTCGTGGAGGATCGCTACCGCGACTCCTACGATCTGGAGGAGGAGGGCGTGTGCCCAGCCTTCGTGCTGGAGGTGATCTCGTCGTCGAGCGTGCTGCAGGATACGGTCAAGAAGCGCCGCACCTACCGCTTGCTGGGCATGCAGGAGTACGCCATCTTCGCGCCGGAGCCGGACGTGTTGCGCCAGCCAGCGCTAGCGGGGTATCGGCGCACGGCGACCGGCCGCTTCGTGGCCTGGAAGCCGGACGCGCAGGGCCGGCTGTGGAGCCGTGTGCTGGAACTCTATCTGGTCGCGGAGGGCCGGGAGGTCCACGCGCGGAGGCCGGACGGCAGCCCGCTGCTCACCCCCGAGCAGGAATCGCTGGAGCGCGAGCGCGAGGCCCTGGAGCGTGAGCGGGAATCGCTGGAGCGGCGGCGTCTGGAAGCCGAGGTGGCGCGCCTGCGCGCGGCGCTCGAGCGAGCCTCGCGAGGCGATGCGTAGGCCCTTAGCGGTTGCCTGCGGCGATAGGTAGCGCGAACTCGTCGACAACGCGGGGAGACGCCACGGTTGGGTCGAACGGCAGTGGCACGGCGATAGCCCGCGCCGTCAGCCGGTCCGGCGCGACGCTGAGGTGTACCAGGCTGTGGTCGCGCGTGTGCCAGACCACGGGGTACAGCGCGTCGGCAGAGGCCGGCGGCAGGATGTCGTGCAACTCCCAGTAGCCGCCTCCGCCGTTGACGACATAGGTCATGCCGTCGTACACGAAGCGTTGGTAGTTATGGGCGTGCCCGGCGATGACGAGGCAACAACCCGCGCGTTTGGCCGCCCCGTGTACCACCTCGAACATGGCGCTGCTGCCGCCGTGGACGCGGTCGACCGAGAAGACGGGCTGGTGCAAGGCCACCACCAGGTGCTTACCGTCGCGCGGACGAGCGAGTTGCGCCTCGAACCACCGGCGCTGCTCGTCGTCGACGATCCCACCCTCGGGCACGTTGGTATAGAGCCCGATGACGCGCAGCCAGGGCGCGTCGAGTGTCCAGTAGACGTTGGGCTGGTCGAGCGCGGGGCGCGCCAGACCGCCTCCGAAGGGCGAGGGGGCGCGGTAGGGAGCGCAGAAGTTGTCCACGAACCCGGCCAGCGAGCCGTCCCGCGCGTCGCCGTCGTGGTTGCCGGGGATAGCCATGATAGGGCGGTCGTAGTCCCGGTAGGGTCCGTAGAACTGGCCCTGGTACTCCGACGCCTCGCCATGGTAGTAGACTACGTCGCCGGCGATGTAGGCGAAGAGCGTGCCCCCGTGCGGCGCGCCCGCGTCATCGTAGCGCCTGCTGTCGGATGTCAGCGCGCGCATCGCGGCGGTCACGGCGCGTTGCGGCGCGGGATCGACGATGCCGCCGACATCGCCCAGCAGGTAACACGTATAAGCGCCCCGCGCCAGCGCCGCCTGTACGGCGTCGCGGCCGATGACGTGGGCGAGGTCAAGCTCGAAGGGATACCGATGCGGGTGCGGCATGGGATAGGGCACAAAGTTGACCAGCCGATCCAGGGCCGGGACCCGCAGCGCGCCAGGCAATCGCTCCGTCGTCAAGCGCACGGCCTTGTCGCATAGAGCAGGCAGACGGGTATCACGACGGCGCGCGGATTATACTTCATACCTTCAGTGTAGAGAATCCGTGTTAAAAGCAGGTAAGCTGAATGTTAAGCCCATGTAAAGCGAAGAGGCGGTTGGCGTAGGCAAAGTTGCAGCTCGTTTAGTCCTCCCGCAGGCGACGGATGCGCATAGCGGCGGCGTGTTGCGGGAAACCTTCGTAGTCGGCCAGGGCGACCGTCGTGTGGGCCATGCCGGCGAGGGCCTCGCGGTTGAGGTAGGCGATGGAGGCGCGCTTGCGGAAGGTGCGCGCCGTAACGCCCGAGTTGACGGCGGCGAACCCGCCCGTCGGCAGCGTGGTGGGCACGCCGATGCTGAAGTTGGCCGCCGAGATAGGCGTGTTTTGGCCCAGCAGCATCTCGCCGGCGTTGTGAAGCCGGCCCAGCACGAACAGCGGGTCGCGCGTGGCCACCTGCATGTGCTCGGGGGCGTACTCGTTGGTGAAGGCGATAGCCTCGTCGAGGTCGCGCGTGATGATGGCCCCGCCGTACTTTGTCGTTGCCGTTTGGGCGTAGGCGCGGCGCGGCGCGGGCAGCGCGGCGAGCTGCGTCTCCACCTCGCGCCCCACCGCCTCGACCAGCGCGCGCGATGGGGTGACCAGGATGCCGGCCGCGTCGGGGCCGTGCTCCGCCTCGTTGAGCAGGTCGGCCGCGACCAGTTGGGGATCGGCGCTGTCGTCGGCCAGGATCAGCCCCTCCGACGGACCGTACACGCCGACGATGTTCACGCCCTCCAACTGTGCTAGCAGGCGCGCCGCCTGCACGGCCGGCGACCCTGGCCCGACCTGCAGGCGCACGCGCCGGATCGTCTCGGTACCGATGGCCATGGCCGCGATGCCCGACGGTCCGTTGGCCCGGTAGACCTCGGTGATGCCCAGTTGGTCGGCCACGACGAGCACGGCCGCGTCGACCGCCCGGTCGCCGGCCGCCACGGGCGGCGTGACCACGGCGATCTCAGGGACGCCGGCCACGACGGCGGGCGTGCCCAGGTAGACCATTACCGAGGGGAAGGTCCCCTTACCGGAAGGGATGTAGAGCCCGACACGGTCTATCGGCGTGCTCCGCTCGCCCAGCACCACGCCGGGCGCAAGCTCCTCCAGCCACGAGTCTCCCTGCAGCAGGCGCTCGTTGTAGCGGCGCACCGCGGCGATCGAGTCGGCGATGGCCTCCCGTACCTCGCGCGGCACGCTCCGTTTAGCCGCCTCGAACTCCTCGGGCGCGACCTGGATCTCGTCGGGCCTGATCGAGACGCCGTCGAAACGCCGCAGGGCATCGACGAGGGCCGCGTCGCCGTCGCGCCGCACCGCGTCGTAGATGGAGCGCATGGCGTCGATAGTAGCCTGGTTGAAGATATCGCGGTTGGCGCGCTCCAGGACGGTGCGGCGCTCCTCGGCGGTCATCGTGGCATACTCGTAGATGCGCATGGTCAGGTTTCTCCTCGCGCGGGCTGCAAGATCGTAAGGGTTAGAGAGGGACAGGGGACAATTGTGTTTATTGTATCCGTCCTGGGCGCGGCCTGATATCCCCAGTCCAGTCAATAAGCAGGGCCTGTGAATCGTCGCTAACGCGACCATGGTAGGGGAATCTCTGGGAGCGCGGGCGTCTCGCCCGTCCCGGATTCAGCGTCGGGACGGGCGAGAGGCCCGCCCCCCAGACCGACAATTCACAAACCGTGGGTCAATAAGCGAAGGGGCGAGACGACCAAGCGGTCGTCTCGCCCCTTCCCCGTCCGTGGGACAGGCGCCAGGATTACGAGTAGATGCGGGAGCCGTCCGGCGTCTGGGCCGTGAGCAGCCGGGCGTAGGCGTTGATGGCGTTGGTCACCAGCGAGTTGCCGGAGAAGTCGGTGAAGGTGTAGGTGTTGCCCGAGGCCGGCGCCAGGAAGCCGCCGCCGCCCAACACCGTTGCCGCCGTGGCCACGTTGGGGATCAGGTTCAGCTCGAAGGCCAGGTCCGCGTACGGCGCGTAGCCGCCTACGGAGCGCGACAGGGCGCGGTGCTCCGCCTCCACGGCGCCGATCTGGTAGGCCAGGCCGGCCAGGTCCGCGCGGGCGTCGGCGGCGAAGTCGCGCACCGCCGCCATGTAGGCGGTCACAAAGGCCGTCTCCAGGAAGATGGCCGTGTTGGCGTAGCCCTTGCGGCTGGTGAACGTGCCCGCTGGGAAGGAGAACTGCGTGAATTGCTGCGTGCCGTAGGCCGGGACGGCGCCGTAGGCCTGCAGGTAGCGGATGTGCAGCGCCTCGGTGGCCAGGACGGCCTGAATCGTGGTGATCTCGTCGGGCTTCAGGCCGATGGCGGTGGGGCCGGCGTTGAGCAGGGCGTTGGTCTGGAAGGTCACGGCGAGCTGCTCGGCGACCAGGGCCACGTTGATGATGGTCGGCAGGTCGTCGGTGGCGGCATGGGCCGGGGTAACGTTCAATGCCTTGCTCGCCAGCGCGGCGCCGGCGCCGGCCGCCAGCGCGACCTTGAGGAAGTTGCGGCGCGAATTGGCCTGGGACTCCACGAGGTCGACGATCTTGTTCGTGTCGGTATCCATAGTCTCTCCAGGAACTCCTTATAATACTGCATGACGATGACGCCGGGTTATCTCTCGAGCGGCGCGCTCCAAACAGCGCGCCGCGGCCACGGATGCGTGGTGTGGGCCGCGCCAGGTGTACCGAGCGGACAGGGGACGTCTCACAACGGACAATGCCGGCTGGCTATGCGGGCCGCGCGGCTCACCTCCTTCCCGTGGCGACAAGCTAAGTTTATCCTACCGTATAATACACGGAACGAAAAAAGGTTATGGTGTAATGGCTGCCTCGATACCCCGGCGCCTCGGCGCACCACAACGAGCAAGAATCGCGCCATGCTACCACATGCTAGGGCGTGGCAACCTTCGCCCTGGCCTTTTTGGCGACCGGACCCACGGGCGCCGGGGGCGGAAGTGGAACCGCCTCCGCTGACCTCGCCGGGCCAGGCGGCTCGGACGCGCGGGCCAGCAATTCCTCGGCCGTCTTGAGCGCTGCCGGCGGCGGCGGGAATCCTCCCAGCATGGCCGCCAGCTCCTCGACGCGCTCACGTCCCACCAGCAGTTCGACCTCGGTGCGGGTGCGGCCGCCGTCGATGCGCTTGACGATGCGCAGGTGCTCCGCGCCCAGCGCCGCCACCTGCGGCAGGTGCGTGATGCAGAGCACCTGGTGCGTCTCGCCCAGCAGGCGCAGCTTCTCGCCGACCACCTGGCCGCTGCGCCCGCCCACGCCCGTGTCCACCTCGTCGAAGATCAAGGTCGGCGTGTGGTCGACCGACGACAGGATCGTCTTGAGGGCCAGCATCAGGCGCGAGGCCTCGCCGCCCGAGGCGATTTTGGCCAGCGGCTTGGGCTCTTCGCCGGGGTTGGGCGAGATCAGGAACTCCACGCGGTCGACGCCGCGCTCGTCGTAGGCCACGCGCTGCTCCACGCCGCCTACCATGACGGGCACGCCGTCGGCGTCGGGGCGCTGCTCGATGCGCACCAGGAAGCGGGCGCGCGCCATGTTGAGGTCTTGCAGCTGTCCCTCCACGCCAGCCGCCAGGCGTTCCGCCGCCTCGCTCCGGCGCGCCGAGAGCTCCGCCGCCACCTCGCCGATGCGCGCTTTGAGCAGCTCGAGCTCCGCCGCCAGCTCCTCCAGGCGCTCCTCGCTGTTGACGAGCGTCTCCTGCTCACGCGCTGATTCCTCTCCAAAGCGGATCACGTCGGCCACGGTCGCGCCATACTTGCGCTTGAGGCGCGAGAGCAGGTCGAGCCGCTCCTCGATCTCGGCCAGCCGCGCCGGATCGGCCTCGATGGCCGTGGCATACGAGCGCAGCGCGCGCGCCGCCTCCTCCAGGGTATAGAGGGCGCCGTTGACGGACTCCAGCGTCTCGCGTTGGCTCTCGTCGAGTCCCACTAACTCCTCCAGCGAGGCCGAGACGCTGTTGAGCGCGTCGAGCACGCTGCTGGCGCCGAGGTCGGAATCACCGCCGCTGAGCAGGTCCGAGGCCCCGCCAGCCAGGGCCGACAACCGCTCGGCGTTGGACAGCACGCGCTTCTCCGCGTCCAGACCCTCTTCCTCCTCGGCGCGCAGGTCGGCTTTGGCGATCTCCTCGACCTGATAGCGCAACAGGTCGAGCCGGCGCGCGGCGTCAGCCTGCGCGGCCCGCAGCGCGTCGCGCTCGCGACGCACCCGGCGCAGTTCGCCGACCAGCGCGGCCACCTCGGCGCGCCGGGGCGCGCTCACGGCGTAGCGGTCCAGCAGTTCCACGTGCTCGTCGACGCGGAACAGTGACAGGTGCTCGCTCTGGCCGTGGATGTCGACCAGCAGGTCGCCCACGCGGCCGAGCACGCCGACGGGCACGGCGCGGCCGTTGACGCGGGCGGTGGAGCGGCCGGTGGCGTTGATCTCACGGCGCAAGATGAGCGCGGCGTCGGCGTCGTCCTCGTCGAGCAGGTCGTGCTCGCGCAGCAGATCGTGCATCGGGCCGGCGTCGCCGTCGAGGGTAAAGACGCCCTCGACGCGGGCCGTGGCCGCGCCAGTGCGCACCATCTCGGCGCTGACGCGGCCGCCCAGCACGGCCCCCACGGCGTCGATGATGATGCTCTTGCCCGCGCCCGTCTCGCCCGTCAGCACGTTGAAGCCAGGGTCGAAGCGCACGTCCAGGCGGTCGATGATGGCGAAGTTGGTGATGGTGAGCTCTTCGAGCATGGGCGTCTCACACAGGGGAGGGTTGTCATAAACGATCAACTACTACCCTTGATGGTATCAAAAGAAAGGCCACCGTGCGTGCCTTGACCTGATAAACGGCCGGCCAGCGTCACCATCGTGGACCTCAGCCGCTAGGCGCCGCTCACATCCGCGTCACGCCTTGTGCGCCTTGAATACCTTGCGCAAATTGCCGGGCCGCACGACATCCTCGACCAGGAGGGGCAACCCGTCGGGGCCGCCAGTCCGCACGATCAGGCGGACGTCGGGCGCGCCCGGCACCCGCATCAGGTAGAGCGGGTCGTCGCCGTGCAGGCGCTGAGCGATTCCGTTACCGGCCACCGGGAGACCTGCCTCCTCGAGGATGCGGAAGAGATCGGACACGCGCTCACGCTCCTGATGCGCGAGTTGGCCGAGCGCGACAGCGGCATCGGCTGACACACGCACGGCCACGACGTTCGCGCGATTATCCAAATCGGATAGCACCACATCCATCTTCCCACTCCCCCGTGTGCCACATCCCCCGTCACGCCGTCTATTCTCTACATGGTACCATCCCTGGCATCGGAGAGGATTGTGTCGCCACAATCTCGTGGCGCGCCTAACGAGGAGCGGTTGGGCCGCGCGCGGCGCCGGGACCGGGTAGTCGGGTAGTCGGGTAGTATTGAAGACGTTGGGATCAGGCGCGAGTACGGGTATCGAGTATGAGGAGGGCACGGCGATGTTCACAGCGGGACGCACTATTCACGTGGCCAGGGAGCAGTGGCGCCTGGCCTGGGACAATTCCATCGAGCCGGTGGCGCACGTCGAGTCGGGCGGGACCGTCGAGTTCGACCTGCTCGACGCCGCGGGCGGCCAGATCGGGCCGGACTCCACCGTCGAGACGGTCAGCGCCCTCGACTTCAGCCGCGTGGATCAGGTCAACGGACCCATCTACGTCGAGGGCGCCGCGCCCGGCGACACGCTGCAGGTGGAGTTCCTGGACCTGCAGCCGGCCGACTGGGGCTGGACGGCCCTTATCCCCGGCTTCGGCCTGCTGGCCGACCTGTTCCCCGAGCCCGCGCTGCGCATCTGGCGCCTCGCCGACGGCTGGGCCGAGTTCGCGCCCGGCATCCGCATCCCGCTGGAGCCGTTTTGCGGTGAGGTCGGGCTGGCGCCCGGCGCGCCCGGCGCGCTCTCCACTATCCCGCCCTACCGGCACGGCGGCAACATGGACACCAAGCACCTGACCAAAGGGGCCACGCTCTACCTACCCGTCGAGGCCGAGGGCGCGCTGTTCTCTATGGGCGACGGGCATGCCGCGCAGGGCGACGGCGAGGTCTGCGGCACGGCCATTGAGACGCCGATGCGGGCTACGGTGCGTCTGACGGTGCGCAAAGGGCTGTCGATCCCGCAGCCGCAGTTCCTGACCGCCGGTCCGCTAGCGCCGCGCACCAACACCGCCCCCTACTACGCGACCGACGGCATCGCCCCCGACCTGCTGCAGGCGGCGCGCCTGGCCGTCCTGCATATGATCGAGCACCTAATGAACGCGCCGTCATCGTCGTCGTGCGCACGGGTAAGCTGGTTGGAGTGCATGTGACGGTGCGCTACAGCAAACCGCCGGCCAGCCAGTCCGCCTACACGGAGTTTGTCGTCAGCGGGTCGAAAACGTGTGGGCGCGACGGCGCGCGCGTGGCGTTCAAGTGCCTCACCGACCCAAGCGCGCCGTCACTCGTGGCCGGCCTGGCGAACCCGGCGGGTTCGCTCGGCGCCGACGGCGCCGTCTTCACAGCGGTCGCCGCGACATCGATAGGCGGGCGGAGCTGCGCCGGATATGCTTTCCACGAGACGCGCGGCGCGCGCGACTCCGGGACGCTCTACGTCGAGCGTACAGGTCGGCCGTGCAAGATCGACGGGACGACGACGGGCTCGTCGAGCGGCTCCTCATCTAAGGGACGGGCGGTGGCCATCTGGAGCCGCTTCGACGACGCGACCCTGACCATACCCAGGGTCGGATAACGGGACATCGGCCGCGTGGATACGGGTGCGGCAAGGGGTAACACGGTATCGCCCGCGGACGCGCCAGGCTATGCCGCCCGCTATATACTGGTGGCGTGATGGAGGAGGGTAGCGCGTGATGCCTCGACGCTCGATCAGGGTGCTGGCGATCCTGGCGCTAGCGGCGCTCCTGGTGGGCGCGGCGGCGCTTGTGCTGAGGGCGACGGTGTCACAACGCCCCTCGGGTGGCCCATCTATGCTCGCTCTCCCGCCCGGGCAATCGCCCGCCGGGTTGCTGGTGGACCAACAGACCGGGCGGGTGCTCGTGTTCACGACGGCGGCGGGCAGCGCGTCGTCAACTCCTGGGTGGGGGCCGGTGGTGATCATACCGGTCTCCGCGTCCGGGCCAAATGCGTCCGCGCAGGTCGCGCAGGTCTCCGTGTCCGCGCCCAACACCTTCGGACAAAACCCGGGCTCGGGGTCTGCCCCGACGCCGGGCGGCGTGGACCTGTTCGCGCCAGGGTCGGCTGCCCTCCAGCACATCGCCGACGGGATGTACGCGCCAAGCCTGGCGGCGGTCGATGGCCCGGCGAGCCGCCTTGTCCTGGCCGGCCAGGCTGGCGGCGGCCTGACCGTCGTCGATACGGCGAGCGGGCAACGCACAGGGACCTTCCCCCTCAGCGCGACGCCGGTCGCCGTGACGGCGGACGTGCGGACCGGGCGCGTCTTCGTCGCCACGTCCGATGAGACCATGGATGTCGTGGATACGCGCGGCGACGCGCCGGTCCGCGTCGTTTCCACGCGGCCGCTTCCGCCGCCGGGCGCCATCCCGATCGCCGGAGCAACGGTGGCGGCGGTCCTCGACGGGCCACGAGGGCACGTGCTTGTCCTTGATTTCAGCACCCCCAACACCCCCGGCGGCGTGGTCGTGCTGGATGCCCGCGACGGCCATATGTCGCGGACGATCACGGTCGGCCAGGCCCCTCGCGCCCTGGTGGTAGACGAGGCGCGGGCACACGCCTTCGTGGTCAGGGATACGGGCATCGACATGCTGGATACGCGCCGCCTGACGCTGCTGCGCACAACACCGATTACCGGGTTCGTCCCAAGAAGCCCAGCCACTTTCCCGGGTTACTCCGGCGCGGGGGTCGCGGTGACGACGCTGCTGGACGAGCGGCTGCGCCGCCTGTTCGTCGCGACCGGTGGTGGGACGGTCTACGTGGTCGACACGACGAACGGACGGCTCGTGAACACGCTCCAGCTCACCGGATTCACCATGCCGGGCCGGATGTTCGGATTCGCCCCGATTCCCGCGGCCTTGCTGGCCGACGACAAGACGAGCCGCCTCATCGTGCTCGGCTACAACCGCCTGGCGCTCGGTTACAACAGTGCGACGATCGTGGACGCGCGCAACGGCGCCGTGGCGGGCGCCTTCAACGCGGGCGGTGCGGGAGGGGGAGCGAACACGTCTCCCTCGTTCGCGGGTGCGGCTGCTCCGGCCATACCGGGCGTCGCGGTCGATCCGCGGAACGGCCACCTGCTCGTCACCTCCCAGGGGCCATCCCACTATATTTCTCTGCCTGGTTCGCCTACAACCGTCCAGGTGTTCGATGGACCGGGGACGGTCAGCGTGCTGGACGGCCGCAACGGCGCCCTGCCCGTTGGCCTGACGCCCGGCGCCATCACGATCGACGGGCGCACCAGCCGGGCATTCGTGCTCGACAACGGCGGATCGGCGCCGGCGAGCGACCCGTGGGCCTGGCTACCCGGTTGGCTGCGTGACCGGCTCCCCTTCCTGCCGACATCCAATCCTCCGCCTCGCGTCGTGCCGCCCGGCATCGATGTCGTGGACCTGCCCCGCTAAAATACCGATTCCTTCGTCGCCGATGGCACGCTCACCATCCCGCACAGTCCAGAGCGCGATGGCCACTAAAGGAGTGGTTTTCATGACCACCCCTTTGCTCCCCTCTGTGACGACCCACGTTCTGGCATATTATCGCATAGCGTCCCGCCCGATGCGGCGACCAACACTCTCTGCTTGGCTGATAGTCGCGATCTCCAGAATCAGGCCAGGCGTTGGTCGGGAGTACGCCCACGACGATGAGACGGGGCCTGCCGACCCCGATTGTAGTACAATGTCGTCAGGATAGTACAGGTAGAGTCGAATGAGGAGGTCATGACGTGGCGACGATAGTGACGAGCCTGCGCCTGCCGGATGACTTGCGCGAGCGGGTCGATGCACTGGCCAAAGCGACGGGCCGCACCAAGAACTATCTCCTCACCGAGGCGATCAGCCGCTACGTCGACGAGGAGGCCTGGCAGATTGCCGCGATTGATGAGGGTATCCATTCATCGGAGACGGAGCCGCTGACCACGCAGGATGACCTCGTCGACGATCTCCTCCGGCGCGGCTTGGTGACCGAGGATAGCTTGGCCGAGGCGCGCCGCCGGCTTGCCGAGTCATGATCGGCGCCTGGGCGGCGCGGGCGCGGCGCGACCTGGACGACATCCACGCCTACATCGCGCGGCGCGATAGTCCGGCGCGCGCGACAGCGGTCTTGAGCAACCTGTTCGCCGCGACCGACCAACTGGTCAACTTCCCCCATATAGGGCGGCCTGGCGCGAAGCCGGGTACCCGTGAGTTGGTGGTATCCCCCTACATCCTGCCGTATCGCGTGCGCGCCCAACAGGTCGTGATCCTACGGGTCATCCACGGCGCTCGACAACGGACGTAGACGGATAGGGCGGGCCCGCCAGGGCCTCGTCGACGGCCTGTTCCATCGTCAGCGCCCCGCCTGCCGCGAACGCGGCGTCGAACTGGAGCTGCCCCATGAGGTCCCGCAAGTGGCTGATCGCCCGCTCGTAGCGCGGCCGTTCGTTGGGGGGCAGCGGCGCGCCCAGCGCCTGGCGCAGGGACGCGGCCGCCCCATAGAGGCGCGCCGCGCGCGCCGGCTGCCCTCCCTGCGCGGCAACCGCCGCCAGCCCTTCCAGCGCGTAGGCCACGCCCCAGCGCGCGCCCGCCTCTACATAGAGCGACAGGCTCCGCGCCAGCAGTTCCGTCGCGCGCGCGTCGTCGCCCTGCTCACGCATGATGTCGCCCATGTTGTTGAGCGCGATGGCGATCACACTCTTGTCCCCCGAGCCCTGCGCGATGGTCAGGCACTCATCATAACAGGCCATGGCGCGCGCGAAGTCGCCCTGCTCGCGGTGCAGCAGGCCCAGGTTGCCCAGCGCGACAGCGATGCCTTGCCGGGCGTCGAGTTCCCGCGCGATGGCCAGGCTCTCCTCGTGCAGAGGCAAGGCGCCGGCATAGTCGCCCTGCTCCTGCCGGGCGACGCCCAGGCTGGTAAGGGCGTTGACGAGGGGGCGCCGCTCTCCCCGCGCTCGCGCCAGCCTGATGCTCTGCTCGTGCAGCGCCACCGCGGACGCGTGGTCGCCCTGCTCGTGCGCCACCCCTGCCAGCGCCGTGAGCAGGGCGACCAGGCCTGCCTTGTCCTCCCATGCCTCGTATAGAGCCACACCGCGCTCGAACAAGCGGCGGGCATCCGCCAGGTCGCCCTGTGCCCTGGCCAGGTGTCCGGCCGCGTAGAGGGCCGTCGCGTACGCCGGAGACGCGACGGCCGCTTCGGACGCACGCTCCAGGGCGGTGGCTAGCCAGGCGCGGCCCTCGGTCGCCTGGCCGCGCATATACCAGTAGCGCCCCAGGGCGTTGGCGAGGCGCAGCAGCGCGTCGGAGTCCCGCTCGGCGCTCCAGGCCAGGGCGGCGCGCAGGTTGTCCCCGTCCACGTCGAGGACCGCTAGCCAGGACGCCTGCTCGGGCCCCGTCAGGTACGCTTCCGCCCGCTCCGCCTGGGCGATGTAGTATGTCGCGTGGGCCTGCAGCGCCGCCTCCGCCTCGCCGTGCGCCGCCAGTTGCTCCCAGGCGTAGGCGCGGATAGTCTCCAACATCGCCACGCGCGGCTGGGCCTCCTCTGCCTCCTCACCCCCGACCTCGGGGCTCACACGATCCCGATAGAGCAGGCTCTTGTCGAGTAGCGACTCCAGGCCGTCGGCCACATCGAGCCCGAGGTCGCCCAGCGACAGGCAGACGGCTACCACGGCCTCAAGGGTGGCGTCGCCCGCGAAGACGGCCAGACGCGCCATCAGCCGCTGCTCTGGCGTGTCGAGCAGCGCGTAGCTCCAGTCGATGGCCCCGCGCAGCGTGCGCTGCCGGTCCGTCGCGTCGCGCGTCCCCCGCGTCAGCAGGCCCAGACGGTCGCTCAGTCGCGCCAGCAAAGCGGGAGGCGCGTAGAGGCGCACGCGTGCTGCCGCCAGCTCGATGGCCAGCGGCAGTCCATCGAGGCGCACGCAGATCTCCGCCACCACGGGCGCCAGCGCGGGGGTCAGCGCGAGGTTCGGTTGCACGGCCTGCGCCCGCTGCATGAAAAGGACCACCGCGGGGACCCGCCCCACGTCCGACGGCGGCGGGAGGCGGCGCAGGTCGGGCACGGCCAGCGGCGGGACCGCGAAGGTGTGCTCCCCGACGACGCGCAACAGGACACGGCTGGTGACCAGGATCGTCAGCGCGGGGCATGCCTGGAGCAGCACGACAAGGCGCGGCGTGGCGGCGAGCAGGTGCTCGATATTGTCCAGCAGCAGCAGTAAGCGTTTCGTCCCCACCGCCTCCTGGATAGAGGACAGGGTGGGCTGGCCCGCCCTGTCCTCAACGCCCAGGAGGCGCGCGATGTGGGGGACCACGAGCGCCGCGTCGGTCAGCGGCGCGAGGGGCGCAAAGGCGATGCCGTCGGGGTAGGCGTCGGCCAGGCCGGCGGCGACGTGCAGGGCGAGGCGCGTCTTACCCACGCCCCCGGGTCCCGTCAGCGTCAGCAGGCGGATGTCCGGGCGGCGCAGCAGGTGCGCCACGGCGGCCTCCTCGCGCTCGCGCCCCACCAGTGGGGTGAGGGCGGCCGGCAGGGCGGTGAGCGGCAAGGGCGCCGACGCGGCGATAGGCGTGGCAGCGGCGCCACTGACGGCGGCGGCCGGATCGGGCGCGTCGGGCCGAATAGCCGGAGCCGGGCGGGCATAGAGAGCGGCGCGCTCCGGTGGTGAGAGCTGTAGAGCGTCGGCGAGCAACTCCAGGGTGCCGCGACGGGGAACGCCCCCGCGCCCGCGTTCGATCTCGCTGATGGAGCGTGGGCTGACCCCCGAGCGCCCGGCCAGCTCCTCCTGCGTCAATCCGGTGGCGAGCCGATGGCGTCGTAGCAGGTCGCCGATCGTCGTGCGCGCGTCCCCGTCCATCGCCACCGCCTTAGCTGACCAGGATATTGACCGCGCGCGCCGCGACAAGGGCGATGGTCAGCAGCGAGATGAGGGCCTGGATCGCCATCAGCGCCTTGGCCCAGGGCGTCAGCGGCATCGTATCGGTCGGGCTGAAGGCGGTGGCGTTAGTAAACGAGACGTAGAGGTAGTCCATGAAGGTCGGCGACCAGTGCTCGTGCGTGCAGTGCGGCGTTGTCATCTGCGGAAAGAGGAAGTCTGGCTGCCGGTGGTCAGGATGGCTGCGGTCGTCCGGGCCGCCGCGGTCAAGCTCCCAGTACCACAGGCCGAACACGAGCACGTTGGTCAGCCAGATCAGGATCGACGAGACGAGCACCTGCGGCCCCGCGACCAGTTGCCCGTTGACCTTCCCTTGCAACAGGGCGTGGACGAGCAAGGCAAGGGAGATGATATTGGCCACGTTGACGAGCGCAATGAGGGCCACGGCGGCGTAGCGCTGCCAGCGCGGTTCGTCCTTGCGCCGATTGGGCGCGGCGATACTGAGGGGAATCAGCAGCGCCAACTCGAGGACGGGCAGCAGCCAGTTCGGGCCCAGCGTCAGTTTCTCGGGCAGGAACAAATACAGCGCCAGCGCCGCGAGCACAGCGAGCGAGGCCGGCCAGCGCGGCTCCTTGTGCGCCGGCACGCCCCACGCGGCGTCCCCCCGCCGTGTTCCCTGTGTTCCCTGTGTCGGCGCGCTCGTGCTCATGTTGTCCTCTACTCCTCGTCACATAACCGGCAGCGCGGGACTTGCCGGCCGCGGGGCCGCAATCCAATCATCCAGTACCCTCAGTCCCTTGACACAATCCATGCCACGCAAGCTACCAACCCTAATTATCCACCAGGACATGACGTAGCCGCAAATACACGCGCATGAACGGCAGGGCTCGTGAAAAGTCGGCGACGGGCGTTTCTACTGGGACCGCCGCAGTCCCTGCGGCCATGTGCGCGGGACGCCCGTCCGGGTCCGGCACACCACATGCCCACGACGACGTGCCGCAGGGACTGCGGCGGCTCGCTCCGCTGCCCAGTGGGCAACCGGCGTCCGTAGCGGACAATTCACAGACCCTGGCATGAACGGATATAAGCAAGAGCGAATGGATTGTCGCCTACACATCCTTGTATAGGTATCCATGGGCGTGTCGTGTATGCGCGTCCATGCGATGCGCAACAGGCTGTTCCACCAAGAGGAGGTGGATGAGGTGAAACCGAACCACACGCGGGAGGTGCAGGGGCGTGTGTTACGGGCCTGTCGCTAAGATCTTAGCGACAGGCCGATGCAGGCTCGGGGCGTCAGAGCCGGCGTAGTAGATCGCACTGCACGCAATGTTTGGGGTTTGTATCCGTCGACGTGCGAGGGACGAGTTTGACCGCGCAATGAGACGGACAAAACGCCACCAGTCCAACGGCCTGTCTGCTACAATAGGCTGTCATCAAGTAATAATACCTTGTCGATGGCCGGTTGACGTCCGCGCGTGTTGGCGACGGCTTCGTCACCTGGCGCATGCGCGTCCTCACGGCGGCGCGACGCCGCCTGGACCATCCGCCCCTGACGCGACCGCCGGGCGCCCCTCACCCCCAACCCACGACGACTGGCCTCCCGGCCCTCTCCATGACGACTGGCCCCTCGGCCCTACAAGCGTTTTTGCACCTACAGGTCGTGAGAGACAAAAGGGCGCGGGTGTGGTACGGTAACAAACGTAGGGAGCAATGCATCACCGTACCATCGCAGCCAATCCTGTCATGGAAACTTCCAGGCCGGTGCATGCGGCGCGGGCGCGCGGAGAGGGGTATGAACTTGTGAGCATAAGCGATGATGGCGACTAGATCTCAGGCCCGTGCACAGTTATCAAGGTTGCGTCCGCTCCTAACCGCGCCGCATGACCCTTTCACGGGTGATCTAGCCTGGGCCAACCCTCTGAACGTCGATGAGCGCGAGGACATGCGGCGGGAACTCGCGGCCGCGCTCTTGTCGGCCATACTGACGAAAGATTGGAACGAATACAACGACGCGTTGTCGGCATGGCGCCTCGCGGCTGAGGTTGCGGGCGACTCTGAGCTAGAAGCTGATCTGCTGGCCGCCGTCGATGAGTCAGAGGAAGTACCGCTAAGGCGGCCATGACAGGTCATGCCAAACGAGGATGTCGAGGAGGCAAGGATCGGGCCGTATCTAAAGCGGCCACCCGGACCGCGTGATTCCGAAGAGACGTTTCCCTACATGGTGCGTGGTCGCAATCGTACCATCGAAACGAATTGGGACAGGCTCTGTGCCAGTTATGCGGGACCAGCTCGTCGGTGTTTCGATCACATGGCGCGAATGCCCAAAGATTCACCGATCGACGTGGGGCGTGTGACACCGTTGGATCGCGGTCGATACGCCAACAGCAGGCTGTTTCAATACGAAGTGACGGGTGCTGGCCGTGTCTGGTACAAAATCGATGAGGAGCGGCGCATCGTCACCGTACATAGGGTAGATATTGGCCACCCTAAAGAGACAGAATCTTGATCTGTCGTCCCGCCATCCTACGTCCCTACGTCGTGCGGAGGTGTGACGGTGAACGCGGATCTGGTCATCGAGACCCATGGTCTCATCAATCGCTACGGCGCGCCTGGCAGTCGACGACCTCACCCTGCGCGTCCGCCGGGGCGAGGTCTACGGCTTTCTGAGCCTCAACGGCGCCGGCAAGACAACCACCATGCACATGTTGCTCGGGCTGATCCGACCGAGCGTGGGCCAGGCACGCGTCCTAGGCCTGCCACCCGGCGTCCCGGCACGCTGCGGCGCATCGGGGCGCTCGTGGAGTACCCCACATTCTACCCCTTGCCGGATGAACTGCTCAGCGGAGCTTGCGCATGAGGGTCTGGTAGAAGTAGTCGCGGCGCTGGCTGCGCAGGAAGCGGGCGGTGTAGGGACTGATGCCCATCACGGCTGTGTCGCCGTTGCGCATGGGCACGTCGTCCTGGCCATCGATAGAGAGCGCGGCCTCGTGGTCGGTCAGCGCGGTCAGGGTGACCTCGGTGTTGGAGGGGATCACGATGGAGCCGGTCGGGCGCGGGTGGGCGCAGATCGGCGTGATCACCAGGTCGCGCACCTCTGGGTGCAGGATAGGGCCGTCCGCGGCGTGCGAGTAGGCCGTGGAGCCGGTCGGCGTGGCCACCAGCACGCCGTCGCCCTTGTAGGTAGCCAACTCCTGTCCGTTGAGGTGGACGGGGACGCGCACCACGCGCGAGAGCGAGCGGCGGCCCACCACGGCCTCGTTGAGCGCCTGGTAGTGGGCCAGGGTCTCCTCACCGCGACGGTGCTCGACCCGCAGCATGATGCGCTGCTCGATCCAGTAGTCCCCGCGCACCAGCGGCGGGATGCGCGCGGACACGTCGGCCGGCTCAATCTCGGCCAGGAAGCCCAGCTTGCCCAGGTTGACGCCCAGCACGGGCGTGCCGTAGACCGCGGCCACGCGCGCGGCGCGCAGGATCGAGCCGTCTCCCCCCAGGGTGATGGCCACGTCGACGCGCGGCATCAACTCGTGCAGTTGCGCCACGTCCCACACCGAGCCGCGCGAGACCTGCAAGGTGCAGTTGTCGAGCGCGGCGCAGACCTCGTCGGCGATCTGCTGTGAGCGCGGGATCTTGGGGTGCAGCAGCACCGCCGCGCTCTTAATGGGCGGCATCATCGCCTCGCCCGCCCCCGCTATTTGTCCGACCATCTCATCCGTCGCCATGGTTCCATCGTCTCCCGTCCGCCGGCACCGTCCGTGCCGTTACTATATCTCAGGTCTCCAAACAGCATATTGGTTACGGCGTGCCGAAGAACTGTGCCAGTACCTCGTCGCGGCTCCGTCCGGCATGGTGAGCGACATCAGCCAGTATACCGGCCAATGTGCCGACACGTAGGTTATCGTGCAAAGGGGCAGAGACGTGATGCTCTCCATTTTGCTGTGTGGTTAAACGGACATGGCTACCGGTCTGGCGAGATACCTGATAGCCAAAAGCCGCGACGAGCCGCGACGAGGTCAGACCCCGACAGGCCGCGAGGTAGTCTTGTCATCCTGCCAGCGCGATCACATCCTCGCGCACGAAATGGAGGCGGATGATCCTTGGCTGCAGGTCCGGCTCGAAGTGGCAACGCACGGCGTCACGAATCATGGCATGAAGTTCTTCCGCTGTATCCGCTTCAGTAAAGATCGATGCGCCAAGGGCATGAGCCGTGAAGCCCCCCTCGGGCGCTTCTTCCACCACAAATATGATCTCGTCCATCCGTGGAACTCCTCGCCGCCGAACCGCTTTTGTCACGTTCGTTGCAATAACGGACTGGCCCTCCCTATTGTGCCATAACCTGCTCGATAGCCGCATCGCGGTCGAAGGGCGCATCGGGCGATATCTTGCTCCACAGGACCAGGAACTCGCGGTTGCCGGAGCGGCCCAACACGGGTGAGTTGACCAGCCCGGCGGCGCGCCAGCCCTCCGCCTCGGCCTCGGACAGTACGCGCCGCAGCACCGCGCGGTGCGTTGCCGGGTCGCGCACCACGCCGCCCTTGCCGACCTGCCCGCGTCCGGCCTCAAACTGCGGCTTGATCAGGGCCGCCACGCGCCCGTCCGGCGCCAATAGCCTCCACACGGTGGGCAAGACCTTGGCCAGCGAGATGAATGAGACGTCGATGGCGGCCAGGGCGGGCTGCTCGGGCAGCGACTGCAGGTAGCGGATGTTGGTGCGCTCCATCACCACCACGCGCGGGTCCTGGCGCAGCGTCCAGGCCAGCTCGCCATAGCCCACGTCCACGGCGTAGACGCGCAGGGCGCCGCGGCGCAGCAGCACGTCGGTGAATCCGCCCGTGGAGGCGCCCACGTCGAGCGCCACCAGGCCGGTCGGGTCGAGCCCGAAGCGGTCCAAAGCGTGAGCCAGCTTCTCGCCGCCGCGCCCCACGTACTCCGTCTCCGGCTGATCGACCGAGAGCGGCGTCTCCTCGTCCAGGGGCTCGCCGGGCTTGGTATAGACGCGGTCGCCGTGGCGCACGCGCCCCTCCATAATGTAGGCCTGAGCGCGCGTGCGGCTCTCGGCCAGCCCACGCTCGACGAGCAGCAGATCGAGGCGTTTCTTAGCCATTAGCTATTAGCCGTTAGCTTTGGCGCGACCCGAAACATCTCTGCCATCCTCCACCACCTCATAGCTCAAGGCTAACAGCTAATGACTAATGGCTAACGGCTAATAGCTAACGGCTAATAGCTAGAAACCGATCGAACCACTCCAGCACGCGGCGTAACAGGTCGAGCTGGTGGGCGCGCTCCTCGATGGGGTGGCCCTCGCGCGGGTAGAGCGCGAAGCGCGTCGGCACGCCTCGCACCGTGAGGGCGCGGTAGAACTCCTGGCCCTGCGCGGGGGTGACGCGGGCGTCCTTCTCGCCGTGCAAGATCAGCGTGGGCGTGGTCACGCGCGCCACGTGGCGCAGCGGCGAGACGCGCCAGTAGGAGTCGAAGTCGTCGTAGGGCAGACTGTCGAAGATCAGGCGGTTGGCGTCGGGGATGTCGTTCTGGCCGTGGTCGCTGAGCAGGTTGGAGAGCCCGGCGCCCATCACGGCCGCCTTGAACATGGTTGTCTGGGTGATCGCCCACGCAGTGAGGAAGGCGCCCCAGCTCCAGCCGCCGATGCCCAGGCGCTCAGGGTCGGCGATGCCGCTGTCGATGGCCCAGCGCGCGCCTGAGAGGACATCCTGCCACTCGCCGCCGCCCACGTCGCCCTTGTTGGCGGCCAGGTAGGCGCTACCGCGCCCGGTGCTGCCGCGCGGGTTTGGCAGCAGCACGGCGTAGCCACGCGCAGCCAGGAAGCCGTCCCAATTGTGCCAGGAGGCGTAGAAACCGTCGGTCCAGGCGCCCGCGGGACCGCCGTGGGGGTGGACCACCGCGGGATAGCGCCGGCCCGCCTCGTAGCCCAATGGCCGGATCAGCAGACCGCGCACCTCGAGGCCGTCGGGCGCCGTCCACGACACCTCTTCGGGGACGCTCCACGCCATCCCCTCCAACTGAGGGTTGAGCGTGGTCAGCCGGACGGGGTTGCCGTCCGGACGCGCCGCCCAGAGGTCGCCCGGCGAGGTCGTATCGGCCCGCGTCCAGGCCATCGTGCCCCGGTCGCGCGACAGTGCGTACTCGCGGGGCGCGCCGCGCTCCGGCTGGCCCGCGGCGAACAGCGCGCTCAGGTGTTGCGGGCTTTGCGCCGCGGCGTCCGGGGCGGGCAGGCGGTAATAGGCGCCGCGCGTGCCCTCGACGCCGGCGACGACGAGCTCGTCGTCGGAGAGCCACTCGACCCACTCCACGTCCACGGCATGTCCGATGCAGGCCGGACGCGGCTCGCCGCCGCCCGCCGACACGACCAGTGGCGCGGCGTTGGAGGGCACGAACGGCTGCTGAATTTCGCCGCCGATCACCGCCAGCCGCGTCCCATCCGGCGACCAGCAAAGTCCTTTCGGATAGCCGTACACCCGGCAGACACCCTCACCCGGGCTACCCTCACCCCCCGCCCCTCTCCCGTGCGTGGGAGAGGGGAGAAGGCCGTTCTCGCTCTCGGCCGCGGGAGAGGGGAGAAGGCCGTTCTCGCTCTCGGCCGCGGGAGAGGGGAAATCTCCGTCCTCACTCCCCACGATAGTGGAGGGGCCGGCGCCATGTGCAGGCTTCGCGGAAGAGAGCACCCACTGTCGATCTTTATGGCTGGTCGCGACATCCGGCTCCCTCTCCGCGCTGGTCGCGACATCCGGCTCCCGCTCTCCGCCGGCCACGGCATCCAGCTCCCCCTCTCCCGCGGCCGGGAGAGGGGGTTGGGGGGTGAGGGTCTCCAGTGTGGCGGCGTAGGCGTCGTTGATGCGGGGCGTGGGGGTGTAGAGATAGGCGATGCGCGACCCATCGGGCGACCAGGCGTGCTCCAGGACGTGCTGCTCGGTTGGCGCGGGACCGTCGGGCGCGGACGGGTCGGGCGCTCGACCAATCGGCGAGAGGCGCGTGACCTCGCGCGAGGCCACGTCCACCAGCCAGAGGCGCGTGTAGCGGTCGTCGGTGTCGACGGTCACGGCGTCGTCGCGGCCCTCTTTCTTGCGCTTCTCCTCCTCGGAAGTGTCGATCTCTTTGAGCAGGAAGGAGATGCGTGACCCGTCGGGCGACCAGCGCGGGGCCGACGCCTCGCCGCGCTCGGTGACCAGGCGCTCGGCCTCGCCGCCGTCCGTTGGCATGACGTAGAGGGCAGGCTTGCCGCGCTCGTGGCGGTCCGAGATAAAGACCAGACGCGTGCCGTCGGGCGACCAGGCCGGATCGGCGTCGAGTCCGGGGCCAGTAGTGAAGGGACGCGGCGGCGCGTTGCCGTCGGCCGGGACAAGACTGATCGTGCCCCTGGCGTGCTCCTCCGCTTTGGAGACCTCGCCCACGCAAAAGGCGATCAGGCGGCCGTCCGGCGACACGCGCGGACAACTTGCCCGCTTCAGGGACACCGCCTCCTCAATCGTGATGGCGCGCGGGGTCATGCCAGTGATCGCGGTGGGCTCACCGTTTGTATCGGCCATCGTGGACATCCTCCAGGAAATGTATGGGCTCCTGCAAAACGTGACGGGGGACCTGCGACTGCGGTCGCATGGCAGCGCGCGGACACTGCGGTGTCAGGACACAGGGGACAGCCGCCTCGCGCATCTACCTCGATCAAGGTGGATGCCCCACGCTCCGTCAGCCCTCTCCCGACCGCAGTCGTCGTCCGCTTCCATGCGACCGCAGTCGCAGGCCTTCGCCTCCTCCCCTCCAGCAGTCGGGAGGGGGGCTGGGGGTGAGGGCGTCTCCGCGGTCCCATCAGTTTATGGCAGCCCTGACCCTGGCCAGCGCCACCGGCCCCACGTCCTCAGCGAAGACGCGGCGGCCAAGGGCGCGGAAGGCATCCGGCGCGCCGGTAGAGTAGAGATGGTGCGTCGGTATGGCGTCGTCTGGCGCGCGCAGGCCACGGGCGTCGAGCAACGCGGAGGTCTCAGCGGCGGTGATGCGGGCCGAATCGACGATAGTCAGGCGCCCATCCACGACGTGGTCGAGCGCCGGGCGCAGCAGCGGATAGTGGGTGCAGCCCAGGATCACGGTGTCGGCGCCGGCGTCGATCAGCGGCGTCAGGTCCTCCCGCAGCACCGCCTCGATACGCGGCCCTCCCGTCTCGCCGCTCTCCACCAGCGGGACAAGGCGCGGGCAGGCGCGGGCCAGCACGTCCGCCATCGGCTCCATGGATAAAATGGCCCGCGTGTAGGCGCCGCTGGCTACCGTTCCCATCGTGGCCACCACGCCGATGCGGCCGTTGCGCGTGGCCGAGATAGCGGCGTGCGCGCCCGGCTCGATCACGCCGATGATAGGGGGACCGCCAAGCTGATAGGCGCGGCGCAAGCTCTCCAGGGCGGCGGCGCTAGCCGTATTGCAGGCCACCACGATCATCTTGACGTCGTGCAGCGCCAGCAACAACTCCACGATCTCGTGGGCGAAACCGCGCACCTGCTCCTGCGGGCGCGGTCCGTACGGGAGGCGGGCATCGTCGCCCAAATAGACGGTGCTCTCTAGCGGCAATGCCCGGCGCAGCTCGCGCCAAACGGTCAGACCGCCGATGCCCGAGTCGAACACGCCGATGGGACGCGGATCGCTCACGAGACCACCGGCGCCGCCGGCTCCATGGTCCACGCATGATCGTCGGCGCGCGCAAGTTCTGGGGTCGCGTGGCGCTTACCGCGCTGTTCGCTCGTCCCCGTCCCTGATGTGACGGGGACGGGCGAGACGCCCGCGCCCCCAGGCGGGACGGGCGAGACGCCCGCGCCCCCAGGCGGGACGGGCGAGACGCCCGCGCCCCCAGGCGCCGCAATCGTACTCCCCTCTCCCGCGGTCGGGAGAGGGGTCGGGGGTGAGGGTTGCCCCGCGGTTGGGGGTGAGGGCGCCCTGTACGCGGACGCGGCGTCGACAAAGGCGCGGAACAGGCCTGCCCAGGCCTCGTCCTCGCGGTAGAGTTCCTCGGGATGCCACTGCACGGCCACCACGAACGGCAGGTCGGGACGCTCGATGGCCTCGATCAGCCCGTCCGGCGCAACGCCCGTGGCAGTCAGGCCGGGCGCAAGGTCGTGGATGCCCTGGTGGTGCAGCGAGTTGACGTCGACCTCGGCGCTGCCCAACGCCGCGCGCAAGCGGCTGCCCTCGCGGATGTGTACCTTATGCACCAGGGCGGCGCGGCCGTCCGCGTAGGCAGGGTGGGCGATGGCCGTGCCGAATTCGTACGCCAGGTCCTGGTAGAGCGTGCCGCCCGCCACCACGTTGAGCACCTGCAGGCCGCGGCAGATGCCCAGCACGGGCAGTCCACCGGCCAGGGCGCGGCGCAGCAGATAGAATTCGGCTTGCTCCATCGGCGGGTCGCCACCGTCGGTCAGGGCGTGGCGTTCCTGGCCGTACGCGACCGGCTCGACATCGGGACCGCCCGTCAGCAGCAGGCCGTCCAGCGCCTCATAGACGCGGGCGAACGCCTCCTCGTCGCCCACGGGAGGGATCATCACGGGTGCGCCACCGTTCCGGGCGATGGCGAAGGCATAGCTCTCGTTGTTGGCGAAGCGCGCGATGTGCAACTCGGGATCGACGAAGCCGCTACGCGCCACGTAGCCGATCAAGGGACGGGTCCGTGTCTGGGTTTGTGTTTGGGGTTGGAGTTGTGTCGTCATCTCGTCCTCAGTGTCGTGCCCACGCGGTTCGGTGTCAAGCCGCTCCTCGAAGAAGCGCATCACCTTCACCTTGTGCCCGCTCTCTCACGTAGCGTCCTGGCACGCTCTCCCGGTCCTCCATCCGGTTCGCGGCGGTCCGACGGCTCGGGGGGAGACCAAGCACGGCCGGGGCGACGGCTAGCGCGGCAGCGAAGGCCTGTTCCAACTGGTGTGGGTGCTAGAGTGATAGTAAATAGTACGAGGAAGGTCGGCAAGGAGGCAACCGTCCGTTAGTACCAGACCTTGCTGACATGTCACAGGGCTTCTCGCTACAATCCCGGCCGGATAAAGTAATGGTAGGACGCATCGCGCCTTCCCGGGACGGCGGATGGACGCGACCAGGAACGGGAAGACATTGTTTAAGGAGGGACATCGGCATGACCACGACTGAGCATGCGCCAGCGACGCAATTGGACACAACCCAGACCTCGCGGGCGCAAGAGGCGCAAGAGGCGCGGTTCGACACGGCCGCCATCATGGGCGGCCTCTACGGGGACGGCATCATCAGCCTCAAGGGCGCCTTTAGCCGTGACTGGGCGCGGGCCCTCGGGGAAGACATCGAGACTATCTTCCAGGACGCCCTCAAACGCCCGGGCGGCGCCGTCGGCCGCGGACCCAAACGCTACTACGTCGAGATCCACCCCGAAGAAATCCGTGGGTTCCTCGACCTCGCCACGCACCCCTGGGTGGTCGCCGTCAGCCGGGCCGTGCTTGGCCCGGACTATAAGATCGTCGAGATCGGCTTCGACGTGCCCCTGCCCGGCGCGGTCGACCAGCCCTGGCACCGCGACTTCCCGGCCCCCGAGGACACTCTGACCGGCCGGCGCCTGAACTCGCTGGCCTTTAACCTCACCACCGTCGACGTGTTTGAGGATATGGGTCCGTTCGAGGTGGCGCCCGGTACGCAGTGGGACGACCCAACCGCGTTCGAGCACGGCATGTTTCCGCCCAAAGAGATCTACAGCCGCTACCTGGAGCGCGCCCAGCGCAAGACGCCAAAAATGGGCGACATCTCGGCGCGCTCGGCGCTGACTATCCATCGTGGTACCGCGAACCACTCGGACAAGCAGCGGCCAGCGCTGGTGCTGGGAGTGGACGCGCCGGGGGCCATCAACGCGGAGCGGCACGATCTGCAGCTCAGCCGGGCGTATGACGAGACGCTGCCCGAGTCGGTGCGCCAGCACCTGACCTACCGCGTGGTGGACACGCTAGAGCCGATCGTCCAGGCGCACAGCATTGAGGGCCTCATGATGGGCGAGGCCTGAGCGTTGTCACGGCTGTCGGGCTCGTCTCCGGCTACGAAGATGGGTCCGCTGCCGGGACCGCTATCCCGTCCGCCGTCCGTACGCGCCCTTTGCCCTCGTGTTTAGCCGCATAGGCCGCCCCGTCGGCGGCCCGAATCAGCCCCTCACGAGTGCGGGCGTGCCGCGGACTGACGGCGAGGCCCACGCTCGCGCCCGTCCCGATCGTCGCCCCTTCCCAGCCCAACGTGGCGCCGGTGATCGCCGCGCGCACCCGCTCCGCCACGGCCAGCGCCTCGTCGAGCGCGGCCTCCGGCAGGATGACCGTGAACTCGTCGCCCCCGTAGCGCGCTGGCACGTCCTCCGCGCGCACCGCGCCGCGCAGCGCCGCCGCCACGGCGACGAGCAGCGCATCGCCAGCCTGGTGGCCGTGGGCGTTGTTGATGGCGCGGAAATCGTCGAGGTCCAGCATCAGCAGGGCCAGCGGTCGCTCGTGGCGCGCGGCGCGGGTCACCTCCTCCTCCAGACGCTCCTGAAAGGCACGGTGGTTGAGCAGGCCGGTGAGTCCATCCGTGGCGGCCGCGGCCAGGGCGGCGGCCGCGCGCTCCTCCGCCGCGATAGCGCGGGCGCGGACGCGCAAGGCCAGGACATGGACGAGGAGCGGGAGCGCCAGCAACCCGAGCGCCAGGGGATCATTGCGCCAGGCGAGCGCGGCCAGCACGCCGAGCGCGAAGTCGGCGAGCGCGAGCGGCGCGACCGGCCACTGGTGCTCCAACCACAGGCGCCACGGCGCGCGGCCCGTATCCAGGGCGTGGGCCACGAGCACCGGAGCGCCGTCGAGGACGTAGTAGAGCACGCCTAGAATGGCCAGCGCGGGGAGCGCCGCGACGAGGTGGCCGGGGCGCAGCAGGTCCGCTGGCGCGCCGATGTGAGCGAACAGGGCGGTGGCGAGTCCCACCGTGAGCAGGCGGTGAGCGACGTTGAAGGCGCGCTTGTGGCGCGGGAGCCTGTCGCGCCAGCGCCATCCGTACTCGACGAGTATGGCTGGCAGGGCAATGACCAGCGGGAGCGGGGCCGGGAAAAGAAGGATAGCAGCAATATAGACCGCGGTATCCAGGCTCCACCACAGCAGCGCGGTCACCGGCAGGATCTGCCGCTCAACCAGGTACGCCAGGGCAACGAAGAGGGCCACGGCCGGCCATAGGGCGTGGCGGCCCGGCGCGAGCCCGCCCCAGGCGGCGAGCGCCGCGCCGTCCCCCACCACCAGAGCGACGGCGGCCAGATAGATCGCCCACAGATACCAGCGCAGCGCCAGCGACACCCCTTCCACCACGGCGCGCGTCCCCCTCTCCGCACCCGACGTGCGGACGTTCACCCGAACTTACCCTTCTGCCTGTCTATGATACCCGTACCCACCGTTCAGGATATACGCGCAAGAATAGGTCCTGCCGTCGCGGTGGCTCGTGGGCGCCGCGCAAGCCAGGATACGTTCACCATCAAACCACTGTGTGTCGATGGGCGTCGAGATGCAGCATGATGGGCGTCGAGATGCAGCGCCCATCCTGGTAACGTCAAGGGGCGGGCTGCTCCGAGAACCCCGCGGTTATTGGATTGGAGTTGTCGACCTGGTCGGACGCCGTGGACGTGGCGAACGTAGGGCGGGACGGCACGATGTTCCCGCCCTGCGACCATTTGCTATAGACCCCTCGCGGAACGCCGTGGGCGCCCGGAGAAGCGGCCTTGGGAGTATAGGGGGACGCGGAGGACGATGGCGAGGGGAATGGTGATGGCGGGAAGGATGCGGGAGGCGTAGCAGTTGGCGCTGGCGCGGCCGGCGCCGGGGTCATGCCAGTGAACCCGGGCGTGTGCTGACCCGGCGTACGCGTGACGTAGAGGACGGTGGCGATGATCGTCTGGGCCGGTAGCGACACCGCCGACACGACCAGCGTGACGACTGCCGCGACTCCGGCCCCGAGTAGACCATGGGCCTGGGCGATGAGGCCGTCCAGCAGCGACACGCCCACCCAGGCGGTTAGATAGAGCACAAGGGCGGTCCACCACACACCGTCGACGAGCTGGCGCGACTGTCCCGTCGCGGAGAGCGGGTCGGCCGGTCCCAGCACCACCAGGGGCCCGGCCAATGACCACCCGACATCCAGGTAGACGATGAGCAGGCTCACCGGCAGGCTCACCAGCAAGCCCAGCAAGACGTTGTGCGTCGCGAGGACGACGGCCACGGGCGCCAGGCCAAGGATTGCGACGCGCAGCCAGATGCCCAGCCGCAGCAGCGCCATGGCCGGTGTGCGACGCAACGCTTGTGTCAGGACAACGTCGAGGTCGAGCGGTTCCCGCCGCGCGACCTGGCTGGCAACCATGACCACGCTGCTGCTGTAGACCGCGCTCAGCAGGGCGACGGCGATGACGGCAACGGCCAGCCATATCCCGAAAGGGACCGCCAGGCGGCCCAACAACGACGTCAGCCATGCCGTGCCAGTGTGGCGTTGGGTGAGCATGGACATCGCCCCGATGACCACCAACGCGATGGTCAGCACAGCGGCGACGACGCCGCCAACGGCCGCGACGATGCCATGGACCACGATTAAGGGGACGAGTCCCGTCCGGTAGACGCCGACGGTCTCGTCGGCAACGCGCTGCAAGCCGGGTCGCGGGGGTGGTGTAGGAGCCATCTTCGCGCTATCCTTTCGACGGCCATCAGATCGGGGTAGCTCTTGGGCGAGCACCCTGGCCATAATGATCGACGAAGATGATGGCGGCTATAGTACTTATGC